>OHAA01000080.1_pt1 | contig 42771 bp, 66 predicted proteins | sample 1606051 | NCBI WGS metagenome assembly OHAA01 (sample SAMEA3541493, study PRJEB24748) | human gut metagenome | biome: human gut; feature: human-associated habitat; material: faeces | place: China | collected 2012
TGATGATGTAAAGGATATCCACATTACAGCAGCAGAAGAAGAATGTACAGGGAAAAAGTGCGGTGAAATGCTTCGTTTCGCATGCATGGCAACGAATACTTGGCCCAGGCAAGATTTTGAGACCGGGAAATTGAGAGTAGGGAAATTACAAAGAATTGAGGGCAACAGGATTACCTTAGACAACATGAACTCCTATCCTGAAATGTCTGCAAATGATGATATTTCGGACATTACATTCACGTTGGATGATGGAGAAGAAGTGGTATTTCCGGGAAACAACACAGAATCCGAGGTATCTTTAAGCGTAGATAACCCATTTATTCATACGACGGATGATGCGAGAAAAGCGGTTATTTCCTGCCTGTTTGAATATGGTGGACGTTCGTTCGAAGTACAGCACAGAGGCAATCCGTCCAGTGAATGCGGAGATATCCAGAGTGTAGACACTCAATTTTTCACCACGATCTCTGCTCGATTGTATAAGCAACAGCTCTCCCTGGCAGATGGCGTTATGGTAAACATGCCCTCTTATCTCGTTCAATCTCCCAATGATTCTGCATACTCAAACAAAACAGTTCTGACAGGTTCTGGAACATTTGTAAAGGAAGAGGCTGGGAAATTCCGCGTTACATTGATAGGGGGAGGGGCCGGTGGTATGGGAGGGGGTGCAGGGAATATCCTATGGGGCGATTCTTTTGACCCAGAAGACACGGCTGGCGGCATTGGAGGAGATGGCGGGAATGTGTTTATTACCGAGGTAACCGCGATAGCAAACCAACAATATGACTATTCTTGTGGAACTGCCGGGAAAGGCGGTGCAGGCGGAGAAACCAATGGCAGCCGTGGGGACGACGGTGAACCCGGCACCCCTGGCACAGACACTACTTTTGGAGTGTACACTTCTGCAAATGGAAAACCATATCCGGTTGGCATTATGGACATCCAGAGCGGCGCTGTATATGCACAGAAAGGCCCTGACTATGGAGGGACTATAACAGCCTTGGAAGGTTCTGGCGGCGCTGGAGGCGAACAGGGGAGAAACGGAAAGTATGCACAGTGGACCTCTGAGGATGGCTATACAGAAACTTATATTGCATCCTACCCAAAAGACGGTACCCCGGGACAGGATGGGAAACCTGGATGCATTATTGTGGAGTGGTGAAAAAATGGGGGTGATCTAAATGGCAGAAGAGTGGTCTCCTATTGTGATCTCAGCGACGTTCACGCCAGTGACTGCAAATGTCGGGGATTCTGTATTGCTCCAAGTGATCGTACTTGATGTGCAGACGATAGAGCAGGAAGAGATCAGATTGTCGGGTGAGTTTCAAAGTGGGGAGGTGTAGTTCATGTCGATAACCACAGTAAAAGCGACGTTCGATGGACAGGAATACACTCTTACATTTAATGAAACGACAAGGAAATATGAGACTGTCATTGTTCCGGCCAAAACTTCCCACAATGAAGAAGGGGGATATTTCAACACAGAGATAACTGCGACGAACGACAAGGGCGTTTCCACCACAACGGATGGGACGAATATCCCTGGGCTTCGGTTGACGGTGCAAGAGGAAGTCCCCCCGACTATTCAGCTATTATCTCCGGCAGAAGGGATATTGACAACCAATGTTCCTACCTTTGTTGTAGAAGCATTTGACGAGGAGAACGGCTCCGGGATTGATCCATCCTCTCTGTCTATGCTGATTGATGAGGTCGAGGGAGATATCTCCACGAAAGCCACGGAGAAAGGTTATCAGTTCACCTATACTCCACGGAATGAACTGAGCGAAGGGAATCACAGCTTGACCGCCTCCATCCAGGACAACGACGGGAATCAAGCCAGTTTATCTTCGGTTTACATTGTAGATACGGTTCCGCCTGAGCTGACTGTGCATGAGTATAGGCAAATCGTTGACGATGAATCTATTACGGTGGAAGGGGTAACAAAGGATGTGACGACATCTCCTGTCACCTTGCTTGTGGGAGGGGAGGAAGCGGCTATTGATGAACACGGACAGTTCTCACATACGGTGCCGCTTCGCGTGGGGGAGAACTACATCACTGTTACCGCAACGGACAAAGCAGGTCTGTCCTCTTCTTTTCGGCTTTATGTCATACGGCTCATTACAGACCGTAGCCAGGCGGACATTGAGGAACTTCTTACGATTTTATCCAAAGAAGATCAGACAGAAGAAGAACTAATTCAGCTTGCACAGACAAGCTATAAGGGAGCATATAACGAAACTGATATGAACCGGGTTACAACGGCTGCCGAGTTCCTTTCAGATAGTTTATATTCCCGTGGGTATGTAAACCCGTATGTTCCAGTCAATCCAGAACCGGGCAGAGATTATTGGGTGAAAGAGGACAAGTCAACATTAGAGCAATCTGAGGGATATGTTTCTAACGTTAAACGGATCCGAGAGACTTTCCCCTTTGTACCTGATCTTCCAGAAGCCCCATCTGATATGCAGAGTTTCACCTTCCAGGAAGCAAACAATTTGGAAAAGATCCTTGTCCAAGTAGAATCCATGTTCCAATGGATGGATAAATCCTATCTCATGGCGGGAGAGGCCATGTGCGGAGAATTTTAAGAAAGGGTGTGTTTTAGTGCAAGATGCCATTATGAAAGGGAACGGGAATTCACGATACCTAAAGACAGTGGGGGAAGCCTTGTCCCTCTATCCAACCTATGAGGACTTTTTGCAGGCCATGATTGCCGGGACATTTCCCGTAGATTTCAATGGGATCAACAAGGATGGTTGGACCCAGCGGGGAACCCCTCTAAACAAAGCAAATCTTCTCTCAGATACGGTGATCTCCACGCTGGGCCTTTCTACTGGAGCTAATTCAACTCCTAACGATGCTTTCAATGTCCTTGCAAATATCGGCAACGTCCATGTGTGGAGGAAGACGGTTGTTACGGAGGAGGAGATTCCGGCGGGGTACAAATTAGTGGATGACAATACAGATAGGACATTAGACGATGTACCCAATGCACTCATCAATTTAGGAAACTCGAACCAATCGACCGCATATGTCGATTGTGCAGACTCTATAACTATAAGTGATGCTGGTATTGTTTCACTTAATAATTCAACGAGACATTATAGCACAAATGACATAGACAGCGCTTCATCATGGCTTAGAGGGAAATATATAAAACTATTTTATATAAATGATTTTGGGAATTGGTTTGGCCCTTCTCAATTAGACCAAAGCAAAGTGTACTTTGTACCCAGTTCTGCGAATATTAGTACGAGTTCAATAATTATCACTGTTGATAAGCTACAGCGTGTAGATGCTTATCCAGCCGTTCCCCCTGGCACCCACATCACCTACTTAACCTCCACGAACCGCAACGCTTACCAGGAGGGAGATGATGCGAAAGAGGCGGGGTATGTGTTGGGGGATATGGTGAGTGGATACCTGTTTGCATCGGCGTGGACTGGTAATGCGTCCAATTATTATTACTCCGAGACAATTAAAGTTTCCGATACTGGGACATTGACACAGGAAAATGTAAAAAGTTATACCGCAAATGCCACTAATGATAGCTGGGTTAGTAATATTCAAAGTGCTATTAGAGGTAAATTTATTACTGTGAGTGGAGAAAAAGATAATGGTGGAAGTGAAGGAACTAACCTTGTCTATATCCCCGATGATGCCATTGTCAGTTACTTTGAAAACGGAGTCTCTCTCGGTTATCCATATAATTATGGATTTCTTGTCAATAAAATGCAACAGGTTACCGGCTACCCCGCCATCCCCGCAGGCACCACTATTGAGTATCTGGGGGTGTTGGGGGATAAGACAAGCATAGAAACCGGTTCCTACGTGGGAACCGGAACGTCTGGGAGCGGAAATCCCAATACTCTTACATTTGGATTTGAACCAAAATTCGTCCATATTCAATCTTACAGTATTGGCAACGGTGATGGTACCGGATATGGTTTTGCATTTTTTCTTTCTGGGACCCGCGGTTTTACAATAGGGCCAAGTTCGTCTAACGATTTGTATCCCCTGAATGCCAAATTCAATAAGAATATACTATCCTGGTATCAAAACAATGAATACGCCCAACTAAATGAAAAAAAAGTGAAATATTTTTTCGCTGCATTAGGTTAAGAGAGGAGGCCAACCATGTATTACATTAACCCAACCCCCAACGAATCTGGCAACCACGGCAACCCCATGGGACAACCTTTCCCAAACTGTGTGATTCTTCCTGACGATCTCCTGAGCCCCTATCTTGCGGCAAAGGGGTTTGTGGCCTTGACCGTGGAAGACGGTGCTGTGACAAGCCTGGAGACCAACCAGGAGGCGCTGGACGCCTATGAAGCAGACCACCCCGACCTCCCGCCGGAAGAGCCGGAGGAACCCGTTACCTGGGCCGCCATGGCGGCAGCAATTCGAGAAGGAGTGAATGACGTTGACTGAAAAAGAGTTTGTTTTGGATACCCTGCGCCGGGCAGGGAAGTCTGCTGCGGTCAATCTGCAAGCAGAATCCCCCTCCATGAACGGCACGGAACTCTGTGCCGCAGAGGAGTATATCCCGGACTTCCAGGCGGCCAAGGCTGCCAAAAACATGCTGGAGCGCAAGGCAGGCCAGAAAGATGGCTTTGTCTGCCGGTCCAGCGCCGGGCGGGTGGTTCGGCTCCTCCAGGTCTACGACAGTGAAATCTATCCCCAGGAGCCGGAGGAGCTGCCCGCCCAGTGGGGGTTTGTCTGGTCCACCGACCCGGACAAGGCGCTGCCCTTCCTCTCCCTCTCCACGTCCCCCTACGCCAAAGGGGACTGCTGCACCGCTGGTGGCAAAACCTGGCGCAGCAAGATCGACACCAACACCTGGTCCCCGGAGACGAATCCGGAGTTTTGGGAGGAAGTGGAACCCTGACGAACCATCCCACACAGAGAGAGGAGGGCTGTTATGCCCATGGACAAGTGTACCTTTAACCCCGGGAATGAATGCCTGGGGCTGCAAAAGGCTAACATGTTGGAGAAGTCTCTGAACAGCCATTTAGATGCGGCCCGGCAGACCCATAAGGAGATGTATGACCGCATCCGGGCCCTGGAAACTGAGAGCGCACGCCGGGACGAACAGTATGTTCAGATTCTGGACAAGCTGGATGAAATGTCCTCCAAAATCACATCGGCACTCAGCCAGGTGAGTGAGCTCCAGATCAAGCCCGCACGCCGGTGGGAAGGGTTGGCTGATAAAGCAATCTGGGCTGTTTTCGCGGCAGTGATTGCGTTTCTGCTGGCAAAAATCGGGCTGTGAGAGGGGGTGAAGGGAATGAGTGAGAAATGGAAAGCCTGGTGGAAAGCGGCGGGAATCCGTGCAATCAAGACCATGGCAGAAACCGCCATTGCCACGATTGGGGCGGCAGCGGTGCTTTCTGCGGTGGAATGGCCGGTGGTTCTGTCAGCCACCATACTGTCCGGCATACTGTCCTTGCTGGTTAGTATCAAGGGCCTGCCGGAAGTTGAGAAAGAAACTGCAAACAAAAACTAAAGACAAAGAAGGAGAATTCGTATGGCAAATCGTTTTTATGCGAATCGCATGGCAATCAAGGCTATCAGCGAGAAAGAGGGCGTAGATGTAGATATCGCCTCCCGCATGTATGCGCAGCAGCAGGGCTGGACCGGCTGGGAGAAGGAGATGGACGAGTGGAATGATATCCAGCGTTCCTACATGAAGTCTAAGACAAAGACGCTGGCAGACCTTTTTAAGTAAAAGGAGTGATTCCCATGGAAGAAAAGAATGCTTCTCTGCCCGTTGTACATCCAGAAGATGATATTCCAGAATCTATGCTGGACGAGATGACCAACGGAAAAGGGGAAAATAAAGATGAGTAACAGCCCTCTTGTGACCTACACCAAATTATCCCCCAACCATTCCGGGCGGCGCAATCACGTAATTGACACCGTTTCCGTTCACTGCATGGCAGGCAATGCCAGCGTAGAGACTTGCGGGGCATTGTTTGCTGACACGTCTCGTAAAGCCAGCAGCAATTATGGGATTGGAAGCGACGGACGGATTGCCCTGTATGTGGAGGAGGCCAACCGGTCCTGGTGTACCTCCAATGCCGCCAACGACCATCGGGCCATCACCATTGAGGTGGCCAACAATGGCGGGGCGCCGGATTGGCCGGTGTCAGACAAAGCCTACGCCGCATTGCTGGACCTATTGACGGATATCTGCCGGAGAAATGGGATCAAGAAACTACTGTGGAAAGGGGATAAATCCCTGATAGGCCAGGTGGACAAGCAGAATATGACGGTTCACCGGTGGTTCGCCGCCAAGGCGTGCCCGGGGGATTATCTATACAATCGGCACGGAGAGATTGCCGCCGAAGTCAACTGGCGGCTGGAAGGAGAGGATGAACCCATGGATATTGCAAAGTTGATCTCTGAAATGACCAACGAACAAGCCTACCAGCTCATGCAGAAAGCAGAGCTCCACGCGAAGACGCTGTCTGAGCCTGCCTGGTCCCAACAGGAGGGACATTGGGCAAAGGCTGTGGCAAATGGCATCGTGGATGGTACAAGCCCGGAGCGCCCTGCTAAAAGAGATGAGATGATTGCTATCCTTGGTCGCTTAGGCTTGCTGTAAAAGGAGGGCGGTTGTCTCTGTCTCGTTACATTTACAGCATAGAGCAACTAAACTCTATGGAAAAATGTGAGTGGCTAACAGATAGAGAAAAAGCCATATTTAATTTATTTTATCGTCGTGGATGGCAGATTGAATCCATTGCGGCAGAGATGGATGTTTCAAGAGGGACAATAAACAATGCCCTTCGGCACATCCGGGAGAAAACAGAACAATCTTTTTACTGCGGGGAGTGATTCCCCGCAGTTTTTTTGTATTTAATTTGTCCTTAATTTGGATTTCATTTGGACAGGCGGATATCCATTTTTTGATATGATAATGTCAATAAAAAAGAGCGAGGGAAAAAGAATGGCTGGAGTTTATGGATACAATCCCTATCAATTTTATCCCCAAGGGCAGCAGATGCAATATCAGTCCCCGCAAACTTATATTGGGTCACAGATACCACAACAGCCACAGCAACCTTCAATGCAAACCCAACAAAATGGATATACCTGTCGTCCGGTAACAAGCAGAGAGGAAGCTGTCGCTGTCCAGACTGATTATTTTAGCCCTGGCACCATTATGCCAGATTTAGGCCATGGAATGGTATACATCAAAAGATTTAATCAGAATACCGGCTCCTCAGATTTTCTTTCATTCCGATATGAACAAGATCAGCCCCTCCAGCAAACAAATCAATTTGCAACAAGGGATGAATTAAACTTGCTTAGACAAGAAGTAGAACAGTTAAAACAAGGCGGGGGAAAGAACAATGATAGCACCAATGAATAACCCTCTTATGATGCTTGTGCAAACAATGCGGGGCGGTGGAGACCCTATGCAACTACTTCAAAAAATGGCGGGGCAAAATCCACAAGTGGCTCAAGCATTAAAAATGATTCAAGGAAAGAATCCTCAGCAATTAAAAACAATGGCAGAAAATATGGCCAAAGAACGTGGCGTATCTATCAATGACATTGCCAGACAACTTGGTATAAACAACCCAAGTAATAGATAAATAAAAACTCCCTATCAGTTTCCGGGTCTTGAAAAAAACTGGATGTGTTTTGTACGCATCCGGGGTGCACACCGGTGTGAATAACTGATAAGGAGAAAACAAATGGATAACGATTTTGCAACTGGTTACGCTCTTGGCAGTGATAGCGGAAACGGCAACAACAGTGGCTTCGGCGGCTGGGGAGATGGTCTGTGGGCCATTATTATCTTGGCTATGATCTGGGGCGGTAATGGTTGGGGCGGTTTTGGCGGCGGCTCTAACAGCCCTGGGTTCCAGGGTTATGCCACTCGTGCAGATGTGAATGAAGCAATTGCTTTTAATGGCGTTGAGCGCGGTATTTCTAACATCCAGCAGGGTATTTGTGATTCAACCTATGCGCTGAACAATGCAATTACCAGTGGATTCAACAATACCAATGTTGCAATGCTTCAGGGTTTCAGTGGCGTAGACAAGTCTATGTGTCAGCTTGGCTATAACCTCCAGGATTGTTGCTGCCAGACACAGAATGCAATCCAGGGTGTCCGCTATGACATGGCTACACAGGCATGCGATACCAGAAATACCATTCAGAATAGCACCCGCGATATCATTGACAACCAGAACGCAAACTATCGCGGTCTGATGGATTTCATGGTTCAGTCTAAGATTGATTCTCTCCAGTCTGAGAATCAGGCTCTTAAGTTGGCAGCATCCCAGGCCAGCCAGAACAGCTATTTGACGGCCACATTGGATGCACAGACTTCTGAACTGATCCGTCGTATCAATCCGATGCCGGTCCCGGCATATCAGGTTCCTGCGCCTTATCCCTTCTGTGGGGCCGGAAACGGCTGTGGCTGTGGTTGCTAACCTGATTAAAAGAGGCCACTCTATTCCGGCTTTGCCGTGATTACTTCGGGCGGCGGGCAATAGTCTGCCGCCCTTGATTTTTCGGAGGTAAAATTATGTCTTGCAAACCTGTATGTAAACTTTGTGACAACTTAGTAATTTCTCAGGCTGTCGCATTCACTGGCGGTAATCTTGAAATCAACCTCCCGGCTGGTAGTTATAAAAACGGAGAGAAGTATTGCATTGTTGTTGCGCAAACGATACCTACGACAACAACTATCAATGCTCCTGTCTACATTACCATTGGAACTGGGACTGAATTATATCCGTTGACAAAACGCAACTGTTCTCAAGTAACTGCGGCGGGTATTAGAACCCGTACACGTTATTCCGTTTGTGTTTCTACAACTCCGACCGGCGGCTCGTTCCGTATGATAGGAAATCCTTGTTGTTCCCCTGATAACAATTTATTGAGTATTGATGGTGGCGCAGCGCCTGTCCCCACTGCTTAAGGAGGTAAAACGAATGAAACGTTCGACTAAAATGCTTATGATGGCTGGAGGGAATAAACGAGATCAGGAATATAATCGGGGATATCGAATGGAATATGGCCCCGAAGATAAGTTCCGAGATCGTAGAGGGCGTGAACATTATGACAATGGCCGCTATGCACCCCAAAGCAGAATGGGAGATTATGATGTGAGCAGTCATTGGCTTCCGCCTTATTACTCTGAGAGAATGCACGACTGGTCTGACATGAGATACGAACCTCAGAATAACTATATGGGCATGAATTATTCTGACGATAGATCATACACCCGTCCTATCGGATTTGAACGTAACTACGAAACAAACATGCACGGCGGATCAGTTGTAAACTTCCCGAGCAAGAGAGAAGGAGACAGAATGCACGGAGAAAACAATCTTGTAGGCGGCGCTCGTTCAATGTCTGTTCCAGAACTCAATGAATCCACTGCTCATGAGTGGATGAGGAAAATGGAAAATAGCGACGGGACCCGTGGGCCTCACTGGAACATGGAACAAATTCGTAGCATCATGGAAAAGCACGGAATAAGAGAGGACCCTATTAAATTCCAGGTTGCCATGAATGCAACTTATAGTGACCTGTCCGAAGTTTTTAAGAAATTGGGCATAAATAATATCGACGCCTATATCAGCTTCGCGAAAGCTTTTTGGCTCGACGATCAGGACGCAGTAAAAGATAAACTCGCTTCCTATTATGAGTATGTCGTGAAACATTGAAACTGCTGTGAAATTGCTGTGAAAAATGTACCCTCAAAAAGCAAAATTTCGTGCTCAAGATGACTACGACACAAGCCAACGTGAATCAAAAAAAGCATTGATACACAAAGGAAAAAGCCTTGATCCGTTGAGGATCAAGGCTTTTCTTTTGGCGGAGCGGGTGGGATTCGAACCCGCATGTTCTCCTTTATTTTTCAATAGTTTTCTCTGTTTGCTGTGAAATATGCTGTGAAGTTTGTTCCTTTAATCCCTCAATATATGAATTGAATTTCTCATCTCCACTGTCTGCGGCCTTTTCAAACACATAGGAATAGGTGTTGACATATGTTCGTTTATCAGCCCATCCGCCGCGGCGCATAGCGTGCAGATCATCCAGTCCTACAAAGTGCATTAATGCTGCGTTTGTATGTCTTAAATCATGTGTACTTGTCATAGTGATCCCAGCTTTTTTGCATGCCATTTGAATATGTCTTCTCAACGTCTCGGGATGATATCTAAATATTCTTCTCTTAGGATCATCCGGCAAACTTTCTTTTATCTTTTCCATGATAAATTCAGGGCAGGGGATTACTCTATTTGACGTTTTGGTTTTTGGGATAGATTTTAATACAGGCTTATTGTCTTTGTCGTACACAAAGGCTCGAATCACATAAATTGTATTCTTTTCTGTATCTATACAATCTCCGCACAGTCCAAGAATTTCAGATCGTCGCATTCCGAGACATACCGCAAGAAGAATTCCAACTTCACATATATCACCGTCCACAGCGTTGATCAATGGTCCTATTTCCTCAACCTGGAGATACCTCTTCCGCTTCTTCATGACTTCCGGTAATCGTATTTTAGAAACTGGAATATCATTGTACTCCAGAACAGTCTTTACAAGACCGAACGAGTTTCGGATTGTTTTCGTAGACGCTTTTTCCATTTCGTTATTCACGGCTAATTGTAAATCATTCTTTTTTATGGAATGAATATCCATTTTCATCAATTCTTGAAACCGAAGTCTTTTTATTGCGTCATACCCTCTAATCGTAGAAGGGGAGAGAACCTTGTCTTTTTCCTCAATATATTTTGATATTGCGTCTTCCAATAAAAATGGAGTTGACTTATTTGCATTCTTCTGTTCTATGAATCCTTGCTTGAATGCGATAGCTTTTGCCTGAGCTTCCGTCTCTGTACTCCCAAGAATAGAATGAGACTTCCCATTTACCATCACCTGACAACGCCAAGAACCACCTCGAATTTGTGTTGCCGTCGGCATTTTAATTTTCTTTTTTCTCATTGAAAATATGCCTCCTATATGTTAAGATAGGAGCGCAATCCTCTAAAATTGCACTCTTTCAAATGATCCCCCTGGTGTTACCGCACCAGGGGGATTTCTTATTTTAGTATCCTACTGCACTCACTCCATACTCTGCCTGCTCCTGTGTGAACCCCTCATAAATAAGCTGATCTATTAAGCCAGACCGGGAGAATGACATGGTATTTATGTAGTTCTGTGCCGATTTTGCGGCTTGTTCGTTCCAGTCTGCCCCGCAGTTCTCGACAGCGTAAGTTGCCTCTTCAGTAGAATATCCCTCATATTCCAGTTGATCTATAAGGCCACTCTTTGAGAATGCCATTGTATTCAGATAATTTGCCGCAGACCCTAATGCGTTTTGCTGCCCGGTAGTCTCGTTTGTGGTGTAGTTGGTTCCATCGTATTCTGTTATTTGACCTTCAACATAATCCTCTTCGTTCGCTGCTGGTTGCGCTAATAAGCAATAACCATGTTCCTCGCTTATTGTGCATGTGAAACGGTACCCACCAATATCAAGTATTTTCATAGAACCAGGCAAGCCTACATAATAGTACAAAGAACTTATTGTCTCTATTTGTTCCTCCGAAAAATCTAAATATTTCAACATGCTCGGGAAGTAATCCATAATATAAATTCCTCCAGATATCATTCCTTTCGACTGATAATATAAACGCTCACTACTAATCAAAAAAGAACCGACGATTGTACCTTTATTTGTGTCTGTTATATCTGCGACGTAACCGGAACCACCCCACAAAAATTGCGATATTGAATTACCAGGCGAACTTGTGTTAGAAATCGCTTCGCATATTCCTTCGATTGTTTTTACTTCTTCTGTTTTCGGTTCTTCTTTCTTTTCTTCCACGGTGGTTTCCGTTGGTTTATCTGTCTCTGGTTCTTTCAACTCACTCCCACACGCCGAAACCGAAACAACCACCACAAGGGAAAGGGCAAGCGCAAGAACTCTCTTTTTCATAACATATCCTTCCTTTGTCCTGATATTAGGGTAGGGGAGGGCAAATTCCTCTCCGAGACCCCTTTTCATGCTGGAACCAATGTTCTATAATAAACACAAGAAATCCATCTTCTCTTTTCGACAAATCCCGTGTTGTTTTTGCAGCAAAAAATGGTAGTATATGGTAAATGGTAAATCGAGCGATAAGACGTCTTATCGCGTGTTGTGGGTACCCACAACACGATACCATATTCATTTTGCGGAGGGTTTTATTATGTGTGTGGGGAACGAAAATAAATCTATTTCTGATTCCGATTTGCGTAATACACTGATAAATAGTATAATGAAGCTATCTAAAGATAAACAAAAAATCGTAATAGAAGAAGCAAAGCGATTAGGTTTTTTTGTTCGTTAAAATAATGGCTTTGTCTATTCTGGAGGAATTTTATGGATAGATATAATAAAGTTTTAATTGCCTCGGACGGGGAATCTGCACTCTTAATGTTAAACGGAGCGATTATTCCATCAGAGAATTTTTCTTTTGCTATTAACATCCCTAATAGGTCTACAACCCCAACTAAATATACGATTGAAATTAATGATATTATGATAGATGAGCCAGCATACCTGGGCGAGAGAACGATTGAGGCCGCAAAAAACTATTTAGAAGATATATTAGGGTCTAAACTGTAAGATAAAGAGAAAAAAACTTTTTACAACTTGTCGGACATTTTTATTTATTTTCCGCTTCCAATGCTGACACAAAACCCTGTAACTTCAAGAGTTGTTCTCTACTGAGAGATGCTTCGTTTTTTATTATATGAAGAAGTAAATCTACGTTTTCAGATGAATTGATATTTTCAATAATCCTCTGACTTTCAGTCGGGGGATTTTCTTTTTGATCATTTTCTCCGAGCAAGTATGTTATCGACACATTAAAGTAATCAGCTATTTTTTTCAATACGGCTGGCCTTGGCACCGATCCTCGTTTCCATTGAGTTACTGAAGGAGAACTTATTCCGAGTTCTCGGGCAACCGCTCCTGGTTTCTTTCCAATTGAAAGACATAGACTTTGATACACCTCAAAAAAGGTTTGATTGCCTACTGCTTGTCCCTGTATTTCGTTTTCTTTTCGATCTATTTCTATCGGTTCTTTTGCATTTTCCTTTCCACACAACCAATCCATAGAAACATTGTATTTGTCTGAAATTTCAGCAAGTTTTCCTTTGTATGATTTACTTGCACCAGAAATCCAAAGTGAAACAATGTTTCCGTTTTTGAAACCGATGCTTTGTGCAAATTCTTTCTTTGCCCCATGCTGGAAGTCCCCATTTTCTTTTTTGGGAATCAATGAAAGAATTCTTTCTAACATTATATCCAAAGCAAGCCCTCCAAATTTGTACAAGCGTACAAAAAGTATTGTTTCATGATGTTTTTCTTGAAACGTCATGAAACATGACGTATAATGAGGGTGATGGTTGTGAGAAACCGATAGCCCCTCCAATTAACTGGTTTAATCATAAGTGTTTCCGACAAAAACATTGTAACAGCAGAATTGGAGGCAGTCAACATTAAAACTCATGTTAAATGAGTTTTTGGTGTAATCGACGAAAACAGAAAGGAGGAATCTAATATTTGGAAAAAACTTAGCAATAAAGAGGGAGGTGAGGAAGGTGGACGTTGCAATCGGCAAGTTTGGGAGCCGATCATTTTTTCAGATGAACGGCGAGAGCATCGAAATCAAGGACTATAAAATTTCAAGCTCCAAGCACGGAGGCACAGAGCTTGAAATAGTCTTTGAATTTGACGGGGACTTTACAGAGTTTTCGTCAGGAGCCAATTCATTAAAGCATTCGCAACAGAGCCAGTAATCCAAGAATTTCGCTCCATGATTTCGCGAAACTTCGAGAACAAACCTTTAGACGGTGGGACTTGGTCATTGACAACCATTTCCAGCAGATCAACGATTTTTTCAAGCTGTTCCTTGTCCGCAGATGTATCGGATGCAACGGCCTGTCTTAATTCGCTCACTGCTGAATTGTAATTGACGGTTGCTTGGTTTCCCGTTCCGATGACAGAACCATAAGCGTTTTGAATATTGAAAATAGGCTGCGATGATTGTTCGGCGGCACTATATTCTCGCTCTGTCTGATAGAACACCTTTAGGAAATGAGGCTTTCCATACGCAAACTCGGTTTCTGCTCTTACTACATAATATGTTTCCCCGACGGGATTCGTCAGAACATCCGATTTCACTATGTCCGTTCCTGGCCTAAACATTATGTAACCTTTGTCTGGAAGCCCCCGTTCTTCTCTAACTGGTTTGTTTTGGCGCTGCAAAGTGTAATTGATTCCATGAAGCTGCAAAAAATTTCCAAATGACACGATTTTCACTCCCTTCCCGCATCCAGTATATCACAGCGAGTGAAGTCGGACAACAAGGAGTGAGTGATTGCGTGAGAAGGTTTGAAAAATGGCTATCCAGATTTGAGAAGAAGCATCCCTATTTCCCGCTTATAATTTCTGTTATTGCTTTAATAAGTTCGATAGCCATGCCAATACTGAGGAAATTTCTGGCATAAAGGACGCCCTGTGCGTGTACACAGAGCGTCCAATGAGGGATTACTTACTGCCAAGTTTTCGGCTCCATTCGGAACCCTTTTCAAGACAGTAGGAAACAACCCCGACAGATGAGAAATAGGATAGCGAAGTAATGACGTATCCGTCTTTCAGGAATCTGTCTTTTGCCTCATCCGAGGAACAGAATGCCTTCTTAACTATAAAGACACCTCCCTTCTTAGGACGGAGGCCGCCTTATTGCCAGAATGGCTTTTCTATTCTATCTGTTTTGCCCAGCACAGTCAATTAAAAATAATAATCCAACCCAGCGTATGAGGGGCGGTTCCCACAGGAATCTATTTCAGCATCTCCCCCCTTGATGCTTCGTTTCCTTTCTTTTATGGGACCGTCCCTCATGCGCTGGATTGGAAAATTAAATAGGGAAAGGAATGATTTATATTAACCTAAAAGAGTTAAGAATCAATGCCGGTTTAACCCAGGAAGCCGCAGCAAAGATGCTTGATCTTGAGCAATCTGCAATTAGTCATTGGGAACAAGGAAATACGTTTCCTCTGCGGAAAAAGTGGGTACATCTGGCGAGAATTTACCGCTGTAATGTCTCTGACATTGAGACAGCCAGAAAGGAGCGAAACAATGGGAAGGAAGAAGCAAAACCGGGTGGACCGGTGGCGGGATGAATTCGGCGTTGTGTATCGTATTGGGAAAGCAAGAGCTGGACTGACAGAAGAAAACATTGCGATGCTCATCGGATTGCAAACGAGACCTCCATTGCAGGCCCGTCGAAAAGACCCAGGGAAGTTTACCCTCAATGAATTGATCCTTATGGGGGAAGCGCTTCGCTTTACAGATGAGGATTACTTAACAATCATTCATGCCGGGAAAATTTAGAAAGGAGAACTTGGAATGAACCCAGTGCAAGAAATCAAGCAACGCCATGACATGGACATCCTGCTGCGGGCCATCGCCCCAGCGGCCAGAAAGCGCCAAGAGGCCCGGCGTAGAAGGGAGATGGGGAAGAACCGGATCAATGCCGCCTTAGCCCGCCGGGGCATTCCCTTCCGCGTGGTATGAGGGGCGCGGTGTATCGTCTCTTCCGCCGGTGCAAGCAGCGGTGGAACGTGTCCGCCCTGGAACCTGGAGAGAAGGTATATCTCTGCCCCAGGTGCGAAAGGGGGTGGGGATATGGTGAAGATCAACGGGGTCAAGGTGCAGACCGAAGGGAGGAAGCCGTGGGCCGACGCGCCCTCTGAACCCATTCCCGGCCAACGCCGAAAACGCAATGGAATCTACCCTGGATGGGATTCCCCGGAGAAAATCCAGCAGTGCTTGCACTGTACCAATCCAGATTGCAGCGGGCGCTGTCCGAGTAAATCAAGGAAGAAGGTAGGCCATCCCCGCATCCCCATGCCGGAGGACTTCCCAGAGAAGGAGAAGCTGCTTCGATACCATGAGCTGATCGACCATTACGGCGTGAATACCACGGTTATCACCCGATGGAAAAAAGAACTCCGTGGAAAAGGCGAAAAATAAACTCTGCCGGTTTGCAGCACCGGCAGAGTTCAGAAAGGAGAATACTTGAAAAAATAAGCTATGTTTCTTCCGCTTAACTTTATTGTAACAAAAATTGGAGGTTTGTCAAGATGGAGGAACGAATCAACTTTTTCCCCAAAAAGGTGGTCATAGAGGTTTCTGCCAGGACATGCCGGAACTTTATCATGGACACATGCCTGGATGACTTCATGGATTACATGTTCTTATATAACAGTTTCACCATGTCCGCCTATCTGGACGAGAAGATGGACCTATTTCAGGAATACCTGGACTGCGGCGAAAAGGGGGAATGACTTATCGGGATTCCAGTAGGATTTTCCACAATTCATGGATACGAAGGGCTTTATGCTGTATCAGAAAAAGGGGAAATATGGAGTGCGAGGAAAGATCGTTTGCTCACCCCGATCAAAGCAAACAATGGATATGCTCATATACAGTTATTTAGAGGCGGTCAAGGGAAAATTCATTTGGTTCATCGCATTGTTGCAACAGTATTCATCCCGAACCCAGATAGAAAACCGCAAGTAAATCATATTGATGAAGACAAGATGAACAACAATGTGTCCAATTTGGAGTGGGTTACTGCGAAAGAAAATATGAATCACGGAACGAGACTTTCTCGTCACCTGAAAAATGCAAACTTTAGGTCAGAGAAAAGACTTTCTGCCGCGAGAAGAAATGGTGCTTTGTCCAGTAAACCTATTTCCCAAATTGACGGTACAAAGATCATTGCAACGTATCCAAGTGCAAAAGCGGCTGCGAGGGCAACAAAATTATCGCATTCCCACATCTGTGAGTGTGCAAATCACCAAAAATGCAAACATGTCGGTGGGTTTGCATGGGTATGGGTTGAAGAAGCAAGGAGGAATGACTTATTGGGCTCCCAATTTTGATCTATGGCAAGAGCGGGTCTGGGAAGTCCCGTTCCCTGAAAAACTTTGCCCCAGGTGAAATCTTTTTGATTAACGTGGTGGGCAAACGCTTGCCTTTCCCCGGGACCTTCCGATACCAGATGAAGACAGACAGCTACCAGACCATTACCACTGGCCTGCAAAAGATGCCCACCAAAACCGCTGTCATTGATGACGCTGGGTACCTTTTGACGAACACTTTCATGAAAGGTCATTCCGCACCCAAGGCGGGAAGTTCTACGTTCGACCTCTACAACGATATCGCGGACAATTTCTGGCGGCTGCTGATGTTCATCCAGTCGCAGCTTCCAGAGGATGTCATCGTCTATATCCTCATGCACGAAACTACATCCGATTTTGGAGAAACCAGGCTGCGGACCATTGGAAAGCTGCTGGACGAGAAGGTTTGCATTGAGGGAATGGTCACAATCTGTCTGCGCTGCATGGTGGAAGGGGATCGCCATTTTTTCCGCACCCAATCCAATGGAATGGACATTTCCAAGTCGCCCGAAGAAATGTTTGACCTGGAGATTGAGAATGACCTGAAGTTTGTCGATCAGCAGATTAGAGAGTATTGGGGGCTGCTCCCCACCACATCTCCCAAGGAGGCGACAGACAATGGCTGAATTCTCCCGCGGGGTGAAGGAATATATCCGCGCCCGTGCCATGGTTGAGGTGACGTTTCCCGTTGACTTTAAGGATAACGTGGACATTAGCTGCTATCAGTGCAAATACTACCGCCGCAACTACCGCAGCTGCGGTCTCAACGGGGAAATTTGCGAGTACCCAGACAAATACATCGGGAGCAGATGCCCCCTTATATTTTACACAGAGGAGGAACAAAGCGAATGATCCAAGCACCGGAGAACAAAGCTGACATCAATGAAGAATTAAACAGCCTGTCAAAGTCTTGCATATTACTTCTTCATTATCAGGAAGAAGTTATTTTCTCCATGATCGGCATTCTGGATACAATCCGAAATGAATTAAATCAAATCAACCACAAGGAGGAACAAAAACCATGATTCAAAAACCGAAAAATTGGGATTCCGTGCAGGAGTTCTCTGACCGTCCCAAACTCCCCCTGGACGCCTATGTCTGCCGGGTCAAGCAGGTATCCTTTGCGGATACCAATTATGGCCCCCAGCTGCTGGTCCTCTTCGACATTGAGGAGGGAGAGCAGAGAGGGTTCTTCTCCAAAGAGTTTAAGGCCAACACCATGCAGGATAAAAAGTGGAAGGGGGTTATTCGTCAGTTCTTGCCCAAAGACGATGGGACCGACAAAGACGAACTGACAAAGAGTTCCTTCAAAGGCTTGACCACCGCCTTTGAGCACTCCAACCCCGGGTACACCTGGAACTGGGAGGAAACTTCCCTGGTGGGAAAGTTGGTGGGCATCCTCTTCCGGAATGAGGAATGGTCCTATAACGGGAAAACCGGATGGACGGTACGTCCTTTCCGCGCCATGAGCGCAGATCGGGTCCGCAGCGGGGAATACATCTTGCCCCCGGACAAGCCCTTGAAAAAGGCCGCAGCGCCCTCGAACGGCTTCGCCGCCATTCCTGATAATGGGCCCTTGCCCTGGGACAACGACAGTGGGGACGGACCGCTGCCGTTTTGAGAAAGGAGTCTAAAATGGAAAAATTGCTGTTGACCCGGAAAGAGGCCGCTCAGGCCCTTAATATCAGCACCGATACTCTGGACAGGTTGAGGGAATCTCAGGATATTCAAGCAGTCAACATTGGCAGCCGGGTTTACTTTTCCCCAGACGAATTGAAAGCCTTTTTATCCAAACGCGGGGGTTCGATCTCTACCTCTGGGATTCGCTTATGAGGGAGGAAACCTATGCGAATTCTTTACATCACTGAAAGTGGAAGAGATGTTTTGCTCAACCTCACAACCGACCAACGAGATAGGGTCCTTCTGGCCCTTCTCGTTGGTTCGGACGCCGGGGATGACTGGGAAGCACCTGAATGGTTCGCGTTAAAATTTCTCCGGGAAGAAAATGAAGAGATCAAACAGAAGAAGGCAAAGAAAAGCGAGTATAATCGCCGGTACTATCAAAGACAGAAGGAGAAAAACGCAAGTTCTGAAAAGTTCTTAAAGAGTTCTGAATCTGTTCTGAAAAATTCTGAAAGATTGCTGAATTTTTCTGAAAAAGTTCTGAAAGATTCTGAATTTCCTGCCCCCTCTCCCGCTCCTTCTCCCCCCTTTCTTCCCCCCTCTTCTCTTTCCCCTACAACCCCTATCTCTTCTCCCCCCTATAATCCCCCCTCAACCTCACCCTCACCGGATACCCCCCTGTATCCGCCCCCCAGAAAAACTGGCTTCGACCGGTTCTGGGCGGCTTATCCCCGCAAAGTTGGGAAGCAAGCGGCAAGAAAATCGTGGAGTAGGCTCAAGCCAAGCGCGGAGCTGACGCAAAGGATTCTTGACGCCGTAGAGTGCCAAAAGGGCAGCAGGCAATGGCGGGAGAACAACGGTCAATTCATTCCCAATCCGGCTACCTGGCTCAACCAGGGCCGGTGGGAGGATGAGCTGGTTAAGGAGGATGATCCATTTGCAAGACTTCCCAACAAGGGCCCAATCATCGACAAACTCCCCTCCGCGACTGACGGATGCTGGGACGACGAGCCGTTTTGATTTCTTCGCAGCACAGCGGAAACGGGCGGAACTTTTCAACGCGACCCCCGGGACGCTGAAAGGCTATCATTGCCCCACGTGCCATGACCGGGGCGGGTACATGACGGTGGAGGAAAATGGGGCGCTGCGGTTTCAGCGCTGCAAATGCCAGAGCATCCGTGACGCCATGGGGGCCATGGACCGCAGCGGAATCCCGCCGGATGCCTTGGCGGCTTGCACCTGGGAGAACTGGAAAACGCCGGAGAACTGGCAGAGGAGAGCACTTGCCATGGCGCAAGACTACGTACAGCAAATCGCGACGGGAGATCCCTCCTGGTTCATCATCTGCGGGACCCCGGGCTGCGGGAAAACGACGTTATGCACCACCATTTTCCGGGCCATCGTTGAGGGCGGCAAACCCGGCCTGTATGTTTCGTGGCGGGAGTTTGCGCGAAGGGCCAAGGCAGTTGGAAATGATCGGGACGATTTTCGGGAGGAAACCGAACCCTTGAAAAATACGCCGCTGCTCTATCTGGATGACTTCTGGAAGGGGGAAATTCGGCCGGCGGATGTTCACCTGGCATTCGAGCTGATTAACGCGCGATACATCAGCAAAAAGCCCACCATCCTTTCCAGCGAGAACACGCTGGAGGCGATTCTCCGAGGGGATGAGGCCATCGGCTCAAGGCTGTTTGAGATGGCAGGCGGATATTACATGGACTGTTCCAGAGCAAGGAACTGGCGCACAGCAAGGAGGCAGACATGATTCACAAAGGCGAAATTTACATAACCGACCGATACCGAGGCGGAAAGAAGGACTACGGCAGACCGGTGCTGATCCTCTCCTCCGCCGAGAACAACCGGGAAACCGGATGCGTGGTGGCGGCGCCCTTGGTGTCCCGGGAACGCTACGCGGCGGCGTCCCATATCGCCGTGGAGAGCGTCCAAGGCCAAACCTATGTGGCGGTCCTGGAGCACGTCAAATCGCTGCCGGAGCGCAGCTTGCAGCGCAGAAAGGACTACCTCTCACGGCATGCCATGGCCCGGGTAGAGGGAACCCTCTGCCGACTGTTGGAGCTTTGAGCCATGTGGGAGATCACTGTGAAACTGCGGCCCATTCCGTCCAGCGTTGAAAATCCCGAAGGGACGCGGGAGGAGATTGCCTGTGACCTGGAGAAATACGGGACCGTGCGTTATGTGGACATCAAAGACAGCGCATTCAAACCAGAACAGATAAAACTGGAGGAGACGACATGATTCTAACCGGCAATGAAATCAAACTCCAACGGGAGGCGGGCAACATCGTCATCAGCGATTGGGAGGAATCCCGGTTGGGACCAAACAGCTACAATCTTCGGCTGTCCCCCGAGCTGATGGCCTACAAGGAGGCTGTCCTGGACCCAAAGCAGGACAACCGGACGGGGCGGCTGGTGATCCCGGAGGAGGGCCTGGTGCTGCACCCCGGGCGGCTCTACCTGGCCAAAACCGTGGAATATACTGAGACCCACAACCTGGTCCCCATGCTGGTGGGCCGGTCCTCCATTGGCCGCTTGGGCATCTTTGTCCACGTGACCGCCGGGTTTGGCGATGTGGGCTTTTCTGGGAACTGGACCTTGGAACTGACCTGCGTGCAGCCGGTACGGGTGTACCCCGGCATGGAGATTTGCCAGATTTATTATCAGACCACCACCGGCGAGATTTTAAGCCAGTATCACGGAAAGTACCAGGGCAGCCGGGATGTGGTGGCCAGCCGGATCTATCAGGAATTGTCTGGTGGTGATTGAATATGGGAACGCATACAGAAGCAGATAGAGAATTTGAAAGGCGGCGTAGAAAGGTCAGACGGGAGAGCGGCCTATGCACTATCTGCGGAAGAGAAGACGCCTACACAATGGCTGGGAGAGCGATGTGTGAATATTGCAATCAAAAGTCAAGGCGTTGGAGCGAAAACAAAAGAAGCAAACCAGAATACGCAGAAAAAATGAGGGAAGAAAGCCGAAAGCGGTATGCAAAAATGGTCGAAGAAAACATTTGCCCGAATTGCTACAAGAAAAAACCTAATGACGGGCATTCTCTCTGTGAGCGGTGTCGCATAAAGCATAGGAACCGTGAGCGAGAAAAACGAAATCAAGAGGGTCAAAGGACTTGGGAAATGGCGCTGAGTGGAGAAACCTGTTTTTTCTGCAAATCTCCCGATGTTGTGCCGGGGAAGAAATTATGCCAGGCTTGCATTGATAAGCGGGTAGCATATTTGCACGGAGGGAAGCAAGGTGAGAGAAAAAAAGAGCGAGATCAAAACCTGCCCGGTGTGCAAGACGAAATTCCTTGCGATCGCTAAAAACGAAATTTATTGCAGCAGAAAGTGCTATATCGCTAAGCGGTATGGAAAGCCAGCGAAGAAGAAGGAGGAGACCCCATGACAAGAAAAGAAATTCTCGCCGCTGCGGAGAAGTGCGTGTGTGGAGATCGGGAGCAGGATTATGGAATTCCAGAAAATAGCTTCCGTTTGATTGCGGAATTTTGGCACACCTACCTCAGTGCGAAGTGTGTTGCCGCTGGGGTCCATGTGCAGTTAGACCCGGAGGATGTGGCGGCCATGATGGCCTTGCTCAAGATTGCCCGGGCATCTGTAAACCCTGAGCACATTGATAGCTGGATTGATTTGGTCGGATACGGTTGCTGCGGAGGAGAAATAGCGACAAGAGAAACCGATGTAGGTGGGGAATATGAAAAAGATTGATTATGGGAAAGATTACTTCGTTTCCGAAGACGGAAAAGTTTTCTCGAAGAAGCGCGGGAAAACAAAGGAGTTAAAGCCGATAAAGAAAGGGCATGGAGGCTACGTAAAGGTTAGGCTGTACGATGATGGGAAATGGAAAAATTTTTTTGTCCACAGGCTTGTTGCTGAGGCATTTATAGAGAATCCCAATAATTTTCCGATTATAAACCATATAGACGAAAACAAATCTAACAATAATGTTAGGAATTTAGAATGGTGCACGACGAAGTATAATGTAAATTATGGGCAAGCAAGAAGGAAAATGAGTGAATCCATGAAAGCGCACTTTGAGAAAAATCCGTCAGAATATGATCGAGTGCGAAAACAGTTGCTTGGGCGGTCTCTATCGAAAGAGAGTAGAAAGAAAATTGCATCTAAATTGTCTATTCCGGTTGAGTGCTTGCAGAATGGAGTTGTTGTTAGAAAGTATAGTTCAACTAAAGACGCGGCAGAAAGTATAGGGGCTGATTCATCAAATATTTGCGCAGTGCTGAAAGGTCGAAGGAAAAGAACAGCCGGGTACGAATGGCGCTACGCAGCTTGCGGCGGGGAATTGGCGACGCTGGGGGGGAAAGATTGAGTATCACAAAAGGAATGTTTACCAGCACAACGGATCTCTGGGAAACACCGCAAGCATTTTTTGACCAACTCAATGCAGAGTTTTGTTTTTCCCTGGACGCATGCGCTCTGCCGTGGAATGCGAAGTGTGAAAGATATTACACCCCAGAGCAAGACGGATTGTCTCAGCCCTGGACCGGTGTTGTATGGTGCAATCCTCCTTATGGACGGAAGATCGGGAAATGGGTCGAAAAAGCGGTTGCCAGCGTTTCAGAAGGTGCCACGGTCGTGATGCTGCTGCCAGCCAGAACGGATACGCAGTGGTTTCACCGGTACATCTATCACCAGGCAGAGATCCGGTTTGTGCCTGGACGTCTAAAATTTGTCGGCGCCAAATGGAATGCACCGTTTCCGTGCATGGTTGTGATATTTAGGCCGGGGAGGGAAGAACAGAGATGACGCAGGAGGGGATGGAGTGAGCCTAAAAGATTTGATTGCTGATGTGAACGTCAACGAGATTTGCGAACACATCGAAACCGAAACATTGTCAGAATGGGTAAACGCATGGCAGGAAGCCGCCCTCTCCGCCCTCCGTCCTGTCAGCCGGGAGCAGGTGGAGAAGGTGTGGAGGGGGAAGTGGAAATATAGTCATACAAGCGAAATAGATCATTTTGCTGTTGTTAAATGCTCAAAGTGTGGATACGAAGCGTTTGCGATCTCCCTTTTTGTGAAAGATGGAAATTTCTGTCCTTCCTGCGGCGCTCCCATGACGGACGAGGCCGTGGAGATGGTGCTGGAGAGGATGGAGGCGCTGAATAATGATTGAATTTTTGTTCTTTGTAGGTGCGTTATCAGTCGCAGGGCTATCCATGTATGGGTTCGTGAATAGCGTTTTTTATCTTTGGGAAACCAGAGAAAGGCGTGACCTGAAAAAAGAATTTATAGCATGCTGTAAAAAAAGGATGCAGGAGGCGATGAAAGATGGCAAGGGCGATTGATGCCGAATATGTTGAAAGAATTTTTATGAAGTGGTTAAATACCCTCCCTGATGGATAAGAAACACCAGCCATAGAAAGTTGTTTGAATGTAGTTAAAAATGCGCCCACCCTTACCCCGCTGAACGAGCCGCTGACGCTGGAGGAGCTGCGGGAGATGAATGAAGTACCTGTATGGATTCAAAATCTTGAAGAGCCAGCAAAAAGCCAATGGAGGCTATTATATTGGGACAGAGGGAAATACCTTGTCCTGCAAGGCATATCAGTCCGTGGTTATTTGATGGAAGAATACGGAGAATCTTGGCTTGCCTACCGCCGCCCGCCGGAGGGAGAGGAGGACACCTGATGGATGTTGAGAAACTAATTGAAGCTGCAAAGCTATATGGAATTGACGCCGCCGACGCCCTCACCGCCCTGCTGGCTGAAAACGAGAAGCTGCGGGCCGAGCTGGAACAAAAATCAAAACTGATTGCCCAGCAGGCCGCAGAATTGGAACGGCGAGACACGTTGCTGAAAGAGCAAGAGGCCGAGGCCGCACTACGGAGGGAAAAGGAATGAAGGAGTACATTGAGAGGGCGGCAGCATTAGATGTAGTCAAGCGAACCAGCGGAGACTATGTTGCGGCTTGGAGCGAAATCGCACACATCCCCGCCGCCGACGTTGCGGAGGTGAGGCACGGGAGATGGGAGTTTTTAGGGCCAAATAGACTAATTAAAAGTTGTATGTGTGGAACTTGCAGTGTTTGTCATGTTAGGTCAGTATACATCGTAAATACTGCGATTTGCCCCAACTGCGGCGCTCCCATGGACAAGGAGGATTAAAAATGAAAATACACATCCCAGCTTTTAAGGCGATGGCCAAGTGCAACGAGCATATGAACCACGGACCACTTGATATTGACCTGGGGCCTGATGTGGTGGAGGTGGTACGCTGTAAAGATTGCCAATATTACCAGGATGCAAAAATCAACAAGAAGGGATTTCTGATTTGCCCAGCGTCCGGAATGGAAATTACCGAAACGGACTATTGCATTTATGGCGCTCGCATGGGCAAGCCAAGAATTTGCGAGGTGCTGGGGGTTGAGCCAGAAGAGAGGTTTTACTACAAGTGTGAAAAAAGTCAGGAAAATAAATATTTATGGAAAATAACTAAAGAAGGGGAAAGAATGTTTAAAGAGGATACAGACATTTGGAGACTGAGTTCCAACGAAAAAACGTTGATGGACTTTATCAACCACCCCGACCGCATCATCCGCAAGCCCCGCTGGACGGAGCAGGAGGTAGAGAGGGCAAAGGCTATCAAGATGTTATACTCAGAGGCAGAAAGCATTGAGATGTACGGCTTCGGCATTAGAGTTTTCAACAGGAAACTTGTCATTGCAACACTCGACCCCTCTTTGTTTCCTTCTCTTCGCCCGAATGAAATCATCACCCTTGACGAGATCATCGGAGGTGCAGAATGAGAGAAATCCTTTTCAAAGCTAAGCGGCTGGATAATGGCGAATGGGTGGAAGGGTACTACGTTGAAAGAGACAACAAATCTTGGATTTACCCGGCAGGCAATCAGGTAATCAGCAAGTCTTTAGCGAGAGAACTTCGCCCATTTCATAGCGCAAAAAGCACGCAGCGAATTATGAAGGAGGTGTTTCCTGTTGCCCCCTCCACGGTCTGCGAGTACACCGGAATGACCGATAAGAACGGAACGAAGATTTTTGAGGGGGATATCATCCATTGGACGAACTGGAACGGCGAACAAAAAGAAGCCCCTGTATGCTATGATCAAGAGTGGAATAGATTTTGTGTTTGGTTGAATGGCGCTGAAAGCATGGGCGTAAATATACATCTGTCAACGAGCGGAATTGAGGTCATCGGCTCCATCCACGACGGGGAGGGCTACGATGATGATTAAACTGCTTCTTTTTCTGGGCATCATCCTGTCTATTGTCAAAGCAAACGGATGGTTTATAATCCCGATGCCTGTTTTGGTTTTCTGCTGGGTAGGAAGCTTCGTTTGCTGGATGATTTATTCGTATGCTCTTGGTGTAGGCGAAGGAGCCGCAAAAGAGATGAAAAAGAAAGTCCACGACGGGGAGGGCGGACAGCATGAGGGCAATGAATGAGAATTTTGGCGATTGACCCAGGGGATAAGCAGAGCGCCTATTGCTTCATAGACAGCGAAGATTTACGTCCGCTGCGGTTTGGCAAAGAACAAAATGCCGTGGTCCTTTTGATTCTCCAGTTGGAGAAGTATGATCTTGTAGTCATTGAACGCTTGGCAAGCTACGGCATGCCGGTTGGACGCAATGTTTTTGAAACCTGCGAATGGGTGGGGAGATTCACGCAAGCAGCACAGAAGCCAGTGGACTACATATACCGCCAGGATGAAAAACTCCATCTCTGCCATGACAGCAGGGCCAAGGATGGCAATATTCGCCGCGCACTGATTGATCGATTTGCAACCCATGATCTAAAAAACGGGAAGGGAACCAAAAAGAACCCAGATTGGTTCTATGGGTTCTCTGCCGATGTATGGGCGGCGTATGCGGTTGGAATTACGTACATAGAAACAAAACTGAAATTGTAAACAAAGTGTTAAGATCGTCTAACAATTTGACCGAAATGGAGGGCTGCGATATAATTTAGACAGAAAATGGTTTTATACATACGCAGGCAAAGAAAATTTATTTTCTTTGCCGCTATGTATAAAACAGAAGATTTTCTTCCTCCTTCGCCCGGCTCCGAGGCGGTCTCAATATCGGGCGTACCTCCTTTTTCTTTGGGAGCGAGAGCCTTGTTCTCGTCTCCCTATCACCCGGCCAGAGTGGATTTTGGTGCAACTCCAAAACGGGTGACCATTCCCAGCTGGGGAAATTTGATGGAAGGAGATTGTGCTTCTATCGAATCGGCAAATTGCTTTGCGGCCGCAAAGTGAACCGAAGCACGTACCATTCGCCATTTCACTGAAACCTGCGGTTGGAGACGCAGACCATTTCAGAGAAGGTGCGTGCGGAAGTACAAACAGGCCTGCGGAAAGCCTGACAAAACCCGCAACATACCCCGCAAGGGGTATCTGGTCCGCTATCTCAAATGGTCAGAGCGCCCGGCTCATAACCGGGGACATCCTGGTTCGACTCCAGGGCGGACCACCAAAAATAGATTTTTATTGATGAGGTTAGTTATGGCTGCACGGTTGACAGATAAGCAGAAAAAGAAAATAGTGGCTGATTATCTGGAACTTGGCAGCTACAACGCAGTTGCCAAAAGAAATCATGTGTGTGGGGAAACTGCTCGGCGTGTCGTGGAGGCATCTGAAGATTTCGCAGAGAAACTTAGACAAAAAAAGGAAGAAAATACAGCCGATATCCTGGCCTACATGGAAAGTCGCAGGCAAGCAGTATGCGATATTATTGAGGTAGGACTTTCCGTTCTTCCAGAGAAGATTCAGAATGCGCGCAGCGCCGCAGAGGTTACGACAGCGCTTGGGACACTGATTGATAAATTCACAGCCTTTGGCGGTGGTCCTGGGAATGATGCAAAGGAAGATGGTTTGAGCCAGAGCTTGCGAGAGATGGCAAAGGAGTTGGAAAGCGATGATTAGTCCACAACAAAAGAAAATCCTTGCATTCCCATACTCCAAATATGATGCCATTATCTGCGATGGTGCAGTCCGATCAGGCAAAACCTCTATCATGATGTGGGCGTTTGTTCGCTGGGCCATGGAAAACTTCTCTGGTCAGCGGTTTGGTATTTGTGGGAAAACCGTTGATTCATGCTCAAAGAATATTATTGTCCCTTTCACAGCTATGACGCTGGCAAAAGAAAAGTATACCATGCGTTGGCGCCGGTCAGAGAAGATCCTTGAGGTGCGCCGGGGAACTACGACAAATTGGTTTGAGGTATTCGGCGGCAAGGATGAAAGCAGCGCGGCGCTCATTCAAGGGCGCACGCTGGCAGGTGTTCTATTGGATGAGGTTGCGCTTATGCCCCGTTCCTTCGTGGAACAAGCCCTGGCGCGTTGTTCTGTAGATGGAAACAAGAAATGGTTTTCCTGCAACCCAGAAAGCCCGCAGCATTGGTTTTATCTGGAATGGATTAAGAAGCATGATGAAAGAAATGCGCTGTACCTTCACTTTACCATGCGAGATAATCCAGGACTGACGGAAAAGGTCATTGAGCAGTATGAATCCATGTTCTCCGGTGTGTTTTATGATCGGTTCATTAGAGGGTTGTGGATTCCGGTGGAGGGGCTGGTATATCCGCATTTTGGAGAGCATTGTGTGGTGGATGAAGAGCCTGCATCAGGTCGATATTATATTTCCGTAGATTATGGCACGCTGAATCCTTTCTCCGCTGGGCTGTGGTGCGTGACAAAACAAGGGGCGGTTCGGATCAAAGAATACTATCACAGCGGACGAAGAACCAACATACAAAAAACAGACGAAGAGTATTATCAGGCATTACGAGATTTAGCGAAGGGATATAATGTGGATTACGTTATAGTTGATCCTTCTGCCGCCTCATTCATTACGACAATTTTTCGCCACGGAGAATTCCAAGTGGTAAAAGCAAATAACGATGTTATGGATGGAATTAGAAGAACATCGGTTTATTTGAAAGATGGTCGTCTCAAAATACATCGTAGTTGCAAAGATGCTATCCGAGAGTTTAGATTATATCATTGGGATGAAGATTCTACGGTAGACAAAGTAATTAAAGAAGATGATCATGCAATGGATGACATAAGGTACTTTTGTAATACGATTATGGTCCGGCATTTTCCGGTTATGAGGTGAAAGAATGACCATTGCAGACAAGTTAAAAGAATTAGGTTTCACAACGATCAATGAGAGTTTTTATTCCAAAGTTCAAGAATGGAAAAGCTGGCACGAAGGAGATGTGAAAGGGTTCCATCGCTATAAAATACGTAACGGGAGCGGTATCGTCCGGTGCAAGAGATATTCTCTCAATATGGGGAAGAAAATACCAGAAGATTGGGCAAATTTGCTCATGAACGAGCGTGTTGAAATTACGCTGGAAGGTTCTAAGGAGCAGGCGTTTATTGATCGAGTTTTTGAAGAGAACAATTTTAGGGTAAAATCCAATGAAATGCAGGAATTCGCTTTTGCCCTTGGAACGGTAGCGTTTATCCCACGTGTTGTTGGCATGGAGGTAACGGAAGAAGGCCCTGTTCCAGGGAGCGCATCTGGGATCATCATCGATTATGTGACTGTGGAACATATTTGGCCACTGTCTTGGCAAAACGGGGTTATCATAGAATGCGCGTTTGATAGTATTATTACGGTTGATGGACAAGATTACTGTTACCTGCAAATTCACCATAAAGTCAATGCACTTTATGACATAGAAAATCGGATTTATCTATATAGGAATGGAAATGTAGATAAAGAAGTATCCTTGTCTTCTGTCTCTGGTTTCGAGAAGGTTCCACCTGTTGTTCACACCGGCTCTGGAAAGCGACGATTTGTTATTGATCGACCCAACATTGCAAACAATTTAGACTATTCTATTCCGCTTGGTATTCCGGTATATGCGAACGCTATTGATAACTTAAAGGGTGTAGACGTTGCATTTGACAGTTACGTAAATGAGTTCATCCTTGGCAAAAAGAGAATCATGGTAAAACCGGCAGTGACAAAATATATAGATGGGGAACCGGTTTTTGACCCTGATGATTTGTCTTTTTATGTACTTCCCGAAGACATTTCAGACGACGGTGCAGTAATTACCCAAATTGATATGACTTTGCGGACCAATGAACACACGACAGGCATACAAACTCAATTAAATCTTTTGTCGAGCAAATGCGGATTCGGAGAAACCTATTACCGTTTTGACGGAGGGAATCTTACAACGGCAACTCAAGTTATTAGTGAAAATAGCACCATGTTTCGAACGATAAAAAAGCATGAAATTATTTTAGAGCAGGCTATTAGGGAATTGTGCCAGATCATTTTGCAATTGGGCAACACAGCTATGAAGGCGGGGTTGAACGAGGATGCGAAAGTTACTATTGATTTTGACGATTCTATCATTGAGGACAAGACAACTGAGCGCAACAATGATCGGCAAGACTTAGCTGCCGGAATCATGAATGACTGGGAATATCGTATGAAGTGGTATAATGAAGATGAAATAACCGCTAAAAAGATGCTGCCACGCATGGAAGATATGACTGATGAGGAGCAGGATGAGGTGGAGTAATGCCGAGATATCCTTTCACTCCAGAAGTTTTAGATTCAATGCCAGAACCGCTCGCAAAGCTGTTTAGGGGGCTCGAAGATACACTTCTTATTGAGATATGTAAAAGGCTAAAAAAAGCAGGAGAACTTAATGAGGTAACAGTTGAAGCAATCAGAGCATTAAGGAGCCATGGAATTGATCTAAAAGAAATTGAAGAAGCAATATCTTCTGTAACTGAGATTGGAGAGAAAGAGTTAAATAAACTACTTGATGATGTAATTTCAAGATATCAAAATTATGCGAAGGAAATGTTGACAATCGCAGCGATTACAACGCCAAAGTTAATGATTAACGACGTGGATGTTGAGGCGATTAGAAAGCAAGCTCTTTCAGAATATAGGAACATCACTCGTTCGATGGGGTTTGTTGGGATGAGCAATTCCCAAAAAGTCATGTCTGCGTTGGAGGCATATCAATGGGCGTTAGACCAGGCGGAACTTGAGATTATGTCTGGTGCGATTGATTATAACTCGGCTATTAGGAAAGCTGTGAAAGGTCTGGCGGACAGCGGCCTAAAAACGGTTGACTGGGAAAGTGGACATAGAGATCAAGTAGATGTGTCCGTCCGGCGGGCGGTAATGTCAAGCATAAACCGAATGAATACAGTTTATATGGAAACATTGCAAGATGACTTGGAGACCGATCTCGTAGAGGTAACAGCTCATGCAGGTGCAAGAAACACCGGGTATGGGATTGAGAACCATGCGTCATGGCAAGGGAAAGTATATCGTTGGTCAAAGAAGCCGAAAACCTCAAAAGGAAAGTATAAAGACTTTGAGTTGACAACAGGTTTTGGACAGGGTGCCGGTCTCGGAGGGTGGAATTGCTACCACAGATATTATCCGTATATAGAAGGAGTATCTTATCGAACCTATACAGATGAGGACTTAAATAAGATAGATAAACCGCCCTTCGCTTATCAAGGGAAAGAATATAATCAATATGAAGCAAGTCAGGAGCAGCGGAGAGTGGAAAGAACGCTTAGAAAACTACGAAGAGAAGCTAAGGCGTATGAAGCTGCGGCGCTTTCAGAGGACGCGCAAGCTGTAAATATTCGAATTAAAAGGCTTCGGAAATATTATGATGCGTTCAGCAAAAAAGCTGGACTTCCAACACAATACGAAAGGGCGGCGGTTACATATTGATTAAGGAGATAAATGGGAAAACATGGTTTTGTTGCCCAAATTGCGGGAAAAAAATCCATCCAGTAAAACCTGGGGCACGCGGCGTATATGTTATGTGCAAACAAAAAAGACAGGATGGGACCAGATGTAGTTGGTCTGGAGAAATCAAATATAACTGATCGAGAGCCATTGAGCCATTGACTACCATATTTGGTAGTTAATGGCTCGTTTTTTATGCCGACGGGCGTTAAACGGTGGCCGACGGGCCAAAAACAAAAAACGGAGGTTTGTAAAATGGCTGAACCTATTAACAATCCTGTTGTACAGGACCCGACACCGGGGACAGGTGGTGAGGTGACCTTTACTCAGGCTGAAGTTGACGCGCTTATCAGTAAAGAAAAAGCAAGAGCGGTAGCAAAGGCAACAAAGGGTATCCCAGATGAAGCTGAGTTAAATGCGTTCCGGACATGGAAAGAAAATCAGCAGTCTGAAAGGGATAAGTGGGAACGGTTGACCGGGGAGAGAGAGGTTCTTTCCGGGAAGCTGACCGCAGCAGAAAACGAAAGAGACCAGCTCAAAAGAGATTTGTATGTACTTAAAAAGGGTCTTAGTGGGGAAGAGGCAGAATTTATTGCATTTAAGGCCGGGAAGATGGTAGACGATAAGACTACCTTCGAGCAGGCCGTGGACGCACTCACCGCTGACCGCAAGAAGACCACCTTTGACTGGACCGCCCCTTTGGGCGGAGGAAAGCCCCAAACAGGAGAAAATGACGTAATGAATGCCCTTATACGGGGCGCACTCAAATAAGAAAGGAGCCTATCAATGGCCGATATTATTGACAGAAGTAAACTTTCCGGGCTTATCCCCGAGCCTGTGACCCGCGAGATTATCCAGGGCGCTGTTACGGAATCTGCCGTGCTTCGGATGGCCCGGCGGCTACCCAATATGACCAGCAAAACGCAGATTCTTAATGTGCTGGATGCTTTGCCCACCGCCTACTTTGTGAACGGAGAGGCGACCACTGGCGCATCCGATTCCAAGTCTTCTCTGAAAAAGACCACCAACATGGCCTGGGACAAGAAGAAAATTTACGCCGAGGAGATCGCCGTTATCGTCCCCATTCCCGAGGCGGTATTAGACGACAGTGATTATGACATTTGGGGCGAGGTTCGTCCCCGCCTCCAAGAGGCGTTTGGTAAGGTTATCGATGCTGCCATCCTTTATGGCACGGATAAGCCCACCTCTTGGCGTGAGGGACTAGTCCCTTCAGCTACTACCGCAAGTGCAGTTGTGACAGCCACCAGCGACATTTTCAAGGACATCATGGGGGAGGATGGCGTGATCGCAAAGGTGGAGGAAAGCGGCTATATCCCCAACGGCGTGATGGCTGCTATTCAGATGCGCGCCAAGCTGCGTGGCCTGGTGGACAAGAACGGTCAGCCTATCTTTAAGACCGATATGCAGGGCGATACCCGCTACGCATTGGACGGAATGAACATGTATTTTCCCGTGAACGGTGCTTATGACCCGGAGGAGACCCTTGCCATCGTGGGTGACTGGAGCCAGCTGGTTTATTCCATCCGACAGGACATGACCTTCAAGATTTTCGACAGCGGCGTGGTACAAGATCCATCCACGGGGAATATTCTCTATAACTTGATGCAGAACGACATGGTGGCGCTTCGTGCCGTAATGCGGTTGGGCTGGGAAATCCCCAACCCGATCAACGCCTATAATGTTGACAATACAAAGGCATTTCCCTTTGCTATTTATGCACCGGCGGGGGAATGATCGGGTCTGACATCTTAACGCTCTTCCCCAGCAGTCAGACCCTATTGGGGAAACAAGTCTCAGAGCTTGTAGGTGATGATTTGAAGGTTAAGAAAGATGGTTCCGTAGTCGGGACATTCCACTATGTTCCTGATTATACGGAATTCAGCAGCGCCCCAGAAGAGCAGAGCGGGTATTATTTCCCGTTTCATCTGACGAAAACCGGAAGTGTAATGACGTTCAAAAAGAATGGATCGCCAACCAAACAGGACATTCCTTTTGATGCAGATATTATTTTCCGCGTTGAGGAAAATGATACTTTTGAGGTTTTAGTTGATGAGCAAAGTGCTGTAATATTCAACTTCAAAAAAGCTACGTTTGACCCTAAACCAAAAGCGTCCAGAAAGTCGGGAAAATAAAGGAGGTTTCTTATGGTATATGCGGATTATACATATTACAAAGAAACCTACCTTGGGACGTTGATTTCAGAATCTGAGTTCCCAATGCTGGCAAAGCGGGCAAGTGAATATCTGGACTACATCACAGTTGGAAAAGCCTCTGAGCATGCGTCTATGCTGGAAATAAAGGACGCTTGTTGTGCTCTTGCTGAGCAGTACAAGGTTGTTGAGAAAGCGCAAGAATCATCTCTAAGCGAAACCGGAGAGAAGTCCAGTGAGACGGTTGGTAGTTACTCTGTGAGTTACCGAAGTTCGGCAGAATTAGCGAAGAATTCTACAGCTGAGATGTCTTCCATTGTATCCAGATATCTTGGAAGAACTGGCTTGCTCTATCGCGGTGGGAGGTGCTTTCCATGTACGCCCCACACTCTATAACTGTTTACACAATAACAGAAGATGAAGTCACTTTCGAATCTGTTTATAACATTACCATTTTGCGGGGTGTGTTCTTTGATGCTGCTCATGCCGCCAATGTGAGAGAAAGTGGGCTGGAAGGTGCAGACGTCGTCAACCTATTTATTCCATTTAATGTAAACGCTATTGATGGGATTACAGGTTTTCCTAAAAGATTTGCAACCCCAAAGCAATATGAAGCTGCCGAAGATAAAAGCAATTTGTGGACCCTTGACACGAATTCTATGCAAAGCTCAACTACTTTCTTTGTTAAGGGAGAAATCGTTGAGCAAGGGAAGGACTTTCAGTGGATGAATCGGATTTACGATAATGTTCACAGGATCACCAAAGTGGATACAAAAGATTTTGGCTCTCCTTCGATGCAGCATTGGGAAGTTGGTGGCGCTTAATGGCAAGTGTCGTTATTCATGTCGATATTGATATTGACAAGATCAAAGCGAAACTTGATAGAGCAAACAAAGAACTTACAAAAAATGTAGCGAAAGATACAGAGAGCAAATTCCTACCTTGGTTGAATGGCACTTTAGCTGCCCGCACAAGGATTTTAGATGATGAAATTATCTATCCCGGTCCTTATGCCCATTATCTCTGGGAAGGAATTGTTTACGTAGACCCTCAAACAGGAGCTGCGGGATTTCGGCTTCCCGATGGGACGTGGAGATCCCGCACCGGAGTTCGGAAGGTTCCATCAGGAAAATCTTTGGTATTTACAAGGTCCTCTGCTCGACCACATTGGATTGAACCGGCAAAGGCAGAGTTCATGTCCAGGTGGGAAGAGGCCTATAAAAAGTCCTTTAAGTGAGGTATCTATGGCACAAAAAATATCGAATAAAGAGCAAGAATCTATTTCAAGATCATTGCTTTCTTGGCTCAATAATTGGCCAGATAAGCCCGTTGGGGTGATCAACTTCACTTATGTTCCTGATGATGCCGAAGGGATGTCATTGTCTACGCCCCAGGGCACATTTATGGTTAGGAAATATGTTCGTGGTGCATATCAAGCAAGATATACATTCAAGATCATTTACCGTGTTATCCCTGGGAACAGCAATAACAAGCGTCTTACTGCTGATGAAACCTTAGAAAGTTTTGCAGACTGGATTATCAACAATGGAACAATTCCTCAATTAGAGGACGGAAAAAAGGTTGTCAAATTTTCTCGAAGCGAAAGTGATCCTGATTCCGTTTTATTTAACCGATATGAGGATGGAACAGAAGATCACCAAATTATTATGACGATGGATTACACATCTGAATGATTTTTTTCGTGAGCCGACGAGCCGAAATTTATTTATTAGGAGGAAATATTATGAAACTTTCCGCTCTGATGGCTGATTACACCCCTTCCGCTGAGTTTGCGGGGGTTGCAACAAATGACGATTTTGTTCTTGCCGTAGATATCGCGGAAGAATCAGCCGGAAAAGTAGCTAATTATATCGTAGTTCAGTCCGGTATTGCATCGGTGGATAGTCAGTTGAACCCCGAAACGGATGAAAAAGCGTATATCCGACAGGGGGCGGTATCTACCAAAACATCTACTCAACGTACATTCAATGTTACTGGTGACCGTATCTTTGGAGATGAATTCCAAGACTTTGTGTTGTCTCACGCAATCAAGTTCGGTACTGGCCAGAAAGTCGTTAAACCTTATGTGTATTTCTCTCTGTTGACAGGAGAGGGAGAGAAGGGGACAGCATCTATCATTGTGAACTCTGATGGGTCCGGGGATGCCGGTGCATCTTCGGAAATTGACATTGATATTATGGCGACCTCTGCTCCCGCTGCCTACACATATTCTGACGATTCCGGTGTTTAACTGACAGGAGGATAAATTATGGAGACCTACAATATAAACGGCGTTGAGATTCAGTATGATACTTTCGATCTCGTCAACTTGGAATTATATACCAATGGTGTGACAGAGATCGCTGAAGTTGGAAAACGTGTGAAAGAAATGATTCAGGAAGATCCCGCCAAAAATGGCATTAAGGCAATCAGAATGATGTGCAATGCATTTATGGATTTCTTTGACGTGCTTTGTGGCGAAGGGACGAGCAAGAAGTGTTTCGGCGACAATGTAAACGCGAGAGACATTATCAATGCTTATGCCAAGTTTTGCGAAGAAGTATCCGCAACTGTAAGCTCTATGAAGGTAGATTTCAATCCGCCTTCTTCTCCCTCTATCATGGATGATTCCCAGTTGAGAGCGGAAAAACGGGCAAAGCTGCGTGCCGAAGCTGAACAGAGAGTAAAAGATCGTGAGAGAGAATCCATTTAACGGATTCCCCACCAGCGTAGATGTAGATGGGCAATTCTTCCCGATTAATCCAAGTTTTCGCGTTGGGATTTCTATCGAACTTGAGATTCTGAAAGAAGAAAATCCAGATGTTGTAGGTCTTTTGAATTTGTTCTACCCGAGCGGGATTCCTTCCAATATATCCGCAGCGTTCGACGCAATGTTGTGGTTCTTTCGTGGGGAAGAAAGCAAAGAGGCAACACAAGAACAAGCAAAAAAGAAAGGAGGCAGGGTATATGACTTTGAAATTGATTCAGAGGCAATCCTTGCCTCCTTTCTATCGGCGTATGGGATAGACCTATCTAAGGATGATTTGCACTGGTGGGCTTTTCGTCGTCTTTTATTCAATCTTCCTTCTGAGACACTTTTCATGCAGCGCATACGATATCGCACAGCCGACATTTCCAAAATGAGTAAAGAGGAAAAGAAACACTATAAAAAAATGCGGGCTCTCTATGCGATTAAAGATGATCGAAGGAGAGAAGTACAGACTGTCGAAGAGAGAGACGCGGCATTGATCGAAAAGGTGCGGAAACGATTTGAGGAAGCGAAAAGGAGCACAGAAAAAACTTAGGGCGAGGGGGTGAAGTGATTGGCGGCAGATGGTTCTGTAATCATTGAAATTAAGGGCGATTATGACGAATTTCTTGCGGATTTAGAAAAGGCGCTCAAAAAAGCGAAAGAAAGGTCCAAGAAGTCTGATGACCCACTTGAGAGGCAGCGGAAGAACACACAGCTCACAGTCAAAGAACTGCAAAACCTTGATTCTGTTGCGTCGAAGGCACTAAACGGAATTATAAAAGGTTTTGCCGCTGTCGCAACTGCGTCCGCTGGAGCACTTGTCGCGATAAGCAAGATCGGGGCAGAGTTTGAATCTTCTTTTGCCCAGGTTGAAACCATCATGGACACTTCACAGATGTCCGTCGAAGACATGAAAAGCTCTATCCAGAACTTGTCTTCGGAGATGGGGGTATCCGCAAGTGAATTGTCTGGGGCGGTTTACAACGCCATTTCCGCAACTGGAGATACTGCAAACGCGGTTTCGCTCGTTGGGGATGCAACCCGACTTGCCACAGCAGGATTCACAGATGCAGAATCTGCGCTTTCTGTCCTCACAACCACCATCAATGCGTATGGGATGAGTGCTTCCGATGCTGAATCAATTTCGGACAGCCTGATTCAGACGCAAAACCTTGGTGTTACTACGATTGACCAGCTTGCCAGCGCAATGGGCAAAGCGATTAGTACAGCTTCCGCCTATAATGTCAATCTGGGCAACCTTGAATCTGCCTATGTCAGCCTAACAAAGGCAGGTATCAGCACAGAAGAATCCACAACCTATATTTCTTCCATGCTGAATGAGCTTGGCGACACCGGCAGCGAAGTTGGGAAGATCCTCAAGAAAGAAACCGGAAAGAGTTTTGGCACCTTAATGAAGGAAGGAAAGAGCCTTGGCGATGTGATTGAGGTTCTTTCTGATCATGTTGATGGCAGCGCCGAAGCCCTTATGAATCTTTGGGGGAGCGCCGAAGCTGGCAAAGCTGCAAACGCTATTGTGTCCCAGGGCCTTGACACCTTTAATGACAACCTGGAGAAGTTACAGAATAGCGCAGGTACCACAGAGAAAGCGTACAGCACAATGGCTGATACGCTGGAGCACAAGACACAGATGGTCAAGACTGAGGCCCAAAATCTTGCCATCTCTATCTACGAGCAAATCAAACCGGCGTTGTCTGACATTGCGGACGCAGCGTTGGAGTTTATCCGAAACTTTGATTTTACCCAGGCTGTCAATGCGGTTAAAACTTTTGTCGCTATTCTTGCCTCTGCGGCAGTTTCAATTGGAGTATTTAAGGCTGCGCTACTTATCAGCGATATTTCCAAATTTGTTACAGGGGTTAAAGCAGGCGCTGAAGCAGTAAAGGCGCTTAGTATGGTCACCAAGGCTGGGACGGCCATTCAAACGGCATACAATGCGGTAATGGCATTAACGCCCTGGGGGGCCGCTCTCGCTGCGGTCACGGCGATTGCCGGTGCATTTGTTATTTACAACGCAGTAACTGACGACGCATCGGATAGCCAAGCACAACTGTCTGACAGCATAAAAGAGTTAAATGATGATCTGGAAACACAGAAGCAGCAGCAGGAAGAGCTTGCCCAAGCAAGAGAATCTAACCTTTCCAGTGTAAATGCAGAAATTGGAGCAACCGAAGATTATATCTCTGAACTCCAAGGTCTGATTGATGCCAACGGAAAAGTAAAAGATGGGTATGAACAGAGAGCCCAATTCCTTGCGGAACAAATTAACAGCGTCATTCCCAACGCAATTTCTTTAGCAAAAGATGAGGCTGGTGTCTACATAGAAGTAGCGGATTCCATTGACCAACTGATTTTTGCCAAGAAAAAAGAAATGGCCTTGGATGCTATGCAGGAGGAGTATAGCAATGCTCTAACCGGGCAAATAGAGGCCAATAAAAACTTGACCCAGGCTGTGGATAACCTCGCAGAGGCCAGACGGAATCTTGCTGAGGTACAAGCAAACAGCAGGGGAGATGAACGGTCGCTGGCGGGGATATCAGCGGCAGAGGATAAAGTCAGACAGGCTGAAAGGGCCTATGAGGACGCCAAAAATTCTGCCCTGGATTACCAACAGACAATAAACAATTTTGAGACTGTTGGTGCCGCGCAGAGTATGGATGAGCTTAATTCAGCTATCCAGCGTCTTTCTGATGGATTTGTAGAGTTTAACGGAAGCAATATTGCAGAGGTTGAATCTGCCGTTGGAAACGCAGTCTCTCTATACCAGCAATTGATTTCGGAGGCTTCCGCATCCTGGAATGAAATGTCTCCATCTATGCAGGCTAACATGGTGGGTCTCATTGAGCAAGCTCGAGCCGCCATGCAAGAGCAGGTTGGTGTTTTTCGTGAGGCTGGCGGCTACATACCGACAGAACTTGCCCAAGGGGCAAATGAGTATGCCTACGTCCTGCCTGAGAGTATCCAAAAGATAGTAGATCAAGCAGCGCAATATGCATCTGCAAACGGAACTCCTTTTCTGAATTCGGGGCAAACTTGGGACTTTTTAATGGCCGCCGGGATCGTATCAAATGGGCAAACGGTTTCAGACGCAACTAAGCAAGTCGCAGATCAAGCGGGCGAAGCGGGGAAGCAGACAGCAACCCAAAATGGAGGCGAAACAGCAGCAGGATTCGGTGACGGATACTCAAGCCGCATGCCATCAACGGAAGCCGAAATGGAGCAATCGACTAAAACCGCGGTCGACAATGCTACTTCTGGCGCTCAAGGCGCAGCGGCATCTGGTGGGCAACAAGTAGGGTATACGATTGGCACGAATGCGGATGGCTCTCTCAAGATATCAGCATCTTCTATGCCATCTACCATGAAAGGGGTGGTGGGAGACACAATCTCCTCTGGTGATTCCGCTGCATCTGGAGCAGGAACAGTTGGTGAAACAGCTGTCAATTCTGCGGCGGGAGCAATTACCTCTTCCAGTGGACTTCTAAGCACAGCTTTTTCCGGAATGATTGATGGCAGCGTTCAGGCTGCCTTGGGCGCTACAGCTTCTTCGACTTTGATTAGTTCTAAAATCGTCGAACAAATATCTTCTGGGATATCATCTGGGACGCCTGATGTTGTTTCTGCGCTGAATAATCTTGTGACTACTTCGGTGCTTTCTTCCGCAACTGGTGCCTCTGGGGCTGCGAAAAGTGTTGGACTGGCCATTGCTTCCGGTGTTGCTGCGGGTATCAATGCAGGGGCAAGCCAGGCGATCAGTGCTGCATCCAATATGGCAAAGAGCGCACTTGCCGCAGCTAAAAGCGCGTTGGATATCCACTCTCCCTCTAAGGCATTTCGTTGGATTGGTGAGCAATCTGTTGCCGGTTTGGTACTTGGATTAAATGACAAGGCAAAAAACGCACAAGCAGCGGCTGGAAAACTTGCTGATGTTGTCTTAAAAGAAACTTCTAAACTTTATGACAAGATTGCGGAGATTGAGGCCGCAGCACAGAAGCGGGCAGATGAAAAGGAGCTCGCGGACTATGAAAAAAGTCTGGCAGAAAAGTATGAACGGCTGGAAGAGGCAGAAGTTGATGAACGACAGGATATCTTGGACGAGATAGCCGAGCTCAAAGAAGATTGGAATGAGAAACAGCTAAAAAAGCAGGAAGAGGCACAGAAGGAAGAGTTGCAGAGTGCCATTGATGCTCTTGAGGAGATGGAAGATGAGTATCAAAGTGCTTTGGATGACCTGAAAAGTGATCGTGATTCCCTGGCTTCTAAATTGTCTGGAGATAATCTTTTCGAAACAGATTATAAGGGAGAAACCCGTCTTCTGAACCTGGATAAGGATATTCAAGAGATTGAACGATACGGAAATGCAATGCTTGCCCTTCAGGAAAAAGGGGTTGATGCTGGCCTCTATTCCGAAATTCTTCAAATGGAGATGGACGAGGCGACGGCCTTCGCGGAAAAACTGTTAAGCCTGAATGACGATCAATATACTGCCTATATGGAAGCATACCAGAAACGGGCGGAAGCGGCAAAGAATATTGCGGCACAGATTTATCAAGATGAGTTTGAATCTCTTAACCAAGAATTCGTGGACAAAATGCCTGATGAGCTAAAAGCAGCGGGAGAGGATGCTATGACATCCCTTGCCGTTGGTGTACAGGAAGAAGGTTCTACCGCAATTGCCGCAGCGAAGAAAGTTGCCGATGGTATTATTGCGGAAATTAGCCGGATAAACGCTGCGGCAAGGCTTCGTGAAACGGTCACTGTGAGTGCTGGGAGTGCTTCCTACCGCCTCACACGCAGCACGGATAACGCCATGGAAGCCAAGCAGGTAGAAAGTAACGGAAGCGCGTACAGGGTAGCAAACGCTGTGTCTTTTGCCAGTGCACCACGGGGAGACAGGGAAATTGTTCTGAATGTCAACGGGAAAGCATTTGCAAGAGCAATTGTTAATGATATTCGTGCAGTAGAGGATCAGTCCCCCAGAATTGTGAGTGATTAAATGGAAAATATGTTTTTGTCAATTGACGGAATTGAAATTGAAGACTTGGAAGAAGGGGATTACACCGCCTATGAGGAAGAACTTGGCGTATCTGAGCGGATGATATCCGGCAGAAGAGTGGAAGAAATCCGTGCCACTATATGGGTGGTAGAAGTCAACTTTTCATCCATCGACTATGAAACAATGTCCCGTCTCAATACTGTATTCAAGGCATCACGTCGGCATCAGTTGTTCTTTCTCCCATCCACAGGTGGCACAAAGTTGGTACAAGGGTGGTTTCACTTGATGGAGCCTCCATCTCCTTCCCTTACACGTTGGAGAGATAACGGACCTGAATGGGCAGCATACAAACTGACCTTTGAGGAGATTGATGGCCATGATTGATCACAGTGAAGCCTATGAAAAAGCGGTTATATCTGATTCAAGGCGACAATTTGTGCGAGTTGTGTTTGACCTATATGACCCAGATATGATCATAACAAACATAACAACAAATGATGAGAGTGATATTTCCTTAACAGATCAGGTAACAAACCGTGGCACAACAGAGAGCGAACAGAATATAGCGACCTTGGAACCTAACAGATGGATCCTGAACGGAACTTTCAATATCCGACCAGATGACCCAATGGATCAGATAGGACAAGTTGGTTGGGTATCTGAATCTCTATGTGATTCTTTCGGCGTCTTTTCTGAACCATATCCTTATATTGAGTTTGAAATTCAAAACCTAAGTATATTGCAAGCATTCTCTTTCCGGTTCAGTGAAAAAGAATTCAATGGAATTGGAACAGAATTTACGTTGGATATTTACAGCGGCGATACCCTTCTTTGGTCAGACACAAAAACAGGGAACAAAAGTACGTTGACTGTTTTGGATGGCTTTACCGTTCAAAACCCTACAAAAATTCGCGTTACCATTAAGAAATGGAGCCTTGGCGGTCGACGGGTTAGAATCCCCCGGCTGATGGTCGGCCTATATGAAATTTGGGACAGGTCCATTCTAAAATCAGTTGAAACATATTCTGAGGTTACATTCTCTGGATTGTCCATTCCATATTCTACTTGCACAGTTGTTTTGTACAACGAAAACCATAGATTTGATCCTTATGCTCCGAATACGCTCTTCACATCCATTGAAGATCGGCAAAGAATCATTGTTGATTTTGGAATGCGGTTGGAAGATGGAACTATTGAATGGTTGCCCGCCGGGACTTACTATCAGCAATCTGCGGGGTGGAAACTCAAGGATTTAACTGTACAATTTGATCTTCTGGATATTATTGGGGCACTGACGAAAAGGAAATTTGTTGTTCCTGATACACTTCCCACAACGCTTTCTGGGTGGATTGAGGCGATTATGCTTTCCCTGGGCATTAACTTTCAGAAAAATTATATCGTAGATGATGATGTAAAGGATATCCACATTACAGCAGCAGAAGAAGAATGTACAGGGAAA
>OHAA01000108.1_pt1 | contig 38318 bp, 33 predicted proteins | sample 1606051 | NCBI WGS metagenome assembly OHAA01 (sample SAMEA3541493, study PRJEB24748) | human gut metagenome | biome: human gut; feature: human-associated habitat; material: faeces | place: China | collected 2012
TGGCTTCAGTTCATAGCTCCTTTTATCATGAAAGAACTTCCGGGCGGCTGGGGGGTGGGCTGGGGCTTTTGCTGCCCGCGCGGGGGTTGGCCGTTCAGCTGCGGAGCCACAGGGCGGGCCTGATTGGCATTATTGGGGCGTGCAGGGCGCTGGGCCGGTTTGAGGGCAGCGGGCTTTGCCGCATTGCTGCGGTTGTTCGGGGCTGCCTGCCGGGGCGGGCAGGGGCGGGATGCATCTTTGGGCTGTGGGGCCCGTGGGGTGGGGTTCTGGGCCGGGGCATCCCCATGGGGGGTGTGGCGGCGGCGACGGCGGCGCGCTGCTGTGGACTGAGCATCGCGCACGGCGGGCTCAGCGTTTTTTTCGTTGTTCGGCATAATTGGCTCCCTGTATCGTCAGTCCGGCATGGTCAGACTGCGGCATTCATTATAGTAACGTTTTTCCTCGGCATGGCCCATGCTGAAAGTCTTGCGCGGCAGCACGCCGCCCAGCACAACACCTTTGAACAGGTCTGCTTTGGCAAAGTCCGGCATCAGCAGGGCTGTGGCTGGTTTGGCGGGGTCTGCAGCCATGGCGCGGGCAGCCGCGGCACCGTGGATGTAATCCACCGTCACGCCGGGGTTCTGGGCCAGATAATCCCCAATAAAATGTTCCGCGGTGCCCACGGCCAGCGGGTCCGGGGTGTTGGCGGCGTCAAAGGTGATCTCTGCACCGGCACCGGCCAGCACGATATGCTGGTCGCCGCCCTGGAGGGCTGCGCCGTGCTGTTCCAACCAGCTGCCAAAGTCTGCGGCAACGGTGTTGGCGTCCACGCCAAACAGCACACGGTGGATGGGCTCAATCTCAATCGCCGGGGAATGCACGTTGCACACTTCTGCCAGGCACCAGCGCGCCGGGTGTGTCTGCTGCTGTTCCGGCGGCAGGGTGGGTTTCAGTTCTTCCCAATAGGCTTTTGCTGTGGCAAGGGAATGGTTGCCATCACCAACCGCCAGCGTCATGGGGGGCTGGCCGGCTGCGGCAGGCCAGCGTGCGGCAAAAGCAGCGGCATCGCCAAGGTTTGCCAGCGCAGTGTTGATCTGCTCCACCAGCGCGGGGTCCTCCACGGCCCAACCGGCCAGGTGGCCGCCGTTCAGCATCAGCGCGCCATCATACAGCAGCGGCAGCTCCGCCTTATGGGCGGCAATGGGTTCAATCAGGGTACAGGCTTCATCGTCGGCCAACATCATCACATGCGGGGTTTCCAGCTGGGCCCCGCGGCGGATCTTGAGCCGGGGCGGGATGCGCGCCACCACTGTGCTCTCGCTGGGGCGGATGGCGGGCTTGCTGCCTTTTTTAAAGCTGTACTGTTCCAGGTCCACAGCACCAACCAGACCCTGGCGGATGGTACCGTCCATCTGGGTGCGCTCCACATACACATAGCCATGTACACAGCGGGTCAGCAGGTTATCGCGGTAATCCTGCATGGCCGCACGGATCGCTGCAAGGCGCGATTCTTCCTGCGGGGTTCCAAGGTAAGCTTCCGGCAGAACAATGTGCAGGGTGCTGGGTTTACCCTTTGCCAGTTCCTCCGCTTTCTGCCAGTATTCCGGCTGGGAGGTAAACTGATCCACCGCAATGCAGGCCCACGGGTCCAGCGGGGTCGCTGCACCGGGCAGCAGGATATCAGCAGGGACAAAACAATTCTGCATGGTAATCACTCCTCTTTCACGGATGCCGTTTTTTACGTCCGGGCGCGGCTCAATCCACAGTGCCAACCAGCCCGTAAATTGCCAGCGAGAGAATGCCGATATAAATCAGCACACTGGGCAGGCCGCGGAATATATGTGGGATATCTTTGCTGCGCAGCCGGCGGCGGCCTTCATCCACCACCAGCACGGCGACCAGGTAGCCCACGCCGCTGCCAAAGCCGAAGCCGATGGACTGCAGCAGGTTATAGTTCTGGCTGGCTGCAACCAGCAGGGTGCCCAGCACGCAACAGTTGAAGGTTGCGCCGGGCAGCTGTTCGCGGCAGGCATCGCGGCTTTTGGGGAACAGGCCCAACAGCAGCCACACAATGCCCATAGCGATCAGTGAGCAGTTCAAAAATACCAGCGGGCGCAGGGCGTTGACCGGCAGCCAGCCGGGCAGCACCTTTGCCAAAGCGGGCAGCGTTAAGCTTTGGGCAGCCCAACCCATGGGGGCGCTGATGGTCTGTACCAGAATGATGGGAATGCAGTACTGCCATGTGCTGATTTTGGGGTCGTTGACCAGCTTGTTCAGACGGGAAACGCCCAGCGCGCGGAAGAACACTGCATTCTCCGCAAACACAGCCATGACGGCGTAGGTCAGGAACTGCGCCACAGCCTGCAAAACGGAAAGCTCAGCGCTTGCATTTATTGCCATACAGATGACGCACCTCCTCGATCTTATAATGCACATAGGCACCGCCGATAGCGGTCCACACGGCGGCAATCAGGCCAATGATGATAAACCCGGTGCCCGGCTGGTCGGCCAGCGGCAGCGGTGCCACGGGAAATACCACGTTGCCGAACACGGTGCCTTCCGCCAGCAGTTCACGCACAACCCCAACCAGCAGCACCGAAAAGCAGATACCAATGGTATTGTTGATGCCGCGGCGGAACGCCTCGCCCACCGTTTCCAGGTCGTTGGATTCCATACGTTTGATCACGGCGGGTTCCACTACCAGCATGGGCAGATAGATCCCCAGCAGCGAAAGATCCGCCCCAAACAGGTTGTACAAAATGATATAAGCCGGGATATACACAATAGCGGCAGCGTAAGAGTATACCACACCGCGGAAGCGGTTGTCGGTCAGGTGGCAGATTGCCACAGCCAACATACGGGTTGCCGTTACAAGCAGAATGGTGGCAGCGCACAGCATCCAGGCATTCTGGCCGCTTACAGCAGCCGCCACAATGGGTGCCAGCCCCAGACCGCGCACCATAACGGGGTTATTCAGCCACAGGTGGTCATCATGGATATTCTGGGCCAGCTCTTCCTCGGCCTCTTTGCGGGTCTTGGGCTTATTGGCGGGCTGGACCGTTTTGGGCTTTTCGGCCGTAGGTGCTTCCTGCTTGCTTTCTACCGCTTTCTGCTCCGCCTGGGCGGCGGCCAGGGCTTCCTGCTCGATCTGCTCGGCGGTTTTGCCCTGCTCTGCGGCGCGGCGCGCCTGTTCCAGCATTTCGGGGGTCAGCTGGGGGATGATAACGGTTTGGGAATGTTCCTGCAGGGTCGGCTTTTTGTTGCTGTTCTTACGGTTCTCTGTGTTGGGCAAGGCGCTTTTCCTCCTTCCGCATGAATCTGATCCTTTCTGCGCGCTGGGCCAGGCGGTCCAGCCATTCGGGGAAAGCACCAGCCAATACAACGGCAAAGCATACGCCGGTTTCGTATACGCTGTAATAGCGGAACGCCGTTGCCATTGCGCCCAGGAACAGGCCGTAAATCAAACGGCTGCTCCAGCGGTTGGGCTGCACCACCGGCTCGCACGCCAGGAATATCCCGCCAAACAGCATGCTGCCGGAAAGCAGGATATACTTTTCCAGGTAGATGCGCTGGCGCACATATTCCCATGGGGCACTCAGGGCTGGAAGTTCGTTCAGGTTGGGCAGCAGCCAGGGCACCAGTACGCATACCGCAAGGTACGGCACAAAGGTAGAAAGCTGCATGTGGCCGCGCACCAGCAGGTACAGCCCACAGGCCACAATGACCAGAATAGCGCAGCAGCCCAGCGGCCCAGCCACATTACCGGTCAACAGATTGATGGTACTGTCAGACGGCAGGCCGCCGGCAGACAGGGTGGTGTTGCTGCCTTGGGTCAGCACCACTCCGGTGCTGCTGAAAAGTGCCAGCACTGTACCCGGTGCCGGGTAGGACGACATGTCTCGCGGCCATGCCAGCGTTGCCGCCACCAATCCCACCGCCGCCGGGTGGAAGGGATAGTGCCCCTCTCCGCCGAACGCTTCTTTGACAAGCACGGCAATGATCGTTGCCGTGACCACCATATAATACGGGGCCGAAGCCGGCATCATCAGCACAATCAGCGCAGCAAAAGCTTCGCTGGAAGGCTCATGTGCGCGGTAGCCCGCCGCATGCAGCGGGGTAACAACACAGTCCGCCACATACGCAGTCAGCAGCCCGGCCGCCATCATCAGCAGCGGGCGCGCCCCGTAATAAAAACAACTGACCGCCAAAAGCGGGACAGTGCAAAACAAAATGTCCCAATAATAATCATAGTTTACACTTTTGGTGATCTTATCATGACGTTTTGGCATGGATACTCCTTTGGGGTTACAGCGCCCGAACCTGTTTGGCCAGCGCGGTACGGTCCTGCGCCTTAAAAAACGCGCTGCCCATGACCAGCACACTGGCTCCGGCCTGGGCACACAGGGAGGCGGTTTCGGTGTTAATGCCGCCGTCCACCTCAATGCGGGGGGAAACACCGCGCCGGTTGCACTCTGCCTTGATGGCTGCCACACGGCTGACGGTTGTGGGGATGAACTTCTGCCCGCCAAAGCCGGGCTCCACCCCCATAACCAGCACCAGGTCCAGTTCATCCAGGTAGGGGAACACTGCCTGCGGCGGGGTAGACGGGCTGATGGTCAGGCCCACCAGGCACCCAGTCTCCCGCACAGCGGCAATGGTCTGCCCCACATGGTTGGGCACAGCTTCAATGTGGAAATTGATCAGGTTTGCCCCTGCTGCCGCAAAATCCTGTGCATAGCGTGCAGGGTCGGAGATCATCAGGTGAACATCATAAAATGCTTCCGGCACGGCCTTTTTCAGGCATTTCAGCACCGGCGCGCCATAGGTGATGTTGGGTACAAAGTGGCCGTCCATCACATCAAAATGCACCATGTCTGCACCGCACACCATAGAATCGGCCGTTTCGGCGGCAAGGTTGGCCAGATCGGCAGACAGGATGGAAACACTCAATTCCGTCATTGCTTTGTCCTTTATCTCAAATTGCACAGCATCATTCCCGCCGCAGCGGTATTTGGAATCATGCGTTTTTGCTATAAATCCTGGTTTACGCCTGCCTTATGCTTTGTACTGGTTGATCTTATCCATCTGCACAGCAACGCAGGCCAGCGCGCTTTCAATTACCTTGTCCATATCATAGTACTTATACTCGCCCAGGCGGCCGCCGAACACAACGTGCGGCTCGGCATCGGCCAGTGCCTTGTACTTGGCGTACAGGGCGCTGTTCTTGTCATCGTTGACCGGGTAGTACGGCTCGTCGCCCGGCTTCCACTCAGCGGAGTATTCGCGGCTGATGACCGTCTTGGTGCCCGGCTCGGTGGAGCCGAACTCAAAGTGCTTGTGCTCAATGATGCGGGTGTACGGGGTTTCGGCATCGGTGTAGTTGATGACAGCGTTGCCCTGATAGTTGGGGCAGGCCAGCGTTTCGGTTTCAAAGCGAACGCTGCGGTACTGCAAGGTGCCCAGGGAGTAATCAAAATAAGCGTCAATGGGGCCGGTGTAGATCACACGGTCAGCCAGAGCATCCAGTTCAGCCTTGTTAGCCAGGTAGTTCACGCCCAGGCGAACTTCCACACCCTGCAGCATGTTGGCCACCATCTGGGTGTAGCCGCCGTTGGGAATACCCTGATACAGCGCATTGAAGTAGTTGTTATCAAAAATCAGGCGCACCGGCAGGCGCTTGATGATGAACGCCGGCAGCTCAGTGCAGGGGCGGCCCCACTGCTTTTCGGTATAGTGCTTGACCAGCTTTTCGTAAATATCGGTGCCGACTAGGTTGATGGCCTGCTCCTCCAGGTTTTTTGGCTCGGCGGTAAAGTGGGCAGCGCGCTGCTCCTCGATCTTTGCCTCGGCCTCGGCGGGGGTCACAACGCCCCACATCTTGTTGAAGGTGTTCATGTTGAACGGCAGGTTGTACAGTTCGCCCTTATAGTTTGCCACCGGAGAGTTGGTATAGCGGTTGAACACAGCGAACTGGTTCACATAGTCCCACACTTCTTTATTGTTGGTATGGAAGATATGTGCGCCATAGCGGTGGACATTGATGCCCTCAACATTTTCGGTGTAGATATTGCCGGCAATGTGGTCGCGCTTATCGATCACCAGGCAGCTTTTGCCTGCCTTGGTAGCCTGCTGTGCAAACACTGCGCCAAACAGACCAGCGCCGACGATCAGGTAATCATACTGTTTCATGGGGAACCTCCTTGTTATTTGGCAGAATGGCTGAACGGATCAGCGGAACGGTTTTTCCACTGCTGCACCTGCTGCAGGTGGAATTCAAAATCGCGGTCATCCTTTGTCAGCTGGCTGGAAAGGATCACGCCGGGAATAAACAGCAAAAGCGCCGCCACCAGTACGCAGGCACACACGATCAGCGTAGGGAAGCGCGGCACTAGGCCGGTGGCAAAATATTCGCCCAGAACAGGGGCCAAAAAGCACAGGCTGATAATGCCAAGCACCGCAGCCAGGGTGCTGAAAAAGCCGAACGGGCGGTAGTTTTTATACAGCCGTGCAATGGTGCGCAGCACGCGGAAGCCGTCCGAATAGGTATTCAGCTTACTTTCGCTGCCTGCGGGGCGGTCACGATAGTCAATGATCACATTCTCCACCTGCATGTTGCGGTGCAGGGCGTGGATGGTCATTTCGGTCTCGATTTCAAAGCCGCGGCTCAGCACCGGGTAGGTTTTGACAAACTGGTAGCTGAACGCACGGTAGCCCGTCATGATATCCTTGATTTGGCCGCCGAAGAGGTTGTTGGTAAAAAACCGCACCAGGTCGTTGCCAAAATTGTGGAACGGGCGTTTGTTCTGGGTGTAATAGGTGGAGGAAAGCCGATCCCCCACCACCATATCAGCCTGGTGTTCGGTGACGGCTTTGACCATTTCCGGGGCCGCTTCCGCCGGGTAGGTATCGTCGCCGTCCACCATGATATAGGCTTCGGCGTCAATTTCGCGGAACATGCGGCGGATGACGTTGCCTTTGCCCTGCTGGTATTCGTGGCGCACCACGGCACCGGCTGTGCGGGCCAGCTCTGCCGTGCCATCGGTAGAGTTGTTATCGTACACATAGATCGTAGCTTCCGGCAGAACGCGGCGGAAATCCATCACAACCTTTTGTACTGTCTGAGATTCGTTATAACAGGGGATAAGAACTGCTATTTTATCCAATGATATTCACTTCCTTTTTGCGGGTAGATTTTTGTGTTTCAGGTGCGTGATTTTGGGGTATGCAGCGGGGTGGGTTATACAGCTTGATGCACGTAACATCTGTGCACAGCGTAGGCGCACCGCATGTCCCCCTGCGTAAGAGGTATCTCCCTATCCTGCAAGGGCGAGGCAGCTCCACCCTGCCGAACCGTTATGTGCTTCTATTTTTCGGGAGCTGTCCCAACTGCTCTTACGCTTCCGCGCACTTTTTGATCTCGTCCAGCCAGAACCGTGCGGTTTTCTCCCAGCTGTACTTGGCCAGCACTTTGTCCGGCGGGGCCGCAGGCTTGGCAAACAGCGCGTCAAGGTCCACATCATAGTCATAGGGGTCAAAGTAGCGGGCGGTATCGCCATACAGCTCCGGCAGGCAGCTGGCACGGGCCAGGGCGATGGGTGCCCCCAGGCTGAGCGCTTCCAGCGGCGGAATGCCGAACCCTTCAAACACAGCAGGGTGCAAAAAGCCTTTGCAATTCTGCATCAGCGCTTTGTTCTGGCCGTCCGTCACATAGCCGGGGTAAAAGATATTGCTGGTGTTTTGGGCAGCATCTGCTTCGGCGCTGCCAAAGGCAGCAAGGTCCTTGCCGCCGGCCACAACAAAGGTTTTATCCGGGTTGCGGGCGGCAACCTCGCGCACCCACTTAAAGTTTTTGTGCCCGGCCAGGCTTCCCAGTGCGTAATAGTATTCTTTTTTCTTCACACCAGGCAGCTTGTCAAACACCGTCATGTCCGGCTGGACGTTCTGCAGATGCTCCCAGCCGTTATAGGTCACACCGATCTTATCCAGTGGGATGCCCAGTCGCTCGCTGATCAGGTGGCGCTGGTTATCACTGACAGTGAACACCCGCTGGGCAAACCATTTGGTGGAAAGGCAGTGGAACCAGAACTTGAAGCGGAAAAACGCACGGTCGGTTTTCATTACCAGGGGGCGGATATCATGCAGCACCACCACGCTGCGGCGGGTCATGAGCATATCGCTGGCAAGGCCAACGTAAAAAGCGTGGTGTTTGCGCAGGTAGCGCGGCAGCACCACCAGATTGTAACTATACTTAATGGCCTTGAGCGGAACAATTTTGATGTTTTTCAGTTCGGGCAGGTGCAGCGGGCGGCCATCGTCCCGGTAGCACAGCCGCACATCCAGGCCGGTGCCTTCCAGCAGGGGGTCCAGCCGGGTCACAACTTCATACACAAAGCGCGGAATGCCCGTGATGGGGTCACACAGCACTGTGCCATTGATCACAATGGGGTTCACTCTTCGGCCTCCTTGGCGGTTTCGTGGTGAGAGCAGGCTTCCAGCTCACGCTGCCAGTCCGCATAGCGGCGGGTGCAGTAATCCTGCAGCTCGTCCTCAAAGCGCTGCTCGCTGAAGCTGCGGCTGTGTTCCCGGATCTGCTGTGGGGGATAAGCCACGCCTTCGGTCTCAAACTTCTGGATGCAGGCTTCCAGGCTTTCGGGTGTCTGCTCGTCAAACAACAGGCCGGTTTTGCCGTCCAGCACAGTCTCACAGGCGCCGCCGCGGCCAAAGGCCAGCACCGGGGTGCCTGCGCTCTGGGCTTCCACAGGGGTAATGCCAAAATCCTCCTCGCCGGGGAACAGGAACGCCTTGGCTCGCAGATAATAGCCGCGCACCTCTTCATCGCTCAGGCCGCCGCCCAAAAAGCGGATGGTCGGGCCAGCCATGGCGCGCAGCTTGTCGCCCTCGCCGCCGCCGCCGATCACGATCAGCGGCTTGTTCAGCTTGGTGCAGGCTGCCACAGCCAGGTCAATCCGCTTGTACCAGGTAAAGCGGCCCACCACAAGGTAAAAATCCTCTTTGGGCACAAAGGGTTCTTCGTTGATATGCACGCAGGGGTAGATCACATCACTGTCGCGCCGGTAATATTTTTTGATGCGCTTGGCAATATAATGCGAGTTGGCGATAAAATAGTCCACCCGGTCCGCGGCGCACTTATCCCACTGGCGCAGCTTGAGCATCTGGCCGGGCATGACCGCCCGCACCAGCGCGTTGGCATTGTTGCGGTAGGTATAATAAAAATCCCAGACATAGCGGGTGGGCGTATGGCAGTAGCAGATATGCACGGCGTCCGGCCGGGTGATCACGCCCTTGCTGCAGGAAGAGCAGGACGAAATGACCATATCGTATTCCGAAAGATCCAGTGCTTCAAACGCGCGGGGCATCCACGGCAGCATGGCACGGTACAGCTTGGTGGCAAAAGGCAGCTTTTGGAGATAGGTGGTGCGGATATCATAATCCTTGAACCACGCAGGCATGTTGTTTTCGTCATAGACGAGGGTATAGATGGGTGCATCAGGGAAAACATGGTGCATACAGTCCACCACGCGGTCTGCACCGGCGTATGCCACCAGCCAGTCATGCACAATGGCTACCTTCGGCTTGCCGTTTTTCATCCTCAGCCCTCCTTTGGTTGGTTACTGGATCTTTTCATCGTTGACCATTTTGCCGCCAAACACGGTGCGGAACAAAATTTTGATATCCAGTGCAACGGTCCAGTTTTCGATGTACCAGATATCATAACGGATACGCTCCGCAATATCAGTGTCACCGCGCAGGCCGTTGATCTGCGCCCAGCCGGTCAGGCCGGGGCGCACCTGCTGGCGCACCAGGTAACGGGGAATTTCTTCCTTAAAATGCTCTACATGGAACGGGATCTCTGGCCGCGGGCCAACCAGGCTCATATCCCCTTTTAATACATTGAAAAACTGCGGCAGTTCATCCAGGCTGAATTTGCGGATAATGCTGCCGAACCGCGTTTTGCGCGGGTCGCTGTTGGTGCTCCAGGCCGAATCCTCGGCGGCGTTCACCCGCATGGAGCGGAACTTATACATCATAAAGGGGCGTTTGTTCAGCCCCACGCGCTCCTGCTTAAAGATGATCGGCCCAGGGCTGGACAGCTTGACACCGATGGCTACCCCCAGCATGATGGGGCTGGTGAGCACAATCAGCACCAGGCTGCCCACCACATCCATGGCGCGCTTGATAAAGGCGTTCAGGATATTATCAAACGGCGTCTGCCGGATGTTGATGAGCTTACAATCGCCCAGCACATCAATGGTGGGGCGGGCGGGCAGGTAATCGTTATAAAACGGCACCATGGTAATGCGGGTGCCGTGCTTATCGCAGGCGGCAAAGGCGCGGGTCAGCATGTGCATCTCGGCGGCATCCAGGGCCACCACCACCTCGTCAATGCCGGGTTCATCCAGCGTGACTTCCATTTTGTCATATCCGCCCAGGTAGCGCACATCCAGGTCCGGGTTGGCATAAGGCGCCAGGTAGCCATCCACATGGAAGCCATAATACGGGTTATGTTCGAGTGCCAGCAGGTACTTGGCAGCCATATCGCCGCCGCCGACCAGCAAGATATGGCGCAGGTCCTCCCCTTTCCGGTTGCGGGCACGGTCATACCAGCGCTTGATCATCCGCTTGAAGATCAAAAAGCCGGTGCTGAACCCGTACAGCAGCAGCATGACCCCGCGGGAGAAGTTTTGCAGGCGGAAAACGAAGAGCAGCGCCATAAAACCCACCACGCCCAGCGCGTTGCCGAACGCAATGGTGGTGCTGCGCTGCCACAGCCCCCGAAGGCGTGAGGGGTTATACAGCCCGCGGCTCCAATAGAGCAGCACCATCACCACGGCGTAGCCTGCCCACCCCAGGGCAACCATAGGGCTGCGGGCAATATCCAGTGCCGGGCCGGCGCCGCCCTCCTCAAAAAAAGGCAGCCAGTTAAAGCGCAGGAAATTGGCCAGCAGGTATGCGGCAATCAGCAGCACAATATCAATCACACTGCTGATCAAGCCCCTGATACGCTGATTTTCACTGAGCAATCCTGCTGCCCCCTCTCTGTACGCCATATTTCAATCATTTTAGTATATCATAAAATCCATCCGGTTTCAACCAACGGCGGTTTTGCTGCGGCGCTGAAGCAGATTTTACAACTTTCCACTCCCGCTGCCGGACCTGCAGTTTTTTCCGCGTTATTCGAAGAAGTACTCCCAATCCTGATACGTCGCATTCACTTCAACTGCGTTTACCTGCGGGTACACGGTGCCGCTGCCGGATTTTGCCGTCAGCAGAATTTGCCCCACACCGTTGGAAATGGTGATAGGCACCTCGTAACTGTCGCGGTCGGTGGGCAGGTAGAAATCGCCCTGGTTGGTGTCGCGTTCCGCGGCGGCGCAGAGTTCGTTTTCCGTCACACAGGTCACATGCAGGAACTGCCGGTCAAACGGGTGGTCCATGCTGTCAGAGCTGACCAGCCCATAGTGCAGCGTTACATCCGCCACACCGCAAAAATCCGCGTCCGCCGCCGTTACGGTCACCAGCACAGTGCCATCTCCCTGCAGGGTGGCAGCGGCCGTGGTTTCCACGTTCAGATTGTTATCGGTTCCGGTGCGCTCCCAGAAAAGGTGCATGCCGCCGGACTGGAAGGTGTTTGCCACCGGCTGCCAGTAACGGTACAGCTCCCGGTAGAACCACCAGTTGGCGTTGCGGCTCCACCGCTCCGGCGGGGCCACCTTGGGGCTGGGGGTCACAACAATGTCAAAATTTCCCTGCTGGAAGGTTTGCAGGTACGCCAGGCGTTGGCGATCCCCCAAGGCATGGATGATGTAATCCGTGCCGGTAGGCTGCAGCTGGCCAGTCATGGCTTCCAGCGCGCTGGAATAGGTGCCAAACAGCCGCTTGCCCGCCGTCAGTTCCTTTTCGGTTGCCAGCTTTTCGGCCTGGTCGCCGATCCAGCCGCCCAGCTCCGGCACAAAGGCATAGCCCTCGTGCCCGCCAATGCGGGTCTGCACCTGCCCGGCCATGCCGACGGCCAGCACAGCGGCCCCCAGCACCGCACAGCCTGCGGGCACAATGCGCGCTGCAACCTGCGGAAAGCTTACCTTTTGGCAAACCAGCAGCACCGCTTTGATGATACACGCCGGGGCCAGTACGGCAGCCAGTGCCGCCGCGCCGCCCGTGGGCCCATTGTTGGAGGCACTGACCATGCCGTACAGCAGGTTCCACAGCACCATGCCCAGTGTCAGGGCAAAGCCCCCGGCCGCCAACACAGCAGAGCGTTTGCTGCGGCAGACAAAAATACCGATGGCAAACGCCAGTGCCGCCGCAAGGCAGAACACTGCCGCGCCCGGCCAGTGCAGGTCTGCCACGCTGCACACCCGGTCGCTGAGGGTATTGCCGTAATACCAAGTCTGGTAAGCGCTGGTTCCGCGGGTCTGGCGCAGCCAGGCCAGCGGGTGCCCCCAGCTGATGAGCAGCACCGAAACGCCAAGCCCCACCACACTGGTAACGATGTAGCGCAGTGTCTGCACCACAATTTTACCGATGGAACTGCGATACAGCCGGATGAGATACAGCCCATACCCCAGCGCAATGGAAATATAGGCAGCGCCGCCCATATCATTGCTCCAAGGCACAAAAAAGCCTGCGGCAAAGGGCACCAGCACCGCCGGGGCCAACAGCCGCCTGCTTGTATCCTGCTGCCAAAAATGCAGTCCCAGCAGGATGACCAGTACCGCCAGTGTTAAAGCGGCGGAGCGCATCATGCGGGCGCTGTTGCCGTTGGCGGCGGCATAGCTCAGCAGGGTGTTCACCTGACCGGCAAACGGCAGGTTTGCCCCCTGCACATAGGCAAAAAACACGCTGCACAGCGCCAGCGCTGCCGCGCGGGCCGCACGGGCAGTGCCGATGACCACCAGGCAGACCGCCAGCACCAGCAGCTCAAAATAGAACCAGGTGCAAAAGTTTGTGGCAAACATGCTGCGGCCAAAGCTGTTGCCCAGCACCAGCAGCAAACCGCCCACGCTGTACAGCTCGCCCGCACCAAGGTAGACGGTAAAATCACGATAAGGTATCTGCCCGGCCAGCAGGTGGCGCACCGGGTTATAATTCTGGAAGTCGCCGTTCATGATCTCGTACCCGATCTCATAATTGGCGGCAAGACCGCGCACTGCGGCAAGCCCGGCCAGCACCAGCAGCAAAAACAGCCACGGTGCTGTGCGTTTGAGCTTTTGTTTTGCTGTCTGCATCAGCGGTAAAGGCCCTCCAGCTCATCCAGCTTTTTCTTCATTTCTGCACGCACGCTGGGTGGGTCCAGAATTTCGATCCCTGTGCCAAAGCCGGCCACCCAGCCGTAAAACCGGGGGCTGACCTGCACATTTACCACCACATTAAAGTGGTCGCCATCCGGGTTGCGCACCAGGGTAACCCCCGTGCCAAACCGGTCGATCATCGCCCCGGCCAGGCGGTTTTCGCACCGCATGGTCACTTTGCGCACCGGGCCGTTGAACATATCAAACATCTGCTGCATATACTGGTTTACGTCAAATTCGGCGTATTCCTCAGCGCCTTCACGTTCGGTATCCGGCAGCAGCTCCACCTTGCGCATTTTATCCACGCGGTAGTGCTTCAGACGGCCTTCGGTATAGGCGATCATATAATAGTTTCCGTTTTCCCACACCATCACCCAGGGGCTGACAGTGTACAGCTGGCCTTCATGACGGGGCACCATCTGCTTTTGCAGGTCCCAGTCACAGTATTTGAACCGCACCTGGTTGCCCGCGGTGATGGCGCTGTGCAGGGTATCCACGCTGTAAAGGATCTTCTCCTCCTGGCTTTTCACCCGGCCGGAAACCAGCACCTTGCGGTCCAGCTCCTCCTGGCGGTAGCGGGAGGTGAACCGTCCCAGCTTTTCGATCAGCACCTTGCTTTTGCGCGCGGTGATGAACTTGCTGGCATACACAGCGTCCACCAGCAGTTTCAGCTCCGCCAGTTCAAATGGGGTATCCACCATATAATACCCGCCCCCGCGGCCGCGCTGCTGCACGATCTCAAAGGGGGTATCCGGCATTTCGTTCAGGGTCTGGATATCGTCATACACGCTTTTGCGCTCTGCCACAATGCCGCGCTCTTTCAGCAGTTCTACCATGCGCGGCACACTGATGGGGTGCTTTTCGTCGGTTTCCCGCACAAAAATTTCCAACAACGTAAGCAGCTTTAATTTTTGTCCTTCTTTACGGGGCATAAAGGCCGCCTCCCTTCCGGCAAAACAGACCGGCTTCCCGGTTATTTTTTATCAAATGCCTTGCGGCGCTCGGTGGAAAGGCGGAACATTTTTTCCAGCCCTTCGCGGTCGTCATCCACCAGTTTCTGGCGCATGGTGGCAAGTGCATCACTGAACATATCGATCTCACTAATCAGGTTATCCTTGTTCCACAAGAACAGCTCCGCCCACATTTTATCGTTGATGCGTGCAATGCGGGTCAGGTCGCGGAAAGAGTCCCCGGTATACTTGGCAAGCTCGGTGTTATCGCTGGCGCACATCAGGCTGACGGCAATGGCATGGCACAGCTGGCTGACATAGCCGATCATGTGGTCATGCTCTGCCGGGCTGAGCACGCTAATGCGGGCAAACCCCAGTGTGCGGGCCAGGGTACGGCACCATTCAATGGCTTCCGGGGTGTTTTTTTCGGTGGGGGTAATGATAAAGTTTGCCGGGGCAAAGTTTACCTCGGCACTGTGGGCCACGCCGCTGGTCTCACGGCCGGCCATGGGGTGGCTGGCAATGAACTCCACGCCCTCCGGCAGCATCTGCTGCACCGGCTCCACCACGCCGCGCTTTACGCCGGAAACATCGGTTACCAGCGTGCCGGGGCGGACCAGGTGGCCGTACTGCTTGACCCATTCCAGCAGCACAGTGGGGTACAGGCCAAAGATGATGTAATCCGCGTTCTGCACCAGGTCGTCAAAGTTTTCGTTGCGGCCCTCGCAGATATAGGCGTGTTCCAGCGCATAATTCAGCGTGCTCTGGCTGTGGGTAATGCCGGTCACGCGGTAGCCTTTCTGGCTGAGCACCTGGGCATATTTGCCGCCCAGCAGGCCCAGGCCCACAATTAAAAACGTTTTGTTTTTATCCATCCCGTCCATTTTGCTTTCACCCCTGATTTGTTACATGGGCCCCCAGGCCCTTGATGACCTCAAAGAAATCCGGCCAGCTTTTGTTGACCGCGTTGGCCCCCTCGATGACCGCCGGTTGGCCTGCGGCCAGGGCAGCAACGGCCATTGCCATTACAATGCGGTGGTCGTTATGGCCGTTCAGCGGCGCCGTGGGCTTGTGCAGGGCGCAGCCCTCAATTGTCAGGGTATCGCCGTCCGCTTTTACCGTGCCGCCCATCTTGGCAAGCTCTTCCTGCATAGCGGCAATGCGGTCACACTCTTTAATGCGCAGCCGCCCGGCGTTGCGGATGATGGTGGTGCCGCTGCAGAAGCACCCCAGTGCGATGAGCACCGGGCCAAGGTCTGGGCAATCGGCCAGGTCGATCTCCACCGCCTTCAGCAGGCTGCGATGGAAGGTCACATGGCTGCCGCTGCGCTCAAACTTTGCGCCGCACTGCTTTAAGATATCCAGGATCACCCGGTCTCCCTGGTGGGAACCGGAGGGCAGACCCGTTATCGTAATGCCGCCCACAGTGCTGCCCAGCACGGCCAAAAACGCCGCCTGGCTGTAATCGCCTTCAACATCCATGTCTGCTGCCGCATAATGCTGCGGCGCTGCCACTTTGTAGGTGGCGGAGCCATCCTTGCGGGCGCGGACCGAAACTTTAACACCAAATTTCTGCATCGCGTCTGTGGTCAGGTCCACATAGCTGCGGCTTTCAAAGGGAGCGCGCACCTCAATGGTGCTGGGGGCTTCCATCAACGGGGTGGCAAACAGCAGCCCGCTGATGAACTGGCTGGACACATTGCCCGGCAGCGTAAAGGTACCGGGGCACAGGCGGCCAAAAATCGTAATGCCCTGTTCGTTCTGTTCAAAACGCAGCCCCTGGCGCTCAAACAGCTGGGCATAAATTTCCTGCGGGCGCTGCATCAGGCGGCCTGCGCCGGTAAAGCGCACTTTTTGGGCCGTCAGGCTGAACAGCGGCAGGATAAACCGCAGTGTGCTGCCGCTTTCGTTGCAGAACACCGGGCGGGTAATGGTGGCAAAACCGTCCGCATTGCCGCGGCCGGTAATGGTCAGCTCATGCTCGCCCCGCTCCACCTTGGCCCCCAGCTGCTGGGCAGCCCCCAACGTGGCCAGAATATCCTGCGAAAATTCCACATTGCCAATGTGGCTGGTACCGGCGGCCAGGGCCGCGCACACCACAGCGCGGTGTGCCGCGCTTTTGCTGGGCGGCACGGCAGCGGTTCCGGCCAGGCGGCCCGGTTCAATGGCTGCAACGGTTGCTTCCACGGTGTTCCCCTCTTTCGTGCCGTTTAGGCATCAAATGTTGTTTCAAACGCCTGCACGGCGGTTTCTACTGTGTTTTCCAGGCGGCCGGTGTTATCCACCGCGGCATCGGACGCTGCGCGGTAAAGCGGCATCCGCTCGGCTTCCATCTTGCGCAGGGCGTCCAGACCGGTGGAAAGCGGCCGCCCGCCGGTTGCCAGCCGTTCGACCGGGCGCTGCACCCACAGCACAGGGCCGTTCTGGCGCAGGGCGCGGGCGTTGCCCGGTGTTTTGATCACCCCGCCGCCGCAGGCGATGACCTGCCGTGTCTGCTTGCTGATCTCCGCCACAGCCTGGGATTCGTACTTGCGGAACGATGCCTCGCCTTCACGCGCAAAGATATCCGGGATGGGCATTCCGGTGTTTTTCTCGATCACTTCATCCAGATCCACATAGGTTTTGCCCAGCGTTTTGGCCAGGGCACGCCCGATGGTGGACTTGCCGCAGCCCGGCATTCCGATGATGGCCACGTTGGAAAGATCTCGCTTGAGCTTGCGGTGGGTGTCAGCGATCACAGCTTCCGGCAGCTTTTGGCCGGTAAAGTGCTCCGCCGCGTACACTGCCTGCGCCACCAGCATCTCGAACCCACAGTAGGCGGGCACGCCAAGTTCCTCCGCACGGAGCAAAAGTTCGGTGCGGAACGGGTTATAAACGCAGTCCAGCACGGCTTCCAGCTTGGGGAAGGCATGCAGGTCCAGCAGGCAGCTGCCGTTGTTGGGGTACATGCCCGCCGGGGTGGTGTTGATAATGATATTGATTTCCGGGTGCTGCTGGGCTTCCTCATAGGTCAGGGCACCGTCCTTGCCGGTGCGGCTGGCGGTCAGCACCTGTTTGGCTCTGGCGTCCTGGCAGACAGCCGTGACGGTGTTGTGGGTACCGCCGGTGCCCAGCACCAGCACCACAGCCCCGGCAAACTTCACGCCGTGGCAGCGGGCCAGGTAGGCAAAGCCGGTATAATCCGTATTATAGCCATACAGCTTGCCATCCCGGTTGACCACGGTATTCACTGCGCCGATGGCCGCCGCACGTGGTTCCACCTCATCGCAATATGGGATGACCAGCTTTTTGTACGGGATGGTAACATTGATGGCTTTGAACGCCTTTGCCTGCATAAAAGCATGGGCTTCTTTCTCCGTGGGCAGCGGATGCAGCTCATAGGAATAGCCGCACACGGCCTCATGGATGATTTTGGAATAGCTGTGGCCCAGTTTGGCTCCGATCAGACCGTATTCCATGTTGCGCTTCCTTTCTGTTTGCTTCAGCTGTATTACTTTTGCCCCAGCGTACCGTAACGCACGGTCAGCAGGTCCAGCACGGCAAATGCTGCCAGGGTGTTCTGCACCACAGCAGCACGGGGCACAATGCAGGGGTCGTGCCGGCCCTTGATCTGCAGTTTTGCATCTGCCTTGGCGATATAATCCACGGTATCCTGTTCTTTATAAATGCTGGGGGTGGGCTTTACCGCCGTGCGGAACACAATGGGCATGCCGTTGGCAATGCCGCCGTTGATGCCGCCGTTTTTGTTGGTGGCCGTTACCACTTTGCCGTCCCGCATGGTAAACGGGTCGTTTGCCTGGGAGCCGCGCAGGTCCGCAAAGGCAAAGCCCGCGCCAAACTCAATGCCTTTGACAGCGGGGATGGCAAACGCCAGGTGGGCGATCTCACTTTCCACACTGTCAAAGAACGGTTCGCCGATGCCCGCGGGCACCCCGGTGATGACAGTTTCCAGAATACCGCCCACGCTGTCGCCCTCGGCCCCGGCTGCGCGGATGGCTGCCTGCATGGGGGCTTCTTTTTCGGGGTCCAACAGGGCAAAATGGCCCGGCTGTGGTTCCGCCATAATCAAACCGGCAGAGCTGGAAAGCGGAGCATCCTCCACCCCGGCACAGCGGGCAATGTGGGTATACACCTTAATACCGCGCTGTGCCAGAATGCGCTCACAGATCGAACCCGCAGCCACGCTGGCTGCGGTGATGCGGCCGGAAAAGTGGCCGCCGCCGCGGGCATCCTGCCAGCCTTCATATTTGGCATATGCCGTGTAATCCGCGTGGCCGGGGCGCAGCAGATCCGCCGTTTTTGCATAATCTCCGCTGCGGGTGTTGGTGTTGCGGATCATCATGGTGATGGGGGTGCCGGTGGTATGGCCGTTGACCACACCGCTCAAAAACTCCACCACATCCGGCTCGGTGCGGGCGGTGGAAAGCCCATCTCCGCGGGCGCGGCGGCGGTCCATCCGCTCGGCGATGTACGCTTCATCCACCGGCAACCCCGCGGCCAGGCCGTCCAGCACAGCGCCGACGGCGGCACCGTGGCTTTCGCCAAAAATGGTCAGGCCCAATGCATTGCCAAAGGTATTTTTCATTGGCTCAGTCCTCGTTTTCCTTGATGCCAAGCAGGGTGGGCAGTTCGGTCATGGGAATCTTATCGGCGCGCCAGCAGCCCAGGCCGGGCACCTTGATGACGGTAATGGTGCTGCCCGCGCTCTTTTTGTCGTGCTGCATATAGCTCAGCACCTTATTTTTGTCCACACCCGTGCGGGTGGGCAGGCCCAAAGTGCGGTAGATGGCGCGGGTACGGCGCACAAGGGATTTATCCTCGATCATAGGCAGCATGCCAAGCGCCACGCACTCGCCATGGAACAGGCCGTTGGTGCGGCGGCCGCGCACCCCCTTGACAGCCTCAATGCCATGGCCGATGGTATGGCCAAAGTTCAGGCAGGCGCGCTGGCCCTGCTCGTGCTCATCGTTTTCCACCACGTTCTTCTTCACGCGCAGGGAACGGTAGATGATGCGCTCAATGTTTTCTTCGGGGTGTTCACACTCAAACAGGGTAAACAGCTCCGGGTCAGCAATCAGACCCGCCTTGATGGCCTCCGCCAGGCCGTTGACAAAGTGGCGGCGGGGCAGCGTTGCCAGGGCATCAAAATCCACCAGCACCACCTTGGGCTGCCAGAAAGCGCCAACAATATTTTTGGTTTCGCCCAGGTCAATGGCGGTTTTGCCGCCAATGGAGGAATCGATCTGGGAAAGGGTGGTGGTGGGGCAGTTGACAAAATCAATGCCGCGCATATAAGATGCCGCGCAGAACCCGCCCAAATCCCCCACAACGCCGCCGCCGACGGCCACCAGCAGGTCCTTGCGGGTCATGTTGAACTCCAGCATGGCCTGCAGCACCTGGCCATACACTTTCAGGCTTTTGCTGGCTTCGCCCTGGGGCACAGTGTACACCATTCCATTGGGGCACTGGGCCAGCACAGTCTGGGCATACTGCTCCGGTACGCCGGAATCCGTCAGGATAAACACCTTGCGGTTGGCAACATTGGCAAACTGGTACAGGTTGGCCAGGCACCCGCTTTTCAGGATGATATCATAGCTGCGGCTGCCAAGCTGCATGGTCAATTTCATAACAATTCCTCCCGTGTTTTTCCGTCATTTACAGGTCAAATACACCCAGTATCCGCACCGTGCGGCACACGTTTTCCAGCTCATGCACCAGCTTGGCGCAATCGTCCGTTGCGGCATTGGCCGGGCAGACAAGCTGAACATAAAAATAATATTCAAACTGAACATGGGGCAACGGACGGCTTTTGATGGTTTCCATGTTAAAGCCGCGCTCGCCGATGATCTGGATCACCCGCGCCAGCCGCCCCGGCTTGTGGTCCACCGTAAACAGCATCGAAAGCCGCTGCCCCGGTGCGGCGGCGATCGGCTGCCGCTGGGCGCCCTCTTTTTCAATCACGATAAAGCGGGTGGTGTTGTCGCCGTCCTCGTTCACGCCCTCGGCTAAAATCTGCAGCCCGTACAGCTTGGCTGTTTCGGCGGAAGCGATAGCTGCCAGGGTTTGGTCGCCCTGTTCCGCCACATAGCGGGCGGCATCCGCTGTGTTGCCCCAGGCTTTGGTGGCAAAGTGGTGCAGTTTCAAGAATGGCCCACTCTGCGCCAGCGCCTGCTGGTGGCTGATGACCGTTTTGATCTCGCTCAGCTGCGCGCCCGGCAGCGCCAGCAGGTCCTGCCGGATGGGCAGGTCGCACATGCGGGCTACTTTCAGGCCGGGGTGGGCATACAGCAGGTCCAGCACAGCGGAAACATCGCCCGCGTTGGAATTTTCAAACGGCAGAACGCCGCAGTAAGCATCGCCCCGCTCCACGGCTTCCACCACCTCGTTCCAGGTGGAGTATGCCTGTGCCTTGGCAAAGGGGAACAGCTGACGCAGCGCAATGTGGGACCACGCGCCCTCCACCCCCTGGTAGGCGGCAACATCCTGCCCAATCAGAACATGCTGGTACGCGCGGGAAACCGCCAACGCTTTTTTCAAAAATTCGCGGTAATAGGGCTGAAGTTCCGGGTTCTGCACGCGGGCGGTATTCTTTTCCAGCACAAGGGCTTCGCGTGCCGGGTCAAACACCTGTTTGCCGGTGCGCACCTTGTACTGTGCCACCTGGCCCACTGCCTGCATACGCTGTTCAAACAATGCGGCCATCCTTGCGTCGATCTCGTCAATCTGCGCACGGGCCTGCTGCAACTGATCCATAGACAGGTTCCTCACATTCCATGGTTATTCATATTTTACTATACTATAAAACGGTCTGTATCGCAATAGGGCACCATCAAAAAAAGCAAAAAAGCAGGGCCGAAGCCCTGCTTTTTGATTGAAAGAATAGTGAATAAAGAATAATGAATAATTTTGGTGGACCGCGGCGCGCAGCGCCGCTCAGAAAACATAAACTTCCTGCCATTCTTTTATGCGTGCCCGCAGCCTGATATCTCAATCCGTGCCGCAGGCACACCTTCATTTTTCTTTATTCTTTATTACTTTTTAATTTCTTTTCCTCTTCCCTCGCCTTCCGCACCAGATCCTCAAAGCTTGGCATGGGGGTAAAGATGCGGTGGTAGGGGTTTTCCGGCATGGGGGCCGGCTTTTTTACCGGGCGGTAGCGCATCACTGCTGCCCCACGGTGGAAACGGCACCCGCGGTCAAGATGTTCCACAGGGCATCATAGGTTTCGCTTTCCAGCGCGGTTTTGTCGGTATAATACGCGCGGCGGCCTATGTAGGTGTTTTTCATGATGTCCTGGTTTTCGCCCTGGAGGTCATCCACCATCGTCAGGCCGGTGTAGGTGCCCAAATCCAGACCGGTCAGAGCCGGGCAGTCCGTCCAGCGGTAAAGCATCTTGGTCCAGTCCACGATCACATTATCATTTTCATCCACATTCTCCGTGTCGGGCATGGTGCCGTCCAGGTACTGCAAAGCGCCGGTGGTTTCCGCAAACTGCTGCGCGTAATCGGTATCCTGCATGATAAAGATGTAAGGCCCATCCTCACTGGATAACTCCGCCGAAAGCCGGGTCACACCAGCCATCTGGGTGTATGCATCGGTGTTTTCGCTCTCGGAATCAAAATCCAGGTTATACTGCACCAGCTCCACTACCACCTTGCCGTCGCCATTGCGGTCATCACAGTAGGCGGCCAGCGTGTTTTCCAGGGCCGTTACCGTATCTGTCGGCAAGTTGCTGCTGCCCACATAGCCAACGCGGTAGTCCGGCCGCACCTGGGTAACAACATCGTGCACCATCCACACCACCAGCACCACGGCGATGACCGCAATGCCAACGTACAGCTTGTGGTAATGCCACCAGTTGGCAGCTTTTTCCTGTTTGGTATATTCTTTTTTCGATTCGGGCGGTTTATACTGTTCAACGCTGTCTTTTGTGACCCATGCCATCTTAAAAACTCTCCTAATCTTTTTAACGTAAATGGTATTATACCATAAATTTATGTTGGAATTGTAAAATTATTTTGACCATCCCGTGCCCGCTGCCTTGCATAACCCGCTAAAAAACGCTATGATAAACTTGTAATATTGTAAGCAGGGCTGCAAAAGCTGCGGCAGCGCACTGCCGCCCAGTCCGCTTACCCCCAATTAAAGACACAGAAAGGTCATTTTTGAATATGGCAATGGAAGACAAAAATACCCCCGTGCAGCCCGATGCTGTGGAGGCGACCGAAACCCGCGGACGCAAAGTTGGCGCGGCCCGCTTTTTTGAGCTGCTGGGGCGCGATTTGTGGCCGTTTTATAAAGCCAGTATTTTGTGCGTGCTGGGCTTCGCCCCGGGCTATGCCGCTGTTTTGTTCAGCACTATGGCCGCCAGCCTGCCGCTGTGCCTGCTGTCCGGCGCTGTAGGCGGGCTGATTGCCGCACCTGTTTTTTGCGGCATGCTGGATACCATCCTGCGCGCTCTGCGCGATGAACCCGGCTACTGGTGGCACACCTACCGCATGGCCTGGAAGCAGAACTGGCGCGAAAGTCTGCTGCCCGGTGCCGGGGCGGGGTTTTGCCTTGGGCTGTGGGCCTTTTTGCTGTACGCCCTGCCTGATCTGGAAAACGTGCCTATCTCGGTATGGATCTGCATGGTGCTTGGCATCTTCTTTTTGCTGGTGTTCTGCCTGTATCTGTTTGCGCAGGTGGTTCTGGTCAGCGTGTCCCAGGCGGAGCGGCTGAAAAACGCCGCGCTGTTCATGATCGGATTTTTGCCGCGCACCCTGGCAGCCGGGGCAGTGCTCTGCATCTATTGGGGCGTGATGCTTGCCTGGATGCCCTACACCATCCCGGTGGTGTTGATTCTGGGTTTCTGGCTGCCCTGCACCCTCGCTTTGCAAATCATCTATCCGGCACTGGATAAAGCGTTCCACCTGGAAAAGACCATCACCGCCCGGCGCGAGGATGAGATCAACGACCTGATGGAGCAGCACGGGCACACTTCCGTTTGATACCAACCAGATAAGGCGGCAAACCTATGGAAAGTAAGAACACTTTTATCCTGCATGAAACCGAAGCGTTTATGCGGGGCGAGCTGGATAACGTTACCGTTGCCCACGGGCGCATTGTGTTGGACCTTGTCTCCGGCGGGCATGTGCCCTATGGGTGCTACACCAGCCCCGCCGTACCGCTGCCCACCTTTGACGCCCTGCGCGTGAGCTGGAATGCCGGCACCCCGCCGGGAACTGCCGTGGAAGCCCAGGCCCGCGTGATGGTGGACGGCAACTGGACCAGCTGGTCCAGCTTTGGCCGCTGGAGCCCCTATCTGGAGCGCGAAGGCGCAGTCCCCGTGACCAAAGGCGCTGTAAACCTGCTGCCGGACAGCCTTGTGCTGGACAGCAAAACCGCCACCCAGGCCCAGCTGCGCATCTACCTGTATACCAAAGACGAACACACCACCCCTTCCGTCAGCCTGGTGGGGGTCAGCGTGCGAGCGGTAGATGTGATCCCCGCGGGCGGGCGGCCCATTAACGCACGCCTGCACCTGATGCCCTATGCCGTTGCGCGGCGCGCCCCGGCGCTGCAGCCCGTTATGGACCTTGCCATCTGCCTGGCCAGCCTGACCAACCGCTGGGGCGCAGATATCCTGCCCGAAGAATTTGCCCTTGCCATGCGAGACTGCCGCAGTACTGACGCTGAGCGTAATTTAAGCTTTGCCGCCGCCGCCGCCGGGTGCTGGGGGTTCCCCTGCTGGGCCTGCTGGGGCAACCTTGCCTTGCTGCGCAGTGAGGTACGCGCTGGGTACGGCGTGATCGTGGGGCTGGAATCCACCCCCGCACAGCAGGCCGCTGGAATGCCGCCGCTGCGCTATGCGGCACTAAGGGGCTTTCGCCAGGGGGCACAGCCTGCCGCCCTGTTGGTGGATCCCTATGCCGCAGCGGAAGATTTTGACACCGAAACTGAGCTTTTGCTGGATGACTTTTTGGTTGCCTGGAACAACACCGCCCTGTGCATGCGCAAGCGTGACCCGGACGGTGCCCTGCCCGGCTGCCCAGCCCGCACCTCCGCCTGGCTGCGCCGGGTGCCCAAGGTTGCACCGGATCTGTTTGCCATGTACATCGGCAGCACCCAGCACGTTCTGCCGGATGATTTCTGCGCTGCACTGCCTGCCCCAGCTGCACCCGCCGCGCCGGAAGAAGCTCCGGCAGAAGATGCCGCCCCCACCGATGCACCGGATACTCCAGATTCCCCGGCCGAAATCCCCGTTCCGCAGGAGACTGCCTCCCAGGCAGCACCGGTACATGGCGGCATTCTGGCGTGGTCCACATTGGATGAGCACCCCCATGCCACCACTGCGCACCGCCAGTTCCACTATGTCACCCCGGAACAGGGTTGCATCCGGCTGGCCGTTCCCCCGCCGCCGGGTACCCGCGCAGAACCGCGCAAGTACACCGTTTACGCCATCGAACCTTCCGGCTCTATGCTGGTGGGCGATGTGATGATTTAAGACATTTCCCTGCTTTTTCCAATATTTGGTCAGCGGCTGCACAGCTATCTGTCACAATATACCGTAAAAAGGAATGAGCCTCCCCCATGAAAATACCCACATTTGCCCCAAATGCGGCAGCAAAGACATTTTTGTGATCGACGGCCATACCGATGCTTACGATACAGGCAACAACATCCCGTATGACCCAACAATTTTCATCTACCTTCCGGCAGACCGCTATATTTGCGGTGCCTGCGGCTGCAGCTAAGAATAGCTCCGCCAGGAAGATCTTGAAAAGGCCCGCCATTCCAAGCGGGTGCATGAATAAAATATTTTTTCACATTTCTCACCTTTCCCTCAGAACATTTGCCAACAATCAAAAAGTGTCCATCCCACAACGGCATGTCATCCGCCGCATGTGGGGTAGGCACTTTTTGTTTTGTGATTTTATCGGAGCGCGGTATTTCCATCGTTCGGGCATAAAAATTTTCCTGCCGCCGTTGCCCGCGGCTGGGGAATCATTATCTTATGAACAGATTATCCAGGTCTAGCCCATTGCCCTGGGCGCATATCAGGCAGGGTAAGCAAGATTGCTTGCGGGGGCTCTTGATAGCAACCTGCTTTTTGGGTCGTCATCATAGGCATTGACCGCACATCTTTTCTTTCTCTGCAATCTTCACCTTACAGACCACCGCATTGTCCAGTACATAGACAACTTTGGCCGTGGCACTGTCTCCGATTTTGTCGTACAGTCTGCCGGCGCTGATGCAGTCGCCCAGCACCGTGTGCGGGCTGTTCGCCACATAACCTGCGCAACCAAGCCCCGGCAACTCTGCCTTGATTGCTTCGCTGTCATATTCATTGTCAGGCTCTTTGACCAGCTTGACCTTTTGCCCGACCTCAAAAGGCTTGCTGCCAAAATGGAACTTCAATCCGGTGATCGTGATAAATGCCTTCATAGGGAACCTCCTGTCATTTGCATAAACTGTTGTGTTACCAATCCAACTCGTCCATAGCGTCATCTACGCCTGCTGCGTAGTCCGGGTCGCTGTCGTAGCGATCCTCATCGTAGTCGTCATCATCGTAGATGGCATCGTAGCCATCGTCATAGGAATCATACGTCTTGTAGGATTTTTTGCTGCTGGAATAAGAACTGCTGTACGAAGATTTGGAGCTGTAAGAAGCGCTGCTCTTGGTGGAAGATTTGGAAGGGCGATGTACCCAGCAGTAAGCTGAGTCCTTATCCGCTTCTCTCGTGCAGCCGTCCTTGATGCAGGTGTATTTATGCTTTGTGCTGGAGCTGCCGGACGGTCTGGAGCCGCCGCCGGAGACGCTGGAATTGCTCTTAGTAGGTTTATGTACCCAGCAATAGGCAGAGCCCTTAGCCGCCTCTCTGGTGCAGCCACTCTTGATACAGGTATACTTGGCAGCGAATGCGCCGGTGCACAGGACGCAGGCGGTCAACATAACGAGCACTGCGCAAAGAATTCTTTTCCAAATAGTCTTTTTCATGGTAAAGTCCTTTCTGTCATGTACGATATTTTACCGGTGACGTTTTCCGTCAGAAATCATCACCGCCGAAATCATCCGAGCCAAAGTCGTCTGAACTAAAGTCATCAGAATCAAGGTTGTCCGAATCGAAGTTGTCCTCATCATTATCAAGTTCATCCATTTCGTCCACATCATTATCGAACTCATCCATCAGCGCCTTACGGTTTTCCTCTTCTTCCCGGATACGATCCATTGCCAGAGAATAGTGAACATATCCGTCAATGCCCTTACCGTAGACCCCGAAATCCATATCCTTCAGCATAGTAGTTACCTCTTTTCTACTTAGGAAGGAAACCGTTCCCTTCGATACTTCTATTATAAATCATGGCCTGTCCTATAATTCGGACTTTGAACACATGACGCGAAATTATACAATTCTCTGCTTTGATACAAACAAGCGCTCTCTGTAAATTCACCTTAGATGATTGCAGAGAGCGCTTGTTAGGGCAATACCGCATAATTTATTTTTACCTGTCTTGTTCCTTCGGAACGAACCAGCAAGAATTTCTTGTGAGTTGCCTCATAGTCCAGCTCACCGTTTTTGTATATTCCATCGATCCTCACCTTCACCATCGACTTTGAAACCGCCAAGCGTTACCGTGAAGCCAACAAGCTGCCCCACCAGTTCCGCCGTGCAGCGTGAACCGACCTGACCGTGGAGGTGTATCTGTGAAGGTTCTGGAAAGCAGCTCCGTGTTAAACGCAATTCATCTCATACATGAGCAAACAAATAAGGCCCACCGCCAAAATTGACGGTGAGCCTTATTTGTTTGCTCGTTTTTTAACGATAACTCGCTATAAAAGCCTTATGCTCTCGGATTTTTAATAGCAGCCTGAGCAGCGGCCAGACGTGCGATGGGAACGCGGTACGGAGAGCAGGAAACGTAATCCAGGCCAACGTTGTGGCAGAACTCAACGCTGGAGGGGTCGCCGCCGTGCTCGCCGCAGATGCCCAGACCCAAGTTGGGGTTGGTTGCGCGGCCGTCATGGGCAGCCATCTTAACCAGCTTGCCAACGCCGATCTGGTCCAGATGCTGGAACGGATCGCTCTCGTAGATCTTGGTATCATAGTAAGCGGTCAGGAACTTAGCAGCATCGTCACGGCTGAAGCCGAAGGTCATCTGGGTCAGGTCGTTGGTACCGAAGCTGAAGAAGTCAGCTTCCTTAGCGATCTCACCTGCGGTCAGGGCGGCACGCGGGATCTCGATCATGGTGCCAACTTCGTACTTCATGTCAACGCCAGCGTCAGCGATCAGCTTGTCAGCAGTCTTGACGATGACGTCCTTGACGTACTTCAGCTCCTTCACTTCGCCAACCAGGGGCACCATGATGTGCGGGGTGATCATCTTGCCGGTCTCAGCAGAAACCTTGATGGCAGCCTTGATCACAGCATTGGTCTGCATCTCGGCAATTTCCGGATAGGTAACGGCCAGACGGCAGCCGCGATGGCCCATCATGGGGTTGAACTCATGCAGGCTGACAACAACGTTGTTCAGCTCTTCGGTGGTCATGCCCATATCCTTTGCCAGGGCTTCGATATCCTCAGCCTTGGTGGGCAGGAACTCATGCAGAGGCGGGTCCAGATAACGGATGGTCATCGGACGATCGCCCATGATGCGGTACATAGCGGTAAAGTCAGCTTCCTGGAACGGCTCAACCTTAGCCAAGGCAACCTTGCGCTCTTCAACGGTACGTGCGCAGATCATCTCACGCACAGCAGCAATACGATCCTCAGCGAAGAACATATGCTCGGTACGGCACAGGCCAATGCCTTCAGCGCCCATATCGACAGCGTTCTGTGCATCGCGCGGGTTATCGGCGTTGGTCATAACCTTCATCTGGCGTGCTTCATCAGCCCAGCTCATAAAGCGCTTGAAGTTAGCGTTCTCGGTGGAAGCGACGGTAGCGATCTGGCCTTCGTAGATGTTGCCGGTAGAGCCATCAATGCTCATCCAGTCACCCTCATGGAAGGTGTGGCCGTTAATGGTGATAACCTTTGCATCGTAATCGATAGCAACATCGTTATCATTGCCGCAGCCGGAAACACAGCAGGTACCCATGCCACGTGCAACAACAGCTGCGTGGCTGGTCATGCCGCCGCGGACGGTCAGGATGCCCTGAGAAACCTGCATGCCGACGATATCTTCGGGGCTGGTTTCCAGACGGACCAGAACGACCTTCTTCCAAGCTTCGTCCTTGACCTTCTCTTCAGCATCTTCAGCGCTGAAGACAACGCGACCGCAGGCAGATCCCGGAGAAGCGGCCAGGCCCTTGCCGATTGCTTCAGCAGCCTTCAGGGCAGCAGCGTCAAACTGCGGGTGCAGCAGGGTATCCAGCTGCTTGGGCTCAACGCGCAGTACAGCGGTGCGCTGATCGATAACGCCCTCATCAACGAGGTCGCAGGCGATCTGCAGAGCAGCCTGTGCGGTGCGCTTGCCGTTACGGGTCTGCAGCATAAAGAGCTTGCCATCTTCGATGGTGAACTCCATGTCCTGCATATCCTTGTAGTAGTTTTCCAGGCGGGTTGCGATCTCAACGAACTGATCGTAAACCTCAGGCATTTCCTCGTGCAGCTTGCTGATCGGGGAAGGAGTACGGATGCCGGCAACGACATCTTCGCCCTGAGCATTGATCAGGTACTCGCCCATCAGCTTCTTTTCGCCGGTAGCGGGGTTACGGGTGAAAGCAACACCGGTGCCGGAACGCATGCCGGAGTTACCGAAAGCCATCTGCTGAACGTTGACAGCAGTGCCCCACTCGTAGGGGATTTCGTTCATCTTGCGGTAAACGTTGGCGCGCGGGTTATCCCAAGAACGGAAGACGGCCTTGACAGCGCCGATCAGCTGTTCTTTCGGATCCTGCGGGAACTCTTCGCCCTGCTTCTCCAGGTAGATGGCCTTGAACTCCTTGACGAGTTCCTTCAGGTCCTCAGCGTCCAGCTCGATATCCTGCTTAACGCCCTTGCGCTCCTTCATAGCGTCGATACGCTCTTCAAAGAAGCTCTTGCCCAGCTCCATGACAACGTCAGAGTACATCTGGATGAAGCGGCGGTAGCAGTCATATGCAAAACGGGGGTTAGAAGTCTTCTTTGCCAGACCTTCAACAGCCTGGTCGTTCAGGCCCAGGTTCAGGATGGTATCCATCATGCCGGGCATAGACTGACGTGCACCGGAACGAACGGAAACCAGCAGCGGGTTCTCGATATCGCCGAACTTCTTGCCAGTCTGCTCTTCCAGGATTCCCATGTACTTGAAGATGTCAGCCTTGATCTCATCGTTGATCTCACGGTTGTCAGCATAGTACTGGGTGCAGGCTTCGGTGGTGATGGTGAAGCCCTGAGGAACCGGCATGCCGGCATGGGTCATTTCTGCCAGACCAGCGCCCTTGCCGCCCAGAATGTTCTTCATGGTCGTCTGGTCGCCGCCAAATGCGTCATGGCCCTCTTTGAACAAATACAAAAACTTCTTGCTCATAGGTTACCTCCAACAAAATTACGGTTTCTTCCCGGTGTGCCGCGCACACCCGCAAAATAAGAATCTTCTCTCTTGCAAAGTCCATTATAACAGACTCAACCCGGAATTTCCAGTACATTGTTAAATAAATGGCGAATATTTTCGCTGAAAATCTCACAAAGTTTTGGGGGCAGGCTCTTGCAATTTGACCAAAAATGCGGTAAATTATAATGGGTGAGAAGTTGGGAAACAATATTTTATTACATCCTGCAACACTTTTTTCAATTCATCCCGCCCCGGCAGGCTTCAGCCCTGTTCCGGGGCTTTTTTGTAGGGCCGTATACTCTTTTGGCCCAAAACAGAAAGGGGTATTTTTATGTCCGAAGCGAAAGCCAAATACCTTGCCGCCAAAGCGGCCTTTGAAGAAACTTTTGAAAAGCACCTGCAGAACGGTGTGGAGTTCATCAGCGACCAGGTTTTTATTGAACCCGAAGTTGAGATTGCACCCGGCGCAGTGATCCTGCCGGGCTGCATCCTGCGCGGCAAAACCGTCATCGGGGCAAACTGCGTCATCGGCCCCAATACCTTATTGGAGAACACCATTGTTGAGGCCGGTTCCACCGTGAACGCCAGCCAGTGTTATGACAGCCATCTGGGCCCCAACAACAAGATTGGCCCCTTTACCCATGTGCGCACCGGCACCGTGACGGATGAGGGCGTGCACCTGGGCGCTTATGTGGAAACCAAGAATGCCAACTTTGCCGAGGGCAACACTGTCAGCCACCTGACTTACATTGGCGATGCCGATGTGGGCAAGTACTGCAACTTTGGCTGCGGCACCGTAACCTGCAACTATGACGGCGAGGGCAAGTACCGCACCACCATCGGCGATTATGCGTTCATCGGCTGCAACACCAACCTGGTGGCGCCGGTCAAGGTGGGCAGCCGCGCCTTTACCGCTGCCGGTTCCACCATCGGCCACGATGTGCCGGACGGTGCCCTGGGCATTGAGCGCGCCAAGCAGGCCGAAGTTGCCGCCTGGGGCGCCAAGAAGCTGGAAAAATACGTTGCCAAAAAACAGAAGCTGGAAGCCGAAAAGAAAAACGGCTGATGCCCCCTGACCTGCTGCAAGGAGGATTGCTGCCATGGCCATTTTGGAACGCACCCTGACCGGGGATTTTACCACCATCCTGACCGAGCTGGACGCTGTTGTAAAACAAAGTGTTTCGGCCACGCTGGAAGGTTTCAGTGATTTCAACTTCAGCACCGGCCGCTGTGCCGTGCGGGTATACGAACGCTACAGTGCCATTGGCAATGGCCGTGTTACCATGAGCCTGACCCTGCTGGAAGCAGACGGGCAGATCCGGCTTTCCGCCATCACATCCGGCGGCAGCCAGGCTGTGTTTTTCAAGGTCAACACCTTAGGTGCAGAATCCTTCCTGGATACCATCCGGGACACAGTGGAACGCTTTGCCCTTGGTGCACACTAAAATCACAAAATTACTATAAGGATTTTTACTATGGGACTATTTGGAGGTGGTTCCGGGGCAGACTGGCTGATTGCCGGTCTGGGCAACCCGGAGCCGAAATATGACGGCACCCGCCACAACACCGGTTTTGCCGCGCTGGATGCGTTGGCCGAAGCCTGGGGGTGCGAGATCAACAAAAGCAAATGGCAGGGCCTTTACGGCATTGCCCAGGTGGACGGCCTCAAAGTGATGCTGCTAAAGCCGCTGACCTACATGAACCTGAGCGGCCAGAGCATCGCCCCCGCCGCGGCATTTTACAAGATCCCGCGCAACCACATTATTGTGTTGTGCGATGACATTGCACAGGAGCCGGGGCACATCCGCATCCGGCCCTCCGGTTCTGCTGGCGGGCACAACGGGCTAAAGAGCATTATCGCTTCCACCGGCGGCGAGGATTTTTACCGCATCCGCATTGGCGTTGGCGCCAAGCCGCGCCCGGATTATGATCTGGCTGACTGGGTGCTGGGCAAGTTCCCGCCCGATGACGCCAAGCTTGTGACCGGCCGCCACACCGACGTGGAAGCCGCCTGCCGCCTGTTGATGGCCGGCAAGCTGGGCGAAGCGCAGAATAAATTCAACCACTGAGCGCGGATAGGCGTTCCGTAGGGGCGCACAGTGTGCGCCCATTCCTGTTTTCTGTGTAAGATGCCCGCAAAGGAAGTGTTCTCACTTCAAATTTGCAATCCATCATTACACGGGATGTGGTTTAATGGAACACCTGCAGAGGTGTGCGCACTGTGGAAAACTTTGCCGATGGTGATAAACGCTGCAAATGATTTGTAGGGGACGATGCTCGTCATCGTCCCGCATGACGGGTCTTGCCACATATTCCACCCTGCATACGGCCAACGTCCGCGGGCGAACAATGTTCGTCCTCACATTCTCTGCAAGATAAAAACACAGCTTTTCCAACCATACAAATGCCAAAGCGGGCGGCCCATCTGGGCCGCCCGCCATTTGTCGTTCCATGCAACGCTTCTCTCAAAATTCACTTTGCCGTTTTGCTGCAAATATAGTACAATGGTTACGCAAAGCGCTGCTCATACCGGCGCACAAAAAGCGTATACAGCGCATAGCACACCATCAGGCAGACGGCATATACCCCGGCGAAGCACAGCCACGCGGCTGCGCCGCCCATCGCGGTGTTGGGCAGCAGCTCCAGCACCAGCGGGTGGGCCAGATACAGCCAAAAGCTGCCCGCCCCCACAAATTCCACGGCCTGGGCGAACTTCTGATTTTCCGCCAGGCCAACGCCCTGCGGGTTCTGCACGGCCAATAGAACAAGCACCGTAAACACGCACTCGAACCCCGCCCGCTGGAAGTTGGTGAGCACTGCCAGCAGAATGCAGAATGCCCCGTATAAAAACTGCTTGTTCTCCCGCACTGCCGCAAACGCCGCCATGCCAAAGATAAAGCAGTACAGCGTCATGACCGGCGTTTTTGCGCTGAACTCGCTGATGTTGGCTTCTGCCGGGAAAGCCGCCAGACTGCTTTCAATTAAGCCGCCGATCCTGCCCTTCACCGCAAGGCAGACCACCAGCAACGCCAGCGCACCCCAAAAGCGTTTGCACAGCCGGTACAGCCACGGGGCCAGCAGATAAAAGAACGCAAAGGCGCTCATCGTCCACAGCACGTTGCGGTTGTTCCACAGCATCCAGTTATCACTGGGCAGCCACATCTGCAAAAATACAAAGTACCGCAGGTAACCCGGCCCGCACGGCCCGCCGGGGCCAAACAGCTGGGCTGCACTGGCGCCCGCCGCCAGATAGCGTACCGCATCGAACAGCCAGCGCAGCACCAGCACCAGCCAGTACAGCGGCAGGATCCGCCGGATGCGGCGCTGGTAATACGGCAGCGGCTCCGGGTGGCGGCTCAGGCTGGCCGCGGCCAGGTACCCGCTGAGCACAAAAAACAGTTGCACCCCCTGCGCGCCAACCGCGGCGGCATCCCCCAGGCCAACTTTCTGCCCGGTATGCACGCCCAGCACCATCAGCGCCGCCAGAATACGCAGCTCATCCAGCGCTACATTTTTATGTTTTGTCATCTTTCTATATTCTGCTCCTTATTGCAGCATTATTTGATTTCTTTATTCTGCCGAACTTTTTCGATTCCTTCTTTTCAAAGAAGGGGCAAAAACTCTCGTATTACTCGTATCCTCAAAATTATACATCACCCGCCCTATCATGCGCAAGCGCAGGAGGCACCATGTTTGACGCATTGTTTACCACCACAACCGAATACAAAAAACTGAGCCACGCGCTTTCCGGCAAAGGTGCATGCGCCCTGTTTGGGCTGCCCGCATCCGGCCGCGCACAGGTGTATGCCGCGCTGTGCCGCCAGTTGGATAAGCCGCTATGCATCGTGACCCCCGGCGAGGCCGAAGCCACCCGCTTTGCTGCTGACCTGAACACGCTGGGCATTCCCGCCGCCGTGTTCCCGGCGCGGGACTATGTGTTGCGCCCCATTGAGGGCACCGCCCGCGAATACGAGTACCGCCGCCTGGCTGTGCTGGGCGAGCTGGTAGGCGGGCGGCTGCGCGCCGTGGCTGTGCCCGCGGAAGCCCTGACCCAGTTCACCACCCCAAAAGAGGATTTCTGCGCCAACACCCGCACCCTCCATGCGGGGGATACTCTGCTGCGGGATGACCTGCTGGCCGCTTTGTTTGGTGCCGGCTACACCCGCCGGGCCCAGGTGGATGGCCCCGGCCAGTTCTCTGTGCGCGGCGATATTGTGGATATTTTTGCTCCCGACCAGAAAATGCCGGTTCGTATGGAATTTTGGGGTGATGAGATCGATACCCTGCACACCTTTGACCTGACCACCCAGCGCCGCGAGGATGCCATTGATAAGTTTTACCTGAGCCCCGCGCGGGAAGTTCTGTTCGGCAAGCCTGCCGATGCCGCCGAGCAGCTTCGGGCCTTTTTGGCCAAGCAGCGCGGCAAAAAGAAAACCGCCATGGCAGACTGTATGGCCGCCGATCTGGACCTGCTGGATGGCGGTGCCGTGCCGGTCAACATGGACAAATACCTGGCCGTGCGCTACCCCCATCCCGCCACCGTGCTGGATTATTTTGACGACCCGATCCTTGTGGCCGAAGAGCCTGCTTCCATCCGGGAAGCCGACCGCGCGACCGCCTACCGCCGGGGCGAGGAACTGAAATCCCTGATCCTGGACGGCGTCCTCTGCGCTGGGCTGGATAACCTGTACGCGGACCCAAGCTACCTGTGGTCCAAAACCGGACACTACCGCACCATCTGTGCCGAGAACTTTGCCCGCAGCATGCCGGATCAGCCGCTGAAAGATATCATCAACGCCCCGGCTCACACCCTGCCTGCCTGGAATGGCGAAGTCGCTGGGCTGCTGGAGGATTTGAAACCGCTGTGCGATGCCGGTTATACCGTTACCCTGCTGGCCGGCACCGACCGTGCCGCAGCCGGTCTGGCACGCGACCTGCGCGATAAAGGCATTCTGGTTACCACCGATGCTGCAGCAGCCCCCGCTGCCGGGCTGGTGCAGGTTCTGGCGGGGCACCTTTCCGCTGGGTGCGAATTTCCGTTTGCCAAGTATGCTTTGCTGACAGGCCGTGCTTTTGGCGAAACCAGCTCCCAGAAGAAAAAGCGTAAAAAGGCCAAAGATGCCCTGAACAGCCTGACCGAGATCACGCCGGGCGATCTGGTGGTGCACCAGAACCACGGTATTGGCCGGTATGCGGGCATCCAGCGAATGGCGGTTCAGGGCGTTACCAAAGACTATCTGCGCATTGAGTACGATAAAAAAGATGTGCTGTATGTTCCCGTCACCCAGCTGGACCTGCTTTCCCGCTACACCGCGCCGGGGGATTCGGAGAATGTCAAGCTCAGCCGCCTGGGCGGGGCCGAGTGGACCAAGACCCGCAAGAAGGTGCGCGCCGCTACCGAGCAGATGGCCAAGGAACTGATTGAGCTGTACGCCCGCCGCAAAAGGGCGCACGGTCATGCCTTCCCACCAGATGATACCTGGCAGGGAGATTTTGAGCAGCGCTTTGCCTATGATGAAACGCCGGACCAGCTTTCCAGCGCGGCGGAGATCAAACATGATATGGAGCAGCCCTGGCCGATGGACCGCCTGCTGTGCGGCGATGTCGGCGTGGGCAAGACTGAGGTTGCCCTGCGCGCCGCGTTCAAATGCGTGATGGGCGGCAAGCAGTGCGCCATCCTGGCCCCCACCACCATTCTGGCGTGGCAGCATTTCAACACGGCCATCGCCCGCATGGAGGCCTTTCCCATCCGCATCGGGCTGCTCAGCCGTTACCGCAGCGCCAAAGAGCAGAAAGAGACCATCCGCGGCCTGAAAGACGGCACAGTGGACATTGTGGTGGGCACCCACCGCCTGCTTTCGGACGATGTAAAGTTCAAAGACCTGGGCCTTGTCATCATTGACGAGGAGCAGCGCTTTGGCGTAAAACACAAGGAAAAGCTGAAAGAGAACTTTATCGGGGTGGACATGCTGACCCTTTCGGCCACGCCGATCCCCCGCACGCTGAACATGGCACTGTCCGGCATCCGGGACATGAGCACCATTGAGCAGCCGCCCTTTGAGCGCCAGCCCATTGAGACCTATGTGCTGGAATATGACGATGCCATTATTGCCGAAGCCATCCGGCGTGAGCTGGCCCGCGGCGGGCAGGTGTATTACCTGTACAATCGAGTCGAAACCATTGAGCAGTGCGCCGCCAAGGTGCAAAAGCTGGTGCCGGGTGCGCGGGTCGGCATCGCCCATGGCAAAATGACGGAGGAGCAGATTTCCTCGGTTTGGCAACAGCTGTTGGACAACGAGATCGACGTGCTGGTCTGCACCACCCTGATTGAAACCGGCGTGGATGTGCGCAACTGCAACACCCTGATTATTGAGAATGCGGACCGCATGGGGCTTTCACAGCTGTACCAGATTCGCGGCCGTGTGGGGCGCTCCAACCGCAAGGCGTATGCCTATTTCACCTTCCAGCGCGACAAAGTGTTGACGGAAATTGCCTCCAAGCGGCTTTCAGCCATCCGGGAGTTTACCTCTTTTGGTTCCGGGTTCCGCATTGCGATGCGCGATTTACAGATCCGCGGCGCGGGCAACCTGCTGGGCCACAGCCAGCACGGCCACATGGAAGCGGTTGGTTACGAGCTGTATGTAAAAATGCTGAACCAGGCCATTGCAGCCGCCCGCGGCGAGCCTGCTGCGCCGGACAAGAGTGATTGCCTTGTTGACATTACGGTGGATGCCTATCTGCCGGAAAGCTACATTCCCGATGCCGCCGGGCGGATCGAAGCCTACAAGAAGATTGCGGCCATCACCACCCGTGACGATGCCACGGATGTACTGGATGAGTTGATTGACCGTTACGGCGACCCGCCGCGCAGTGTGCAGGGGTTGGTGGACATCAGCCTGGTGCGCGTGACAGCCGCCCGCGCAGGCATTGTGGAGATCGTGCAGCGCAACGACAACCTGATTTTGTACACCGATGTTGTGACCCCGGCGCAGATGGGGGCCATGATGGATGCCATGCCGCACCGCGTGATCTACAACGCCGTAGGCCGCCCCTACATCAGCCTGCATGTCCTGCGCGGCGAGGACCCTCTCACCATCCTGCGCGATGCCGTTGCCCTGCTGCCGGGTGCGTGAGTGTTTTACGGGAGTTTTTGTTCCTTCTTTGAAAAGAAAGAACCGAAGAAACTTTATAATATATAATTATAATATAAAAAATAAAAACAACAGGCAGCGGCCCACAAAATAGGGCCGCTGCCTGTTGTCATGTGTTGCTTTCTATGTATTTTTGCTCTGTAGGGGCGGCGTCCCCGATGCCCCGGACGGGCATAAATCTTATTGTACGGATCGTGCGGCAAGGAAGCGAACAACAGATCTCTTCAAGCATTTCCGGTCTGGGGCCAATCACACCCCCACCACGCTCCAATGCTTATCCACATGGTTCAGCACTTCGCAGCCGGTTTCGGTCACGATGACAAGGTCCTCCACGCGCACGCCAAACTTGCCCGGCAGGTATACGCCCGGCTCAATGGAGAAGATCATGCCCGGCTTTACGGTATCGGTGTTGGCGGCGCTCACATCGCCCTTTTCGTGATCGGTCTGACCAATAAAGTGGCCCAGGCGGTGGTTGAAGTACTCGCCATAGCCTGCTTTGGTGATCAGGTCACGGGCCGCGGCGTCAATATCGCACAGGCGCACGCCGGGGTGGATCATCGCCTCGGCGGCTTCGTTGGCCTGGCGCACCAGGTCATGGATGGCGGCATACTCCGGCTTCGGCTCCCCGCAGAAGAATGTTCGGGTCATATCGGAGCAGTAACGGTTCTTGCAGCAGCCCATATCGATCAACACACACTCGCCTTTTTCCAGCACAGTATCGTCCGGCTCGTGGTGGGGGTCAGCGGCGTTTGCACCAAAGGATACGATGGTGGTAAATGCCACACTCTCGCAGCCGGCTTTCTTGTACTCGTTGTCAATGTACTCGGCAACCTGCTTTTCGGTCATGCCGGGCTTGACGTAGTCGCGCGCTTTCAGGATGGTTTCATCGTTGATGCGGGATGCTTCCTTCATCAGCATCTGTTCTTCGGCATCCTTCACGGCGCGGCAGGCATCCACGCAGTCGGAAGCCAGCACTACCGGCATACCGGGGCACAGCTCCATCAAAGGGATCAGGAACTTGGCAGGCCATTCCTTGTCGATGCCCAGAGTCTTGGTCTTGTCCACCACTTCGGCGATCTGCTCCACCGGCTTGTCCGAGTCCGTGTGCCACACTTCGCGGCAGGGGGCCTGCGGCACAAAGAACAGCTTGTTCAAAAAGATGACCGGCTCGCCCTGCACCGGCAGGTACAGCGCCATCAGGCGCTCATACGGCTCCACACTGGCACCAGTCAGGTACCAGATGCTTTTGGAGTCGCTGATGATCATTTGGGTCAGGCCGTGCGCCTGCATTTCGGCGCGCACACGCGCTACACGCTGTTCGTTCATATTATAATCCTCACCTTTCAGGTAAATTTAAGGCAACACCGCACAATTCCCGCCTTACGGCTTAAGCACCGCTCCGGCGGCTGCGG
>OHAA01000149.1_pt1 | contig 33728 bp, 53 predicted proteins | sample 1606051 | NCBI WGS metagenome assembly OHAA01 (sample SAMEA3541493, study PRJEB24748) | human gut metagenome | biome: human gut; feature: human-associated habitat; material: faeces | place: China | collected 2012
GTGTAATTTTACAAATTAAAAGTTGAAAACGGAAAATTGAAAATTTCGGTCGGGAGCCCGTTACCACAGCGCAGATCTGCCAGTCCCGGATATAGCGGGAACTCTCGTAATACTGGCCGGGAGGGCCGTAGAAAAAGCCGGTGGAATAGTGGCGGTGGCTGACGTGCTCCACCTCATCCCGCCAGACGGGGTCGGCGGGTATGTCCATAAGGAGCACAGAGGGTTCTCCCTATATTAATTCCGGGTAAACAGCAATGGCGGAGCAGCTCTGTGGAAAAAGCCTGACGTCCTGAATGGCCACCTGATCGGAGGTTCCTTCAAACCTGAAGCCTATCGACTGGGAAGAACGAAACAGGTATTCCCGGAACGCTTAATCGTTTCTTCCGCCCCGGCTGCCGGTCAAACCCCAGCGCCTCCTTCCCCTGTCAATCCCCAGGACATCCCGGCTGGGCCGTCGAAAATCATTTCTCTGCCGGTGTCTAAAAAATGAAAAAATCGCTTCCCTATTTTTATTAGGAAAGCGGTTTTTTTGCCTTTTTTGCTCTTTTGGGGGTTGGACATCCACGGTGGGGCGATTTTGAAAAATCGGCCCTAAAAAGCCCGGAAACCCATATGAATACTGAAAAAAAATCGGGGTGACATCTATTTCGTCACCCCTTCTTGGTCGAGGTGATGTGATTCGAACACACGGCCTCTACGTCCCGAAGAAATATTCAAATACTCTATTTTACTAGGCGCAGACTAGTTTTTTCTGAACCTTTGACTTGCATATGACTTGCATTATTTAAGTAGTTGTCCAATTTATTCATGCTACGACGTTTGAATTTTTGATCTAAGTGTGTATATATCTCTAGAGTAGTTTTTATATCGCTGTGCCCTAGTTGTTCTTTTGCGGTTAACACATCAACTCCCGACATATATAACAATGTTGCGAAAGTATGCCTTAACCAATGTGCAGTAATTTTTGGAATAACAAAAGGTATCTCATGTGGATCGTGAACACTTTTAGGCCATTTGTTTTTAGTAACCTTACAATAATTAGTAAAATCTCCATATTTAATATTTAAGAGTGCTAAATAACTTTCCCATAGCCGCCGCCATGCGGATACGCTCAACATCGTTCCATGAGACGACGAACACACTAATTCTGTTTTAGCTCTTTCTTTGGGCTGAAGATATTCCACTAATCTTTTTGGAATATCAATCACCCGAACGCTATATTCTGTCTTTCCTCCAGACTTTTGACGAGATTGCCCATTTACCATTTCTACAGACTTTGTAACACTAATTGTTTTATTCTTTAAGTCTATATCTCCCCAAGTAAGTGGAATTAACTCTCCCCGTCTTAATCCTGCATACATCATAATCATGGCGCCTATCTGTGCCCTGTGTGGGGTTTCTTCTATCCATCTTTGCTCTTCGTCAGTTAAGGCACGTCGTTTTATCTGTGTTTTTCCCTCTGGCAAGTCTACACATTTCGCCGGATTAAATTCAAGTACACGGTTTCGTATAGCTAAATCAAAGACCTGCGAAGCTGCGCTCTTTACGTCCATTAAAGTTTTCTTCGCTGTTGGTTTTCCGGTATAAGGATTGAATTTTGCTAGATCATCTATTACCTCTTGAATATCTATAGGCATAATTTTAGATATTTGAAGTTTAGATATAGGTTCCAACTTTTCGAACGCATATACATAAATCTGGTATCGACCATTTGAAATGCTTCCTTTTTTCATCTTTAAAAATCTTTGTGACCACACTTCGAAAGTATCTCTTTCGGCAGATATATTTAATCCTTTTTTTAGAGCGGCCCGTACATCATCTGCTTTATTTTGTACTTCTTTCGGACTTGAACCATAAACAGTTTTGTAGTGCCTCTTTCCCTCTTTTAAGCCTAAATATATCTGCATAGCATATCTTCCGTCCGGCCTCTTTTTCACTCTGCTTTTTGCCATAATAAAAACCACCTCCAAAGTAAGACTTGCCAAGCCTACCCAGAAAGTGGTATAATTTCGTTGTTCGGACGGAATTATCCACTTTGGGTAAGCTGTTCTATTTTATCCCCCATCGGCTGCAACCGGTGGGGGATTTTTTATTGCCCTGTTTAATTGCCTCGAATCCGGTGCAATTAAAATCCATCATGTTTACTGGACAAATAAAAAGCCAGATGTTATAATTCACAGCGTAAGGTGTTATCGCAACGGTAGGCGGTTAGTCCCTTTCTCTTTAGGAGGGACGTTATACTTTCTTTTTCCCCTCCTGGAAAGGAGGGCGGTGCTTATGGTTACATATGCGGAACTGTTTCAGTATTCGCTTGTGCTAATCGGCATTATAAGCCTTGTTTTGGCAATAAAAAAGAAGTAACCGCCCAGCGTCCAGACTAGCGGTTACTTCAACTGCAAAATGGGGACTAACCGTCTCAACGGTAGCACCTTACGCTTTTATTGTAACCGCTTCTTTTCTATTTGTCAATAATCTTCCTCGCTTTATCTGAGACGGGGGGATTTTATTTCTGGTATTAATAATAAAGCCACCAATCTATTGGCAAAATTAGAGGCTCACTTTCATATGGGGGGATTACTGGTTCTTCGTACTCGTATGGAACTTCTACCTCCTGCTCTTCAGCAAGCCTAGCCTCTTCCGCCAGTCTAGCCTCTTCCGCCAGTCTAGCCTCTTCCTGCTGGCTTGCAAGGGAAGCCTCAGCATCGGTTAATGTTTTTCCATTTGTCACCATTGCCCTTACATCTTCCGGCAAAGCGTCATACTGCTTTCTGGCTTCCGCTATTGCCGCTTCACTATCCAGGGTAACCTCTCCTATTTGGTTGATAACATTTTCTACGCCTTTGGCCTGGTCAGATTTCTTCTTTAACTCATCGTATGCTTTTTCCGCGTCTGTCAATACTTTTAGATTTTTTACTAGCGGCTTTGCTTCCTTTGACATGCTATCATAGGCTTTTCTGGCTTCTTCAATGGCCTTTTTACTATCTAACGTTACTGTGCCAATATCATTAATCTTTTTAGTGACTTCCTTGGCCTCTTTTTCCATTGCCGCCTTTTTTGCTTTATCTTCTACCGTAATTTCAATTTTGTTGCTGATAATCTGGTCTTTATATTTTACATAAATGCTTGTTTTTCCTTCTGATACACCCGTCACAATGCCTGACAGGGTATCTTCTTCTGCTCTCGAAAATGTAGCAACTTTTTCATCATCTGTACAAAATTCTAGTTGTTCGCTATCGGCATTTTCCGGAGTAAGCAAAACTGTTAGTGCCGAGGTTTCTTTTAAATCGAGTATCGGAACCGTTCCCTCCAATTTAATTTCCGTAGGCTCAGGAGCTGAACAACCTGCTAAAATCAAAAGTATACCAATAGCTAGGGTAAGAATACCAGATAAACCTTTTTTCATTTTTAACACCCTTTCCTATTTTTTCTTTGCTATAAATCCGGTTACTTTTATTCAAGCTGGAGAGACTGAAGTGTTCGTCAAATTGTCCAATAACTAACGTTGCGAATTTGGGAATAAATTTTATAAAACCTCTTGATTTTAAATTTTTGTGTGCTATAATAAAGGCACAAAAAGAACAAACGTTTTATAAAGAGAGGGGCGGAAAATATTGAAACAGAATACTAAAACGAATACGGCAGATCTTAAAAGCGAATCGAGTGTGGTCTTTGGCCCCTCTGATGAGGAAGAAAAAATTGAACTTCAATTATTAAATTCCATACGAAATTCGTCTAACCAAACAGCCGCAATGAAAATAGCTACTTCAATAATCCTTTATGCCTTAGAACACCCTCAATCATTCCGGCAACAGTTCCGCGATCTTCCGGTGGAATAAGGCGAAATAATTTAATCAGTTGTTGTTCGGAATCTGAAAGTCCATCATCGGAAACGATGGTGGGCTTTTCACTTTCTATTGGAACATTATATCCTTGTAACCACAAAGGGTTAATTGAGAGCGATTCCGCAATACTCACAGCCACATCTATTTTAGGAGCTCGTTGCCCTAACTCGTATCTATTAATAGTTTGTGCTGGAATACCCGTTATTTTTTCCATATCTGCTAAGGTGAGCCCTTTACTAGTTCTATATTCCTTTAATCGTTCTGATACAGTTTTAATGCGGTCCACTTGTTTCACCCCCTGTTTATTGTATTATATCCCAATCCATCACCAATTGCAATAAAAAAATCAAAATTACTATTGACAGAATAACCGTTCTGTGATATTATTAAATCACCAAATGGTGATATCGGAGGTGAAAGGATTGGATTTGCAAAGATTAAAAGGTGAAATTGTTGCTGTATACGGTACACAACTTGAGTTTTCTAAAGCTATTGGCTGGCATAAAAACAAAGTGTCTAAAATGGTATGCGGCAAGTATAAGCCAGATACAGACGAAGTAGCGGCTATTGTATCAGCATTACATTTAACAGAACAACAGTATTGGAATATTTTTTTGCCAAATTTATCACCAAACTGTGATAAAAGTACATCTTTCAACTTAAAACGCAACACTCAAAATCACTAAGAAAGGAAGCGGGATAAGGTGGTGAAGAAATGGGCTCAGCAAAAATTATATATCCAAATCTCAGGGCAGAAATGGCAAGACAAAATATTTTAATACAAGATATATCCAAAGCGATTAAAACGGGTCGAGATACAGCCAGCGCAAAACTTTCGGGAAAACGACCTCTCTATTATGACGAAGCAATTACAATTACCAATACATTTTTCCCGAACGAAGATGTGCGACATCTATTTGAAAAAGATGAAAAAACAGTACATAAAAAAGTTTGAGCGCAGTGCCGCTAACACTACGCTCAGTCTGGTAGAGCTATTTACTTTTTGGGCTTTGCTTGAGAAAGTGCGCTTCCAGCAGTTGTTTTGCTCGCTTTGCTAGTTCGACCATCACGAAGAACTTTAGAAGCAATAGAAGCAACTCTATGGCTTGTTTGTTTTATGTTGCGCTTTGGCATTATGTCACCTCGCTTTCAAATTATTATGGTGACATTATACCACACCATCAAGAAAAAATCAATATATTGTGTTTTTTTACAATTCATTCGTATCATATAACAATATATTGATATTCAAATTCACTTTCGACGAAAAGGAAGCGGGGTGAAAACATGACCGAGCAAAAAAACACTGCCCGTCCAAGAGGAACAGACAGTGCGAAAGTAATTCGGGTTATCGAAACCAGAGGCCTTTGTGGAAGAGGGACAGAAGATGACCCCTGCCGCACATTAATTCAGTACTGGGATCTTGATGGGAATCTGTTGGCTGTAAACGATACTCATTTTTTAGGCGGAACTGATAATGCTTTTTCAAACACAAGTTCAGATTCTATATAGTGGAGCAATGCGTTAATGAATTCTTTCATGTCTTCTACACCAAAATCTTCATGCTTCCTTGTATAATGCACTTCATCGTTTCCAAGCCACGTTGATCGTTCTGATAAAACTTTTATGCGCGGGTCTTCTATACGCTTTATGGCCTGCCCTAACAATTCGGTTTTAATGGCTTCTTTATCTTCCGGAAACTTATGGCACAGATAATCTTTAACCAAAAATTCAACAGCCCTTCGGTATCCACCCCCCGCGATTTCAGTTAATTCTCCAGCCTCAGCTATTTGCGACTGATTATATGTTTTAACAAAAACCGGGGATAAATCACAAATATATTCCGAAAATTTGGTGTTATCAGCAATTGCAGGATATAAATGGCTTATATAACCTGCTTCTAAATCCGTTGAGCTTGTCCTTTTTAAAACAGCAGGATATTTGGCCAGAAACACTCTCTGGCAGTGCATACAAAAAAATAAAATATAAACCGTATATTTCTCATCACAAGAAAAACACATAGGTTCGTGAACAAAATATCCTGAGAGCAATCTTGGGTCTATTGCGTAGTGGCACATTGGGCAAACAGAAGGTTCTTCATATGTACATAACCGCGTATCATTGCTATCTACATCAAACAGCGTAATAAATTTCTGAGACAAATTATATTCCCCCTTTTAGGGACATTTTACCACTAAAGTGGAGGACAAGCAAACAAGCCAAAACAATAGCCGCTCTCAGGCGGCGGAAAGGAGAAACTCATGAACCGTTATCGACAATTTACTTCATGGGACGAAGTCCCCGTTATTATGCCTCTGAATATTGCCGCAATCGCCCTCGATTGTAGCGTAGAGACATTAAAAACCAAATCACGCAATGGCGTATTTCCTGCATTTAAAGACGGTATGGTCTGGAAGGTCAGTAAAAATGATTTGATGGCTTATATTGAAAAAAACAAGGTAAGGAGGACAAGCACATGAACGCAGACAACAGAGAAAGAGTTCGGAAAATAGTGGATCGGGACGGCTGGAACATCATTTGGATAGGTGCAAAAATGCCATGTGAGTTTTTTGATGAGGAGATTGAACTTCTCTATGAGGATATGGACGGCCAGCCTTGTATTTGCTATGCGATTTATACCTATGACAAAAGCGGATTTTACCATAACCCATATTTTCAGAGAAAATCTGACGGCGCAAAAATGGGTCGGTGCATTGCATGGCGTAAATCTCTTAAAGAGGCGTAAAACCATAAAGGAGGACAAGCACATGAGTACAAAATTGATGGTGGCGTTTATCATAGTATGCGTTTACGGCGGATTAATTACATTTGGATACATAGAAGAACGCCACAAAAACAAAAAGAAAAGCCGCCCTCGCGACTGGCATCACGAAGAGCGGCAAACGAAAAACAACTGAATATATTCTAAACCAAAACAGGAGGTTTGTCAAATGGACATATTAGGATTTTATCATGAGTTGCTAAACCTAATCGAAAATAACGATTGGGAAGGACTAAAGGCCGCAAAGTTCAATCGCACCCCTGGGATTTTGTATAAGTCGATTGAATTGGAATTTACACTTGATAACGAATCCTACACCTTAGAGGTGAGTAAAAATGAAAACCCTTGATAACGGCCTCTCCCGCGCGGAATTTGAGTACCTGTACGATACCGATAACAAGGAACCGGAAACCAATCAAAGCGAATTTGAAGATCCGGAGGAATTTAGGAGGATTTTATGGAGAATTATTTCAAGAAGCTAAATTCTATAAATGTCAATGACAAGACCGAAAAGAAAGGGAATCTTACCTATCTTTCATGGGCATGGGCTTGGGGAGAGGTCAAAAAGCTTTTCCCTGACACCACATATACGATTTATGAAAACGCGGACGGCCTTAATTATCACACCGACGGAAAAACATGCTGGGTAAAGACCGGGGTAACCATTAACGGCCTGGAACATATTGAATATCTTCCGGTGATGAATTTTAAAAATGAATCTTTGCCGTTAGCAAAAGTCACTTCCTTTGATGTAAACAAGGCGATCCAAAGAAGCCTTACAAAAGCCCTCGCGCGTCATGGGCTCGGCTTGTATATCTACGCCGGAGAAGATTTACCGGAAGATAGTACGGAAACGAATCCGTCTGAAAATAAAGGGAAAGAATCTCCCGCGCAGGAGGATTACATCGACGATATTAAGAAAACCGTGCTTCTCAGCGAACTGCATAGAACAGGCTGGAATGCAGCCGGCATGCTGGAATACTTATCGCAAAAATTTCCCGACACCCCGCCGAAAGATTTAAACTCCATCACGATCGAACAATTTACCTTTATTGCACACAAATTAGAGAAAAGGCCGACTGTACCGGAGGCTGAAAATGGAGCTTGATTTTGACCGGGCCAGTATAGAGATGAAAAACGGCGGCGTGTGGCTTTGCCTTCGTGTGAAGTCCAGCTTCAACGCCAGAAGGTTTGTTTCCTCAATGAGAGACAAGCTTTATACCGCAGACCTGAAAGAAAAGCGGAAAAAGCGGTCACTAAGCGCGAACGCGTATTTTTGGACGCTGTGCGGGAAACTTGCTTCCGCTCTTGGCATTCCGAGCCATGAAATATATCGGCAGTACGTCAAGGAAATCGGAGATAATTTTGAGACGATTCCAATCAAAAACGAGGCAAAGGAAAGATTTATTCAGGCCTGGGAATCTCATGGTCTTGGCTTTTTATGTGAAGAACTGGAGGAAGCCGCGCCCGGATATACCACGCTTGCGGCCTATTATGGTTCTTCAACCTACGATTCCCGGCAAATGTCAAATCTCATTGATTTGGTGGTTTTCGACTGCAAGGAACAGGGGATTGAAACACTTACTCCCGATGAATTAGCTTTAATGAAAGCAAGATGGAACGACCATCAAAAGGGGATCGCGTAATGGTTAACGAATACGGAGCAAAGCTTGACCGGAACGGCTACGCGCCAAGCATCATACAGGACGAAGCCGATGAAAGCTGTTTTGTTTGCTATGCCAATGGGTATTATGATCCTCTCAACCGCCACGAGGCGTTTGGAGGCCCATTCCGGGACAAGTCAAAGCGTTTAGGCTTATGGGTTTCCCTCTGCCATTACCGGTGCCACCAGGAGGGAAACGGCAGCGTACATAAAAACCGGGAATCCGACCTGCACGTAAAGCGGATCGCCCAAATGAAGGCGATGGAAGCCTATCAATGGGACACAGAGGATTTTATCCGGGAGTTCGGAAGAAATTATTTGGAGGATTAACATGTTAAATACAGCGATTTTAATGGGAAGGTTAACCTCAGATCCAGAACTGAGGTACACACCTAACAACACAGCAGTTACCAGCTTCACCCTTGCGGTAGAACGGTCTTATGTAAAATCGGGCACAGACCGCCAAGTGGATTTCATCGACGTAGTGGTATGGCGGCAAACCGCTGAATTTGTCTGCAAGTATTTTCATAAGGGCCAATTGGCAGCGGTGCAAGGTTCCATTCAAACACGCAGCTACACGGACAAAGACGGCAATAAACGGAAAGCTTTTGAGATAGTTGCGGAAAGCGTGCATTTCGCGGAGCCCAAAAAGGATAAGAGCAATGAGCCGATTGTAACTATACCAGGAAATGATGCTTTCGAAGAAATAATTTCGGATGACGACTTACCTTTTAACCAACCAACAGAAAGGCGGTGATAATGTGGAGCTGTTAAATCTAATCCCTTATGGAAAAGAAAACGCCATAAGCCGGGAAGATTTGTCCAAGCTTACCGGCTGGGACGATAGAAAGGTAAGGGAGGAAATCAAGCGGCTAATGAGAAACGGCGAACGGATTTTATCTTCCAGCAGTGCCAAGGGCTATTGGAGAAGCGATGATCCAGACGAAATCGATAGATTCCTTAAAGAGAGCGATAACCGCCGCACAACAGAGGCTTTAAATGTTGAACCTCTTCGTTTTTTCGTAGCCAAGTCAAAAGGTGAAGATTTAATTCCGGTAAGAGCGCATTACCGCAGGATACATAAACGGGCATCAGGCCAAACCGATATTCAAGGCGGTGAATAAATGGCACGAAGGCGAATGATAGTCCCAGAAATATGGCAGAGTGAAAGTTTCGCTCAACTCTCCATATTGGCAAAACTGGTGTTTATTGGATTGTTTTCAAACGCAGACGACGAAGGCCGAGGAATAGCGAATCCGGTATATATCAAGTCCATACTGTTCCCTTATGACGATGGAATGCGGGTCATCGACATAGAGAAAGCCCTATCGGAGATAGGTCAGTTCATGTCCGTGACGCTGTACACTCATGACGGAAGAAAATACTATGCGCTTGATAACTGGAAAAAATCGCAGACTATAGACCGGCCCAAACCGTCAAAGCTCCCGCCGCCAACAGACGAAAAATCAATCTCCGACGAATCACCGAAAGATCGGCGACAAGTCGATGATCTGTCTCCCCCTAAAAAGAAAGGAAAAGAAGAGGAAGAGAAAGAAAAATTAAAGGAAGTAGAAACTGACCTTTTTTGTGATTTTTCTGAGCCTATGCAGGAGACATTGCGGGAATGGCTGAAATACAAAGCGGAACGCCGGGAAAGCTATAAGCCCACCGGCTTAAAAAAGCTTATTGCCGAAGTGAAAGGCAAACTTTCTTTGTACCAGGAGACAGCGGTTATTTCCCTGATCGACGAGTGTATGGCTAACGGCTGGCGTGGAATTATCTGGGATAAATTGAACAAGAAAGGAGGCTTTTCCAATGTTCGAAAATCTGATCAGGAAAGCCCCTCCGGAAGTACGGCGGAAACTTCAAAACAGAAATACGGAAATTACATTTGAGGATATCCAGGAACGGCGTATTCAGATCATGAACGAAGTTAAAGGAACCCTAACTGGGTATGACTGCCCCATCTGTAAAAACAAAGGCGTGATACATTATCTTAAGGACGGATACGAATTTGCGAAACCCTGTGAGTGTATGAAGCTTCGGGATAGTTTAAGGAGAATCCGGCAAAGCGGCCTGGGTGATCTATTGAACGAATATACCTTCGATAAGTTTCAGACAGAATCCCCCTGGCAGGAGGCTGTCAAAAACAGCGCTTTGAAATTTTTGGAGGATCACGACCGGAAATGGTTTTTTATCGGCGGCCAGGTTGGAGCTGGGAAGACGCATTTGTGTACGGCTATGGTAGGTGAATTCTTAAAGCGTGGAATCAGCGCAAAATATATGCTGTGGCGGGACGAGGCGTTGAAACTGAAAGCCGTCGTCAATGATGACGCGGCATATTCAAACCTGATTAAACCCTTGAAAACCGTTCCTGTGCTTTACATAGACGATTTTTTTCGCACAGGGAACGATGAAACAGGCAGGAAAAAAGCCCCCACACAAGGCGATATCAACGTAGCTTTTGAACTCATTAATTACCGGTATAATAACAACCTGGTGACGATTCTGTCCAGTGAGTTGACTGTCGATCAAATTCTATTTTTTGACGAGGCGGTGGGAAGCAGGATTTACCAGAGAACGAAAGAATATCACTGGGATATTGCCAAAGACCCACATAAAAATCACAGGCTGAAATAACAAAGGAGGGAACAGCTTGGTTACGCTCTATATTCCTGGCAAGCCGCAGGGAAAAGCCAGGGCCAGGACATGTAAAACCGGGCACAGCTACACGCCGGAAAACACAGTGCTGTACGAAAATCTGATTAAAACTTCATTTCTGGAACGGTATGGGGCCCGGGGTAAAATCAGAACTCAGGGAAAACAAAAGCCAGCGTTGAAGATGGAGATTTACGCGGGATTTCAGGTTCCAAAATCATTTTCCAACAAAGACAGGATCGCGGCGTTAAGCGGAGACCTTCTCCCCACAAAAAAGCCTGATTCCGATAATATCGCGAAAGTGGTTGCGGACGCTTTAAACGGGATCGCTTATGACGACGACGCGCAGATCGCCGATTTAACGGTTATCAAGCGGTACACGGAGGATCCCTGCGTAAAGGTAACGATCGAGGAGATCAGCCATGACCTTTGATGAGCTTTGCGCCCTCGCCGGAAACGGGAAGCCTCTTCCCCGTTCCGCGCTTCCTTTAGAGCGAGTTGCATACCGTGGGCTTGCGTGGCTGTATCATGCTTACCGGCGCGGCACTTTTTCCAAGGACGAAGCCGCTGAGGAAAAAGAAGCCCTCAGGAGAGAGTACGAGGACGCGATGAAAAAAGAGAAGGACGACCTAAAGCTTCACAAAGACATCGATCAGATCCGTGTGGCGTTCGGCGGGCAGTTCAAGGCTGTAAAAGAAAGCGGCTGCCCTGTATGCCGACGGCTCATTGAGATTTTGGACGGTAAAATTTAACCCCGCCGCAAACAAACGGGAGAAAGGAATTTTAAAAATGTATATTACTTACGAATTACTGAAAGAAAAAGGCGCGTGTTCTAATGGCTTGAATTGGTTTAAACAAAATTTCCCGGAAGGCTGTGAACTTAACGAAGAAACCGTCGCAAGGGTGAAAAAATGCGATACCAGTTTTGTGTGGTGGTTTTATGACAATATCCAACAGGATAAAAGATTATATAAGCTTTGCGGCGTGAACGAGTCTGACGGCGTGAACTGGTCTGACGGCGTGAGCAGGTCTAACGGCGTGAACTGGTCTGACGGCGTGAACGGGTCTTTCGGCGTGAACGAGTCTGACGGCGTGAACTGGTCTAACGGCGTGAGCAGGTCTAACGGCGTGAACGGGTCTTTCGGCGTGAACGGGTCTTTCGGCGTGAACTGGTCTAACGGCGTGAGCAGGTCTAACGGCGTGAACGAGTCTTTCGGAATATTAAATTCATATGGGGTAGACTGCGCTTTATTTTTGGCAAACAAAAAAAGAGTATATCTGATATTTGGAAAAGAGGTTTCAGAGGGCAGATACTTTGAAGTGAAAAATAATTTATATGAAAAGCTGGGGATCTGGGAACCGAATTTCAATAATATTAAAGCCCTATATCTTAAAAACGGTTCAGATTGGAAGCTCACGCCTATCAAAAACGCAGAAGAAATTGCACGACAAGAGGCGTGGAGGGATATGCCAAGAGAAGCAGTTGAATATATCGCTTCTCTGCCTGAATTTGACGCGGATATGTTTTTTGAAATCACCTGTATTGACTTGAGATGACCCCGCCGCAAACAGACTATGACCAACTTTTCGATGCAGAGGATAAGGAGGCAGATCATGACTGAATTAAAACCACGTGGGATTTATCGCGAAGCTCTGAATAAATGGGGCGCTGAAGCTCAAACACTTATGGTTTTTGAGGAAATGTCAGAACTGCAAAAGGAGCTTTGTAAGCACGCCAGGGGCAAAGATAACCGTGAAGCTATTGCCGAAGAGATCGCGGACGTTCAAATCATGTTGGAACAAATGATGATTCTTCACGATTGTGAGGACTTGGTGGAAGTTCAAAAATTCAAGAAAACACACAGATTAAAGATTCGCTTGGAACAGGAGAGTTGATGATGAATAAACAAAAAGGCTGGCCTCAATGTGAAAAATGCGACCAGTGGAAAGAAAACAAATGCAGGACGGTTAATGAGGAAGGTCTTTCACCTTGTGAGGTTATGAGCCGGAAAGCATTTAACTACTTAGCGAAACAGGAGGCTTGACGATGGCGAGATACTTTAAGATTACAGAGATTGACTGCGACAGTTTTTTTCAATGTACTGGTGAAGAACTGGATTGCTCTCAATTGGTTGTACCTGTAATTGGATATGTCTTTGTTGCTGTTGACGATACCGACGAAGATGAAATCTCTGTTCCTTTAGACAGCTTTGACGAGGAGGATTGACTATGGCTGAGTACATAGAAAGGGAATTTGCGCTAAATGTTCTCTGTCGAGAGAATTGCGGACATGACTATGAAGCAAATAAATGTAATAACTGTTATGCATCAAATTTTATCAATTATCTTTCCGCCGCCGACGTGGCTCCTATGAAGCATGGGAAGTGGAATGGTTGGCATGGAGATAAGTTGGTTGGTATAGATGATAATGGCGATGATATGTATAGGCACTATCATTACAATACTTGTTCGGAGTGCGGTAGAGGAAATGCGATAAAATCAGCTTATTGCCCCCACTGCGGCGCGAAGATGGGTGCGGAGGGATAGTTATGTGTAATTACTGCCAAACTCCAATTTATATCAAAACAATTCAATATTGTAAATCTTTACTTGCTCCATTGACACCAGAACAAGAACTGAGAGATAAACTATTGGATATGACTGGGGAAGTTTATGTGAATATTCCAAAAAAGTATTGTCCATTTTGCGGAGCAAAGATGGATTTGGAGGACTAAGCTATGACAAGGGAAAAAGCGATTGAAATTCTTGAAAATGGTGCATGGTGGGATTTGCTTATCCCTATAACAACCATTGAAGGCAGGAAGTTAGATATCGAATTGCATGAAGCTCTTGATATTGCTATTGCCGCCTTACGCAACGGCTGGATCAGTGTTGAGGACAGGCTGCCGGAAGATGACTTGCCAAAAGATAGTGATAGATCAATGATTAAATGCCTGGTTGCCGCAAAGGGCAAAAATGGGATTAGAACTTTGTGCCGTCAAAGATACATAATGAGTTTTGATCCTAAAGTTAATAAAATACACTACACGGATTGGTTTTGGAGCAAAGGCGCTAATAATATCACCCACTGGCAGCCGCTTCCAGAACCGCCTGAGGAGGAATGAGATATGGCAGGCTGGCAATTATTACTTTTAGGTTATTTTTTAGGCGCACCGTTAGGCTTCTTGCTTTGTTCCGTTCTGGTGGCAAGCAAAGACCCGCCCAAACCGCACACCACTTGCAAGGACTGCGTACATAGGCATAAGAAAGAGTGCCCTTTCTCCCATATCGAATGCGATGTGACAGGAGATTCTATTTTCTGGCATACTAACAAACAAGACGACTTCTACTGCAAAGACGCCAAAGCTCATGAACCGGAAAAGCTGTGAAGGGTGCGTCTATTATAGAGCACTGGCAACCCACGGATATGGATTCGTTAAATACTGTAATTATCTTCTGGATACCGGTAAGCCTAGAGGCTGCCCGCCGGAGAAGTGCGACAAAAAGACTGTCAGGAGGTTGAAAAATTGAACTGGAAAAAAGAAGCTGAAAACGATCTTAGATGCTACATGAAGCGCAAAGCCTCTTTAAATAATCTTCGGGATCAGATTTTAACTTTGCGATTAGAACAGGAATCTATCAAGGCTTGTACTGCTGATTCTGAGCCAGTGAAAGGCGGCGGGAGTAAAACTGAAGATCGTTGGATTGATAATATTGTGAAAACTAAGCGCTTATCCCTGGCCTACTCCGCGACCCGGCGGATTGTCGCACTTATCGAGAAAGGGCTAGACGGAATAACTGAGGTACAAAAAGACTTTCTCACAGAGTTTTACATAGACCGCCATGACGGACACGTGGAAAGGCTGATGGAAAAATATCACATTGAAACTTCTCAAGTATACAGAATAAAAGATGAAGCACTTTATTATTTTACTGTTACCATGTACGGAATTATGGAATGCTGATGGGAAAAAGAAGGGAAGTTTTTTTCAAAAGCATAGGATATAATAAGATCATAGAAAAGTGTACAAGGTTCATTGACCTACTTTCCTAAGGACCGCAGGCTTAACGGCTTTGCGGTCTTTCTATTTATCCTGAAATTGCGGTGGTGGTATGGCGACAAAATCGAACGAATTAAACCTAACAAGCAAGCAAAGAAAACTTGCGGAATTATTAGCAAATCCGGACTTCACCGGGAGCATTACGGAGTTATGTCGGGAATGCGGTGTAGCCCGTTCCACTTATTACAAATGGTTGGACAAGCCGGAGTTTATCCAATACGCGGACAGCCTGATTTCTAAATTTACAAGCAGCGAGCTTTCAACGGTTTGGAAAGCCTTGATCCGGCGCTGTTCTATCGGAGACGTTCAAGCAATCAAGCTGTATTTTGAAATGCGAAAGGAATTATCCTCAAAAGACGAAAGCGGGGTTCAGATCATTGACGACATCTAAATTATCCGGCATTGTCTCCCCCGCTTTTTACGACGTTCATCGGCAGATCAGAATGGGACGCGTTGACGAAGCGGTACTAGAGGGCGGCAGAGGCTCCACAAAATCCAGCTTCGCGTCAGTTGAACTGGTTCTGCTGCTTATAAGGCACCCCGACTGCCACGCCGTGGTGATGCGCCAGGTTGCAAACACGCTGCGGACCAGCGTTTACGCGCAAATATGCTGGGCCGTTACTGCTTTGGGATTAACCCAGAAATTCAAATGCACCGTTTCCCCGATGGAATGCACTTACCTTCCTACTGGGCAAAAGATCATGTTTTTCGGCATGGACGACCCGGGAAAAATAAAATCCATCAAAGTGCCGTTCGGGTATATTGGAATGGCCTGGTTTGAAGCGCTTGACCAATTCGGTGGCCCTGAGGTAATCAGAAATGTGGAACAGTCGCTTTTGCGCGGCGGTGCCTTTTCTTTTACCCTAAAATCCTTTAACCCTCCCTCCTCTGCCAGAAACTGGGCCAACCGGTATGTAAAGGAACGGCGGAACAGCCAGCTGATTCATCACAGCACTTATTTGACAACGCCTAAGGAATGGCTTGGCCCCAGGTTCCTTGCGGACGCGGAACGGCTCAAAGCAAAAAGCGAAACCTCTTATCGTCATGAGTATTTGGGAGAGGTTGTCGGCAGCGGAACCCAGGTATTTGAAAACCTGAAATTGGAACCGATTCCGGACGAAATGGTCCGTTCCTTTGACCGCAGGCTCCACGGGGTAGACTGGGGCTATTATCCAGACCCCTGGGCGTACAACGGAATGCAGTATGACGCGGCCAGGAAAACCCTGTATATTTTTGACGAGGCAACCGCCAGGCGAAAAGGAAACTGGGAAACAGCCGATATTCTAAAGGCAAAGGGCCTCACTGGAAACGACAGAATCACGGCGGACAGCGCGGAGCCGAAAAGCGTCGGGGACTACAATGCTTACGGCTTATACTGCCGGAGCGCCGAGAAAGGCCCAGGGTCTGTGGAATACAGCCATAAGTGGCTGCAAAGCCTGGACTGCATCTGGATAGATCCGGTCAGATGCCCGGATACCGAAAAGGAGTTTTCGGAATACGAATACGAGCAGGACAAAAAAACCGGGGAAGTTTTAGACGGATACCCCGACGCGGACAATCATCATATTGACGCCGTAAGGTACGGCACGGAATACCTGTGGAAACGTGGAGGGGTGTAAGCATGGGACTTTTTCATTTAATCAAGGAGGCGGTGATGAAGATGCTGAATCTAAAGGAAATTAAAAAGCTGGGCTCGGATCTATCGTCGTATATGGCGGAAGCAATTCGAACCTGGGACGATCTGTTTTATTTAATCAACCAGCCTCCCCATTCCTTGAAGCTGGCGCAGACAATCACCAGCTATCTGGCGACGCTAGCAACCAGCGAGTTAACCTTAGACGCGGGCGCGGGCCAGCGGGGAAAATATATCACGGAACAGGCGGCCGGCAATCTGCTTCCTAATATCAACGAGGCGGTACAGCTTGCGGGGGCCGGCGGCATGGCCGCAATAAAGCCGTTTGTAAAGGGCGGGTCAGTCTATGTGGAGATTATCCCACGTTCCCGGATATTCCCGAAAGGCTTCGGCCCAAACAAGAGAATCGAATCCGGGTTCTTTACGGATTTTGACCGTCTGAAGGACGGAAAGCCAGTAGTCCGCATCGAGGAATTTGTCCTTCAGGAAGACGGCCTTCTCATTACCAACCGAGCTTACCGACTGAAAGAAGCCGATGGAATCGGCGGCGAGCTCTCTCTTTCTGAGGTAGAACGCTGGGCGGACCTTCAGCCCGAAGCTTTTATTTCAGGTGTAGACCGGCCTCACTTCGGCCTAATCCGCATGCCGATGCTGAACAATATCGACGGCGGGCCCCTCCCTATCAGCATTTACGCAAACGCTGTGGACAGCATTATCCAGCTGGACAAAACCTACGAACAGTTTCTGTGGGAACGGGATACCGGAAAGCGGCGCATGGTATTAGACCGGGGCGTTGCGGTCAAGGATCCGATCAACGGAAAGCCTGCGATTCCTTTTCGTGAGCTTGCCAGCGACTATTACATGACCATCGACATGCCTGTAGACAAGCCTTGGGCGGACTATACGCCGGAGTTGCGGGGGGAGCATTATAAATCCATCTTTGATACTCAGCTTCGGATTTTGGAAATGCAGACTGGTTTTTCTCAAGGAACCTTTAATATCGATATCCAAACCGGAAGGGTAACGGCCACCCAGGTGATCAGCGACGACCGCACCACCTACAACACCGTCAAGGCGGTGCAGGACCGGGGCATGACCTCCGGGCTGATCGATGCTCTATATTGGTTCGACGTATATTCAACGCTGTACCGCCTGGCCCCAGCCGGAGCCTTTGAGCCTTCCGTCACCTATGGAGATTCCATTTTTGAGGATACCGGTGTGGAATACTCCCGCAGGAAGGCGATGGCCGACAGCAAATACATCAGGCCGGAATTGCTCACAAGCTGGTATTTCGGCGTATCGGAGGAGGAAGCAAAAGCCATGCTTCCAGAACCGGAGACGCCGGAAAACATATTGTTCGGGAGTGATTAACCATGCTCTCCCCTGAATATATCGACCACCTGCCCGACCGTGTTGTTGAGCTTTATGCCGACCTGGAAATCAGGATTCTGGAGGATATGGCGCGGCGCATTTCGAAAACCGGAGCGCTGACGGAAACCGCCCAATGGCAGATGTGGCGGCTGGAGCAGATCGGGGCGGAACGGGAATTTATCCGATACCATTTACAGCGCCTTACCGGGAAAACCCAGGGGGAGATTAACGAACTGCTTGTAGAAGCCGGAGAAGAAGCGCTGTATTATGACGATCAAATCTACCGGGCAGCTGGTTTAAGCCCAAAAGCGCTGCGGGACAGCGAGGCTTTGCAGAAAATTATCAAGGCCGGTTCCGATAAAACCATGAGGCTTTTTGAGAACCTGACAAGCACCACGGCTGACACGGCCTCAAGGCAGTTTGAGAACGCTCTGGACGCCGCCTATATGGATATAACCTCCGGCGCGTTTTCTTACCAAGACGCAGTAAGAAGCGCTGTAAAAAGCCTTTCCAAAGCAGGAATTGACGCAATTATATATCCCAGTGGGCACACGGACAAAATGGACGTTGCCGTCCGCCGGGCGGTCCTTACTGGGGTCAATCAAACGGCGGCCAGAATGCAAATCGCCAGAGCCGACGAAATGGAATGCGACCTGGTGGAAACTACAGCACACATGGGCGCCAGACCGGAGCACATGGACTGGCAGGGTAGAATATTCAGCCGTTCCGGGAAAAGCCGTAAATATCCTGATTTCGTAAAATCCACAGGCTACGGAACCGGCCCGGGGCTGTGCGGCTGGAACTGCCGTCACTCCTTTTTTCCGTATTTTAAGGGCTTGTCCGAGCGTGCTTATTCCAGGGCTAAGCTGAGAGAATACGAGAACAAAACCGTTACATACAATGGGCGAACCCTTCCCTACTACGACGCCACCCAGCAGCAAAGATACTTGGAGCGACAGATCAGGCGGTGGAAACGGGAATATCTGGCGATGGACGCGACTGGTCTGGACACATCGGAGGCCAGCGCCAAGCTGGCTGCTTGGAGAGAAAGGCAAAAGGACTTTCTGACCCAGACAGGGCTTGGCGAGGATAAATTCAGGAGCCAGGTCTACGGGTTTGGAAGAAGCCAGGCCGCGAGAGCCAGAGCGCAAGCGGAACGAAAAAAAATTACAAAACCATCTTTATCTGGTATACTGAATAATGATGAAGAGGGTGCTATTTTAAGGTATATCAGCGGTGAGAGTTATTCCCTGAATGAAAAATTGCGGAACGGAAAAAAGTTAACCAGATCTGAATCTATTCAAATCAGCGCTTTGGACTCTGCTTTAAATAAAATGCCTAAATACAAGGGATTAGTAGAAAGAAGCTTAATTCTTGACAGGGAGGGTTTGATGGCCTTTGCGAAGCATCATACAGTGGGAACAGAAGTACTTTACCCGGCCTTTACTTCTGCTTCTGTCGGCGGTGAATATCACGAATCTCCTACTGTTCTTCTGCGGATAAAATCTAAAACCGGGCGCGATTTACGAAAATATAATAATGAAGAGCAGGAAGTTCTTTTTTCCAGAAACTGTAGATTTCATATTTTATCGGCCAAAATTGAAAATAAGGTTATTGTTTTGGAAATGGAGGAGGTTTAAATGCTTTCTTTAGAGGAGTTTCTTAAATTGCCCGCAGAAGAAAAAACGAAACGCTATCTGGAACTATCAGAAAAAGATCGCTTTCTTGCCAGAACAAGCGACTGGCAGCCTAAGGATACCGTGGTTGTTAAATACTCTAATTTAAAAAGCGATCAAGAAAAGCAGGAAGAATTTATAAAACAATTAAATGAGGCTTTGGAACGAGATGAACTTAATCTCTTAAAATAGCCTGATATTTTTACTCATTCATTTAATAGCGCAAGGCTCGTACAGAAATGTGCGGGCCTTTTGTTATACCCAAATTTGCCCCGGACATGGCGTAAAACTGTGACCGCCAAAGGGAAGCGACCCCGTAAAAAGCGTATGGAAGAAAGGATTCCCATGAAAAGAGAAGATTTAAAGGCTTTCAATTTATCCGACGAGGACGTGCAAAAAATCATGGATCTGCATGGTGCGGATATTGAAAAGCAAAAGCGCAGCATCGAGACCCTGACTGCTGAAAGAGACGATTTCAAAAGCCGTCTTGAAGAGGCCAACGGCAAGCTGGAGGGGTACGACCCCGAATGGAAAACGAAGGCTGAGCAGGCCCAGACGGAAGCCGACGCGAAGATCAATAAAATCCGGCGCGGCTATCTGCTGAAGGAAGCCGCAGGCGGTATTAAGTTTTCCAGCGAGAGCGCCAAAAAGGCGTTTTTATCCGATCTGGAGGCGGCTGAGCTTCCCGTACAGGAGGATAAGGTCCTGGGCTTTGAGGATTTCTTAAGCAAGTACAAGGAAAGCGATCCCTCCGCCTTCCTCCCGGACAAACCGGCGCCCACCATTACCGTCCCGGGACAAGGACCTACTTCCAAGAAAACAGGGCAGCAGCTTCTTGATGAAAAGTACAAAAACAATCCATTCTATCACCCGAAAGGAGAATAACCCATGTCAATTAAATACGGTTCTTTAAACGTAGATGAAAGATACTCCGGTATTCTGGAGCCTAATCTTTATTACAACCCTGTGCTGGTGCCCGGCGTGACCTGCACAGACAAATATCAAATCGGGCCGGCGGGTCAGATTTATGTGCATAAGCTTACCACCTCTGCGGTGGAATCCGGAACTCCGGGCCGGGATTTCTCGGATACCGCCGTATCGGATACCTTAATCCCGATTCAGCTGAATAACAATTTCCAGCGCTCCTATAAAATCTATGGAGTACAGGCGGCCGCCGTAGAATTCGGCGTGGCTGAAGAAGCCCTCTCGACCGCAACTCAGGAAATCCGCGAAGGCTGGATGCAGTGCGGCCTTGCCTGCTTAGCCCAGGAGGGAACCGCCGCCACACTGACCACGGCGATTACCGACGTTAAGGAGGATATCATCGCCACACGCCAGGAAATCGTGGAGGATAAGGGCCGGGCTAATGTGGTCATGTGCACCCCGGCTTTTTACAGCCAGGTCCTGCTTGCCGCCGGCAAAGACTTCACTCCGGTCATGAACGACCGGATCGCCAGCACCGGAAATGTGGGACAGTGGCTGGGCATGACCTTTGTGGAAGCCAACGGCGCCCAAGGCTCTATTAAGTATTATGACAGCACCGGCGCGCAGAAAACGGTCGATATGTCCACGGTACAGTATGTCATGTACTATCACGAGGCCCTGTCCGTGATCAGCAACTTTGAGGTTGCCAGAGTGATTGATTCCGAGCGCTTTGCTGGTTCCCTGGCCCAGGTGGAAATGAATACCGGGTATAAGGTGACCAACGCCACTCTGGCCCGTGTGCGTAAGGTGGTAACCTCTCCGGGCGGTTGAAGTGAGGTGTCCCCGAATGTACTCAACGTATCAGCAGTACCAGCAGCGGGGCGGAAAGCTTCCGGAAAGCGAGTATCAGGCAAACGCGCAAAAAGCGTCTGAGCTCATTGATTATTACACGATGGGACAAGCGGCCTCAGCGGAAACAATGGGGCCGCAGCTCTCGGCGTGCGAGTGTGATTTGGCGGATATCATACCGACGCTTCAAGGGGCGGCCTCCGGGATTCAGTCTGAAAACGTGGACGGATACAGCGTTTCCTTTTCCGGCCAGACAGAAGCCAACGCCGGCGTTTTGTCGGTTATGAAGCGTCACCTCTCCTTCCCTGTCAACCTGCTGGTGTTTTCCGGCTGGTCCTTTGTGTGAGGTGATGCCATGATAACCAACGCGGATATCACCATCTACCATGAAACCTACAACAAGGAAACCCGGCTGAAGGAGTGGACTTCCAGGCAGTATCCTGGCGTTAACTGGTACGGAAAGCAGGCCGTTTCTGTAGGGGATACCGGACTGAATACGGCGGATTCCTATATCGTGCGGATTCCCACCGAGGAAGCAATTGTTATATCAAACGGCGATCTTGTGGTAAAAGGGCTTGTGACAGACCAAATCACAGGCCCTTCCCAATTAACCGGAAAATATGAGTGCTTTGTGGTAATCGCGGTAAGGGACAACCGAAGGGGTACTCCCATGATGCGGCACTGGAGAATCGAGGGGAAATAACGATGGCTGGAGGCTTTAAAATCGAAACACCAAAAGGCGCGGTTTTCACCACAACCGGCAAAAACGGAAAAACCACAGCTAAGCTGGAATGGAACAAGAATTTCAGCGCTGAAAGAAGCGACCAGTTCAACCAAACCCAAAGGTTTGTAGACAACGAGGTTTTGCGCCTATCTTCCCCCTATGTTCCTTTTCAGACCGGTATGCTGGATAAATCCGGCATACTGGGAACAGATGTCGGTTCTGGTGAGGTCAATTACATCGCCCCCTACGCCGCAGCCCAGTATTACAGGACTTCGGTCAGCCGTCCCTATGACCCACAGAGAGGCGCGAAGTGGTTCGAACGCATGAAGATCGACCACAAGGACGAAATCCTGCGGGGCGCAAAAAAGATTTCAGGAGGCAAATAGCATGGCTGACACTATTATTCAATCTCTGCGGGATTATTTCCTGACCTGTCCGTTGATGGGAGACAGCGCGATCAATGTAGATTATCTGCCGGAAGGCCCAGAGGTGGAATATTCCATCGATACCACCCCGGCCACGGAGATCGTAAAGCAGTATATTGACGGAAGCAGCGTGCGGCAATACCTGTTTGTGATCCGGTCCGTCAATGATTATGGACCGGACGTTTTGCAGAACCTTGCCAACAGCGGATTTTATGAGAATCTGGCGGCATGGCTGGAAGCCCAGACCAGAACCGGTAATTTTCCGAGCCTGCCGGAAGGAAAAATCCCGCAAAAAATCGAAGCCCAAAGCACGGGCTATCTATTCACAACTGGGCCTGACACTGGAAAATATCAAATCCAGTGCAGGCTTCAATACTTTCAGGAGGTATAACTATGGCAAATGAAACCATTATGCGGTTCCAAATCGCGGACTATTTAGGCATTCCCGGGGACAGCGATACAACCTACGCGCTGATGGGCGCGGGCTTCAACACCCTGGACGAGAACCCCGCCGCCCAGCTGGACACCAAGGCGTATATCAACGACAAGGCCGCGTCCAGCATTGTGAAGGGCTATCAGCCCCAGTTCCCCTTTGACACCGATCTGATCAAATCTGAGGAAGCGGTCATGGAGCTTTACAAGATCGGACGGGACGAGCTGACCGGCGCCGACGCGGAGCGCGATTATATTCGGGTTGAATTGTTCGAGCCGGTAGCTTCTAAGGAAAACACCTTTAAGGCCAGAAAATTCAGGGTAGCCGTAGAGGTGGCAAGCTGTGCCGGCGCTGGCGGCGAGACCATCAAGGTCACCGGCAACCTGAACAACGTGGGAACCTTTGTAGACGGTGAATTTAACACCACTACAAAAACCTTCACCGAAGCAGGCGCCACTGAATCCGTGTGATAAGAAGGAGGACACAGCCGATGTTTACCGTAAACGGAAAAGAGCTGGACTATGATATCTTTGACGCTGATAAGGCGGATCTCATTCAAAGGGTAATGGAAGAAACCTTCCAAAAAATCGCTTCCATTGACGCAAATTCTCCGGAAAACACCTGGGCGGGTTTTGTAAGGGAAATTTGTGAAGCTGTGGCCGCTGCGTTTGACAGGCTTTGGGGTGCGGGAACCGCAGTCAAAATTTTTGACGGCGTGGTGAATCTAAAAGTCACAATGAACGCGTTTCAGGAGTTGGTGGACGGTATTAACGCGGAAAAGGCTGAGTTTGAAACTATGGCGAAAGCTGTCACGGCTAAGTATTCCGGAAACCGCGCCCAGCGCCGGGCAAAGAAATGAATATCCTGACAGACCCGGCTCCCAAAACGGTAACCATCGGCGGCGCGGAGGTCCCGATCAATTCGGATTTCCGCGCCTCTGTCCGTTTTGAAATGATGATGGAGGATTCCTCCCTTTCCGAGCTGGACAAAACAGTAAAGGCCCTGAGCCTTTATTATGACACGGGCGATTTAAAAAACAGCTTTAAGCCGCCGGCGCCTATAGAGGAAGCCATTGACAAAATGCTGTGGTTCTACCGGGCCGGAAAGGAAGAAAATGGCGCTGTAAGCGCCGGGAAGGGGGCGCAGATTTATTCCTATTCCTATGACGACGAATACATTTTCGCGGCCTTTCTGGAGCAGTACGGCGTAGATTTGCAGGATATTCCTTATCTTCACTGGTGGAAATTCAAAGCCATGTTTCTGGGGCTGAAATCAGATTCCAGGATTGTGGAAATCATGGGTTACCGAAGCATTGACATCACGTCGAAAATGAGCAATGATCAAAAGCAGTTTTACCGGAAAATGAAAAAGCAGTTTGCGATTCCTCTCCCCCAGCCTGAGCGGGAAAAGCTGGACGCTATCGAGCAGGCCCTTTTAAACGGCGGCGACGTGAGCAAGGTGCTCTAATCCTTTTTCTTGACAGGGTTGTGTAATGAATACACATCGTGCTATAATCTAGGAAAAAGGAGGAAGATGCAATGAAAAGGGTGCTTTGTGGGGCTTTGGCGGTTATCCTTGCCATCGGGTGTTTGACTGGGTGTCAAGAAGGAAATGATCTAAATACTACGAATGAATCATCGCAGGCCGTATCATCTAAACCTAATCCGGCGGATATGGAAAGCGAAAATACAGAGGAATCTTCAATGGCTTACCAAAAAACGTGGAGCGAACTTGTCACCACTTATCTGCCAGATGCTATCGTTGATGAAGGTGAGTCTGCTGTCATGGTCAAGGCCAGTGTCGGAGATATGAAACCAGACGATTTTATTGATAAATGTAGTGTTATTTTTTTAGAACTTGGTGACGACAGTATCAAAGATGGATTCCTTCTGCAAATCGATGTAGATGGTAAAGGCAGTATCACAGGTCAAAAATTAACAGGCTGCAATATTATGAACTGCCAAACGAGCAACCTACTGACAGATCCCGAATTAAGCGCATGTTATAGCGAAACTTTTAAACTTATTGATAAAGAATGGAACGACGAAATGGACCAAAAAGAAACTGAACTAGAAGCGGAAATGGAAAAGCTTCAAAAAGAAATTGATTCCATTCTTAATAACTGAAACTGTCTTAAGCACGCTTTCGGGCGTGCTTTTCTTATGCCTAAAATCAGGTGGTGACCATATTGGAAAAGTAAAGTGCCCTTATTGTGGATATGAAATGCCTTTGCGGTTAAGCCAGACGGCTGACTGTAAGGGTATCTTTATTAAATGTAAGGGAAAGAACTGCAAACAGATATTTGAAATAAAAGTAAAAAACGGAAGGCAGGTCAAGTAGTGCCATTATGAGCCGATGACCTCACAGGAAAGGGTGAGATTATGGCTTATGATGGCTCTTTAAAATTTGATACCAGGGTTGACAGCTCCGGTTTTAAGTCTGGAATTGAAAAGCTGGGGAGCATTGCGAAAACCGGGCTGAAAGTAACAGCCACCGCGATTGGAGCGGTAAGCGGTGCGTTTGGCGCCGCTGTTCTTTCCGGCGTTAAGTACAATTCCCAAATGGAACAATATATTACTTCCTTTGGTACGATGCTTGGCAGCGCGGAAGAAGCCACAAAGCTGGTTAACAATCTGAAGGAAATGGGGGCCAAAACCCCATTTGAAACCTCAGATTTGGCAAAAGCTTCTCAAACCCTTTTAGCTTTTGGAACCTCTGCGGAAGATCTTCTCCCCACCCTTCAAATGCTCGGGGACGTATCTCAGGGGAATAAAGAGCGGTTTGACAGCTTAACCCTGGCGTTTGCCCAGGTTGGAAGCGCCGGCAAGCTGTCCGGGCAGGATTTACTACAGTTTGTCAACGCGGGCTTCAATCCTTTAAATGAGATCAGCAAAATGACCGGCGAGAGCATGGCGGAGTTAAAAGAACGCATGTCCGCCGGCGGGGTATCAGCAGAGGAAGTTGCGGAAGCCTTCAAGCACGCTACCAGCGAGGGCGGCCAGTTTTACCAGGCAATGGAGGCACAGAGCCAAACCTTTAACGGGCAGATGTCCACGCTGAAGGATAACGCTATGTCCTTTATCGGAGAACTAACCCAGGGCGTTACCAACACCTTAAAGGATTCGGTTCTTCCCACGGTCAACGGCTGGCTGGAGGAGCTGCAAAGCGCCTTTACAAGCAACGGTGTGGAGGGCGTTGTTACGGCCTTTGGCTCTATTCTGGCTGACGCCTGCACCAAGCTTGCGCAAGCGGCGCCGGGCGTTGTTGATCTGGCTGTAGGATTTATCCAGTCGTTTATAAAAGGGATTGGAGATAACGCGCCCCAGCTGATCCAAGCAGCAAAACAAATTGTCGGCGCTTTAGTGGACGGCCTGATAAAGCTCTTACCCAGCGAGATCCAAAAGCCGGTAAAAGAAACCGTAAATATTTTAAAGCGGTCCTTTGAAAGCGGCGGGCTGCGGAACGCCATCAACACGGTATCTAAAATTTTGAAGGATCTAGGGAAAGTAGTAACCAATCTCGCGAAAACGATACTTCCTCCCCTGGCGAAAGCCGTCGATTTTCTTGGCAAAAATATAAAAATCATCTTGCCTCTTGTTGCTGAAGCGGTGGTTGGAATTAAGGCGTTTAAAATCGTACAATCAGCTACGAAGTGGTTTGATGCTATGAAAACGGCAATCGCCGCCGCTGGGGCGGCTACCAGCGCTGAAGCGTTAGCCACCGCAGTTTCCACTGGTGCCATTACCTTAAAACAGATCGCCGTAGGCGTTCTGACCGGAGAAATCGGTCTTGTCACTGCCGCACAATGGCTTTGGAACGCCGCTATGAGCGCAAATCCTATCGGTGCCATTATTGCTCTGGTGACAGCTCTGGCTGGCGGTCTTGCCTTTCTATGCGTCTCATTAAGCAATAGTGCAGATGATACAGATATCTTGGCAGAATCAAATGAACGTGTAGCGGAATCTTTTGGCCACATTGCGGACGGCATTGAACAGTGGAACGAAAAGGTTGATAATGCCAAAAGCTCTATGGAAGGTTTTAATGATTCTATCCTGATGTCTCAGGAGGAACAGCAAAATCTAACCGATGAAATGGACGCTGTCCAAACTGAAATATCTGAAATAGCCCGTCTTGCTTCTGAAGAGAGACGAGAATTAACTGATAGTGAAGTTCAGCGTTTGGATGAGCTTTTCCAAAAAATGCGTGATTTATCTAAGCAGGAACTTGAATTTTATCAAGGACGGCAAGATGTGGTATTAGATCAAGCCAAAACGCTTGCCACGTCGTTTGATGGTACTGCCGAAGAATACGAGGATATGTCCGCTAGAATTATCAAAGCAGCTGGAGAAGAGACGCAAGCCGTTAAAGATAAGGCTTATGAACAGTATACCAATCAGGTTGCTCTCAATAATTCATTGCTCGGTCAGAAAGAAGAATACACCGAGGAATGGTTAGAACAGGCAAATGCAGCCGCCTTGGCTGATTATCAAATCGCCGTGGATAATGCTGAACAAAAATACGCTGATGTTTTAGGAATTGAGCAAGAGGGATATTTTAATCTATCGCAAGAGCTTCAAGATTATCTCACAGGATTGTCTGAGATGCGGACCGCTCAATTGGAAGAGGAAGACCGCTATCAAAAAGCTCTAGAAGAATATAGGCACGGCCAATATAAGAACACTGATGAATCGCTGGATGCGCTTAGTGCAGTCGAGCAAGAGCACAAAGAAAATTTAGCAAGAATCCAAGACGAATACTTAGCTAATTTTGATGAAGCCACATTAAAACAGGCCGGCGGCTGGCTGCAAAGGATTATAGATACTAAAGCCGCTGGCGAAGACCTCACGGAAGAACAAGAGGAACTTGCCAGAAATCTGATTCTTGCCTTAGACAGCCTGCCTGACGATATGAACGAAAAAGGCAAGGAAGCCCTAGACGCTTTAGGAATCGGCTTAGACGACCAAGGAAACGTAATTTTTACAAAGGGTGAACGGCTGGGTGAAATTGTTCTGGAAGGCGAGGAATCCGCAGACCCAGAAGGCGAAAACTCCTATTCTAATGGAAAGAACAGCGCTGACGGTTTTGTTGGCGGTGTGGAATCCGGGTTTCAGGCCGCTTTCACGGCTGGCTACAATATCGCCAAGCAGGCAATGGCTGGTCAGCAAACGGCACAAGACAGCCATTCCCCAGCCAAAGAAACCATTAAGCTGGGCAAAGATAACGCCGAAGGCTATGCGCTCGGTATTGAAAAGAACGCCAAGGAAGCCGCGGCAGCGGCGAAAGACATGGTCACCGACACAATAGGCGCAATTTCCGATCAATCGGGTAAGTATTCTTTCCTAGATAAATTTGGCCTTTCGAAACTGGACGTATCGGGAATGGTTCAGAAAATGAAAGCCGCTGTCGCTGCGGAATCCTACAGAATGTCCGCTTCCCTTTCCGCGTCCGGTAATTACGCGGCGCTTCGGGATTCAAGCTATAACAGCGGAACGGATTCCGCCGCACCCCAAGGAAAGTATGTGGCTGAAATCCATGTGGACCTGGAGGGCCGTGAGGTTGCCAGAGCCACCGCCCCGTTTATGGGAGAACAGCTTGCATGGGAGGGATAACATTGTACATTAACCACATTCCCCTCAGTCAATTCGGAGGGAAGCTGAGGGCAAATTATACTGTTTCCGGCTCTGCCGTAACCGCCGATTATTATAAGCCTCGGGACGGAAACGCCTTTATTTCCTTAGGGAGCAGGATCGGGCTAAAAACCATCACGCTCCCTTTTGATTTATACGGCAGTTCCCCGCGGGAAACCAAAAGAAACCTTTCGGCTCTTGACGCTTTATGTCTCAGCGGCAAGGTAGAGCTTTATCTTCCCGATGGGTTTTATTACACCTCTATTCTCCAATCTATCGGCGTGCCCCAGCAGATTACGCCGTCTATTCTGTCCTGCTCTTATGTCTTTCTGGGGATTCAGCACGACAAAATGGTCAAGGCTGTTTCAAACGGCGGCTTTCAGGCTCAGGGCACGCTGCCAAAGATGGATTGTATCCTTTCCGCTTCTCCGTCTGCTGATGCTGAAAAATATGTGGTAGCTGGGATCACCTTTACCAATGTTCACCAGGGCGATCAAATTATTATTGACGGTATCACAAAGCGGATCCTGATCAATGGAGGCCCGGCGGCCCAGCGGTGCGATATCATTGACTTTCCGTATCTGGTCCCGGGCGATAATACCGTTTCATGTATTGACCCGGTCACCGTCCAATACTATCCGTCTTATGTGTAAGGAGCAGCCTATGCTTACTATTTCAAACAACGGGGAGCAAATCCCTCTGAACTTTGACGACTATTATATCCAAGAGGTATACGGCGGCAAGGACGCCGCGGGATTCACTCTCCCTCTGGATCACCCCGACTATAAATATCTTTTTGAGGAAACCCCTCTGATCGACACAGAAACAAAACAAAGATATCTTATCAAGGCGATCGACGAGGGACAAACCACGGTAAACATTAAGGCCGAGCTTGACCTTGACGAGCTCTCAAAGGATATGTTCCTGAATTACGCAAACGGCAGCGATACTGTGGTTAACACCATATCCAAGGCGCTGCCAGACGGCTGGACCGTCCAGGATCACGCCTATTTTAATCAGCGCCGTACGATCGAACTGGAAGCCGCTACTCCATTAGACGTTATCGACGCCTGCCCAGACACCTATAACGTGGTATTTCGTTTTGACAATAATGCCCGTGTGATTCATATCTACAATCCGGACAGCGACGAAGTTTCCGGAGTATTCCTCACGGACGAGCTGAATTTGAAAAGCGTTAACTTCAAGGGTAAGAGCAGCGGTTTCGCTACCAGGCTGTACGCGAAAGGAAAAGACAGCTTAACCTTTGCCGATATTAACGGCGGGAAGGATTATGTGGAGGATTTCTCCTACAGCGATAAAGTCATATCCGTTTACTGGAAAGACGAGCGGTACACAATAGCGGAAAACCTACTGGCTGACGCAAAAAAACGCTTGAAGAGTATGGCGGTTCCGCAGCAGTCTTATACCTGCGGCGTCATGGACCTGGCCAGGGCAAGAGAGAGTCAGGAAGGAAAAAACGACAATATTTATTCGTTTCTGGAATTCGAGCTTTACCAGAATGTAGTTCTTTTGGACCGCAGGCGGAATCGACGGATTACCCACACTGTTGCCGGAATCAAACGCTATCCCAAATATCCGGAAAAAAATGAAGTTACTTTGTCTACTGTGGCTCCCAGTATTCAAAATTCCGTGAAATCCATTCAGACCCAAATGGAAAAGCCTACCTCGACCTTTAATCAGATAAGACAGGCGGGACTGGAGACAGCTGGCGAAATGATAACCGGACAACTAGGCGGAAACTATATCGTTACGATGAATCCAGAAACCCAAAAGCCGAATGGCTGGGCAATTATGGATACAGATAATACGGAAACCGCTATGAATGTATGGCGTGCGACACTCGGCGGCATAGGACACTCCTCCAATGGATTTAACGGCACACCAAATATTGCATTTACAATGGACGGTAAAATCAACGCCAGCATGATCTTGACCGGGGAGCTGTGGGCAAATCTGATTAAAACCGGAAAAATTCAATCACACACCGGGGCTGTATATTTCGATCTTGACGCAAATAATGGAAAAGGTGAGCTTGCTTCTTCCGTACTGAAAGGCGTTGACGATGGGGTAACAACAACCGCAAAAATCGGTTCCGGGAACTGGGCTGGAGGAGAACCGTACCAGGGCTTTCGGATTTCTTATCTCGGTGGAAACTCCGGGTTGCTGCTTATAACAATCGATGGGATCAGCGAGGATTTTCCGCTGGCGAATAAGGACGAAATTGTTTCAAACGGAGATCTTATCATTCGATCAAATGGTATTTCTGAATATTCCGGTGGAGCCAGCGGTCTGTATCTTAACGGAAATTCCTCTACTGGAGAAGGAACCGTAATAGTAAAACGCGGGACAAAAGGTAAAACAAATAAAAACGTCTTTTATGCCGACACTGAACAGCTTCTTGTTCAATACGACGGCTACAACAATTATCTTCGTTTTAGCAATACCGGATGCGTTCTGTACGACAAAAACAAAATCCAATTTGGTACAAATGGATATATGAGAGCGTCCATTGAATCCAACGGTGACGCTAAGTTCGGAAATATCTATTCCAATGGATCTCTTGTGACCTCCGACCGAAAAAAGAAAACCGGAGTAAAAAAGCTGTCCGGAACCTTCTTAGAGAAAGTGAGAGGTTCAGCGGTGTACCGTTATCGGCTGAAACAGGACATGATCCCAGAGGAGAACGCAAAAAATTTAAAAAGAAAATCAGTCGGCACAAAAAATGAATCAGTAGGTTTGATGTACGATGAAGCCCCGGAAGAAATCCGCCGGGAAACTGAAAGCGGAGATAAGGCTATCGATCTCTACGGAATGGTTTCTATCCTTTGGAAAGCGGTTCAGGAGTTATCCGACAAGGTTGATAGTCTTCAACAAAAGCAGGAGGTGTAATTTTGGTCTACAAAGAAATAGAGATTGACAGCACATGGCAGCAGCCCCTTGGAGAAATCCGGGTAATTCAGGAGGAAGCGGACGGCAGAGAGTTAAGAATTTATCTCTATGATAACGGCTCGCCTCTTGATTTAACCGGGAAAACGGTATCCGTGTACATACAGAAGCCGGACAATACCGTGATATATAATTCCTGTGAGGTGGAAGGGAACCAGGCGACCGTAACCCTCACCCTTCAAATGATGGCGGTATCTGGTATTACCAGGCTTTGTGAGCTTCAGATAATCGATACAGACAACCACACGCTCAAGGTTACCCTTCCCCCTCTGCGTATTATCAAGAGCAATTATGACGGCGCGATCGAGAGCACAGACGAGTTTTCCAGGCTGGCGGAAGCTCTCAACGAAGCGAACAACGCCACAGGAATCGCCAGTGAAGCCGCAGACAAGGCCAATGAAGCAGCTCAGTCAGCGAACACGGCGGCTCAGGCGGCAAATACTGCGGCACAGTCTGCTAATACCGCAGCCGACGCCGCAACTTCAGCAGCGGAATCCGCAAATGCACAGGCGCAGGCGGCCCAAACGCAGGCGGCCTATGCGAAAACTCAAGGCGACTACGCTAAAACCCAGGGGGAAAACGCGGAAGAAATCTATAACCAGTTAAAGGACATTGACGTGGCTTCTCTCCAAGCCGATCTGGACGCGTTGGAAGCAAGCAAAGGGCAGCCTAACGGCCTTGCAACCCTAAACAGCTCCGGCAAGCTGGCTCAAATGCCGTCTGCCTCTGATGTGGGAGCGGTGCCAACCACGCGAACCGTGAACGGTAAGGCGTTATCGTCAAATATTTCTTTGACCGCCGCCGATGTGGGAGCGGTTTCCCAAACCGTATATGAACTAACCCCGCAAAACGGCTGGACGGCAGCCAGCGCGGCTTCCGCGTGCCATCTTGTGGTCACCGGGAGGCTTGCCGCCATAACCGCCCGCCTCACAGCACCGAGCGCCACGATCAATTCCAGCAACAGTTTGATATTTAACTTACCTAGCGGGGTTGTGCCGACGAAATATATCGACGTCGTTATGACATGCGGAGGGGATATTTCTAACGCGGCTGGTGCTCAAATCGGGACAGGCGGTTCAGTTGTGGCGTTTTCCGGCACGCTTCCTTCTACCGGGCCGCTTTCTATCGACGCGGTATTTTTGATTAATTAGAAAAGGAGGATCTTATTATGGCATATTTTGGAGCAATCTCACCAAATGGTGGTACATGTTATGGGAAGCTTCAGTTTACTGCAACTCAATACCCTCAAATTCACGGAAACGGAATTTTACAGTTGGGCGGTGATTCCAGAAATGAATATGGCGTTGTTTTGCGAAGCAACGGCACAGACGAAGCAAATGCTTTTCGGCCTTCTGTTAACGCCGGCACAACAGGCCATTTATATTTAGGAGTTGCCAACCAGAAATGGCGCGCTGTTTTCGCCCAGAACGGCACTATTCAAACCTCCGACCGAAACGCCAAGCACGATATCACAGATCTTGACCCGGAAAAAATAACGGCGTTTATTATGGGGCTGAAGCCAAGCTCCTATGTGTTTAACGACGCTGACAGCGGCAGAACCCACTGGGGCTTGATCTCGCAGGATATTGAGGAGCTGTTCCCTCAGCTTGGAATGACAAGCATGGATTTCGCCGGATTCATCAAATCACCAAAAACGGAGGATTATTACGAAGATGTTCCCGAGACTGTCACAGATGAGGAAACCGGAGAGGAAAAAACTGTAACACGGAAAGAATTAAAAACCCGGACCGTCGAAGGAGAATATATCTACTCCCTTCGCTATGATGAATTTATTGCCCCTTTAATCTGCATGGTGCAGAAGCAGCAAAAGCAAATTGAGAATTTAGAGCGGCGTTTATCCGCTTTAGAAAACAAGGAGGAAGCAAAATGACAGAGCAAGTAAAGAAAGAAATCATTAAGGCCTACGCTTACGGGAAAACACCTCAGGAAGCTGCGGCTGCTATGGGTATCTCACTGGAAGACGCCAAAAGGCTCCAGGAGGAAAACGCTGAAGCGATTGAGGAAAGGAAAAGCCAGCTTGAAAGCGGCGGGTGGTTAAAATGATTATCGGTATTGACGTATCTACCTGGCAG
>OHAA01000171.1_pt1 | contig 31354 bp, 36 predicted proteins | sample 1606051 | NCBI WGS metagenome assembly OHAA01 (sample SAMEA3541493, study PRJEB24748) | human gut metagenome | biome: human gut; feature: human-associated habitat; material: faeces | place: China | collected 2012
AAGAAGCCATGCAGGCAAGCGGACAAATAGCTAGTCAAAATACTATGGAAGCAGCAAAAACAAACGCTTTATTATCTACTCTTTTATCTGTTACAGCTACCGAACAATTACAAGAAAATGCTCAAAAACAAGCAGGTATGAAGATAAATGAAAATATGGCAATAGATGTAAAAAACAACTCACAAAAAGTTTTATCTGATATAGAAATGAACAAACAACAAAATATTGAAGACTATAAAAAATTAGTAGGTTATGGATTATGAAAAAAACAAAGATTATACTACTGACTATAGGAATATTATTATTACTTTCATCTATCTGCTTTGCTCAAACACCAGAACTTGCTTGGGACGATATATTTGAAAAATTTATTGGTACTTATGATAATGGTTCATTAGATACTGATGGAGCTATCTTAACCGATAAAGTACCTAGAATAATTGTGACTTGCCTAATAGTTGGCTCTGCTGGAATGCTAGCATTTGGAGAATTATCTGCTACCACTACTACTTTTTTACGTATGATTTTATCTATGACAGTAATTATCAATTTAGGAATATATTTTGGATATATGTTCATTGTTCCAGATAGCTCTTTTATCAGCATTGCCGAACCTAAACCCGACCCCAACTCTGCTAATTTTTTAGGACAAATGATGATGAGTTTTATCTATAAATGTCAAAAAGGTGCTGAATTTTTATATCCCATTTGTGTGAAAATTCTCGCTTGTGCTTGGGCTATTGATGTAGCAATAACCTTAATGCTAAAAATAGAAGACGATATCATAAAATACATGATATCTAACGCCTTAAAAATGGCAATGTATCTATTTTTAATTACAAATTGGATTTTAGGTATGGGAATTGCTCATGCTGTTTTTGCTAGTTTTGAAAGAATAGGCTATATCGCAGGTGGTGGCGAAAATAGCATACTTATGCCTGATGATATAATGGGCAATGCCTTTAAAATTATTGAAAATACATGGAATAGTTTTTCTCAAATATCCTTTACCACAAGCCCATTTGCTCTAATATTAGCTGTAGTGATATTTTTAGTAATTGTAGCCTGCATATTAGTAATTTCAGCTCAAATAATGGTAGTAAGAGTAGAATTTTGGGTAATGGCTATATTTACTATGTTAACCATGTCTATAGGAATGTTTAAACCAACAAAATTTTTATTTGAAAGAGCTATAAGTTCACTTATACATTATGCCACCAAAGTAAGTATTGTAGCTTTTGTAACAGCGATACTTGAACCAATGCTAACAAGTGCTGTAGAAAATTTTGTTTCAGGTGGAGAATCACTTGATTTACAGAAAAACTTCTTAACCTTTATGCAACTTGCCTTTTCACTTGGTATAATGTGTATGCTTGTCTATAAGCTACCAAACTTAGCACAAGCAATATCTTCTGGACAACCAGCTTTAAATGGTAATGATTTATCCAATCAATTAAAAGCAATGCCTACTAAAGCTATGAGAATGAAAGGAGCTTGGGACGTAGCCTCAAGAATGCCTGAAGGAAATTCCGCTAGAGGAGCAGCAGGCTTTTTATCTAATATGAAAAGCATAGGAATGCAAGCAGGAAGAGGAGACCTCAAAGGAGCAGGAAAAACAGCTTTAAACTATGGCAAAGGAACACTAGGAACAGCAAAAAACCTAGCTAAAATGGGCGTACAAAATGGATTATTAGATTCGTACTATAAAGCTCAACAAGAAGCTCGCAATAAAAGGATAAATATTGCTACAATGCAAACAGAAAAAAAAGCTGGTAATTTGAAAAGTAATACCAACCCAAATGAAGAGAAGAATGCTCAAAATGCTCATATTCGAAAGCAATTAAGAAACGCTATAAGTCCTAAAGATAATTATAAATATGAATTAGAAAATGCTGAACGAGCAATAGCAAAAGGAGAATTGCCTAAACCTCTAAATACTAATATTTCACATTCTAATTATTCTTATAATAACCATAATAATCATGATAATGATATAGATAATAACTCTAATAATTATAACAATGATAATGAAGATTGAAACTATTATAGTAAAAGAGTATAATTATATTAGAAAATAGTTTATAAGAAGGTGTTATTATGGATACTGTCATGGATATATTAGGAGTTTTAAAATATATTGGCATTGGACTCATTTCATTCTTTGCTTTTTGTATAGTCTATGCTATAGTTAGTGATATACTTCGTCTTTTATTAGATGTAGTTGTATTCATAATAATTGCACCATTTTATATACTATTTCATCCAATAATGTTTATAACTAAGCCAATGACTTGCTTTAAAAATATATTTATGAAATGTCCTTGTTTTGGTGAAGAATATCATGAGGCACATAAAACGCCTGCTGAAATTGCAGAAGAAAAACAGCAAGCTAGCGTAGGTCTAGGGTCTTTTGGTGAGTTTTCTAAATACTGTGAACAACAATCATTTTTTTTCAAAGAAACATATGGAGAAGATATGTTTGGAAATAAATAAAAAAAATAATTAGTTCGAATTAAACATTATATTAAGAAATAGCTTTCAAAGTAAACAAATAATGTGTTCGAATCGAACACATTTATTTTGCAAAATCATAATCTATGTAGTATAATAAGAGTATAAAAAAGAAGAGAAAACTGATGTTGCAACCGTCAGCCTCTTCTCAGAATGGGTTGAGAAAGAAGTCAGACGTTATGTCATGACTTCTTTTTATTTATAAAGTAATTAATTTAAAAATTTACTTCTTAAAATACATAAGAATGGTAAATGTCATAGTTACGACTCCCACTATAAGGGATATTAATTCGTATTCTGTCATAATTACCACCTCCTCTGATGAGGAGAGTCTGACACATCAATTTATCTCTTCTTTGCTGAATTAACAGCGATTGTTATTATATCACAAAAATTTTTCACTAAAAAGCTAAATTTTATATATTATATAGAAAATGTGTTCGATTCGAACACATTTATTTTGCAAAATCTATATAGTATGTTATAATGAAGATACAAAAGGTTATATGGTTCATATGAACAGCAAAATAAGACCCTATGAAGTTCGCACCTTCATAGGGTCTTGTTTTTGTTAAAAAATAAAAAAACGAAGCATTATGAAGTTCGCACCTTCACAATGCTTCTAACGTTATATAGCTAACGTTAAAGCTAGGTTAGTTACCACAAAAAGCCGTTAGAAACAAGTCTAACCCTTTGCAGATATAATAAGATATTATACCTGCCATGACTGCTTCACAAAAGGTTAAAAAACGGTTCAATATGAACACCTCCCAACTGTTACCAGTATAGGAAGGGCAACGAAAAATATTATAACATATAAATATATTTAAAGCACCTAATAGTTGCTTTTCATTTGTTCGAATCGAACATATTTATTTTGCAAAATCATAATCTATGTAGTATAATAAGAATATAAAAAAGAAGAGAAAACTGATGTTTGCACCGTCAGCCCTCTTCTATGAATTTTGGGAAATTAGAAGGAGCGGACGTTATGTCTAGCTCCTTCTTTGTTAAGCAAAAAGTAAAATTACTTCTTCTGGAGATATCCAAGAATGGTGAATATAACGCTGATTATTGTTAATATTAGCATAGCTAATTCATAATCTGTCATACTTACCACCCCCTCTCGAAAGAGGAGAGCTGACACATCAAGTTTTCTCTTCTTTGCTGAATTAACAGCGATTGTTATTATATCATAAAAATTTTCCACTAAAAAGCTAAATTTTATGTATTAATTTGTTTAATTCGAACACATTTATAACAATAATAAATTATAATAAAAAATCCCGTTGCTATTAAGAATCTAAAATAAGAATCTTAACAGCAGCAGGATTTTTTTTTTGCTGTTTTTCGTAATAAAAGTTTATGGTAAGTGTTTTTTTAGCATAATTTATATAAAACATTGGTGGCGTTGGCTTTGGTAATAACCCTTTTTCTTCTAATTTTTTGCCTTTTTCTTGTAAAAATTGCTGTATTGTATTGTTTAGTTCTGCAATGTTTGTTGTTTCTACAACTTTTTTACACTTAAAATCTATTAAATTTATTTCATGCTTAGCTATATCACCATTACAAGAAGGTTCTTTTAAAATTTTTATTTCTACAGGGTAATTTATTAAATTCTTTCTTAACTCATTTAATTCATCTTCAATTATCTTCATTATTGCATTAAGTTTTTTTATCGTTTGGCTTGTATTTATTAAATAGTTTTGTTGCAGTCTAATAAGTTCAGCTTCTTTTTTGCTTAATCTTAAATATTCTTTTTCTAATTCCTTAATTCGTTGCTTTTTCACTGTATCCATTTATATACCTGCAAACAATTTTCTTAATTGCCTTACTAAATACGTGTTTGGATAAAAACTGCTGGCAGAGCTATAGGCTTCATTTAGCAGACAATCATAATAACTTAATTTATCAGACTTGTACAATTCTACATTTACAAAATCTTTTTTTACTGCTTCATCTAAGTTTTGCCATTCTAATTCTACAGTTTTTAATTTCTGTTTAACTTCTTTAATAGCATTTTTATATTGTATCAATGTCTTTTTAGGCAAACACATTTTAACATCATCTCACTTTTTATGATGTATAATCATCAAAATGCTTTTTATTTATTCTTTGTTAAATTCATTCAAGACATTAGTAATATAAATATCATGACATGGGTTTAAGTCATTTCCCATAACTTCTAAACAATCATCAATATGGTAATAATTTCCGTTATATGGATGTTTAAAATATATTGCAGGTTTTTTCTATTAGGTAAATATACAGCATAGTAATTATAATCTGCATAATCATCTTTGACGTACTTCCCATAGCTAAAGCTAGGGGATTCTGGGATACTGACGAACCTTGCTATCAAAAGACAGTCTTACGAGTTCTCTCCACAATGGACAACGCCCTGCCCATATTTATTTATTACTTGCGGGAGAAAAAAATTCTTTCTCCTTCTTTCTTTATATTTATAGCGGCGTTTAAATCCCTATCATGATGTTTACCGCATTTTGGACAAGTCCATTCTCTTATTCTCAATTCTTTGAGTTCTTTGTTTTGATAGCCACAATTACTGCATAGCTGACTTGACGGAAAGAAATTTCCTACTTCAATAACGTTGGAACCTGCCTTTTGTGTTTCATACTTCAACTTGTTTACAAAATCGGCAAAACCTAAATCGGATATCTTTCTGCCGAAACGTTTCTGCATGGCTTTTAAATTCAAATTTTCGATAGAGATTAAGGCATATTTACCAGTGAGATACTGTGCCGTTTTCCAATGAAAATCACGGCGCATATTCGTTACTTTTTTATGCAGTCTTGCCAAATTCAGTCTTGCTTTTTGGCGATTGTTAGAAGCTTTTTGTTTACGGGATAAATTGCGGTTAGCTTTAACAATTAATTTTGCATTCTGCTTGAAAAACAGCGGAGAGATGATATTTTTCCGTTCTGAACCTGTGAGAAATATCTTTAACCCGAAGTCAAAACCGACGCTTTCACCTGTTCTTGTTAAGACTTCATTTTCATTTGTTTCACAGGAAAAATACAAATAAATATCGCCTAAAGCATCGCGCTTTATGGTTACGGTCTTTACTTTTCCGTCAATATTCCGCGATTTAAAATAGCGATATTTCTGATTGGCAATTCTAATAACATTTCCACCCAATAATTTCCAACCGGACGTTTTCAAAGTATATGATTTATATTTACGTATCTTTTTAAACGACGGAGGAGCTGAACGGACATTATGCTTCTGATTTCTGAAAAACAACTTATAGGCACGGTCTATGCGTTCAGTTATATTTTGTACTGATTGTGAACCTATTTCTTTAAGATAGCTGAATTTTCCCCGTTTTTTCAGTTTAGTTAAGTGTTTCTGCAGAACAAATTTGTGCAATGATTTTTTAAATAAACGATAGTACCGTTTGTGAATTGCAATGCAGTGATTATAAATGAGACCTGCCGCATTAATCTGCCTATGAAGTTTTTTATTTCGTTTAGAGTTATATAGCTTAAAGCAATAGGTTTTCATTTATCTCACCGCCTTTATTGTTATTCGTAGTTATATGATAGCATATGAATATACAAAATAAAATGGTCCGACTTCAATTGCTTACGCAAATTCGTCGGACGTGCCTTATATCCCCAGTGCTAAAGCACGGGGCTTTACGGCACATTTGATAAGGATGATTTCCGTAGTTAACTTTTTAAATTCTTCATAAGAATATTTTTTATATTTCATATACATATACCTTCTATCTCTCATTTTTTCTCGGATAATTCTTGTATCTTTTCTCTACTTAATTCAACAGCTTTAGAAATAGTTTCAATATCAAATCCCATTTTTAATAAATTTGTAGCTGTTCTGAATTTTTCTTCTAATTTTCCTTGTTGTAAGCCTTGTTTTAAGCCCTGCTCTAATCCTTCTTCTTTATATGCACTCATATAAGAATAATAATCTCTTATTGCTTTTTCTCTTTGTTCATATGCTCTACGTTCTATTTTATCCTGTAAGAAAGTATTTTCAAATTCTACAGCTTCTTTAATTGCTGGAGTTGTCATTGCTATTTCCTCCAATTCTTTTTTAGTATATCTTCCTGAAAAATAAGCAAGCCATGCCTCAGATGTTCTTATTTTTCTCATGTCCTTTAAAGTAAATTTTGGTAATTCTAAGAAATGTATTTCTATATGGTCTGTAAGTTTATTATGTGATTTCACATTTAAAAGGTTATAGATATTATGCCAGTCTTGCTCATCTTCCAAATAATCAAATGCCAGTAGATTTATAGCTATAGCTTTTTTTAACTTCTTATATTCAGCACTTTTTTCTAGTTGTTCTGAATACATTTTCGACCAATAATATAATGAACGTTCAGCCATAAACTTAAACGGACAAACTTGTACCTCAATATCTACTTGTGTACCATCATTTAAATCTGCTCTAATATCTAATTTAGATAATTTACCGTCTAACGTCAATGGCTCATTATCTTTATCTAAAAAGGTTATATCTGTAAAATATTCTCGTTCATCTTTATTTAAAATAGCATTTAAAAAACTAAGTGTTAAGTTTTTTCTATTCTTATCACCTAAAAGTTTTTTAAAGTATAAATCATTTAGTCTATTAAAGTTTTCCATAATATCACTCCTTCATATTTCTTACCTTTATTATATAATATCATATTTTTTTTTCATAATTCAAACCAATCACTACTTTCATTATCATTTCCAACTAATAGATTTGTTTCTATTAGATTTCCTGGTTCTAGTACAAAAACACCGTTATTGTACTTTGCAATAGCTTTTTCTATTGCTTCCTCTAAAGAATTAGCTTCTAAATAAAATACGTCTGATACAGTTTCCTCAATAGTTATAGTATATATATTTTTTTTCATTTTTCAGTATCCTTTCTTATCTTATACGACTATTTTTTATTGCTTTTTGCATGATTTTAAATAATGTAAGAAATGAAAAAAGCAAGGGCAACGTAGTTGTTATATTTACCCTTGCTTTTTGAAATGAATGACATTATGATGCAAACAAAAAAAGTAATAAAAAATTATTTTATCATTCTTGTTCGATTCGAACATAATTTTATAAATGTATAGTTCTTTCAAGGATTATATTTTTTAAATCTTTATCATGACTAAATGAACGATACATAAAATCTATCATTTGTTCACTTTTAATATTTGGACTATTTATTAATATTTTTTTTACTTGTTCCCTTGAAAAACCATCTATTAATGCTTGCTTTAATATTTTTTTATCTATACTAGGATTATATTTCATTTTATTATTAACTACAAATTTATTCTTATAATAAAAATATACTGGTTGTAAATTAAATTTTAACTGCTTAAATTTTGTTAATATATCAGTATCATCACTTTGTAAAGGTATAGAATATTTATTTACCATTCTTTCCTGATATAATTTAATAGATTGTATCCTTTCTTTAAGAGCAGCACAAATAATATTATTTCTTTTTTTATCAATTAATGGATTTTTATTTAATATATCGTATATTTCTTCTGTTATATTTCTTAATTTACTAAAATCAAACCTATCCCAATTTTTTACTAAAGATAATTGCATTTCATGTGTATTATAAAAAGGCTGAGCTATTACAGGAGTACCTATTTTATTTGAAAGTACACTGTATTTATGCCAAAGACTCGTACCACTATCAAATATAGGTGCTGGGCTTAAATACTCTAAAGTATTAACATCTCTAATAAAGCCAAAGTTATTATGATGTCTATCCGTGTTTGCAATAATATAATCTAAAACAATCATACTATCAAAAAAATCCTTAATATTAGAAATATTATTTTTGTCTGCTATGTCTAAATAATGATTATAAATAGAAGTGTTTTTATCTCTAATATACGTTTTTGCTAAGGCATAACCTGAAATTAATTCAGTATTTTCTGTTATAAAATTATCACATATAGAACAGATACCCTGTCCTTCGTCTACAAAAAAATCATACTTAACATATGGATATACATTTAAATTTCTCATTATAAGTGATGCAATCACTTCATTAAAAGGTTCTTGTCTATAAGGATCACTACCACTTTTAATAAGACATCTTTTTTCATTTTTGATTATCCATTTTTTTCTAAGCCAACCATCAGATGTATTATCTGGAGTTATAAAATCTATTTCATTACTTTCCTTTACAAAATTAGGATTAAAAAAGGCTTCTCCAATATCATTAGAAAACTTATTGTTAAAAAAGTTGATTTTATCCCACGTTAGCTTAGAATTAATCGGTTTTATCCAATATTGGTCAGATAAACTAAGACCAAAACATTTCATGGCTAAAATAGAACTTCTTTCAATATTAAATTCTTGTAATACTGAAAAAAGACCCTGTCTACTAGCAGGAATTGCCCTACCTTGCCACCACTCTGCTAAGTTATTTTGTATATCTTTATTAGACATTTTTATATCATTACAAATTATACCTACAGGAAAAGCTTTTATGTTATATATTTCTAATAAATCATAAATTTTACCATCATCAGATAATATAATTTGAGCTAATGCTATATTTTTATTCATTAAAATATATTTATTCATAATCTATTCCTCACTTAAATGTGTTCGATTCGACCACATTATTCATAAACACAAATAAAAAATCAAATATAACTACTTTTTAACGTGTTCGATTCGAACACGTTTTTTTTATTTACTGACAAAAAGTTCAGCTTTTTTTGCTCATTTTCATCGAACACAAAATTACTTTAAGTCCGCAAACCCTTGATACATAAGGATTTAAAAATTTTTTCATTTTTTCAAAAGTCGATACTTTTAAAATTCACTTCCATGCTACCATAGAATTATCAACTAAGTCAAAGGACATATCAATGAAAATAAAAATTATCTTATCTTTATGTTTATTTATCATTTTTTTACCCATAGTAGTCTTTGCTCAAACTCCATTTATTTATCCAGCACCTGATGGGATAATCATTTCACCTTTTGGTGATAGAGTACACCCTATAACTGGAAATACAAGATTTCATGCTGGTATAGATATCGGTTATGATTACGGAACGCCTATTCAATCAGCAGCAGATGGCATTATAAGATATTATGGTCCAGCAGATGGTTTTGGTAATGCTATTGTAGTATGGCATCCAAAGCTTAATATGGGAACTTTGTATGGAGATGTTGGATTAATTCAAGGACTGCATGAAGGACAAGAAGTATATCAAGGTGATGTAATAGGTATCATCTCTCCAGTTGGAGATAGTACAGGAGGACATTTACATTTTGAGGTACATCTAAATGATATAGATTTTCATGTAAATGGAGCTATTGTTACAGACCCATTACCTCTTTTAGAGGGTACTATGCCTGTAGAAGAATCATTTATTGGTAGTGATGCTCACTTTTTCAATTTCGATTGGTCAAAAATAGCAGATATTGCACTTCCAGTAAAAGATATTATAGATAAAATAGCAACTACATCTACTGAAGGAATACAAAATATAAAACCTTATATGCTAAATCTATTTATGGTTGTAGTCTTAATAGATATTACGCTTACCTTTTGTATCATCAGTATTTCAGATAATTATGTACTAAATGATGCTATTAAAGTTCTAATAAAAAAATTAATTTCTTATACATTTTTTTATTACTTAATTCAAAATTGGGGAAATATAGTAATTAATACAATAAAAAACTTCTTTGTAACTGTAGGCTCTAAAATAATTAATGTAGACCCTACAGTTGCTGGACAAAATGTTACAGACCCCACCCAAATAATACAAAAAGGACTACAGCTAACTGCTCCATTTTTTAATTATATTTCTACATTTCATTCTGCTTTTGCTATTTATACAAATCTTGCAGCAATAATCTTTGTATTTATCTTAGGTATAGCTATTGTTATCTTATTTTTCCTAATGGGCATCATGATTGCTAAAGCTTTCATTGAATTTTATATCATTTCTATCTTTGCTATTTTTGACTTAATTTACGGCACATTAAGACAAACAAAACATATGTCATTTGCTGGAAATAGCATAAATAGTTTAATTTCTTTAGGTTTTAATATGGCATGGTATATAGTTTTTGCCAGCTTAATCTCTGTTCAGTTAACAGCATTTAACTTTGGCGATATGATGACTACTTCTAATCGAGGAGCAGTAAATCTAGAAAATGCAGGTGTTGAAGCAATAACTATCTTTATGTCAGCTATTAAAGATAAAGAGTCTACAAATGATTATTTTGTATATTCTGATGATGGCTATGGATACGGAGCATATCAAATAAACTTTGAAAATTGGAATGCTTGGGTAGAAGAAGCAAATTTACCTCCAGATTATAACTGGACACCACATACAGATACTATGCAACCTGCATGGAGTCCAGACAGACAAGATGCCGTGGCTAGATTTAAAATGCTTGAATACTTCAACAAATACGGTTCATGGCGTTCTGTAGCCGAAGCATGGCATGGAGGCGAAGGCAATGTAGGCAGTGGCGATACGTATGCTGATGATGTCTTTCGTCGGGCAGGGCAAGTAGCACCCGCCCCAACATTTGATGTAATAAAAGCCTTAGAAATATTTGCTTATATCTTAATCATGACGTTTGTCGGAGGAAAAGTATCTAAAGCTATAAAAAATATGTTTGGTTCATCAGGATTTAGATTTTAAAGAAAGTAAAGAAAGGACAGCAATTAGATGAAAATTATTCGTTTTTTACTAACAATATTAACCATATTATTACTAAGTATATCGATTGCTTTTGCAGGTATTCCTGGTATAACAGAACCATTTGACCCACCTAATTATTATTCCCCAACAAGTGTATCTATTCCAGATTCTGCTCCTAGCCCTTTTGCTCTAAAAGATTTAGCAGCTCAAGGGTATAAAGTGCATGATGTAATTAATAGTAAAAAAGATATTATTTCTACAATAAAAACATATATAGATATGCTACAAAACATTACACTTTTTGATACCAAAAGCAATGATTTAAAACACTCTAATGATACTAACGAAGATATCCCTGTATTATTTAGCGATATACAAGATAGAATAAATTACACTGAAGATATAAATTTGCAAGATATAGATAATATGTTATATAACAGTTCAACCATTATAGCTAGTAATCCTTATAAGCAAAAAAATATCTCTCTTAAAGATAAATATAACTACCTAAATAAGATTTATGCTACAACACTTAGTTATGCTAAAAATGACTTAAATAGTTATGACGAAAGAAAACAAGCTCTATTAAAAACTATCCAATCCTTAAATAGTATTGAGACAACTATGCAGGCTCAAGAAAAAAATTCAGAAATTGACACTTTAAGATATATTGAAGAAAAATATCGTCAGCAGCTTATTTATGAGCTAACAGTATTAAAATTAGCTAAGCTAAAAGATACTGAAGATAGTACTTTACGAGAAAAAATCACTACACAAAATATATTAAATATGCAAGTTGAAGATCCATATAATCCCTCAGATTACTATAAAGAAAATTATACAAAACCTAAAGCTATAGGATTTGTTGATTTTAAATAAGAAGGTATTAATAATGAAAAAAGTTTATACAAAAATAAAAAAACTTGAAACTAATAAACAGAATACATTAAGAGGTGATACTGCTTATAGATGTTATGAACAAATGTTTGAAGGAAAAGCTTTTTGGCAACAGCCATTTGATCCACAAAAAGACATAGATATTAGACTACCTTATGATTTAGGAACAGGTAGAAAATTCTATGGTTATAATCTAACACAATTACTGTCTTATAAAAAACCTGAAGATAAATTTATTCCACTTAGATATATCACCTATAAAGACGCTCAAAATAAAGGCTATTACATCAAAAAAGGTTCTAAATCTATAGCTTTAGAAAACTACTCTAAATATGATATGGGTTATGCAAAAGAACAATCACCTAATAATAAAACTTATACTAAATTTTATAAAAATAAAACAAATAATTGGCACACTTACGAAAATAATATATTTAGTGAACAAATGTTACAGGGAAAACATCAATTCTTTTATCCAGAAAATGAAATTGATGCTATAGAATATATCAAAAATATAGCCTATAACATGAATATGAAAATCATTGAAGATTCTCATAATAATATAGGTTTTTATTCTATAAAAAAAGATGAAATTCATATGCCTACAAAAGATAGATTTAACGACGAACGAGAATATTACAGCGAACTTTTACGTCATTTAGTAAAAGCTGCTACTAAACCAGGAAGAGTTAATCAAAAAGGCATGGAAGGATATGGGGTAGATTCTAAAAATATTAGATATATAAAAGATCGATTTAGGATTGAACTTTGTCGTATGCAAATTTGCTTAGGATTAAAATTGCCCTATAAACCTAGCATGACGCTTTTAGAAAATAAACAAATAGGAGCATTAATTGCTAAATTTCCTAATTATTTAGTATTTATGTCAAATGACGCTTATAGTTTAATGAAATACATAAATCAACAATCTATTTACAGAGCTAAAAACTTGGAAGAATTTATTGCTTATCATGTAAAACAAGGAAAACTCTCTGAAAAAGAGCTAAAGGATTTATGTATAGCTTCTAAATTTAAAGAAATAAAAGATTTACCAGATATAAAGAAGAGACAAATTATAAATAATCACTTGAAAAATTTGAAAACGAACTCAATAAAAAGGTAGGTAATAATAATGGATGAAAAATTAAGAAAAATAGCTGAAAGTTTTAAAGAATTTAAAACATATGGTGGTTCAACTGATGATGATGTACTTACTGAAGAAGAAATAGAAGAAATTTTAAATGACGAACAAGAAATAGGTGAATAACAATGGCACTTCCAGAAAAGATTCAACAACAAAGAAATGAATTAGTACAACAAGTTATTAAAGATATACAATCTGGTAAACCATTCTTTTGGGATAGCGGTTATATTAGTAAACGACCTCGAAATCTTTTAAAATCTTTGCAAGGGAAAGACCAATATTATAATGGTATTAATAATATTAGATTAATTCTAGCTGCTAAACATTTTGGATTTGAAGATAGTCGATGGACTACCTTTAAACAAGCCCAAGAATTAGGTGCAAAAATACAAAAGGGTGCAAAAGGAATTCACATAGAATATTGGCAATATGCTAAACCTATTATGGAAATAAATCCTAATACTAAGAAAAAAGAACAAGTATATGTAATTGATGAAGAAACAGGTAAAAAAGTACCTGCCTATGTTAAATTAGATTATCCAATAGTAAAAAATTATGTAGTATTTAATGCTTCTCAGGTTGAAGGTATAGAAAAAGAAATACCTCTTAAGATTCATCATGAAGATACCATTAAATCTATGGAAGATATGATACAACATAGTGAAGCTAAAATTTATTATGACCAAGATAGTAAAAATTACTATTCACCCAGTAACGATGAAATTCATGTAGTTTCTAAAGAAAGATTTAAGACTCTAAATAACTTCTATGCAACAGTAGCTCACGAAATAGCACATAGCACTGGAGCAAAAAATCGACTTAATAGAAAAACATTAATTGAAAATGATGGCTTTGGAAATACTATATATGCCAAAGAAGAATTACGTGCTGAACTTACATCTATGTTTTTAGCTCAAAAATATAATATTAACTTTGATAAAAACCATTATGAAAATCACGTAGCTTATTTACAAAGTTGGATAAAAGCACTTCAAGATGATCCTAATGAATTATTTAGAGCTGCAAGCGAAGCTGAAAAAGCTATGCAGTATATTGAAACTAATATGATAGGGTTAAAACAAGAGCAAACATTATCTAATAATGAAAATAAAATAGATACAAATAAATTAACTATCATTAAAAATTTTAAACCTAAACAAAATGGCATATCTACTACACAGCTATATTTAAAAATGGCTCAAAATTTATTAAAAGAACATGATGATATTTGGCAACAAGATTTCAACAAAAAAATTGTTAGTGAATTGCAAAATAAAGGCAAAAATGTATTTGACATTAAGCAAGCAATAATAAAATATTCTCCAGTAAATATGCCTACTGAAGAACTAAAAAATATAACTAAGTTAAGCCAAAATAAAAGTTTATCTAGATAATATTTAAAAATGAATTTATAGGAGCGAACACCATGAATGAACAAGATAATAATTGGGCTAGTTTATTAGCATCTGAACCACCAGCAGAAGAATTAGCAGAAAATGTTTATAGTGAAGACTTACATCAAAATAATACACAAAAAATTGCTAAAGCTAGAGAAAACATTCCACAAAATATTAATCAAGAAACAAATAATGTTCAACCAGAACCTCAAAATATTGCCTTGAATACTAATGAACCTCTTACCGAAAAAGAAGCTACCAAATTTGCCCAAAAACTAGAACAAATTATCTATTATAATCCTAATAGCAATGATTTAAACCCTATTGAAAATGCTTATTTTTCCCTATATCAAAAAGCCATAGCTATTTATAAGAATAATCTACAAAACATTGAATTTTCTCAAATAGATTACAAAATAGCTAAAACCTTATTAAATAAAGATTTTAATGAGGAAGACATATTTAAAGTTATAAAAGAAAATTCACCTACTAATTGGCAAGATGAGAAACTACAGGAAATATGTATAAAGAAACAACAAGAAGCTCAAAAAGATGAAGCTTTTTTTGAAGAATATGCTCATCGTCTTGAAGCTATACAATATGTATTAATAGAAGATAAACCATATACTCCTGTAGAAAAAGCTTATCTTGAAACCTATCACGATATGATTGCTCATATCGATATTGAAAATACTCCATATAAAGATGCTATAAACAAAAATCTAGAAAAGAATATTATACAGACATTACTAGAAAAAAACTTTAAATCTGATGAAATATTCTCTGCTGTAGAAAAATATTCTCCATTACAACTAGAAACTGAAGAAATACAAAATATCTTAAATCCTAAGCAAGCAAAACAAGATATTGAAGAACAATTAGCAACTAAAAATTTAGCAACAGAATCTTTATACACCAAAGACGATATAAAAAATTCTGTAAATGAAAATCAAGGCAACAATGAAGCAATACAAAAATCCATATTTATTAAAATACAAACGACTTATGATTCATTCATTTGTCTTAATCGCATCAGAAATTTCCCTGAATTTATGACAAAACTAAGTAATGATCCTAAATATTTATATCTAAAAGAAGCCAGTAAATTAAGACAATTACAGGTGCAAAATAGAATTTTATCCAATAGAGCAGAAATAGAATTATACCAAAAATCCAATAATGATTTAATCATAGCAAGTAGGTTATTAGAAAAAGGTCATACGGATGGAGAAATAGCCTCTCTTATGGTCAAATATTCACCACTTAAACCATCAACTGAGGAAATAAATCTAACGCTTAAAAATGCTCATACGCTATTCAATATGGAAAAATTAGCTCAAATGAAAGTCGAAGATGTAGCTATAAAAAATATTGCTGAAGAATATATCCTAACTTGTAAAAAAGTAATAGTAGATAATATGAACAACAATATTTTATGGAATAAAGATAGTGAAAGTAAAGTTATAAAAGAATTAATCAATAAAGGCTTTAAACAAGATAAAATAATTCCTGTAATCACTAAATTTTCACCTGTCAAAATAAGTAATGAAGAAGCTAAAAATTTAGTCATGAATACTTTAGGACAAGGAAAAATAGAGTTATCTCTACAAGAATATTTAAGTCAAAATCTTAAAAATAAACATACTTCAGAAGTAAAAATCATTGAAGATGCTCTAAAAAGAAATTTTCCTGAATTACAAAATAAAAAATCAATTACTAAAAAAAGAAACTTCATTCAAAATGAATTAAAGAAAATCAAAAAGCAAACACAAAAATTAACTAGATAGGATAAATTATTATGAACTGTATCACAGATGTCAAAGATAAAATATCTAAATTAATCATAAAAGCTTATCAACATAAAGCATCAGATTTATTTATACGAGAAAACATGTATCCTTATATCAGAAATAGTTTAGGAAAAATTGAAATGTTAGAGGATAACTTTATAAAAGATTCTCAAATGATATCTTTCTTAGAAAAAGTTCAACAACAACTCACTATAGATGATTTAGATAATGATTTAGATTTTTTTATTAATATAATTAATATTAATTGCAGATGTCATTTTTATAAAACTTTTAAAGGTATGGCTATAGCTATAAGATTACTTCCAGATAAAATTCCTTCATTAGATGTTTTAGGACTACCCGAATCTATTAAATTATTAACAGATATAAAATCAGGATTGATTATAGTATCTGGTCCAACTGGTTCTGGAAAATCCACTACTATTGCCTCAATTATAGATGCGATTAATCAAAAGTATAATTATCACATAATAACAATAGAAGATCCTATTGAATATACTTTTGAAGATAAAAAATCTATTATTTCTCAAATTCTTTTAGGTAAAAATATTACGAGTTTTGCTCAAGGTATAAAAGCTAGTATGCGTGAAAATCCCAATGTAATTATGATCGGAGAACTTAGAACACTTGAAGATATAAAGGTAGCTTTATTTGCCGCAGAATCTGGTCATTTAGTAATTACAACACTGCATGCAGACAATATTATTGATGCGTTAGATAGAGTAACAAACTATGAAGAAAAACTTAAACTAAAAAATTTACTGGCTAATACATTTCAAGCTATAATAGCACAAAAATTAATTACCACTAAAGAGCATAAAGTTCTTTGTTTAGAAATCCTATTACGCAATGACGCTACTATTAATTGTATAAAAAATGAAGATTATACAAGCCTTATAAACATTATGAAATCAACACCTGGAATGATGACAATGCAAGACCATTTTAATACGCTAAAAGAACAAGGTATTATATCTAAAGAAATTAAGTTATGAAAAAAATCTGTCCTGTTTGTCAAAAAATCTTTGAATCAAATTTTAGTTATCAAATATATTGTTGTGTCCATTGTCGAAAAGTACATTACAAAAAAATATATTATAATAAGCCAAAAAGGATTTCTAATATAGAGGATAATGAACCAATATTAAAACAATTTTATTGTAAAAAATGTCGTGTATTGGTAACAATTAAAAGTATAAAAGATAAACGAAAAAAGTTTTGTAGTCCACATTGTGAAAAACTTTATTGGAAACATCCCAAATCATCTACTCGTTAAGAAATATGATAAAAAGGAAAGCTTATATAAAGCTTTCCTTTTTTACTTAAAACAACATTGTATTCTAAATTGACATATTTCGTTTAAACGAATATAATTTAAATACTTTTTATATTTTATCTAATGAGGTATTAGAAAATGAATGGTTATATCACAGTACAAGAAGCTTCTGAAAAATGGGGCGTATCTCCACGTCAAATACAAATATTATGTAAAAATAATAGAATTCCTGGAGCCACTCGACTAAGTAGAATTTGGATTATTCCAAATAATATAGAAAAGCCTACTAAAAGCAAACGAAAGGTAAAGCTAAATGATAAATAACAACAGTAAAATTAAACTTCAAAAATTAGTTGAACAATTTCATAAAAATATAGATTTTTATAAAAATATACAAAAAGGATATAATGAACATTCTTGTCGTATAGAATTTATTGACCCTTTACTTAAAATTTTAGGTTGGGATGTAGCTAATGAAAATGGAGTTGCTCCTCAATATAGAGAAGTTATAGCTGAAAATTATTCTTCTTGTTCAGATCGTCCAGATTATACTATGACACTTAGAGGTGTTGCAAAGTTTTTTATTGAAGCTAAAAAACCTGCAATTGACATTACTAAGATTAATACACCTGCTATTCAAACAAGAAAATATGGTTGGAATGCAAAACATAAAATAGCAATTTTAAAGACATTGACAATATTTATTGTATAAAAGCTTGAAAGTGGCTATATATTAGGCTTTTTGGTAAATATTGCCAATGTCTTTTTTTATTTTAGTGCCATTTTGGTGCCATTATAAGTTTTCTACTATTCTATTGAATTTATGAAGATAGTTTTCTTTAGTTGTTTTAGTTATATGAAGATAAATTTCTTCTGTTATTTTAGTGCTTGCATGACCTAGTCTTTCAGTGATTACTGGTAGAGGTACACCAGCTTCAGCCAATAAAGATACATGTGTATGGCGGAACAAATGTGGATGAATGTATAAAGCGTTTATTTTTTTAGCAATTCTTGTAACCCACCAGTAAACATTTTGTCTAGCCAACGGTTGACCAGGATACTTGAAAGATGAAAAGATAAAATTGTATTGTAGATGATCCCATGTTGGTGATTGAAGTTTAAATTCTAAGAATTGTTTTCTATACGATTTTAGTATCGAAGCTAGTTTATCTGAAATTAGTACATCTCTAATACTAGATTTTGATTTAGGTGTTTGTAATACCCAATCTAATGCACCAGGACAGAATAAATCATGGCGGATATGAATAATATTGTTTTCAAAATCAATATCTTCCCATTGAAGTCCTAATACTTCACCTATACGCATACCTGTATAGAGCATAATTAAGCTGATTGTATAATAAGGGAAAGCATATTTATCAGATTTAGCTTGAATGAAAAACTTTTCTAAATCATCTTTTTCGATATAAAGAATTTTATTAGCATCAACTAAAATTTGAGCTTCCTTTTCTTTTGCAGAATATCTAGGGATACTAAGATTTTCACATGGATTAGCAGATAATATCTTTTCTACTTTTATTGCATGTGTAAACACCGCTTTTAAAATATTAAAAGTTTCTATAACAACTCGTCTACTTAATTTTTGTCTAATAAACATATGCTTTATAAATAAATGACATTGTTGAGGCGTAACATCTACTAACTTAACATCACTGCTAAAGAAGCAATCTATTCTACGAAGTATAGATTCTATATGCCATGCCGTAGATTGTTTTACAAAACCACGATGATATTCTAACCAAACATTCCACATAAAATAATGTAGTGTTATGCTTGTATTTTGTTTGATTACTTTGCCAGATAGAGCAGCAGCTTCCAGTTCTAAAGCAGCTTTTTCTGCATCTTTGCGTCTAGTAAAACCTCCACGTTTTATGCGATTGCGTTTACCTGTATTATCTTTTCCTAGTTCTATGGTGAAGTAATAGGAAAAACCTTTTGTCTTGGTTTTTTGTTTATAAATTCTAGCCATAGTTAAACTCCTTAACTATGCTTATATTACACACATTTTTAGTATGTAAGAAAAATTTTATTATGTCAAATAAAGATTTTATATTATACATATATCAATTTGCGATTGTTATTTTTGTCTTAAATATTGTATTTTTGTCCCAAAAGTAATATAATAAATAGTGGAGGGATTTTTATGAAAAAGAAGACTATCCTAAATTTAATAAAATATCATACGGAAAAAAATGAGATTGGATTTAAAAATGAAGCTTATACTATAGCTAAAGATTTTGATAGTATGGGTGATTATAAATTGGCAGAATATATATTATCCTTAATATCAGATTCAAATGTATTTGTTCCTCAAGAAGTAGAAGGTAAATATTCTTTTCTTCGAAAACTTGAGCTAAATCAAGATGCGTTGCCATTACCAGATAAAATAATGTCAGATATTATTGGTTTAGTTAATGCTGTAGGACATAATGCTGGTATTAATAAATTTCTATTTCAAGGTGCACCAGGAACAGGTAAAACAGAAACAGCTAAACAAATAGCTAGGCTTCTTAAAAGAGAGCTGTATATTGTAGATTTTGAGATGATTATAGATAGTAAATTAGGGCAAACATCTAAGAATATATCTTTATTATTTAAAGAAATTAACAGTATACGTAATGCTGATAAGGTAGTTGTTTTATTTGATGAAATAGATAGTATAGCATTAGATAGAACGAATTCAAATGATTTACGTGAAATGGGTAGAGCCACATCATCTGTATTAAAAGCATTAGATACATTAAATGATGAGATTGTTTTGATAGCAACTACTAATCTATTTAATTACTTTGATAAAGCATTAGTTCGTAGATTTGATTTTGTCGTTGATTTTAACAGATATACTAGAGAAGATTTATTAGATATTGCTGATATATTAATGAATAATTTACTAAATAAATTTAAATTTGCTAGTAAAAATAAACGAATATTTAAGAAAATCATGAACTTAATGGAAGTAATACCTTATCCAGGTGAATTAAAAAATCTTTTAAAAGCAGCAATAGCATTTAGTAAACCTGGAAATGAATTTGATTATTTACGAAGATTATATAGTGCTATAACAAAAAGAGAAGCAAATGATTTAAAACAATTACAAAGTGAAGGTTTTACTATGAGAGAAATAGAGATATTAACAGGTATCTCAAAAAGTAAAGTTTCTAGGGATTTAAAGGAGTAATACATGAATCATTTATTACAGTTAAAAGGAAATTTTAATAAAAGAAAAAATCGTAGCAAATTCGGCGCTGTCAAATTACGTAAGGATGAAAGTGTAAATGTAGAACATTTACATAAATTAAAAGAATCATTGATTTCAGTATATAAATTTTGGGAAAAGGATACTATTTTAAAAGATCCATTAGTTAGTGTTCACTATACCCGTGTAATGCCAAAAAGCAATAGACTTCAAATATTATTATCTAAAGGTAGTAAAAAACCTAATTCATTTATAGTTGGTGCTAAATTTAGTAATGATAGTGCTAGAAAACATATAATAACTTATTGTGTTACAAAAGAAATAATAAAAAATACTATAGATTTAATAGAAAAAGCTATTATTGTCGTAAATTCCGAATTTGGTGGAATAATTACAGCAAATGATTTTGATAATAAAAAAATAGATGTAGATAAAAATATATTATCATCATCTAAATTTGCTCAAATTATTGTAGATGCATATCACATTGAAAAATTCAATGTAGAAGTAGATTCTCCAGAAATAAAAGAAAATGCCATTATAACCATTTATGAAACGGGTATGCAGTCCGAAGAGTTAATGGATAAATTGAATATTAATTTTTTATTTCTTAGAAAAATTGATAATACAACAATGCTTTTAACACCAGAGCAATACAATATATTAAGAGAAAAAGCTCCATATTTGATTGCTATGGCAGTTACAGATTTATCTAGGTTAGAAATGGATAGTATTATTCAAACACCATTATCAAAAATATCTATACCAGAACCAAATAATGAACCTATTATAGGTGTAATTGATACTTTATTTGATGAAAGCGTATATTTTTCTAAATGGGTAGAATATACAAATATGATAGACAAAAATATTCCTATAAATTCTAATGATTATAAACATGGAACAGCAGTGTCTTCTATTATTGTAGATGGTCCATCATTCAATCCAAGTTTAGACGACGGATGTGGTCGTTTTAGAGTAAGACATTTTGGGGTAGCTGTTAGTGGACAATTTAGTTCTTTTACTATCTTAAAAAATATTAGGGAAATAATTTCTAAAAATAGAGATATCAAAGTATGGAATTTATCTTTAGGTTCTATGAAGGAAATTAATCAGAATTTTATTTCACCAGAAGCAGCAGAATTGGACAAAATACAGTTTGAATATGATGTAATATTCGTAATAGCTGGTACTAATCGCTCTCTTTTTGAAGATGAGAGAAATGATGTAGTGAGAATAGGTGCACCAGCTGATTCTATTAATGCTTTAGTAGTAAATGCTGTAAAGAATGATAATACATCAGCATCATATACACGAGTAGGACCTGTATTATCTTTTTTTAATAAACCTGATATTAGTTATTATGGCGGAGATTTAGATGAAGAAATATTTGCATATGATTCTTTAGTAGGTAAAATAAAAGTGATAGGTACATCATTTGCTGCACCATGGATTGCTAGAAAATTAGCATATTTAATTCATATTTTAGGATTAAGTAGAGAAGTGGCAAAAGCATTGATAATAGATTCTGCTACTGGGTGGAATTCAAATGAAGAAGCATCTATTAGAATAGGATATGGTGTTGTTCCTAAAAAAATAGAAGACGTAGTAAATTCAAAAGATGATGAGATTAAGTTTATTTTAACAAGTGAAGCAACTATGTATGAAACATATAACTTCAATATTCCAGTACCTAAGTATAAGGAAGAACAACCATTTATTTCTAAAGCGACTTTATGTTATTTTCCTAAATGTTCAAAAAATCAAGGAGTAGATTATACTAATACTGAACTAAGTATACAATTCGGTAAAATTAATAAAAAAAGAACAATACAAACTATAAATAATGATGTACAAGATGCTGGTTGCTATATATATGAGAAAACAGCTAGAGAAAACTTTAGAAAATGGGATAATGTAAAACATATTTGCGAATTTTTTAAGTCAAGAAAGCGACCAAAAAAATTAGCAGATACTAATGGATTATGGGGTATCAGTGTTAAACGCAAAGAACGATTGGATGCTAATGATGGTACTGATTTAAAATTTGCTGTAATTATTACACTTAAAGAAATTAATGGTGTAAATAGAATAGAAGATTTTATTTATCAGTGTCAACTTAGAGGTTGGTTAGTAAATGAAATAGATATTCATAATCAAGTGGAAGTTTATAACCAAGCAGAAAGGGAGGTCATTTTTGAATGATAATAAACAATTCTACCTTAACAAAAAAAGCTTTTAATTTAAAAAATGTACAATATTTATATAATAATTATATTTATGATGGGGATAGTTATGTTAATTATGGTAAAAAATTATTATTTCAAGATGGAATAGAAATACGTGATAGTATTGAAAAATGTATAAATGAGGATAATGGAGATATTCATATTGATGTAGAAAAATTAAAAAAATTATATTTTCCAAAAATAAAAGCTGATATTTTTTTATCTCATTCACATAAAGATATAGAATTAGTTAATTTTTTTGTGGGATATATGCAAAATCATTTTAAGAAAAAAGTTTTTGTAGACTCTAATGTTTGGGGAAATGTTTATGAATTAAGAAAGAATTTATATGATGATTATGCACAAATACCAGGTAAAATAGGAAGTTATTATTTGAATAAATCAGATAAAATATCAGATAATTTAAATATAATATTAGCATCATCTTTAACAGAAATGATAAAAAATACGAATACATTTTTATTTTTAAGTACGGATAATTCTATTAATGATGAATATATATTAAATTCACCATGGATCTATCATGAAATTGTAACTCTTAATTGTTTTCCAATTGCAAAAGGTAAAATATCAGCACATGACTCAAAATCTGTTACAGAATCAGCAATGATTTTTGATTATAATATAGAATCATATATAAAAAAATTAAGAACATTAGATGTTACAGAAAATGGTTGGGAAAATAAATTATGAGTAAAGAACAAGAATCTTATTCTAAAATAGAACATTTAAAGATGATTGAAGAAGTTATTAAACGTATGGCAAATAATTCATTAGATATAAAAAAATTATATGTTACATTATTTGTTGCTTTTATGGTTCTTATTTTAAAAGAAAAAGTTTCTATGACTAATGATGATTATGGATTAATAATATTCATAATGTTAATTATTACTGTTGTTTTTGGTTTTCTGGATACGTATTATCTTACTTTAGAAAAAAAATATAGATATTTATTTAATGATATTAACTTAGAGTTAAATAAAAAAAATTATATAATGGAAATATCAAAAATCAGTACGATGGCGATAGTGATAAATTGGTATAATTGCAAATCTAATTTATTGTTTTATTTAATATTCATATTTATATTATCATATTGTTTGTTATCGTTTATAGTGTTTTATGTTATATCTGCATTAATGTTAATATATTATTCTTTCTATCCTTTTATATCATTTTCTAGAAGTTAAAAATCTTAGAATTCTGTTCTAATTTTACAAAAAACCTTCTCTAATTAATAGAGAAGGTTTTTTAGTTAATATAAATTTGGCAAATAATTATTTGAAAAGTTTTTTCATTATGTTTACAGAATCATCCATTATTTTCATTGCTTCTAAAGATGATATTTTTTTTATATATCTACGATTTCTATTAGCACCTAGTTTTTCTATAAGGTTTTTTTCGATAAGTTTTCTTAAAGCTCTAGTTATTTGAGGTCTAGAAAAATCTGATAAAATAGAACAAATTTCACTGGTAGAAAATATTTTTATATGTTTAGATTCTTCATCATCTAATAGGGTATAAATTGCTTTTTCTAAACCAGTTAAATTAGAACTTTGATCAATAACATTACATATCCATAATTTAAAAATAGTTTTTTCTAATGATGTTGTAATTTCAGGTTCTTTAAAGTTATTTTTTACAATGACATTAAGAATTTTTTGACTGCCAGAACCAGCTCTTTCTGCTGCTCCCATGCGAGTAAATAATTGAACTAAAATATTATTTCTTGCTTTTGAAAATGAGCCTTTAAAAAAGCTATCAACAGGAATCTTCATTATACCAGGATTTGTAAAAATATAATATGGATCATGTATTTCTACAATTAAAGCAGTTGTATTTGATAGATAATCAGCATGTGTAATCATATTAACAAATGTTTCTCTAAGTGCTACATCTAATTCTGAATAAGCTTTTCTTGTTATAGATTTATCTTCAAATTTAAAAGGTCTTTCTATAGATGATAATAATTTCTCTAAAACAAGTGTATAATAATTAAAAAGATTTAAATCTGGAAAATCAAAATCTCCAGAAGATATTCGATCACTCCATCGTTCATTATTTCCTCTCTTATCAAAAAAATCTACATGATAGTGTGGTATACGAGAAATGATAGCATTATATTTACCAAAGAATAATAAACCACCTAGAGTTAATTTTAATTTTCTTTCATCTGAATAATCATATTGGAATGCACCTATATTGGTTAAAAATTCTATAGGTTTTTTCTCAAGAAAATTTTGAGTAGGATATCTTTTATGTAAAATAGCTTGATATTTTACAATACTTTCAATATCTAAGTCATCTAAAGTATATCCTGATAAAAGTTCTGAATCTAATGATTCTGATTGATTGCGTATTAAAGAAGATAATTCTTCTTTAGATACTTTATGATCGCCATCATGTTTTCTGATATAAGTACTCTCTAAATTATTGTTTAAATATATAGGTTTTTGTTGAAGAGTAGCTTCAGAAATATGAATATAAATAATATCCTTATTATCAATAGTAAATATCATAACATTTTCTGTTTTTATTAGATCATTGTTTACTTTATTTTTATTAGATAATCCAGCAAATAATTCTGTTTTTATTTTTTCGGCATTTGATACACCCGTTATAATGGCATTTCTATGTTCATCTTCTTTTATACCTAAAATAACATCTCCCCCAACAGTATTTGCAAAAGCAGAATAAGTTCTCCAGAAATCATCAGGTAATGATTTTTGAGCCAATTTATATTCTAAAGTTAATCCTTCGTGTTTTTTTAATAGTTCTTTTATTTTTATTAAATCCATTTTTCCTCCTAATAATTAATAAATTTTATAATAAGAAAAGTTGATATCATTATTGTTTTTAGCAATTTTTAACAAAGTGTGTATGATAAAAAGATTGATATTATTGGAGTTTTTATTAATTTATAATAAAAGATGTACGATAAAGTGTACGATAAATTTGCAACAAAAAGATTGATATTATTGGATTTTTAGTAATTTGTAATAAAAGATGTACGATAAAGTGTACAATAAGTGTATGATAAAAAGTTTGTACTATTATGTTTTTAACAGAATGTTTTATATTAAATAGATTCCTTTTTATCTATTTTTCCAGAAATTATTACTTGTTTAAGATTTTAAATATTAAAATAGAAATAAAACTATAATTTGCACAGCCTTCTGAAATGAAGTTATTAACAACAGTATTTATTGTATCCAAGGCTATTCTTAAATTAGAAGTATTATATATATTCTCATAAACTATCTTTATATAGAACATCAATTATGATGTTTTCTTCTTGGGATTCCATTTCTTTTTCTGTTTCTTTTCCCATAAATTCCACTCCTTATCAAATTCTGATACAGATTTATCAATTTCTTTTTCATTTTTTTTAATATCTTTAAAAAGATCTTTTATTAATTTTATAGAATTAAGTTGATTGATTTTCATATATGCCACCTCAATTCTACTTTACTATAAAAATACAATAAAAGTTAATACTATTATGTTTTTAACAGAATGTATATAATAAACTAATTCTTTTATTAACATTTATTGTACTAAATAAAAATAATTATACTAATACAACAGAATGTATATACTAGTATCCAAATTCAATTATTATTTTCTTTTCCAGAAATCATCACTGGTGATTATTAGATTGCCTTTTCGTTTGACTTAGGTTCTTTTGTAGGTACAAAACGTTCTAGCATAGTATCTATGATTTGTTTATCTTCAGCTTTTAATTGCCGATATTTTTTTATAAGTGTTTGTTCATCATCATTTATATGATATGAATTAGTATTAGACTTTTGTATATAATCATCTACAGTATTAGGAATATTTGTTAATCCTAATAAATAATCTATTGAAACATTAAATTTTAGAGCAATTGCTTTTTTTATATCATCATTAGGAATACGTGAACCTGTTTCATATTGTGATAAGGTTGATTTTGCTACTTTTAAATATTTAGCTAAATCCTGTTGAGTAATATTATTTTCTTCTCTTAATTCACGAATTTTTTTACCGAGCATATATTTCACTCCTTTAAATAATATTATCATAATTCACTAAGTGAGAATATTATTTTCACAAAATGTGATATTATTTTCGTTATGATATTGACTTTTTCAAAATGAGAACTTATAATCAAAATATAAGGTTTGCTAAACGAGAACAGAGGGGATGAAAAATAGTGAATTTGAAAAAAATAAGAAAAGAAAGAGGTTTTAGTCAACGTTACATGGCAGACCAATTAAAGATAGGAATATCTACGTATAATCAATATGAAAATAGCAATAGAAAAATTCCTATAGATAAAGCAAAGGATATAGCTAAGATTTTAAATATGAAAATTGAGGATATTTTTTTGCCTACTTGGTTCACAATACGAGAATAAAAATAATGTTTTATTATTATAGTTTTATTTAACATTATCATACTTTGAAAGGAGGTGAGATATATGCAGACTTATTTCCATGTTTTTATTAAAGAATGTAGATTAAATGCAGGTTTTTCTAAGATAAAATCAGCTAGATTACTGAATGTTAGTGAACGTAGTTTATCTTATTATGAGAGTGGAAAAACTGCTGTAGATGATGCTTTGGCGGTTAAGATGGCACAAATATATAATTGCCCTGCTATCATCTATTGTTGGACTCAAGATAATGCTTGTGGCAGGCTATGGTTATCGAAATTAGATGATAAATGTTTATCACAAAATATTTTATGTAACTTCAGCAGTATTGAAACTATGCAAAATGAGTTTTTGCCAAAGCTTATCAGAATTGGTCAAGATAACAAAATTGATGAGCAAGAAAGAAACATCTTCATCAAGATAAAAGAGCATGGTCTGAAACCGCTGATGAAAAGCACCATTGCCTTATTGTTTTCAAAAAACAAAAAGAGCCGACCTGCAAAAGCAAGTCAGCTCTGAAATCAACCTAAAAATATTGTAACAAAAAATCTATTATAAGTAAATGCTTATATTACACACACTTACAGACCTTAGCAGTGGGAAGGTTAAACTGCTACTTTTTTAAGTTAGTGGTGTTATTTTTATGAAAATCTCATACGACTTCTTGAATAGAGAATTACCATGTATTAGTAATATCATCATTAAGATTTTTATTAAATTAATAAAGCCTTTAATATGTTTAGTATATTGGTGGACGATATTATCGTTATTGTTTTATTGGAGTAGAGTATATGGAAAAAATTATACAGAGAAAAAGTTGAATTTTTGGCGGTATTTTTGTGTAATTTATATTTTAATTACAATGTTACTGTTATTTTTATATTTAATATTTTTTCTAGGTTATTTATTAAAATAGTTATAATAAAAATCTATTACAGGTATAGCAAATAATACTACTACTAACCAAAAACATATTAATGAAATATCAGATTTCATTGAATCAGGAGCAATATTATAAAAATCACAAAGAGCAGATATATTATCCGATATATACTCATGGGCTTTAACTAAAATAGCACTTATTGCAATTTTGGTAGTAATAGATGTTTTTACTTTAGCAATTTCCTTTTGTATTTCTTCTTCTACTTTGGTCTCAACTATTTCATTAATATATGAATAAGCTTTTTGCATGAATTGTTCTTGATATTCAGGAAATTTTTCTAATTCATTGAGTAAGGGATTAATATCCTCTAAGTTATTTACTAATGTTTCATCATAGTATTCAGTATCTTTTAATTTTGACGTAAAAGATGAAATGAGGTCTTTATTATAAGATATCTTATCTTGAATTCTAATAGATTGTTGAATTGCTGTACAAATATGATTAGGAATAGTAGGTATTGAAATTTGACTAAGAATATTAGAATATTGATAAACTTCTTGAGGAATGTTAGGAATATTATAATATTGAGCTATTGTAAAAGAATTTAGATGCATGTTACTAAGAATATTAGTGTATTGAGACATTATGGAGGAAATATTAGGAATTTGTGGTATTGAAGTGAATTTAGGTAGATTATTTGCTAAAGACATAGCATTACTAATTGCTGTGTTATATTGATTTATTTGATTAATTTTAGATAAATTATCAGCAATAGATGTAACGTTATTAAAAGATAATGTAGAAAGTTGGATTTTTTCTAAATCTGAAAGTTGGTCATATTCATCTACATGAAGATTTTCGGATGAGTTTTCAGAAATTGAGGTTTCGTTTGGTTTCATATGAATGAATCCTTTCCTTATAATAATCTAAGTAAATAAATGGGGGTTTATTTACTTATGATTATTATATATTTTTTTAAAGTTTTTAGGAAGGAATCTATTATAAGGGTTTAAATACTAAATTAAAATATGGCGGTGATATAGCGATCGATGCATTGATATAAAAAATAGTATAAGAGATATTAGTTATGTAGCAGGCGTGATTATAATAGTATATTTCAAATAGTCTTTATAACAGAAGAAATATTTAAGATATATTTACGTTAAAAAAATAATATATGCTTGTAAAAATACTAATATTACAAATTATTATTTTAAGAAAAAAGTATTAACTTACAATATTATTAAGGAGTTAAGAAAATGCAACTTACAGATAAAGAATTTTATTGTTTGTCTTGGCATTATAATGCTTTTTATGAACAAGCCAAGCATAAAAAAATAGCAGATTACGCACAAGCATGCGAAACCTGCAAATATAAAAAACAATGTTATATTGAAATTAAAAATCCTATTGTATATGAAATGGAGAAAAAATTGCCAGTACAAATAATAAAACATATACATCAAAAAGATATTTTTAGTTTAGGTAAAAATAATTAACGTCTAGGAATAGTTTTTAATAATAGCAAAACAACAAATGAATAGAAATATTAAATAGAATAGGAGGAATACTATGGATTGGAAGCTGGAATATGAGCTTACTCGCAAAAATATAGTTTCATCTATTGAGAGTTTAAGAACAACACTTACTGCACAGGAAAACTTCTTGAAAATTCTTGATAGAAACTATAATGAACGCAAAGAAATAGAAGCTTTGAAAATAGAGAAACAAAAACCTTATACAGTCCAGCAAGTAGCGGAACAGTTAAATGTAGATAGGCAAACTATTTATAAAGCTATAAAAGATGGAATATTAAAAGCTCGTCATATACGAGGTTCAATTCGCATCTATCCAGAGGATTTGAATAACTATATCAATCAATGTTGAATTTTTAATAAAGGAGAGTAATGACTAATGGCAGTTAAATATACTGATGGTAAAAATATATATTATGTATCAGGAATATTAGGTGAAAATAATTTTGCAGTTTGCAAAAAAGCCATTAATTCTAAATCTATTGGTCATCATAAATATAAAAGCAGTGCTAATAAAACTGTTCATACAGCAGGTGAAGCACAAGATTATTTAGATAGAATTGCCGAGAAAAAAGGTTGGGACGAATATTAAAATAGAGGTGATATTTATGAAATGGTTTAGATATCATAGGATTTTTGCTGGTCTTGTTGTTGGCGGTATAGCTGTATTGAGTATTGGTGCAATAGATAATACAAAAGCACCGCCAACAGAGAACATATATATAGTCCAAAAAGGTGATAATCTTTGGCGGATAGCAAGTCAATATTGTTCTGATGAAGACAATATTCAAGAATTTATTTATGAAATAAAAAAAGATAATCCTCATATAAAAGATTATCTTCAAGTAGGGCAAAAAATAGTTATAAAAAAAGAATTAGTCGATACTGCCATATCAACTAATTCTCAAGAACATAAATATTAACTTTATGTTTATATTTTACCATACTTTGAAATAAATTACTAACGAGTAAATGCGAAAAAATACGACTTAGTACGAGGAAATTCAAGAAAATTCGAGTTGTTACGAGAAAATGCAACATAATACGAGAAACTTCGAGAAAATACGAGTAAAAAAATGAAATTAAGTAGAGAACAAGCATTAATTTTAGCAGAGTTAAAAACTTCAGGAGCAACAAAATCATTACGAGGTTTAACTACTGTAGAGTTAAACAAGAAAATACCTGGAAATATAAAGCAAAGTATCATTTATCGCAATGCTTTAAAAATGCGTGATATGGGCTTGATAGATAATGGCATCAAGGTAGGAAAATCACACAGTTATTATATAACATCAATGGGGATTAATGCTTTAAATGAAGAAAAAAATAAATAATCA
>OHAA01000185.1_pt1 | contig 30282 bp, 26 predicted proteins | sample 1606051 | NCBI WGS metagenome assembly OHAA01 (sample SAMEA3541493, study PRJEB24748) | human gut metagenome | biome: human gut; feature: human-associated habitat; material: faeces | place: China | collected 2012
ATACCGTCAGAGCCAGGGAATGGCTGCGTGATCATCTCCAAGAAAACGTCCGCAGTCCCCTATCGGTTAGCGAGGTCGCGCATAAGATGTAAATTGCGTTATTTTTATCTCAAGAGTGAAACTTAAGAGTACATAGAATCTCGGGGTTATCTAAACCGACTCGAACATTTGTCCTTTGTACTGTAAGATTCAGAGCAAAACGAGTGAAAAATACACAACGAAGTTACTTGTGAAAGATAGTGGTTATGTCTGGAACATTTGGGGTCAGAATCTCACCGGAAGCTCGAAGGGGAGAGGGTGGTGAAAACCAGGTAAAGGCTTTTTTCTCTGACACTTTCCAATGGTGCATAATGTCCAAGGACATTGATTTTGGCACTGATTTATGGGTGATGCCGGTGAGCGCTGAGGGAGTGCCTTCATTTGTGTTTCTTGGCGTGCAGGTAAAGAAAGGAGCGAGCTATTTTAGGTATCCCCAAAAAGATGAGCAAGGCAATTTGGTCGGTTGGTGGTTCAGATTGGACGCCAATCATGAAGCTTCATGGACTAATGGAAGAATTGCCCATATTGTTGTTTTGATTTCTGATGAAGGGACAATGTATTGGTCCAAGATTGAATCTTCGCAGATCGACCACTCTTGTCAGATGCCCAGAATTCTTGTACGTAAGGACCATGTGCTGAAAAAGACGGACGAGGAGGAGCTCTCCGAGTTCGCATGCAGCACGTATGAGAAGTCTGCATTCAACGGAGTTGTGTGGAATGGCCTGAAAAACATTAAAAATCAGGATCGCATTCGACTCGCAATGCTCGCTCCTCGTGTGATAGCCCCGCATGTGAATAAACATATAGATAACTTGAAAGGTCATGAGGCCTTGGCTTCCTTGCTATATGGGAATGAGTATGGATTGGAGTGGTACTGGAGAGCGGGAAGTGGCTCCATGGCTGACGTGGCCATGCAGAAAGGGAAAAGAAAGAATGAGGCATGGGCTTCATCTGACTGGTGCTGGAAGGCGGCCGCGGCTTTTTATGATTACCTTGATGGACAGGGTGGGCGCTTGGATGAGCTTTTTTCGGTTGCGAAATCTCCTGAAGAGCGAGCCGCATCGGCGGTAATGCAATTTGCCTTTGATATAGATAATAATGATTGGAGTGCCGCTCTTCAACATATTGAAGCTGTTATGACCTATGATCTTTGTCCTGTAGATAAAGCGTGGCTGTTGGTCCACGAATCATGGGCGATGTTTGAACTCGGTCGTAGGGATGAAGCTATTTCTGCCGGTTCGAATGCAGTGAGTCTTTGCTTGCAGAATCCAGATGATATTACCGCTAATGGAATCTGTGGCGCGGCAATGAGGTTGCTGTGGCAATACGATTGGATTTGGGGAAACGTTAAGTCATCTGGAAAGCAGGTTGATGTAGCTGCGGTGATTCAGTCATCCGACAATCCAATTTTCTGGTGGCTCGAATTGGGAGAGCGTAGCATTGCGGGTAACGCAGTGTCGAATCGGTGGCTTCATAGCATTGGAGAAGCAGAGAAAACCCATTCGCTAAGACGACGTTTTATCTCCCTTATTCTTCAGACGGCATTTCTCGGTGACAGAGATGCGTGGAAAAGATATTGCTGTTTGCAGGCAGAAAATGCGTATGCTCAGATTGAGGATGATAATGGGGAGAGAGCGAACATCGTCAATGTACTTGAAATGTTTCGGCGGTGTTCTTCCAAAGACGATTATCGGAAAGTACTTCGGTCCGCCATCCAGAGAGCTTCAGACTCCAGGATTGTTGAATATGCCGAAACTGTATCGTTGAATGAGTCCACGCATTCAACGGCACTGAATGATCTGACGTTGTTCCAGTGCATAGGTGATTATCTTTCTGCAGATAAGGCTGATGAAGTTTGCCGTTGGTGCTTGACGACGATGGCATCTAGGCAGGAATACTCTCAGAAGGTTTCTGCAACGTTCGATATTCCAAGTGAACTGTTCGAGACGCTTAAAGCTTGTTATAGGGCGGCAAATCGAGATGTACAGGAAAAGATTGAGCAATGGTTCTTGGAGTTGCCTTGCGTAGGGGAAAGCTCTGCCTCAGAAGCGCAGAATTTAACAATCTTATTTCCGGATTCTTTCTGGAGTGATGGCAATTTGACAACCTTGCTGCAACGAGGCGATGATGGGTCTTTACAGCAATGGTACGAATATAAGCAAAGCTCTCATGATGAGGAATCGGAAGCGCAATGGCACGTAAAGGTGAAGAGCGGTCAAGTTGATGTAATCAAGAGCATTGATGATGCGAAAAAACTTTCTGAGGATGAGATTCAAAAAGTCTCCGATTGTTTTTCTGCATATTGTGTTGAAACAATAGAAAGATATGAGCGGTGGGGAGTTGTTTTTTCTTCTGGCAGAGATGATACGCTTAGTGCGTTTCTTTTCTGTGGATACGTTCATCCGGAGTTAGTTGATTGGACTGCTTTCGTGAAGATTATGTTATCCAAAGCCGAAGCAATCCAAGAAAAAATATGGCCTTTGAAATTTCTTGCATGCTTCGGTAATGAATTGCCTGATGAAATTCAGCAGGAACTATTTGATATGCTGTCGCGTTTTGTCAAAAGCTCTGAGGATAAGGCCGATATTGTGTATTGGCTAGCGTATGAAGCGATGGCATCGCTATGTGAAGATGAACGTCAAAATATTATTGATTATCTGATATCGAATAAACGATACAATGCGGTCGCTCGCATAGTGCAACGGTTCCCCGCTGAGAGGTACGTACAGTTGATGGTCACCATGCTGAAAATAGGATTTGCTGGCACGTGCGATGCCGTAGCTGGTGCATTAGCCAAACTTGAGCTATGCAATCTTGGTGGTACGACTGTAGCCAAGATTGTTGATGACATAATGATTAACGGCACCCTTGCTCAGAAAGAATGGGTGACCGAGGTAGTGGTCGAATCCACTGAGAAAATTCCTGCCGGGATGAGAAAACAACTTATCGCTATGGAAGATTCAATAGGTGCATCTAAGAGAAAAGCATTGAAAGAAAGACTGGACGCTTAGTGGATAGAGGGCTGCAGACGTTTCTTTGGAGGTGGCTTCACTGTCATTTGCTGGTGGCGTTATCCCTATGTCGTGCCCGAGCAGCGACAATGTTATGGAGGCGCAGGTGTACAACAGGAAAAACGAGACCTGTGCCAATCATCAGCCAGACCTGTCTGGTGGTGAACGGTTCCATGTACCACTTGTAGGCGGAGATTAGGATGAATAGGTAGATGAACCCGAAGAAGCCGTCGTTGATTCCTATCATTCCGGGGATGAAGCTGGTCAATCCCCATATGACCAGCACGGTCGCGGCCAGCGCGAGGTGGTATTCGCGGCCGAGCGCTTTCAATCCCTTGGCCAGGAAGGGAAGCAGCGCTAGGAAGATGGCGTAGGCGGTGGCGTACCACCACACGCCCATGCTCAATGACATGACGCTTTTCACCATGAGTTTCATACTGAGGTCGGCTCGGTCGAACACGAGGTAGAACGTTACGAGGATAAGGCTCCAGAACAGGAGTTCGCGTTCCATGATCCACACGCGTTTCAGGTTGGATTTGATGGTCTGTTCCTTGTCGAGGAAGAACCATGCGGAGATGGAGAAGAAGATGACCACGCCGACCTTGCCGCCGCCGGCCATGACGAGCTGGAAGAAGATCCGCTCCGGTCCCAAGGGAGTTTCAGCACGTCATAGCCGTTAGGGACGATGAAGTGATGGGCGAGGATCATGAACATCGCGATGATGCGCAGCAGTTCGATGCTGGAACCCCCCCATTTGAAATTCGGGAAGGTAACTGCATGCCGTGCTTGGCGCTCATGCCGATGTTGTTCTCCATGTCATGGTTCTTCTCGCTCACGGCTCTCCTCTGGTTTGAATTCTCTCCTCCAAAATCCTACGGTCTCAGACCGACTGAGGTATTCCCGTTGTTCTGGAATGCCATAGCGATTCTTGTCAAAACATCTCTGAATCCCAAATGCAAACGCAGTGCGGCGGATTATGAGTTGTGAGGCGATGGAGTCTGCGAAATGTTATGGCAAGAGCCCGTACGGCCAGCGCCTCAAGATCATCGCCGATGGCGAGATCATGCTGGTTCCCAACCAGAAGAACTGAGTTCTAGGGTGGATGGTGTTTAGGGGTGCTGCCTCAGTGGGCCGTGTCCCGGTGCGTGGCGCCCATTGGGGACGCTTTGATGGGGACATTCCAATGGTTGTCGCTTCAGAATATGGTGGAAGACCGCTTTCCTGGTATCCTTCCCGTTCTCATCTGCCTCACTGTGCTACGTAACAATCCCCGGTAATTCCAAAAAATCCGTGCGATCGCCAACCCCAAATCACACGGATTTTCCATATCAAATTGCTATTGTTTTCGCCATACGCTTGCCGTTCCGGAGTGGTAGCCAATGCAAACGGTATGAGCTGGGATCTGTGGCGTAATCGGTGGTGAGGCTAATGGTGTTACTAATCTGCCAGCAGTTTGGCTTGTTTATGGTCAAATAAACGTTACTAGCCTTGTCTACCCAACTTCTTTTGAACAGACTTTAGGTTGTATCTATTTCGAAAGGAGGCTCATATTGGTCTGTGCCATCTACCGGTAGCGGGGTACAGACGTTTGCTTGGAGATGGTTGCAGCTCCATTCATTAGTTTCGCGGTATCGCGTCGGGCTTATTCAACCGAGTGACTCTGTTGCCTCTGGCGTTCAAATTAACTGGTGACAATACGCTGTTTTTATTTGGCGATTAATCGCATGCGACTTGCAATTCTTCGATAGTCAGCCTGCCGGTATTCTGTAATTCGCGCATCAAGCCGCCGATTGGTTTGTGGCCTGTGTCGGAGCTGTATCTTTGCAGGAGCGAATTGATCGAATGGACAAGTTCGTCCCGGGCCTGGCCCTTCGTGTAATAGAATCCCAGGAATGAGTTCACTCCGGAGTCTGTGTCTGTGATGTGGGATTTATCGAAGAATTGTTTAAGGTAGGGGTAGTCGGCTTCGCCTAGGGACAGGCCGAAAAATTTGATGACTCGCAAATTCTCTTCGGGGGACTGAAGTGCTCTGAAGACCGAATCCAGATCCGTATTGGTGCCGGTGACGCCAAGAGATAGAGAGCGTTCCGCTTTTGTGAAGCGAACGGCATTAGGCAGATCGTCGTCTTCTGTATATTGGCTCGTGCCTCCAATGCCGAAGAAGGCGTTTTTGTCTTGCAATGAGCCGTGAATATTGGCGAAGGTTGGGCTGTTGGTCAAGGGGCGTGTGAAGTTGAAAGAAAGGACGTAGTGGTCATCTCTTCCGCTGGAGAAAGATGCATAATTTTCGACGGAACCTATTGCGAAGGATTCTTCTTGAATCGGGGTTTGTGCTTCGGTGATTTCCTTAAAAAGTTGGTCGGCTCGTTCCCTATAGGGGATGTTTTCGTTGACTGCGGTGGCCAGATATTCTTGGAAATCGGATTCGAAATTCTTGAGTTCTTTCAGGAAAAGCTTGTAGACGTCAACATCGGTGTTTTGGAATTGGTCGTTTGTACGTAAACGTTCATATAACCAAATTAAATGCGCTACATGTTCTTCTTGGCCTGTTGGGGTGCGGGGGTATGCGAACATGTCGGCGCACATGCCGATGCTCAGATTTATATAAGCATTCTCGTTTATTGTAAAAGTTTCTATAATAGATTCGACGTCTTTCCAAGTCGACGCGCATTTGCCGTTGTTCTGGTCATGGTAGTAGGCGAAAATGAAAAACCAGGCGCTTGGAATCTTGTGGCAGTCGTTGGTCTGAAGCTCTTCTTCTAGCACAGTCACTGCTGTCGGTTTGTCTTTTTCAAAGCCGGGAAATACAGAAAAACGATTATTGAAATAATCCGAATATCGTGACGGTAACCCGCAAGCCAGATCAAATCCATTGCCAAGAAGATACAGCGTCTTCATACTTTCCTCGATTCTATCTTTATATGTCTTTTTACCTGTGTTTCGCGACGTTTCCGGTGTCTGCTAATTGTGAAAGTGGTGTGTTGCATTGGACATAATCCGGAAGAATTACAAGACCGATTGCCATCGTTTACCACGTTCCCTCATGCCATGGTCGTACGTGATGTTCCGCATACTAGAAATTCGTGCGACCATTCATCTGATCGCACGAATTTCTTATATCTGAACCGTAATGTCAGTGCGGCTTCCGTATCTTATAAAGGCGCTGTCATGGGGATTCTACAGAGGGATAGGACCTTGGCGGTAATAATGTTTCGTTCTAGTATGTTCTAGTAAGTACTAGTTAAGGATCAATGTTGAAGGATGCATTGTTCTTTTGGTTTTGAAGCTGCATGAAATATTGTTTTCCAGTCACGGTCCCGTCCCGATAAGGGGCAGCGGATGTTATACGGCGCGAATGACAGGCGACAGCGTAAATGACGGCGTTGAAACATCATGATGTTCGGGTAGAGTTGGCGCAGGATAAGGTTGGCGCGGAGGAGGAAGCCACGTGAATCAACCATCCATGCCTGATCGTACCAACGGTACGAATGATTGCCGCAAGTCGCTGCAATACCGGCCGTTCCTGCGATTTCTGATATCGCAGGAACGCAACGTCATTTGGCTGCTGCTGGCTATCGCTTTTCTTCCGGTGGACGGCACCACGCTCGGCCTGTACGCGCTGTTCTGGTCGCCAATCAGTCCGGCGCTGTTCGCCGTGTACTGCCTATGCAATTGGCGTCAACTGCGCATCGTGGCCAACCGGTACCTGCCAATGTTCCTCCTGCCGGTGGCCTGCATAATCCTGTCCATCCCGGGATGGCTGAAGTTCGGCATCCACCTCAACGCCGCGTTCATGAGCATCACCGGATTATTGGGCGTGCTCGCCACTTTGGGTGCGATCGCCCTTGCGCTCGACATCAAACGCATTCCGTGGCGTACGCCATTGCGGATTCTCATCGCTTCCTACTGGTTCTCCTTCGGCGTGGGCGTGGTGCAATGGCTAGCCATCCATCTGCATATCAAGCCGTTGACCGACTATTTCGCGCACCTCATGTACCGGCAGTACATCAATGAAAGCTCGGTGTGGGGCGGTGGTCGCCCGCAGTTCCTGTTCGCGGAGCCCAGCTATATCGGCATGCATCTGTTCGGCGTATTGCTGCCGCTTATGTGGCTTATGCGTGGGCGCGACCGTATCTATGCCAAGCGGTTGCGCAACCTCATCGTTGTGTATGCGATTGGCGCTGTGCTAATGCAGGCCGGCACCCGGATCGTTCTTCGCGCGAATCTATCAGAGTCTTGACCCGATATGCGGGCTGCTCGCCCATCCGTGGACGGTGCTTACCGGATATGGCGCCGGCAACATCATCAACGCGGTATGGGCCGGCGCGAAGCATGCGGGACGATTGCTGAATGGCCTAGGCATGAATGGAAGTGCTGCGGTGGGATTCGCGGCTGGCATTAGCAATCATTTGGGTAGGTAATGTTCGACTGTTCAGTTTTTTGAGCCTTGCCGCTCTGGAGCTGCCATAAGCGAATGAAATATGTTTCGTTGCTTAGGACGCAGTGGTCACGGCCTGTTCGGACCGCAGCTCCTCGATACTTATATGCAAGACGGCAGTCGATGGCCGTCTATGCTGGGTGAAGTGATCTGAAGTGATCTGAAGTAATTTACAAGCTGCGAATTTGCGAACCGAACGGCCACAAAGCCAGCTTGGCCATCTTGAACGACTGAATGCCGAACGGAATGCCAATAATGGTAATGCAGTTGAGTAGCCCGGCGAACACATAGCCTATTGCCATCCACAAACCAGCCAGCACGAACCAGATGATGTTCAGCAACACGGATCCCACACCTCCGCCATACTCCACGGTCTTACCGAACGGGGTCAGCGTGAGTCCCGCCATCTTGAACGCCTGAATGCCCAGCGGAATGCCCACAATGGTGACGCACAGCACCAGGCCGATAATGGCCCAGCTGGCGGCGAGCAGCAGCCCGCCCAGAATCAGCCACAGAATATTACCAAGAAGTCTCATACGCACATGATACTGACATGCCGTGCCGATGCCGACAAGTGGCAACGGATAACAACAAAAGATACAAAAAGCAGCAAAGCCATGTGGGAAGGATGCATTTTGCCTCGTCATAAGCAAAAATGGCGAGGCAAATTTATCGAACCTTAATCGAACCAAGTTTTAATACGGTTGCATTGCTTGGCGATGCCTCCGAATATATTGGTCAAACTTTTATTTTGCTTTCCGAGGTGTTGCTGGCAGCAGCGTATTGAATGGATTTTTGCAGTCACTTAATTGATGCGGCTGCAAAAGCGATCGGTATTTTCTGGCTGAATTCTTTGAGTGCGGAGCGGCAGAAAACAGAATCTTTGATAAGTGCCATGTAAAACTGCTCAACATCTGTTTGACTGAAAGCCCGCTACAAATCTGCCATACATACCGCAGATAGACCGGTTGAAATGGGAAAGATGCGCAGAGTGTGGGGCGTTCGCCTTGGGAACGGACGCCCCACACTTGTTGTGCGGGAATTTATAGCATTCCGATCAGTCCGTGATCGTGGCCGTCGCGTGCGAAGGCTGGAATCGTGTCTATTCCGGCGTCGACAGTGATTTTTTGCCCCCCTCCATACACTTTGCCAGTGCGTAGATCCGTCCATGTGATGCTAGCGTTTCCGGGAAGCGTCACCTCACGCGATCTGGCTCCGGCCTCAACTACGGGGGCCACTAGGACATCAGGGCCGAACATGTATTCATCGGCGATATCAGACACCGATTCGTCTTGAGGGAACTCGTAGAAGAGTCCACGGACCAAAGGCTGGCCATCGGTATGTGCTGATTCGAACAATTCCCGCGTGTAAGGGCGCATTTTCTCGCGAATGGCAATGAACTTTCGGAAGATCTGCTCCGTCTCGGGGCCATAGCTCCAAGGCTCATTGTCGGCACCACTTGGCGAACGGTGGTCTCCGGCCGAATTGGTGATGGTCTCCTTGCCGGTTGTCGTATGCAGACTACGGTCGCCATGGTTGCGCATGACCGGTAGGAAGCATGAGAACGCGCACCAGCGGGCCAACAACTCCTTGAAATCGTCCGAATCAATTATCCCGTCATGGAAACCGCCCATATCGGTGGTGAACCAAGGAATACCGGCCATGCCCATGTGGATGGCGCAGGTAATCTGGGCACGAAAGTCGGCGAAGGTCGAACCAACGTCTCCAGACCAAACAAGAGAACCATAGCGTTGCGAACCAGCCCAAGCGCAACGGGTGAGGTTGACGATGTCACCATCCCTTCCTATGGTTTGTTGCCCCTCGTAGAAGCCTTTGTTGTAGTCTCTTGGGTAGATGTTTGCCACCTGCTGGTTTGGGCCGGCGTAATATCGATAGTTGTCGAAATCGTACGTGCCGTATTCAGGTTCCGCTTCATCGAGCCAGAATGCATCAACCCCAAGCTCGGCATAATTTGTTCGGCACTTCTCCCAAACGTATTCGCGAGCTTTTGGATTGGTGGCGTCATAGAACTGGCTGGGACCTTCGAACATCATGCCGACGTCTTCACCCTTATCTGCGCGCACGAGAAGGTTCTTTGACTTCATCTCAACATAATTCTCTGAGGCGAGCGCGACCTGGGGCCACACAGATACCATGAGTTTCACTCCCATGCTGTGCAGCTCGTCCGCCATAGCTTTGGGATCGGGCCAGAATTCATTCTCAAAACGGAAGTCACCCATATGCGGCCAGTGGAAGAAATCTACAACGATGAGATCCAATGGAATATTACGCTGTTTAAACCCATGAGCGACGTCTAGGAGCTGACGTTGATTCCAATATCTAAGCTTGCACTGCCAGAATCCCAGTCCCCATTCAGGCATGTGAGGAGCATGCCCTGTGGCGTCGGCATAATGCTTCATTATCGAAGAAGGTGTATCGCCTGTGGTAATCCAGTAATCAATCTGCTTGGCTGATTCAGCTCGCCATTCCGTACGGTTCTTGCCGAACGTAACGTTTCCAAGTGCCGGGTTATTCCACAGGAAGCCATATCCGGCGCTGGAAACCACGAAAGGAATAGATGCCTGTGAATTGCGATGCGCGAGTTCGAGGGTACAACCTTTCAGATTGAGGATGTTCTGTTGGTACTCGCCCATACCATATAGTTTCTCATTTTCCGGTGTGGTAAAGGAAGCAACGATGGAATAGTCGCCTCCGGTGATCGGTTTGAACCATCGCGCTCGAAGATTTAGTGATCCGCCAGATGGTATTTCCTGAATGAGCGGTGTGCCGTCTGCCTTATAGAAGCTTAGTAAACAGCGTGGCTCTTCATATCCTGATCCGGAGTACAGGCCGCAGGATGCTTTCGCTTGAACTACAATATCGCCATTGCGTAATTCGGCGGTTCTACTGGGCTTGTCAATGGTGATGCCATAGTTGTGGCTGCCTGAGGCCTGGTTGTTTTGTGGCAGCAAAGCTCCGTCTTGTTCCTGTATCTCATGCATTTTCGAGGCGCGGACGCGGACTGAATTCTTTCCCCATGGTTCGATGCGAAGATATTCGCCGTCACCAGTCCACAACAGTGCATCTCCATCGATAGCAAAAGTTAGTTCACTCATAGTTGGTCCTTGTTAATTATGTACTTAAGGGTTGGATCAGTCTTTCACCGCTCCGGCTGTTACGCCGGCGGCAACGTATTTCTGTGCGAAAATTAGTAATAGTGCTGTTGGTACTGAGGCCAATACTGCGGTGGCCATCATTGGCCCCCATTCTTGGTTCTGTGAACCGATAAAGTCATATAGACCCATGGTGATTGGCCTCATCTTGCCGCCACCGGAATCGAGGGTCGAAGCAAACATGAAATCTGACCATGCCCAGAGGAAAGCGAACAGCGAAGTCGTGACAATGGTATTACGGGAGAGTGGAATCACGATTTTGGCAAAAACACCCCACTGCGATGCTCCGTCGATTTGCGCTGCCTCCACCAACGAGCGTGGCATACCGGACATAAATCCCGTCATCAGAATCACTGCGAACGGTACCGACAAAGTGGAGTCGGCAACGATAAGTCCCGGAATACTGTCGAGAAGACCGATGTCATCGTAGATCTGGTAGAAGCCTAGAGACATAACGACCGCGGGAATCATCTGAGCAACAATCAACAGGAAGTTCATGGACTTTGAGCCTTTGAACTCCAAGAAAACAATGGCGTATGACGAAGGTAATGCAATTGCTAGGGTCAGGATCACGCATCCTATGGCAACTAGCAATGACGTTCCTAGGTAGGGGAGCTGTGAACTTAACGCAGAGGCATAATTGTCGAGCGTGAAATCTTTCGGGAACAGATCACCTGAACGGATGGAGCGACGTTGCGTGAATGATATGTTGATCATCCAGTATACGGGGAAGAGCATAATCAGCGTCAAAATGATGCCTATAAGTGTTTTCCACCATGATGAACGATGTTTCATTTTAGTTACCTCTTCTCTTCATTCCGCTGGGCCCACAGGTAAATCAGAGCGAAAATCAGTGCTACGACAATGAGAATCGTGCCCACAACGGATGCTTCCGAATACCGGATGGTTGCTGATGTGCCCTTTCCGAAAGCCATCTCATAAGCCCAAGTTGCCAAGGTTCTCGAAGATCCAATGCCCTTGGTCATAATCCAGATGATGTCTACTGTTCGTAACGTGTAGACGAAACCTAGCAGGAGCGTGATCATCGATACCGGCTTGAGCAACGGGAAAGTAATCTTCCAGAAGCGCTGCCAAGCATTGCAGCCATCCAACGCGGCGGCTTCATACAAGTCGCCATTGATGTTTTGCAAGCCCGAATACAGAATTACGAGGTTGAAAGGAATACCAAGCCAAATATTGGCAATGATAACCGCCCACAAGGAATGATCGGCTTGCAGCCACCAAACCGGGTCCAAACCAAATAGTTTGAGGAAATTATTAATAACACCGCTGTCGGCGTCCATCATCCATTGCCAGATCGTACCGGAAATCATTGGCGGAAGTAGCCATGGTACAAGGAATGCGCCGCGCAAAGCCGCGGAAAGTTTGAAATTCTGATTGAAGAAAACCGCCAATGCCAAGCCGATAGAGTATTGGAAAACGATAGAAGCGAAGACGAAAATCAAAGTCTGTCCGAGAATGGTCCAGAACTGTTGATCGCTTAATATTTCCTTATAGATATCGAATCCAGACCAAGGGGCATCGCCGGTCACAAAAGTGCGACGTGTGTAGCGGTGCATACTCATGGAAATATTCTGAATCAGAGGCCAAACGTAGAAGATAAGCATGTAAATAATCAGCGGGGCCGCGAAACCAATGGCGGCCAATGTGGTTGGCTTGATTCGCCTTGGTTTATTTACGGTGATTGTTTGGGACATAGTTCACCTGCCTGTTGATGGAAAAGATGGAATGGGGCGTCTGAATATCGCAATGAATGACGGACAGATGCCCCAGAAAAATATGAGACCGCGAATCAGCCCTTATTCAAGGCAGCCTGTAGATCTTCAGAAAGCTGTGCAGAAATGTCTTCGTATTCCAGACCAACGTCAGTGGTACGGCCTTCAGCATTTTCTACGGCGTCAACCCAAGGTGCCCAGGCGCTGTTCTCTTCCACCTGCTGCTTGCGGACGTCACTTTTGGCGGCAAGATAAACCATCTCATCATTGGTCTTCTTGAGATTATCTCCGTCAATGAGGCACTGAATGACTTCCGCGGTTGCCTTCATCTTGTCACTGTCTTTGGTTTTCTGGGTTGGAATGGTAATGAACTCGCCACCGCTTGGAACCGGGGCTACTCCGCCATCTTTGGCCGGAATGGAAATCATCTTGTAGCCTTTCTCGGTGGCTGACTCCATCTGCCATGAACCATTTTCAGAGAAGCCGTAATCGCCGCCAAGGAATAGATCCCACGCAGCAGATTGGTTGTCCGTTGCGACCGATTTCGGAGCCCAACCTTTTTGGACCCAGCCGGATACCAGATCAAGCGCATCCTGCTCGGCACTGGAACCTGAAGCGTCCTTCAATTGACCGCCGGCTCCCCAGAACCAGGGGAGGAACTGGAATGTTCCTTCTTCGCCGGAAATGCCGGAGAACGTGATGCCCTTATATCCTGCGTTTACTACTTTTTCGATGGCACTGTTGAGCGAATCCCAATCGGTGATCGATTCTGGGTCTACGCCAGCCTTATTGAGGACATCGGGGTTGTAATACAAGCCCAATGCGTTAGTGCCGTAAGAAACCCCATATTGTACGCCGTCGATGATGCCGGGGCCTTCGATATTCTTGTCGAACCCTGAAACGTCGACTCCCGCTGCCTCGATATCCGTAACAAGTCCTGCGTCGACAGCGGTAGGCATCTTTGGGTTATCGATCAGGGCGATCTGAGGTGCGTTGCCGGCCTTGACGGCTGTTGTGAGATTGTTTAATAGGTCTGACTGCGCATAGCCGATGCGTTTTACGTTATATCCCTCAGGAGCACAATTGGTAACGTATTTCGCCCATGTGCTGCTATCGTTCTTCTGAGGGTATGGGTCCCAGAATTCGATTGTTTTGGAATCTTGACTCGAGTTGCTACCGCAAGCGGCGAGACTGACTGCCGCGGCACTTGCGGCGATTAAAGCTATCACGCGCTTCATATTTGAACCGATCATTTGGTATTTCCTTTCATTAACAGCGCACCTATGCGCTGAATGATTAATTTATTGCGTTTGGGAAGTTTTAATCCCAAACTGTTGAACCGGTTAAACAAGTTAAATAATAAACCCTGATCTTTGAAAAGTCAAATCGACGAACTTAACTAATGTAGAATCTCGTGGTTGTTTTCTGCGCGTAACCTACGTAGCTGCGATGTTACTCGGGCTCTTGGGTTAGTGGATAATCAAGATAGCGGGTGACCGTCGGGGCTTTCGGATTGTTTATTCGACGCAAAAGGGCTCCCACGGCGGCTTCTGATAGTTGCGCAATGTCCGGACGCACTGCAGGGAATGATATCTTCATTGATGTTGCTAGCTGTTTCGGGAAGACGGTTACGACCTGCAAGTTATCCGGTGTTCGGAGGTTCCTGCGTGCCAAGACCTGAGGGGCAACGATTGTTGCTGGCTCGTTGTGAAGTATCAGAGCGGTCGCTTTGGCGTGCGTATCTAGTGCATGCTCAATGAGGGGCGAAGGATCCGAATCGTCGTCTTTCGGATATTCGACATGCATTTTCAGGTCAAGACGTTTGGCGGTCTCTATCGCTGAATCCAGAAAGCGCCAAGCGTAGCCAAGACCCTGATCAAATATTGTGTGTGACCATGGAATAAGAATCACCTCTTTATGCCCTTCAGAGGCTAAGAAATTCAAGATTGATGATGCAGCCTTGGCGAAATCGGAATCCACTGTATCCAAACCGTGTGAGTTCTTTGGCGAGCCGAATGCAACGGTCGGAATGTGCTCTTTTGCGGCATAGCTGACTCGTGGATCCTCATCTTTGACGTCCATCAGGATGAACCCATCCACTTTCTTTGACGACCATGCTTCATGCATTGCCTCGAAGCCGTCGTTCTCGCCAATGAGTAGGGTGTCGTATCCTCTCTTTGTCGCTTCTTCGGATAGCAGGTACACGTACAGTCCAAAGAGGGCTGACAGATAGTTGCCGTGAAAGGCGGGGGAGACCACACCTATTGTTTTGGTTTTTCTTACGGATAGTGCGCGGGCTGCATGGTTCACCGTATAGCCTAATTCGTCAATCGCATGTTGCACCTTAAGTGTTGTAGCTTGGGTGATTCGAGGATCTCCCGATAGTACATACGAGACTGTTGCCTTGGAAACACCGGCTGCGTGCGCCACGTCAGAAATTGTTACCATATATCACCTGCTCTTGCTTCGTCGCTTCGCTAGGTTAAGCAAATAATCAACATGAGACAAGTTTAGCGTTATCTGTTTGCGCGCGTCGTCATGATGGTCGACAAAAGGCAATGACTCTATTCCACGTTTCCTCTCGTCCAATGGAGGTGTGGACGGCTATGCGCGCGAGTATCTACCAAACTACTGATGTTGGCGGTTTGGGTTAAGTCGCGTTGCTGTCTTGGCGTATGCCGTTGACGGTGCGAACATTGGTGAGTTTGATTCGCATCGGTGCTTGAGGCGATTAAACGTACATGCGTGTGAAGAAAAGTACATTGAACGCCGTAAGAAAAGCACATTGAACGCCGGGGTAAGACGAAGAGGCTTGTCTGCGGCTCGCATCTCGTCTATGTATGGCAGATTCGGAGGCCTGACCGGAGACATCTCACTTACATATGGCAGACACATGCGGCGAAAACCTCAAAAACGTACCCCCGAAGTGGCTGTTTTCGCAGGCGGCGTGCCATATATAAGCGAGATGTTTCCGTACGAAAAGCAAAATCTGCCATACATAACGCAGATAGACCGGTTGGTGTGGGGTATTACGCGAAGTGATTTCACGCGAGTACACGCTGCGGCCTACAGCAGGGGAGCGGTGCGTGGTTTTGCGGTTGAGTTTCGTACTTGCAACTGCACGGGGAATGTCTCGAATGGTTCCTCGATGGGTTGTCCTTCGATGAGCGCCAGAGCCTTTTGTGCCGCATCGACGGCCATGTCGTATGGGCGCTGTCGAACGGTGGTTAGCTCAGCTTCTTTGGCGAAGGTGCTGTCGTCAAATCCGGTTACGGAAATATCTCCAGGCACGGAAAGGCCGCTGCGTTGAAGGCGGAAGAACAATGGAATTGCCTGTGAGTCCTGATGGAAACACAATGCGGTGGGTGGGTTGTCTTGCGCCATGATTTCGGAAATTGCCGCATCTAGAATGCTGTCGCCTTTTTGCACTGCCAGTGTGCGGGCGGTCAGTCCGTCAATTGCATCGCAGGCTTCCTGGAATCCGGAAATACGGTTAAATGAGCTGAATCCCAATGTGGAGGAAAAGCTTTCATATAAATACAGCAGGTTACGATGTCCCAGCTTGGCGAGATGTCGAACGATGAGTTTGATGCCTTCTTTGTCGTTGATACCGACAGTTGCATCGAATCCTTCGCTGGTGGTATTGATACCGATAATCGGAATTTTTGCGGTTCCGAGACGTTTGACCTCGTCGGGGCTGATGCCAAATGAGGAAACGAATACGGCATCGGCGTTGCTGCGTACGGGAAGTTCCTCGAAGAATGCGTCACGCGCCTCCGACCCCTCGATGGGGTAGATGACCAGATCGTACCCGGCGTCACGCAAAACATCGTTAAGTCCGGCAATGATTTCGGCGGTGAACCATTCGATGACGCCGCTGCCGACCAATAATGCTATGCGATAGGTTCTACCGGATTTAAGAATTCCTGCCGATCTGGAAACGCTGAAATTCAACGCATCGGCTGCGGCCTGCACTTTCAACCGTGTTGCCTCTGACACCTGTTCAGGGTGTGCGAAAGTGCGTGAGACTGTAGCGTTCGATACGCCTGCCTTCAGTGCCACATCGCCGATGCTCGCTTTCATGGTGCCTCCGAAAGTTTTTCACTGTTTGTTTCAGCCTACCATCATTACCGTCCTCATGGCTACAGAGTTGAAAGATGAATGAAAAGGGTTGCGATACGACACGCCGTATGAAAAACAATGTGTGCACGCTCACAGCGGTGAGATGAAACGGGTTTCAAATGAAACCGTTTACATTTTAAAAAACCTTGAATTGCCAATATGAAACCCTTGTCGTATGCTATTGCTTGTCCGCAAGGGGCGGATGAAGGCTTACGAGGACGTAAGGAGAGATATGAAAATCAACAAAGGTATCGCAGTGGCAGTGGCGGCCTTGAGCATCGTCGGCTTGGCTGCGTGCGGGAACAGCAATGCCGCGTCCGGCACAACCGATACGAAAGCCGACAAAGGGCTTGACGTTATCGGCAACACCATCACCTACGACCCCAATCATCTCGTGAACGACGGCAAGCCAATCCAGCTCGAGTACTGGAGCTGGGGCAGCAAGGGCACGGATCCTGTCTACAAGATGATTGAGTCCTACACGAAGACGTATCCGAACGTCACCATCAAAACGGTGAATGTTTCATGGGATGATTATTGGACCAAGCTGCCGTTGGCTCTGAAAGGCAAAAACGGTCCGGCCGTTTTCAACATCCACAACTCTTACGATGCGTTGATTCGTCCATACGCAGCGGATTACGATATCGACACCAAGTCTTTGGAATCCGACTACTCCACCGCATCCGTACATGAAGATGAGAACGGCAAAGTCAAGTACATCGACTCCGTGATCAACACCGGCAACATTTACTACAACAAGACATTGTGGAGCGAAGCGGGCCTCACCGACGCCGACATTCCGACCACATGGGACGAATTCATCCAGGTCGCCCAAAAGCTCACCAAAACCGACGGCAGCAAGATGACGCAGGCCGGCTTCAACTTCAACGGCGACGCCTACAGCGCCATCTATCAAGGTCTGAATTATCAGAAGGGTGAACTGCTCTTCAGCGAAGATGGCAAGAAAGCCAACTACAACAACGATGTGACCAAAGAAAACATGCAGTTCCTCAAGGATTTGTATGACAAGTACAAGGTCGGATCCGTTGACTTCGGCAACGATTACACCCAAAGCTTCGGTAACGGCCAGTCTGCGATGATCTACGCTTGGGGCCACATGGAAGGCACGCTGAAAGAAAAGTATCCAGATATTGACTACGGCGTGTTCGCCACCCCAACCTTCTCCGAAGACACTCCGTTTGCATACGACCGTTACAACGGCGAATCCACTCCGGGCGTCAACAAGAACCAGAGCAAGGAGCAGCAGGCCGTTGCCCAGGACTTCATCAAGTACCTGCTCGCCAACGATGATTACATTCGTGAAGCGGTATCCGAACTGAACTCCTTCCCAGCCAAGACCTCGCTGCAGAACGACAAGGACATTCTCTCCAAGCCGGTCATGGCCGCCATCCAGCCACGCGTAGACCGACTGATCTGGCCGGGACCGGCACCATCCACCGTTGAATCCAGCGGCACCACTGCTTTCCAGAACGTCTTCCAGAACGGCATGTCCATCGATAAGGCTCTCAAGGAGGCCCAGGGTCAGATGGATACCGACATGAAGAGCTCTGACTTCACGTCAATGGAAAGCAAGTACGCTTACTTCGACGAACATAAGTAATACCGATATATCCTTTCCAATCCCTTTTCCAATCCGGGCAGTCGCGGTACGATTCTTCTTCCGCGCCGCGGCTGCCTTTTATCTACGAGATACGTTCAATCTTCTTATTCGATTCGATCTGACACTCTGTATTGCGTAACAAAACGGTCGAATCGGCTCACAGAGAGGCGAGATTCAATGAAAAACAAAAATGGTGAATCTCTGGTATCGAGAATTTTCACCCTACGCAACATGGCTGTTGTCTTCTTGGTGGTCTATTTCGCCATTTTCCTGGCCTACCCAATTTTTAAAGCCTTCGCGGGCAGTTTGCATAACTGGAATCCTCTGATTGGCACTTATGATTGGGTCGGACTCGACAACTTCAAACAGATCCTCACAGACAAACTTTTCTGGACTTCCATGGGGAACACGGCGGTATTCGCAGGTGTTTCCACACTCTTCCGCATTGTGCTTGGTCTCGGCTTGGCCCTGCTGCTCAGCGCCAAACTCGTCAAATGCAAAGACACCCTCCGAGGTCTGTTCTACATGCCGACCATCACTCCGCTCGTGGCAGTTTCTTTCGTGTGGATGTGGATGTTCGACCCGCAGTTCGGCATGGTAAACAAAATCACAGGACTCGACATCAACTGGCTGCACGACACCAAATGGGCCATGCCGGCAGTCATCATCATGACCATTTGGAAGGATTTCGGCTACGCGACCGTTCTATATTTGGCCGGTCTCATGAATCTTCCTCGAGACGTGTACGAGGCGGCCGCCATCGACGGTGCCAACTCAGTGCAGATTTTCTTCAAAATCACCCTGCCGTTGCTTAAATCAACCACCTTGTTCATTGTCATCACGTCACTGATCAGCTACCTGCAGGCATACGTGCAGATTCTCGTCATGACCGAAGGCGGTCCGGGCACGTCAACCTACACCATCAGCTATCTCATCTTTGATCAGGCATTCCAGAAATACAACTTCGGCGTCGCGTCAGCTCAGGCAGTTGTGCTCTTCTTGTTCACTGGTGTGCTCACCCTCATCATGTTCAAGGTTTCTGGAGATTCGGAGGAACTGGCATGAAATCACGTAAAATTGGCGGCATCATTCTTACGATTCTGCTCTTCATCGCCGCCATCATCACCATTGTTCCATTTGTTTGGATGTTCATTTCATCATTCGCGCCAAATAGCGAAATCGTCAAAGTGACCGGAGGATTATTCCCTAAGCCATCCACGATTGACAATTATGTGAGCATCCAAGAAAAGTTCAATTTCTTGCGATTGTTCGCAAACTCGCTGATCGTAGCAGTACTGAAAACCGGTATTGCAATCTACACAAGTGCGGTGCTTGGTTACGTGTTCTCTAAAATGCGATTCCGTGGTCGCAACCTGCTTTTCGGCATCGTTATGAGCACCATGATGATTCCTTGGGCAGTGACCATCATTCCGCAATACGAAATGTTCACCAACTGGGGTCTGCAAGACACCTACACGTCGCTCGTGCTTCCTGGCATGATCAGCGCATTCGGTATCTTCCTGTTCCGCCAATCCATCTCGGGAATTTCTGACGAACTCATTGAAGCGGCGAAACTCGATGGCGCATCCGAAACCAGAATCTTCCATAGCATCATTCTGCCAATGAGCCATAACACCATCGCGGCGCTCGCCATCTTCACCTTCCTGTGGAATTGGGAAGACTACCTGTGGCCATTCTTGATGATTACCGACGAAAACAAGCAGCTGCTCGCTGTCGGTCTGAAGGCCTTCAACGGACAATACGGCACCGATTACGGCGGATTGTTCGCAGCGACTTCGTTGGCAATTGTTCCAGTGATCATTGTGTATATGATTTTCCAGAAGCAGTTCATCGCAGGTATTGCGACGGGCAGTGGCAAGTAAGGCAGGAGTAGCATGGCAAACAACGCATTAGATAACGCAGCCGGCACGGTGTTCGTCGACTATGTGCGCAAGGCGCGGCCGAATATGAGAGAAGCGTCGATCTTGCAGGGGGAGCATTGGAGGATTGGCATTCTAACGGAATCGCTGATCCGTTTCGAATGGTCAGATTCCGGCGAATTTGAAGACAATCTCACGCAGATGGTGGTCAACCGCGATTTCGGTGCCGATACGCAGTTCACGGTGTCGCATCGCGACGGACTGCTCATTGTCGACACCCCCGCGCTGTATGTGACGTACGATGGCAAGCCGTTCAGCAAAGAAGGCTTAAGCGTGGTCGTCAAGGGCGTGGCCGACACCCAGTTCAATACGTGGCATTACGGCGACGAGCCGAAGCATAATCTCAAAGGCACCGCGCGCACGCTCGACGAGGCGAACGGCGAAATTCCTCTGGACGATGGTGTGATTTCGCGAGACGGTTGGGCGGTACTCGACGATTCCGCCGCAAGCGTGATCGTGGAAGCGCATGAAGTGAACGGCAAACCGAATCCGCTTGGTGCATGGGTTATGCCACGCGATCACGCGGAAACCGACTTCTACTTCTTTGGCTACGGCCGCCGCTACACCGAAGCGGTGCAAGACTTCTACAAGCTGGCCGGACCAACGCCTCTGCTGCCGCGCTTCGCACTCGGTAATTGGTGGAGCCGCTACTACCGCTACACGCAAGACGAATACCTGCAGCTCATGGACCGGTTCAAGCGCGAAGGCATTCCATTCACCACATCCGTGATCGACATGGACTGGCACCGCGTGGACGATGTCGATCCGAAATACGGTTCCGGTTGGACCGGCTATTCGTGGGATAAGCAGCTGTTCCCGGACCATGAGGCGTTCTTGCGCGACTTGCACGAGCGCGGCCTGAAAGCCACGTTGAACGTGCATCCGCGAGACGGCGTGCGCGCGTTCGAAGACGACTATGAGGCGGTGGCCAAGCGCGTCGGCATTGATCCCGCAACCGAAGAGGCAGTGGAATTCGACCTCACGAATCCGGATTTCGTAAGCGCCTACTTCGACATGCATCATCGTATGGAAGCCGAAGGCGTTGACTTCTGGTGGCTCGACTGGCAGCAAGGCGGCGTGACCCGCCAGCCCGGACTTGACCCGCTGTGGGTGCTCAACCACTTGCACTACCTGGATTCCGGGCGCTACGAGACTTCTTCCGAACGCAATGTAAATGAGAACTGCGAATGCGAAAAGTGCGCCGAGCCGGGCGCTCGCGATGAGCATGAAATGCATGTCGAGCAATCCGAACGCAACGTGAGTTGCACGGAACGCAACAACCGTTGGCCGCTCACCTTCTCGCGGTATGCTGGCCCGGGTTCGCACCGCTATCCGGTCGGCTTCTCGGGAGACACCATTGTTACGTGGGAATCCTTGCAGTTCCAGCCGTATTTCACTGCTACCGCGTCGAATATCGGCTACGGATGGTGGAGTCACGATATTGGCGGTCATATGTGTGGCTATCGTAACGAGCATTTGGAAGCCCGTTGGTACCAGCTTGGCACGTTCAGCCCGATCAATCGCCTGCATTCCAGCAATTCGCAGTTCATGGGCAAGGAGCCGTGGAACTTCTCCGCGGAAGTGCGCGATTCCATGGTGGGTTCGCTGCGACTGCGCCATATGATGCTGCCGTACCTGTACACCATGAACTATCGCGCCGCGTTCGAGGGCATGCCATTGGTGGAGCCGATGTATTGGGCGGATCCGAACAATCCGCAGGCGTACGAGGTGCCGGATGAATTCCGTTTCGGCACTGAGCTGCTGGTTGCACCAATTGTTTCTGACAATGACGATTCCGCGCAGCTGGGTAGCACGGAAGCATGGCTGCCGCAAGGTGAATGGTATGACTTCTTCGATGGTCGCCGTTACGTTTCGGCAGGAGAGTCCGGGCGTCGTTTGGAAGTGTGGCGTGCGATCGACCGTATGCCGGTGTTTGCCAAGGCTGGCGGTATCGTGCCGTTGCAGCAGCTTGGCGAGGGCAATAAGGTGAATGATCTGGGCAATCCGGAGTCCCTGCAGGTGCTGGTGTTCCCCGGTGCGAACGGTTCGTTCACACTCAAGGAAGACGATGGTTCTGTGGCCTCTGCTGCTTCCGGTTCTGCATCTGCCGAGTCTTGCGATGGCCAAACTCATGTTGCCGATACGCGCATGAGCCTTGACTGGAAGAATACGGACAATGCCACGCAGTTCACCATCAGTCCGGTGGAAGGCTGTGCTGAAGCCATTCCGGCACAGCGTAACTGGGAGATTGTGTTCCGTGGAGTTGCGCAGCCAGACACGCAGAACGTTCGTATCGAAATTGGCGGTAAAGCTTGCAATACTGCAGAAATTACATACGATCAGCAGACGTTGAGTCTGTCGGTCGTTGTGCGCGACGTGCCGTCTACTGCATGCTTGAACGTTACGATTGCAGACGGACTGCAGATTGCTGAGAATTCAGTCGAACAGGACGTGCTTGACGTGCTCTTGCATGCGCAAATGCCGTACATTTCCAAAGAGCATGCGATGCAGGCGATTCGTGAGCAAGGAGTGCGTGCGCTCGGGGCTCTGCGCACCTTCGATACCGCGCCCCGTTTCAGCAACGAGCTGTTTGTCACGTCCGGCATACCTGATTCGGTAATCAGCGCCCTAGAAGAAATCCTCCTCCGCAGCTGATTAGGTGAGTATCTCGCTTATATATGGCGATTGTAGCCAATATGCGGGTGGACATGGAAAAGGGGTTGTGAGTGAATCATCAAGGTTCACCCACAACCCCTTTTTTGGGCTGAGAAGCCGCAAGCTAGTGCTTGGACTTCTTCTTGCTGCTGTTCTTGTGAGAGTGCTTGCTCTTCTTGCCAGCCTCATCGTAGTAATAGTAGTAATAGTAGTCGTTCGAGGAGGTCTTGCGCTCCTTCTCGAAGTTGAATACGAAGCCCACCACCGGCACGTTGAGGTTGTCGAGCTGCACGGCGATGTCTTTCAGATCGCGCTTCATGGTCACGTCGCGACCGGAAACAAGCACGATGCCATCGCTCTTTGCGCCGAAGACCGCGGCATCATTGGCCACCACCATCGGGGAAGTATCGACGATCACGTAATCGTAGGTCTGCAAAGCCACGTCGAGCAATTCGGTCATGGTCTTCGAGTTCAACAGCATGGAAGCGTTCGGTGGCTTCGGGCCGGCTGGCATGATATGCAGGTTCGGCTTCCAATAGCGCTGCACCACATCCTTCACGGTGGCCTGGCCGGAAAGCACGTGCGCCAGACCGGCGCCGCCTTCCAGGCTAAGTCGTTCGGCTACGGACGGGTGACGCAAATCGGCGTCGATCAGCAGCACTTTGGCGCCGTTTTCGGCAAGGGCGGCCGCCACGTTCACGGAAACAGTGGTCTTACCTTCGGAAGGTCCGACGGAGGAGATGACGATCATGCGCGCATCGCTGCCTTCAACCTTCGATGTGAAGGAAAGGTTGGTGCGAATACGGCGGAATTCCTCAGCGATACGGCCGGCCGGGTTCGACACGATGATCGGCTTGTTGCTCTGCAGGCTTTCGTCGGTGGGGATGCGGCCCATGATCGGCGCGTTGATAATGTCTTGCAGATCGCTGGCTTCCTCCACGCGGGTTGCCATAAGATCGCGGATCAGGGTAGCGAACACGCCGAGAATCAGGCCTGCCACCAAGCCGACGGCCAAGTACAATGCCACCTTCGGGGAGCTGGGGGAGATCGGCTCCGCAGCGCGCTGCACCACGGAAAGCTTCACCGGCGACTCCTTGCCGGAGGCATACAGCGACTTCTCCACCACATTGCTCAGGGATTCCGCCACGCTGTTGGCAATGTCGGAAGCCTGCTTCGCGTCTCCCGTTTCGGCGGTGATGTTCACGAACGCGGTGTTCGTCGGGTTCGTGACGGTCAGCTGTCCGGCCAGATTCGCGACGGTGGTGTCGAGGCCAAGATCGTCGATAACCGGCTTCAGCACGGATTCCGTGGTGGCCAGCGTCGGATACGACTGAATCTGGTTGGTGATATACGTGCTGGCGCTGTTGATGTTGGAAATATTGTTGTCTTGCACCGACGAATCACTGTAGGTGGCGAACACCTGCGCGGTCGCGGAATACTTCGGGGGTGCCAGGAATGTGTATGCGCACACCGCTGCGAAAACCACCACGAACGTGATGATGCCCACCAGAAGATGCTTATGGACTATACGGAACAAATCCATCAAGGTGATGCCGTCGTCTTCCGTATCATTGGATTCGACGACCACCTGATTGGTTGCTGGCACGTTGCTTTCTGCTGCAGCCATGTTTCCCCTCGACATTTGTCACATCATATTGATCAGGTTCCATACTAGCAAAGAGCACCCCCATGGAGGGAGGTGGGCACCCTTTCTAGCTTGGTTCGTTGATATTTCAACGTTTTCAGGCAGTGGCGCTTGCTATGGTCTGCAAAGCCTTGCAGATTTCGTTGTACGCTGCCTGATATACGGCGAAGTCCTTGCCGATCGGATCCTCCACATTGTTGGTATCGGGGATCATCGGTCGGATCATGCTTGCGTTGTCGATTACCGATTCGAGTTTTTTCTGCCGGGTATTACCCCCCATGTACCCCTGTTCCTTGCAGTAGACGCACATGTTGGCGAAATCGTTGATGAGGAAGGTTTTGCGGGCCGCGGTTGGTGCAATCACCGCGATTTCCTTGCGCTGCTCGTGTTCGAAGCAGAGGATGAGATCACTGCCCTGCGCGATTTGCGGGGTGACTCGTTTCGCGCGGAAGCTGCTGGAATCGATGCCATGCTGGTCGAGCAGCCTTTTGCTGTTCGGTGCGATTTCGTGCGCAACGAGCCCGCGTGTGCCCGCACTGTCGGATTCAAGATCGGGCATGAATTGGGGGAGGAGCAGTTCTCCCATAGGAGAGCGGCAGATATTACCGGTGCAGATAAACAGGACTTTCATGATCTCTTCCTGAAAAAAGAAAACAATCGGTTTTACGATGCTTGTTTTCGAATAAATGAAGGGACTTGGGAAAACCCAAGCCCCTTCATGAAACATAGATATGGTGTGTATCTACTTGGTTATTGTTCAGCGAGCAGAGCTCTTGCGAACGGCAACCAGGGAGATGCCAGCGGCAGCCAGCAGCACGACGGCCACAACGTACGGAGCGATAGCAGCACCGGTGGAAGCGGTCTCGTTCTTCTTGGCGGTGCCTTCGCCGGTAGCGGCGACGGTCACGGAGGCGGAAGCGAGAGCGGCGCCGGTCGGCTTGTCTGCCCCATCGACTGCATAGATGGAAGATGCGATGGTGCCAGCAAAGCCAGACTTGAAGGTGTAGGTGGCGGTCAGGGTGCCATCCTCATGGGCCGGGGCAGCGTTGGAGTACTTGGTGGCAGCCAGGGTGACGTTCTCGACGGTGGTGTCATCGTAGGACACCACGTAGCGCTGGCCCGGAGTCAGTCCCGTAAACGTGAAGGTGGCGACGTTGCCGGAAACGGTGCCGGTCGCGCCATAAGCCATAGCGGTGTTAGCGGCAAAGCCAAAGCCGAACACGGCGGCGATGGTGGCGAGAATTGCGACGATCTTCTTCTTCATAATCGTGATTCCTCTCTAAATATAACGTACATTTCAGCGGTTTGCCGTAGTGGTTTCCCGCTACGACCTTGACTATACGCCCCCGTTGAGAACCGCGCTCTCGGGGGATGTGAGGTGAATCGCACATATGTGACGGCGTTGTCACACCATGTGACGACGTTCGCACATGCCCCCGAATATGAAAAATGGCGATTTTTCGTTGGAAAATCGCCATTTTGATAAGAATTTACAAACGCAACACGCCGAAGCGTCACTCTTCGTCGTCAAAACTGAACAGGTCTTCAACCGTGGTATCAAGCGCTTTCGCAAGGTCCATGGCAAGGCGTAGCGACGGGCAATACTGCCCCTGTTCGAGGCGTCCTATCGTCTCGCGGCGCACGTTCACCAAGTCGGCAAGATCGGCCTGTTTCAAGCCGCGTTCCATACGTTTGAACTTCAAACTAGTCTTCATCGGTGTCCCCGCCCTCATGCTCAAGCCACAGGTAGCGGGCGTCGGCGATGGCCAGCGCCAGCATGCCCAACGTCGGCAACGCCATGGCGGGAACGGTGAACGGCGCATGCCTGAACAGTGTGACGATCATGCCCGCGAAGCCCAACACCACCAGCGCCACCACAAGCACGAAGAACGTGAAACGGATGGCCGTCGCCTGATGCTCGTCGGACAGCTCGTCGCGGCGGGGGTGCGCGCGGTTGTACACCGTGCTCAGCCAGATCTCGCCTATGGCCCACACCAGCGCGAACACGCCCATGGTGATGATGCCCGGCCACGTGTGATGCTGGAACATTTGGATGGCGCAGGCGATGGCTCCCACAAATTCAACGACCATGCGGAAGAGGATGTAGCGGTTGAAGGTCACGGGTCTGTCCTTTCCTACCGTGTTTCTTCGTGTTTTCCGACGATTTCGTATTGTACCCGTTGCCCTGAAGAGGGGTGAAGAAGCGGGGGAAAGGCTGTTGACGGGTGCATGCGGTGAAACGATTTTCAGAAACGTTTGCATGTGGCTGTTTCGGGGCGTGCCGCATATCGGTGGGCTGAGGGATGGGGCAGCCTTGCTGAAAGCGTTTGCGGAAAAAGCAATCATTTTTTCTTTAAAATATGGATATATTCCCTAAGATTCGATTCGTTTTATTACTGACAATGAGGTACAGTATTTCACGTAGTTATTTACAGTAAAGGAAGGATTTACATGTCCGTTCTTGATGGTTTCAAAGAAGTTGGCGAAAGAACTGGTGGCAAGTTGACCATGACGGTCATGCTTGAATCCGTTCGTTTTTCCAAGGGTGTTTCCGAAGTTCTCGGACGTCCTGAATACGTCAAGCTGCTGGTGAATTACGAGCGCGGCAAGTTCGCAATCCAGGTATGCGATGAGAATGACGATTTCGCTCTTCAGTTCAATGCTCCGAACGCCGATACGCCGTCTTCCGTCACCACCCGCAACCTTGACCTGCTCGTTGCGACGCAGAAGTTCTTCACCTTCCCGGAAGTGCCTGCAGACAAGATCGCCTTCTTCGCTCTGGACGGCGAATATCACAGCGATGAGCGTGTGATCATCTTCGATGCCAAGAACGGGGTCCGCAGCGGCACCGTCGGCAAGCGTGGTCCGAAGGCCGGTCACGGCGGCCGCAGGCGCAGGAAGATCGATGACGTCAAGGAAGCCACGGTGATCGGTTCCAACAATGCCCTGTGAAATCGGCGATATCCCAGTGATATTTAAGATCGTAATATAGTTTGAGCTCCGTAATATCTTCGAATATTACGGAGCTCAAACTATATCATCATCGAATCAATCAATGATGATCAATCGCGATTTAATAGCAGTGATTGGCCAGCCAGTACGTGTAGGCTCCCTGAATGGAACCATAACGCTGCGCGCAATAACCCCAGAACCACTTGAGCTGAGTCTGATAATTGGTGGCCCAATCGGCGCCCGCGCTCACCATCTTGCTGCCAGGCAACGCCTGGGGCAGACCATAGGCGCCCGAACTCGGATTCGTTGCGGTGACGCTCCAGCCGGACTCGTGGGTGATGATGTATACGGTGGCGGTGAAATCGGCTTCGGTGTAGCCGTTCGACAGCAGATAATCGTGAGCCCACTGCTGCATTTCGCCCGCCGGCACAGTGGTGCCGATCGACGCGGAAGCGCTGGAGGACGACGACGAAGTGGAGCCGGTGCCGACGAGAATGACCTTGTCGACCGGAGCCTTCTTCACATACGAGCTGATCATATTGGAGGAGACCACGGTGTCGCCGGACTTGGTTACGAGGTTCGTGGTTTCCATCACGCCCTCTTCGCCTTCCGTCTCAACCTTCTCCTGGCCTTCCGGCAGGCTTGAGGTTTCCTTCTTGACGACATTGAAACCGATGGCGGTGTCGGAAACCTCAACGCTTGCGCCGGCACGCTGAATGGTGATTACGGTCTTCTCATCCACCTTGGTGGTGAGCGAAGGGGAGACCGTGTCTTCCGGTTCGAGCGTGATGTCTCCCGCGTCGAGCACGGACTTCACGTCGGTGAAATTGGTACCGGGCACCACGCGCGACTTGCCGTTGATCTTCACGGTGACATACGAGGTGTCTCCATTGAGCAGCTCACGGGCGTTGCCACGGGATGCTTCGGCGGAATCGGTGACGGAGAAGGCTGTGACCTGATTGGCCGTGTTCTGCTCCGCGGAGGTGTAAAGATTGCGCGACACAATGCCGCCGGTAGCCAACAGGCCCACCGCCGCGACCGTTGCGGCGATCTTCACCAGCGAGGACTTGCTCGGCATGGCGAAGGTAGACGATCGGGCGTGCTTGCTGTGGTTAGCCATTCTGCTCCTAAACGCGCGTTCAGATCCTCGACGAATTCACACATGCACGGCATGCGGTGCGCCGCCACTTCAGGCTTCGCCGGAAAGCGCATATCCAACGCGACATTCTACTCCATGCCATGGAATCCGGGCGAGCGCATATGTAACAGGCGGGCAAAGCGGGCATGCAAAGCAAGCGTGCAAAGCAAAAAGGTGCCGTTGATGTTTCGCCATCGAACGGCACCTTTGCAATCCTTTGATATTCGCCTTATTGCGCCTGTTCCGTAGCCTCTTCGGCAGCGGCCGCATTGACGTCCAGCTCCTTGGCCTGGGCGATCAGATCGTCCAGATCCGACGCGCGCAACGCGCCAGCCTGCTGGAATACGATCTGCTGGTTCTTGATCACCATCAAGGTCGGCACGGCCTGCACTTTGGCGGCGGAGGCGAGATCCGGATTCTGGTCGATATCGACCTTCGCGAAATAAATGTCAGGATTCGCTTCGCTTGCCTTTTCGAACGTCGGGCCGAACGCACGGCACGGACCGCACCAGGTTGCCCAGAAATCCACGAATACCAGATCGTTGGATTCGACGACCTGATTGAAATCCTGCGAAGTGACCGCATGCGTTGCCATGATTGCTCCTTGCTGTTCGTTCCATCGACGCGCGTGACGGGCTACGCCCCTCGTATGCGATTGCTTTGGAGTATATAACCGCGCCCCAACCCGCCGCATTCCCGGCATATGCAATATCCGCTGTCAGAAGAATCGTCTTTCGGCGCATTCTTTTCCAGCCAATTCACACAAGATGCGTGATAATGGGACTATGCCAGTGATGAATGATGAAGTGCCCGACGAGGGCGATTTCGATGCAGGCCGTCGTCGCGGAGAATTCGACGACATTACGCCGGAGGATTTCATTCGCGGAATAGGTAATCCTCCAGGATGGCTTGCTTCCGGCGAAATCAACCGTATGCGCGGCGAAATGCCGATTCCATACGTGCTTGTGGTGCCGGTGCGCACCGATGATCTGGGGCGTGTTTCACAGGTCGGATCGTTGCTTCGCGTGTCTGACGACGGCAGTATCGAGCGAACGCTGATTGCCGGGCGCGTGCTCTATCACGAATCGTTGCGTGAGGCCGTGGCGCGTAATGTCGCCAAGGATTTGGGCGATATCGCGTTGCCGCAGCTGCCGGTGAGTCTGCAGCCGTTCACCGTGGCCGAGTTTTTCCCGACGCCGGGACTATCCGATTATTTCGATTCCCGCCAGCATGCGATCGCATTGTGCTACGTGGTGCCGATCGCGGGCGACTGCAAGCCGCAGGATGAGACGCTTGACGTGGAATGGGTCAACACGAACAGCGAGATCCTCGACACTTTCATAAACCAGATGAGCAACGGATATGGCACGATTGTGCGTCAGGCGATCGCTTGGGCCGGCAGGTAGCCGACAGGCTTATGGTTGACGTCGAAACCGGTCGGCCGTGGGCGCCAGGAAAGCGCGTGGCAGCTTGCGAATGCAGGCAGCGTAAGCGATAGATACATAGGCAATATAGGGGAGAGGAACGGAGTGAGACGATGACGATCGAATTACATAATAACGTGTATTGCGAGGGCGAGGGGCTTCCCGTGGTGCTGGTGCACGGGTTCCCCGTGGACCACCGCATGTGGGACGAATGTGCGGAGGCGTTGGAGGCGGCCGCTGTGGAACATGGTGTGAAACGGTTCCCGATCTGGGGTCCCGACATGCCCGGTGCGGGAGAAGGGCCGATTCCTTCCGATGAGACCAGTGGCGGCAGAAAAATATGGCAAATTCTCACTAATTCTTTTTTACGATAACGAATATAATAATG
>OHAA01000187.1_pt1 | contig 30228 bp, 23 predicted proteins | sample 1606051 | NCBI WGS metagenome assembly OHAA01 (sample SAMEA3541493, study PRJEB24748) | human gut metagenome | biome: human gut; feature: human-associated habitat; material: faeces | place: China | collected 2012
CTTTGTTGCAGGAAGCAAACAAATTGTTTTATGCTTATAAAAACACGAACAATGAAGAACAGAAGAATTACTGAAACAGAATATCTTGGCTATTGGCTAAGACCATTCCTCATAGAGTACTTAATTGTCACTCGAAACCTTAGTCGTAACACTCAGATGAGTTATCGTGATACATTCCGTATGTTGGTATCGTATGTCTCTACATTAATAAGTATTGCAATAGACAATCTCAAAATCTCGGATATTACGACTGACGTTATTACGAAATTTCTTGATTATCTGGAAATTGAGAGAAAAGTTTCCGTATCTTCAAGAAACAATCGTTTAGCTGCAATAAAGGCTTTCGCAAAGTTTCTGGCGTGGAAATCTCCTGAACATATAGATTGGTGTCACCATGTCACTCTTATCCCTTCAAAGAAAACGGAAAAACGCATGATAACCTATATGGACAAATCTGAGATCGAAGCCTTGGCTGATGCACCATTGAAAACATGCAAATATCAAGGGATAAGAAGTCGAGATCATGTCATTATCCTATTCATGTATAATACTGGCGCCCGAGTGTCTGAAGTTATTGGTGTTAAAGTGAAGGATGTTGCGATGCCTTCAAAACGTGGAATGCCAATGGTGACATTACATGGCAAGGGGCGTAAAGAGAGAATATGTCCTTTATGGGAGGATTTCTGGGATTTACTCAAACAATTTATAGACAACAAGTTGCCTGACGATTACCTTTTCCTTAACCGATACAATCAGCCTATGAGCCGATTCTGTATTTATGAAATGATAAAGAAATACTCACAAGATGTAATCTTAAATCATCCCTCTCTTGCTAATAAACGCCCATCTCCTCACGTTATACGCCATACAACCGCCACTCATCTACTTAATTCTGGAGCGGATATTGATATGGTTAGAAATTGGATGGGACATAGCTCGATTGATACAACAAACATCTACGCCGAAATTAGCATGGAAAGGAAATTAGAAGTTCTCAAAAAATGTGAGCAGTCCGTTTCCGATACACCATCACGAAAATGGTCTGAGGATAAGGAGTTAATTACATTCTTAGATAGCCTCTAATTCCTCCAAAGATAGAATTATGTTGTGCAAAATGTCAAAGAACGATTGATTATTAATTGTTTAGACTAATGCCCAACATAATTCTATGTCAGACATAAACCATAGAGCGGCTGTCCGCTAAAATGATTATTTTTACCCATGGTTAAACTTTTAGTGTGGTAACTCAAAGATAACCGAAAGGGCTGACACCTGCAATAGATGCCAGCCCTAATTTTTTCCGCTTCAAAAATGTTTTATCGGACAGCAATAGAATCAAATACTGATTCGCATATCTTACAAATTAATTCTGCCAATAGGCATATATAAGAGTTGATTACACGATTTCTTTTATTTTTCAGTTCCTGCCCATTCCTTGGCACCTTGTTCTTTCAACTTAGCCGTGAAAGCCTTTGCCTTTTCCAACGCCACTTCCTCATCAGCAGGAGCAGCATAAGCATGTCTATATCCTTTCACTTTATTCCATTCGCCACGGGTAAAGTCAGGAAATGTAACTGCTGCACAGCCATTGTCCATAGAGAGTTCACCCAACTCTGCCAAACAGCACCATTCAGCCAAATCATAAACGTCCATATCTAATGAAAGGCCGTTCTGCAAACAATAAATCAAACGGCTGTCCATAATGAAATCCATACCACCATGGCCACCTACTTCTTTCGCTATCTCACCATACTTTTTCAGGATAGGATGTTGATATTTCTCTACCAAAGCTACCATCTCATCTTTCGGCATGAAACCATGTGAGTTCAAGTCATCCACTTTAGGCTGAACGCCGGAAGCCTTCAACTGCTCTGCATCAAGGGCGTACCCTTGAGTAGGATATTTATTGGCAAATCCCTTAGTTCCAGTCAGTTGATAAAGACGATTGTAGGGCTGCGGAGTCATCACGTTATGCTGGATTTCGATGACTTTACCATTAGCAGTACGAATCAAAGTAGTAGTGTGGTCACCGTTACGGAAACTATTACAAACAGAATCGGCATTTTCTTGCACCAAGTCCTTACCTACGACCGATTTTGTATCCATCGCTATTAAAGTCTCCATACGGTCACCACGATGGATATTGAGGGCTTGTGCCACCGGACCAAGACCGTGGGTGGCATACACATCGCCACGATGACGCATATTGTAGTCCAAACGCCAGCCTAGTTTGTCGCCTTCGCCGTTTTTCCAATAATGTTTCCAGAAAGGTGCAAGATTATGAATATAAGCCCCCTGAGCTCGAATTACTTCACCAAACACTCCATGCTGTGCCATATTTAAAGTATTCATCTCAAACCAGTCATAACAGCAATTTTCCAAAATCATGCAGTGCTTGCGGTTCTTCTCACTAAGATTAACCAGTTCCCAACACTCTTTCAGGTTCATAGCCGAAGGAACTTCAATTGCTACGCTTTTGCCATTCTCCAATGCACATTTCGCTACAGGAAAATGGTGCAACCAGTCGGTTGCAATATAAACCAAATCAATATCATCCCGTTTACACAATTCCTCGTACCCTTTCTCGCCTGAATAAACGGCAGCCTTTGGCAGAGAAGCTTTTTTCAGATACTTTTGGCACTCTTCAGCACGTACCCTTTCATAGTCGCACAATGCCACAATCTGCGTACCGGGAATATAGGTGAAACGTGACACGGCGCCTGGTCCACGCATACCTAATCCCACAAATCCCACACGGACAATTTCCATCTTGGGAAGAGCCATTCCGATGACACTCTCTTGCCCTGCAGGTCGTTCAGGAGTTTCCACAACGATTGTTCCTTTGTTCCAGTTCCATTTAGTACCTTCCTCCGATATTTGTATAGATGAAGATTGAGAACAAGCGGTAAAGGCCAGAAATAAAATGCTATATAAATAATTGATTTTTTTCATTGGATTATTTTTGATTGTTATTGGACTCTCTTTTCTTTATTGTAAACCTTTTAATTATAGGCTCTTCATGTGCTTCATTCATCTTGGCTCTCATTTGGGCGATAATTTCAGGATGATCGGCAGCTACATCTTGTTGTTCTCTCGGGTCTGTCTCCAAGTTGAACAACATCATTTTATCTTCTCCTTCTTTCCGAATATTCAGAATCAATCCTTTCCATTTTCCCATACGTATTGCTTTAGAACCTCCTCCTTCCGGATATTCCCAATATAAATATTCGTGTTTAGGTTGTTCTTTACCCAACAATTCAGGTACAAAACTAATACCGTCTGTATGAATCGATTCTGTATATCCGGCGAGTTCGCAGACTGTAGGCATAATATCCCATGAAGCACAAATGTGATCACTGACACTCCCAGGTTTGATATGTCCTTCCCAACATGCTATGAACGGAACGCGGATCCCGCCTTCACGAATAGAAGCTTTACCCCACGGATATTCCGACTTAAACGGTTTGGCGCTGTCGAACCACGGTGAATCACTTCCGCCATTAAATGTAGGCCCGTTGTCACTGGTAAAAATAATAATTGTATTTTCATAGATACCTAACTCCTTCAATTTAGCTACGAGTCCACCGATTTGTTCATCCCAATAACTAATCATCGCAGCGTAAGTAGCATGTGGATAACGACAGGGAAAATATCCCTTATTGCCCAAATAAGGTTCTTCGTCACCAAACTTTTCCACATAATGTTTTACCCAACGCTCAGGAGCTTGTAATGGCACGTGCGGGAGCGGTGTAGTCCATGCCAAAAAGAAAGGCTCATCTTTACTTTCTTCGACAAATTTCAAGATTTCATCGTACATGAGATCACAACTGTAAGTCTTTTGAGTATATTTGACATAACTTTTTTCATCAAACGGATCGGCATCTTTGTCAAGTTTAGTACCAGGGACCAACAATTCATTATCTAACAGATATTCACGCTGTTCATTCCTGTAAAGAAATGGAGGATAATAGGTATGTGCCTGGCGCTGGCAGTTATATCCATAGAAAAAGTCAAATCCCATTTTATTGGGAGTACTTTCTGACCCCGGATAACCCAATCCCCATTTACCGACCATTCCTGTACGATAACCAATCTTTTGTAATAGTTTAGGAAAAGTAACGGTTCCTTCTAACAGTGGTCGTTGTCCTTCTAAACTAGAATCTGCCAACATCGCTTCATGACTCCACACATTTCCACGACTGTCCATTTCGTCATTTCCTCGAATATAGGCATGCCCGCTATGGAGTCCGGTAAAAGTTATGCAGCGGGAAGGAGCCGACACAGCAGTTCCCGCATAATTCTGCGTAAAACTCATTCCATTCGCAGCCAAAAGATCAATATTGGGAGTTTCTATTTTTTCCTGCCCATAGCATCCTAACTCTGCATATCCCAAATCATCCGCCAATATGTAGATAATATTAGGCTGGGCAACTTTTTCCTGTTTCTGGCATGCCGTACAGACCAGACTTCCTCCCACTAAAGGGAGAAAAAACGATTGAATTTTTTTTATGTTCATAATACAATAAATTAATAAAATGTTTTATTCTATTTTTTTATTTATGAAATCACTTTTGGACGAATCAATCCTTGAAACGAAACTACTGTCCGTACCGGAAGAGACCTGATTCCTTTGTTGCACAAAATAAAACTCTTTAAAAAGCGATTGTGTGTGATATTTGTTAAATACATTCAATGCTGTTTTTACGGGATGCTCCTTTGAAAGACTATACATATTATGAGAGACAACCCATTTCTTTTCAGATGCAAAAAAATCAGGTTCTTTTTGATTGTTACCTTTAAGATTTGCACTCAGATAATCAAGATATGTTTTCCATCGAGGATAATAGTAATCGCGTAACATACCTCCCCATTCTTTATGTGCATAATCTCTCACCGGACTTCGATTTTCAGTCCATGTACCAATGAGTAAACGGGCATTATACTCATATAAATCACTTATTTCCTCATTTGCAGAATGCATACGAGCCATTTGCAACCATCTGCTGACAAAAAAACGTTCGTGGGTAGACAGTAATTTGTCTTGGTCTTCCAGTAAAGCAAGGAATAGGTTTGAACACTTTTCAAACTTTTCTATATTTTTGTTATTATAAGCATCCACTAACTGGTAATAGGTGTCCCGCCCTAAATTAGTGATATATTGTCGAACGAAATCTACTGCATCATATTGATAAGTAGGTTCTTCACTCAAAGAAGCAGCGCTCTTCAAAAACAGTTCAACTCCCTTTGCATATTGTTTTGAATCATAAAAAATACGACATTGACTCCATGCGGAAGCTGTTATTCGTATTCCTTTCAGGCTGGGCTGTGCACAAAACACCGATTCAGAGGGACGCCTGTGTCCTTTGTATGTTCCATAAGCCGTTTGATGAAAAATATCCCATGCTTTTTTCAGATTCTCATCATCAATCCCATAGCGTCTTTCTACATACTCATCCAGCCACAACTTTAAGTCCGGAGTCTGATTGCGCCAACGCATCTCATTGGCAAGTTCAAAAGTTACCGGATTAACTTCTATACCTTCCGGACAAGCTCCGATACCTTTCATACAGATAGAAGCCACCTCATCTTGTTTCCCTTCTATCGGTCCCTTCGCGATTGCATCCAATCGTCCATGTAGCCCGATATTGCCGCCATAATTAGTCAAATGCCCCCAAACCCATGGGAAACCTTCAAAACCTTTCCTCTGTCTCCAATTATCCCAAAATTCGGCACAGATATCAAACACTAACGTATGATTCTTATCCAAACCTGCCAAAAGTTCTTTTTTAGGATTACCTCCCCAAGCCTGAAGCACCCATGTAGCTTTCGGGTTATGATTCAACATAGCCTTTTGAACTCTAAAAGCCGCTTCGGATACATCAATACCATCCGTACGTCCTCCTTCATGAAACAAATCGCCACCAAAAAAATCTGACATACCAAATAGTTGTTTATATTCTGCATACCAAACCTTGGCAATCTTGTCGAAAAGGGGATCGGAGGGATCTAATATTAGAGGCCGTTTCAAAGAGTTCCATTTCCCTTGTTCTAAATAATGAGCATCCGGATATTTTGCAGGTAGAGAATTCGGTACCATTCCAAAAAAGCCTTGAAATATAGGTTTCATCCCATACTCACGCATTCTGGAAAGTATTTTCTTTTGCAATGCCGTCTGTTGTTCAAACCATTCATCGGGCAATGGGCCGCCTAATTTCTCCATATTTCCCATAAGTAACCAGCCCATATATGCCGGTCCGCATAAGAACTCTTTTATTTCGCCAACTGAATATCCCAATTTTCTAAGCACATTGCGCCAGACAACTTCCACACCCACCATAGCCATCGGAGTAGTAACTCCATTGAGTGCCATCAGATCTATCTCCTGTTCCCAGCGCTTCCAATCCCAAAATGCAGTAGTATAACTGAATGTACAATAATTGAGATATAAGTTTTGAGTCAAGCTCGTCTGATGCCTTTCATTCACCGAGGGAAGCTGATTAGGTAATACCGGGATATGATTCTCACAGAAAGACATATTGACATTACAGTAATATTTCAAATACCAATTAATGCCAAAAGCAGCATTGACATACGAATTGGCCGTTACCATTACCTTTTTCCCTCCTCCAACAAGATTAAAATAATCTTGTTGGTCTGAATTCGATTTTATTTTTATCTCAAATCGATGTGACAATCCTTTTTGCATCCTTTCCAATAAACCTTCCAAAGGAGTTGCTTTCAGTCCTACAATTGAGAAAAACAAAAAAAGAAACGAGATATATTTTTTCATTATATATTATTTAATGTCAACTTTAACTCTGGCTCCGTCTGCGGCCACTGCATATACACTAATAGAATTACTATTGGAAGGCAATGTTACTTTATCTGAAAAGGAAACATACACTAATTTACCTCCACTGACTATTTCATAAGCTACTACATTTTTCCAATTGCTCATAGTCAGATTCTGGTTTGACAATTTAGCCTCTCCTTTCTGAATAGTACCGGGATTTTTAAATAGTTCCACATTATTATCGGTAATATATTGCAACATCAGCTTAGGCTTTGAGAGTCCCAAATCTTCAATTTTACGTTTAACCAAGGCCACGTCATCTTCAGTTACAATGAATGTTTTTTCACCATAATCATCAAACTTTGTATTTATTGGTACAAAAAGTCCCCAAGCTTCAAAAAAATCAGTCAAATCTTCACCGGCAGCAATAGAAGCAAGTCTTACAAAATTTACCTGACATTCACCATCTGTCGACGGATCACTTTCCTCACGTACCTGGGCATATATCTTTTTATAAAAATCATTATCCTTCTTTACATTTGCATAATACAATTGTAATTGCCAAAATGGCACTAATCTCCCGAAAAATTCCTTTACATCCTCTACATGTGCTTTTTTAGGAACCAATATTGTATTCAATGCTAATTCATAAACGGTACTATATCCTTTCCTCTCTTTCGACAGTGTAGACCGGAAGCCCAATGAAGTTTGCACATACAATGAATGTACATTATTAGAAACCTCCGTCATCCCTGCCCATTTAAATCCGGGAGATGTCTGGTTTATATGTCCCACTTCGTGGGCAGGCCCCCAAATATTATTCCCATCCAATGCGTTTACATCACATAATTTGGGCATTGTACTTAAATGATAGACAGTTCTATATCCTGTCGCATACATATATGCATTCTCTTCGTAAGAAACCATAAAATACATTCTATTGGGAATCTCCACCCCCATAAAATTCTTTTCCAATTCAACCAATCTATCATATAGTTCAATCAATTTTGTTCCATCCGTACAATATTTTCTAAAAGATTCTACAGGAAAAGCAAGGTGTGCATGTTCTCCTACAACATCCAAATGTTTGTCCACCGCATTATCAAGCATTTTATTCCATTCACCAACAGTCCCCCCCTTTCTGAAAACGCCATTTACCTTCCCTGAGGCAATATTCATTTTTATTGGTTCCTCAGAACCTGTTTCTGTATAATATATAACATATACCAATCCTTTAAATTTCATTTTAAAAGCATTGAGACCCGAGACTAAAGGATAGGATTCTCCACCAAATCCTTTTTCTAAATCTTGCACCAGCAAACTTGCACTCCTTCCTTTCATGTCGTCTACAAACACGACCAAATCATCATCTTTCTCCACAAAAATCCCTGTCGGATTGTCTCTTTGACTATAAGTTCCTATTTTATATTTTTTCGCTATAACTTCAGGGACGATGTAAGGTTTATAACTTTGTATCCTTGCTTGAGGATATTGTTTCGTATAAATTGCGTACGCTAAATTTTTAAAAAAATCATGAGGTATATTCTCAATATCCTCTTTGGTTATTCCGGGAATCAGTTCAGAGCAAAGGTTATCGGCAAAAATAGAAGCTATATCAAAATCTGCTTCTTCTCTTTTTTTATAGAATTCCATTTCAGAGCATACAACCCCCATCTCGCGGAATACAAATTTAACAGCCTTTGGATTTTCAATTCGTTTTGGGAAAGATACTAAAGAGGGGATACTTGAACCATGAAAATTCAGGTCCATACTTTTAACATACTCATCATCTGAGCCTGAAAGAGTCCAAACCTCAAACTTTTGGAAATTCCCGCCAGTCCCAGTTGACACTAACCGGGGATAATAAATAAAGTAGTCCAAATAATCAACATCTTCTAAAGAATAAGTTATTTCAATCGGAAAGTATCCTTCAACTGTCGTATCCCAACCGGAATTGTAAATAGTATTTCTATTCCCGTCTATTGTCAGTTGAATCCCCATACCCGGTTGACATGAAGATGCGGTTGCCGATTTTATCTCTAATTTGATGTCGGCCTTTTTATCTACTGTTCCTATTGGAATATATTCATTAACTTCCTCTTGAATATCCACTTCTTTTATCACGGAATCCCCTTTACAAGAACTTATACAACTCGAAAACAAAAGGAAAGTTAAAATGCTGAAATATTTTTTGTGCAAATTCATGGTCACTGTTTTTTTTATAGCCAAGTGGCCATTATTAAAAAATAGCCACTTGGTTTTTATTCATTATTTTACAATAAAAGGATATTCGTAAATAGCATATTGCCTAAGATTAGCCTTTACCTGTGCAATTATCCTAAACACATATTCTCCAGGTTCAATCTGATTTGTAACATTCAAGGTTATTAGTCCATTCGCTATAGTTGGTTTTCCCCATGCTTCTGCGCAATATCGATAAGCACATTCTCCATTTTCTTGAGTTTTCTTAAACAAGCCCTGACTGGTCCAATATTTGGTTGTCCATTTAATTTCAGGCATATCACTTCCAAAGGCCTCTTTCCAAGATTTCGCAGCATCATAACCAACAACCAGATTTGTTCCCTCAGCAGCTGTAGGACGTGTTATTGTTTGAGGTTCGCTCAACATATGTATACATTTGGCATTTTCATTCTTATTCAGACACTTTAAGGTAACAACCGCAGTTGCATACTTAGGTTGGTCCCCTTCCGTATTCGGATCTGTGTCCGCTATTTCTACAATTTTATTGCCTGCCGTATCATACAAATCAAAAATAAGATCATATTGTAAAAATCCTCCACATGTTACGTAATTACCCGCAAAAAGTTCATTTTTCATTTTATCATTCCATGACAATTCCATTGTATTAAATACATCACTTGCAAAGTCCTGACTTGGTGCAATACTCATTACAATAAAGTTTCCTCTTGCTTTGCTACTTGGTACGGCCAGTTCAGTGGTTGTTCCATCCAATGAAAAATGCGTATTGGTTACCTGATTATCATTTTCGGCCAAAGCTTTTAAATTAGCCCACGGATAGGATACAGGTTTATTAACTATAAAGTTACCTGATACAGTGCTTTCATACGGATCAAACGATACTATATTCCCCTCTTGGCTTATATGACCCTCAGTTGCCACAAATGATAAGCTGGCTTCCATCTTTTCCGGTTCTCCCTCGGTAGTGGTAAATGTTCCCGATTCCCATGACCATGTTTCACCTTCCTGATTTACCACTTGCAAACGGTAGTAATACTTGGTTTCCGGCATCAAACCTTCTATTTTATGCGAGAAGCTGGTAGCCGTTGGCTGAATGGCCTGATACGAATCCCATTTCACAACTCCACCGTTTCCTACATTATCCTCCACGAAAGTCAAGCCGTCGGTTTTACCCCAATATAATTTAATTGTCGGATTCGTCCCGAACTTACTTAATTCGAAATTTACCTTTACAGAAGTGGCTGTAATCTCTGTTGGATCTTTTGTAACAATCTCAATAGGCAAGCGGCCTAATTCTTTCAAATGTTCTTCAGACAGATATTCAGGCTGTTCAGACACGGAAGTGATACTAATTTCATCAGGCCTTTCTGTAAGAATTTGATCAAACCCTCCCATTTGCATAACAAACCTGCCATCATCAGTCTTTCCCCAATTCTTATAAGTGGTCTCTTCCAATTTTGTGGTAGTCATTATATTTATTGGATATATTGCCGCATTATCATCTACGTACCAACCTCTAAAATGAATTTCTCTTTTCACATGATTAGAACGTTGCGCATCAGGTCCTCCGGGTTGTTCAACAAAAGCTCCGGTCGTCAGATAAGATATCCCCTGATCATTGTATTTCTTACCGCATCCATATAAAATCCACTTTTTGTCATTGGTATCCCAATAATAAGAATAATAAGTGTCATAAGGAGTTCCCGGTACCTTCTTCAAAGCCAAGACTTGCGTTCTTTCACCTGTCATAGACAGATACGGATTATCACCACGACGTTTTACGCCCGTACCTTCATGATTGAACCCTCCAATACTTCCTCCTTCTCCTACTGCAATCAAATGGCTGAATTTTTCAACAGAAGGAGGAGTGGCTCCGGCTGCAAAACTCCATAAAGAGAAATTGATGCCGCCAAAACGCTCGTTCGCTGCTTCCCATGTCGAACCGAAATACCCGAAAGGAGTTGTGATGGGGCTGTACGAATCAATGTAATCAGACTTTACAGTCACTTCATGAATTGCCATTACGATATTTTGGGGATTTTTCCCATTTTTCCATCCACAATGGATAGCCGCCGGTCTCCAACGTAAGACTACCGGTGCCATTCCTCTCGCAGCCGCCTTACTGAATATGAGCGATTGAACATAGGCTACATCAGCTTCACTCTTTTTCGATTTTATTCTCATATATACAACATATCTGCCTGCCTTTGGAATATCAAACACTGCCTCACCTTGCTCTTGGAAGTTTTCATATCCGCCAGTCGATTCCAACGTGATTTCTCTTTTTTCCTTTCCAATAATCAATTCGATAATCGAACCAGATTGAGCCTCAGGTACCCCTATTTTAGGCACAATTTTTAATTCACCGGGACTCACCACATCAATTCCCCAAACCAACGAATCAGTTTCATTACGCCAATTATATGTATAATCATAATATTGGCCGGAATTAGATTCATCTCCCGTAATACCTTCTATCGCGTGGTTCCTCAATGTCCCGCAAGGAGAGAAAAACACCCTGTTAACATCTACTTCCACCTTATTCCCTTCTCCGACAACCGCTTCTACGATATACTCCGTCGAAGAAGCTTCCTCACCGAAAGTGACTGTATATTTTACGGGTTTAGTCAAATCCACCGCCCCTTCGGGAGAATAAGTAGCCCCCTTTGGCAAAGTGATTTCAGGAGTGACCGCCGATAAATCCACTTCATCTTGAAAATAGATTTTAATTGTCTTTTGAGAAATATCTATATTACCTGATATGCCATTTATTTTAAATGACTTGATAAATGCTTTTTTTACCGAATAAACCGGCGTGTCTATCATATCGGAACAAGCCCAAAAGGGTATTGCCAACAAAATCAGGCAAGTAAGACACATTCTTGATGCAAGATGTGAAATTTTCAACAAACACTGTTCTTGTATTCTATTCATCATAATATTACATTTTTTAAAATTTATCATTTAAAACGTCAATTTGCGCAGTATGGTACTACCTATGGGAACCAGACTTTCAGGGAGTATTCCACAAGGCGTATTAAACTGAGTATTCAAGAAATAATAGGGCTTATCCCAAGGAAAATCATCATCAGCAACCGGATTTTTATGAATCTCCGCCTTTTTGTGGGCATTAGGAATCAATTTGTAACTTTCGAATATTGTAGTAGCGATTTTTTCATCCTGGGGTAAATATGAGATTGTATGCCACTTCCCTTGGAATGTACCGCTTATCTCTTTTTTCGATTTGACTGGCAGTGCATACAGCAAGGCTCCTTTTTGCAGATAGATTTCATTATTCAATGCCCTTTGTTGCTTCACCTTTGAATTGAATTCCACCACTACCTTTTCTCCTTTTTTCCACTTCTTCTTAATCTGATAACATCCGTTCTCTAATGTAGGGGTACCCCCCTCAACGGTCAGTTCAGTCTTGTCGGACCATTCCGGATTACGTAGAATAAGTGTAAATTCAACTTCCTTTTGAGGATTTACAACCAAAGTGACTTTATCTTCAAACGGATACATTGTTGTTTCCTCAATAGTTATATCCGTACCATTAACAGAAGTATGAAGTATGGAAGGACCATAGCAAGTTGCTACAATAGAATTCTTGCCTTTCATCCACATATTCCCTACGTAATAAGGAAATACTTTTAAAGCATTCAGATTACAACACGAAGCATTAGGATGGTTAGCCGAATACATCATTCTCGTATTTCTTCCTTCTTTTTGTGCAAATTGCCTATTGTCACGACTACAATATGCTATCTCTGTCAAACCAGGTGTACGTGCTCCCATGGCAGCATTAAAAGTTAATTTTTCCACATTGTCGATTGCCTTGGTAGACCCGGACTTGGCAAATAAAGAAAAATTACTAATAATAGATTCTGTAATCACACAATACTCATAAGGTAATTCCGGCGTTCCATATCTGTTGCCTACAATCTCGTCACTGACCAAGACTCCTGTCGGAACGCTCTGCAACTTAAATTTAAATTTCTGATTAGCAAGGGCTTCTTGATAAGAATAATTTTTCTTGTTAAACAATGACAACCACATTACAACCCGTGCATGTTCTGCAACGTGTACGCCATGCTGTTCATATAACTTATCCATATCCAAGAGATTGCATAATTGATTGTCACGGTCACGAATATTTGCAGAAGCGCAATAATCATCATAAAGCCATTGTGCAAACTCAGGATAAGCTTTATCCTTTGTCAAACGATATAGCCATTCCATTGTTTCTATAAACATCAGACCATGCGTAATGCCGCCCCCATTAATAAACTTGTCAGATTTAAAATAAGTATTCCACTTTCCATAGTGGCTCATCGTACACTTGGCAGCCCTGACCACTGCCTCTAAAACTTCTTTCTTATCCGTGTATTCATAGTAAGCAAGCAAAGCGTTCAACATTCTACTTTGAGTCCACAATTCTCCGTTGTCACCTTTTAATTGGTTCAAACGATACCCTTTTTCGTAGATTCCAATATAACCGTCTTCTTCCTGATTTTTTAACACCTCCTTTACTATTGAATCGGCCTTTTGTTTCAACTGGTCATTTCCGGTCAAGAAAGCATTTCTAATCACTGCATCGGCCCAATAACCTTCATGTTCTCCCCACCACCATGTTTCATTCCGCACCATCCAATCGTTCCTATCATCAAACCGAAAATTCCTTACTTTCTTGGAACCAAAAACCTGATGCTGTAAGCTGGGTTGTATTTTATCAAATATGGCAGCGTATCCCTCTGTGAACTCTCTTTCCAGTTGCTTTTCCAACCAACCTGTCGGTTTTATAGCACGAAGTGGGAAAGGTTCATAAAGTTCTTGCCCCCGAATCGGATTTCCTGATGACAAAAAAAGAACTATAATAGTTAAAATAAGTACTTTCATATTATTCTCATTTTTTCCGCGCAATAGACTGGCCAGAAAGCCTATTTATGCTTTCCTCTTAATAAGTTTTATCCATAAATAGAGACTTTCCGACCTTGTCTTGTTACTTATTCATAAAATGGATTTTGAACCAATTGTGGCATCCTATTAGTTTCTGCAGTCGCAATAGGCATCAAATACTGCCCATCAGAGAAATACATAGAAAAATCCGATGTGACAACTCGGAAAAAATCCTCATCGGTCTTCCCTTCAATATTCAACACCTTATGCGGATTCGTGCTACTTAATTCTTCTTTTACAGTAGTAATCCAACGTCTTGAATCCCAAAAATGTTGTCCTTCCATATAAAATTCAATTTCCCTTTCTCGACGGACAATATCCCGTAATCCTTCCTGTGTATTTTGATATCCAGGATTGGTTGAATGTTCATCCCATGCCACGTCCAATGTCGGTATTCCAGCTCTTTTCCTAACGATATCTATATTGTCTTTGGCTAATTTAAGGTTCTCTGATTCACCTGTTTCAATCAAAGCTTCAGCATAATTTAAATATAGTTCCGCCATCCTGAAAACAGGGAATGGATATCTTACAGGCTTTCCTTCGTTAGCCGGATGGACTAATTTTTTACTCAAGTAACCGGTATAAGAATAGTGATTCGTGCGGTTTCCCTTTCCTTGTGCATCATCTTTTCTCATTTTCAACACAAAGGCCTTTTTCGCATTATTATTATTAGTTACAGCATTATTGTATTTTGCCCCTTCCACAAAGCCATTATGGAAACCGACCCAGGCATAAAAGCGCGGTTCGCGATCCAAATGCATTTTCATCGTATTGCCATTAGAAGTTGCTGTATAATTATTCCCGTCATAATTAGCAGGCATCGGAACGACAGCATAACGATTGGCGTAATCAAAATCCTTGTCGTACTCCATTGGAAGGCCGTTTTTTGTATAGAATTTCTCTACCATCTGTACAGTCGGTCCCACACCATTCATCGGTACACTTGGCGATTTTGATGGCCACCTTGGAAGAGAACGATTTTGCATATCATAAATATCATCATTACGTGTTTCTGCAAGTAACACTTCACATTGATTTTGGTCATCCATAAAACAATATCTCCCCCGCCGCTGAGCCTCATCGGCAGGACCCGGCTTAAGAGCGGAAGGAGTTCCGGCTTCCTCGTCCCCATAGAGATGATGCCCTAAGGCTAAAGTAGCTTCAATAGCCTTACGACTCACTTCTGCCGATGTCTTCCATTTGTCGGGATCGTAAGTTTGTGAAATCAAGTTCCGCCCGTCTAACTTGCTTTTTAAATCCGCATACATCGTGTTTCCATTGAAAAGGGGGGAAGCTGCAAATAAATACATCCTGGATTTCACAGCCCACACTGCGGCTTTAGTAGCTCTGCCATAATCAGAACCAGTCCAAGAATCCGCCAAATCAGGTAACGCTTCCTCTAACTTTTCATTGATAAAATCAACCACTTCATCATACGAGCTACGTTCCGGTAAATTGGCTACATCTTCATTCGGATTGTAATATTTCCGCATGATGCATGTCGGCCCATAGCTTTGTAAAGAGACAAAGTGATAGTATGCAATCAAGAAAGTAGCCTCTGCTTTGAAATACTTAAGATTCTCTGCCGTTATTTCCGGGGTCTTATCTACAACCTCCAAAAACTTATAACAATTTCGTATCCCTTCCCAAATCGGATTCCAGGTATAGGAATTAAATCGGACATTGGAAGGAGAGTAATTTATACAAGTGAAATCGGGCTCCCATGTCAAATACTCTATTCCACGTCCTCTCCACTCTATCATATTATCACTGTCATTTCTCCGGGGAATAGAGCCGTAACACATATACAGATATCGTTTGGCGTAGTCTTCGTTCTGATATGTCTGTTCCTCAGTTGTAACCTCGTCTGGAACGATATCCAAATAATTGCATGAAGATAGGCCTAAACCAACCAGCAATATATATATCAAATATTTTCTATTCATATTTTCTTAATTAATAGTCATTTGAAAACCAACATTAAACATTCTTTGAGTCGGATATGTCAATCCATTTCCCCCACCCATTTCCGGATCCCAATATTTGAATGGAGAGAAAGTGAGCAGATTGCTTCCACTTATATAAAAGCGCATTTTTTTATAAGTATATCCTATCTCCGCATTTTTCAATTTCAAAAACGCCGCATTTCTCAACCAATAGGAAGAAGCTGCAGTATTATTTCCGTTATCCCTTAACTTTAAACGGGGGAATAATGCATCGGGGTTTTGATTCTTTTCCGACCAACAATTATCCGCAACAAAATCAAGCACTCCACGTATTGTCTTATCACCGAAAGGAAAGAAATTAGACATTAGCAGTGTAGTTCTTGCCGCGCCTTGGAAAAAGAGCGAAAAGTCAAAATTCTTATACTTGATAGAAGGTCCAAAGCCATAAACAATTTCCGGATCTGCCGGATGTCCTATATACACCCTATCATCACTGGTTATTGTACCATTAGTTTTACCATACGCATCCGGAATATCTTGATACCAAAGGTCTCCGGGCAAAGGTTGCGCGCCGATAGTCTGACGAGGGTTGTTATCTATGGTTTCTTGATCGGGGAACAAACCATTAGCAACATAAACCAAGTGGCGTCCAGCAGAGCCTCCCACGATGGACAAATTGGGATATAATTGAAAATCCGGTTCATCACGTACCAATACCTTATTCGTAGCATATGTGAAAGTACCCTTAAAAGACATGAACAAGTCTTTATTAAATTGTTTGTTGTAGTCAAGTGCCAATTCCACACCTTGGTTTCTCATTTTACCTAAATTTCCATAAATCTTTGCAGAACCTGTACCGATAATACCGGGTACAGTCCCCGAACGTTGCTGGAATATATCTTTTCTAATTTCCCTAAATACTTCAAAATTTAAATTCAGCGAATTAAATAATTGTAAATCCATACCAATATTTATCTTTTCGCCAACCTCCCATGTTAAATCGGGATTATAAATACGATTCCACATGGGGCCCTTCAGTGCAGCGCTATAATTTCCGGCAACCCCGGTTTGATAGGACGCGTTAGAACCATTCAATGTAATGTCTTCCATATACGCAAATCTACCGGCACCGGTATTGTCATTACCGACTAATCCCCACGAAGCCCTGATTTTCAAGTTATTGACCACATCACGGAACTTCTCCCAAAATGGTTCCATCGAGATATTATATCCAATACCGACAGAGGGGAAAAAGCCGAATCTGTGCCCTTTAGCAAAGTTTTCCGAACCATTGTACCCGAAATTCACTTCAGCCATATACCGGTCTTTGAACGCATAAGACAATCGGCCTGCAATACCCTGTTTACGTTGCGGCAATGATGAGAACAAGTTAGTAGGAACATTCGTGTTATACTGATCTTGATTATACAGAAACATTACATTTACATCATGCACATCATTGAATTTTCTGGCATAATCCAAAACCGCTTGAAAATACATTCTACGATTTCCGCCATTACCATCAGCACTCGTTTGTAAAGCCGTATTCGCTTCATTTCCCACCATTCTCAAATCATATATTCCGGTTGCGTCATCCAACGTATTTATCTCAAAACGATTGTACCCGGCAGTACGTTTGGTTCCACTGTTAGCGTAATTCTTAAAATAGAACGAACCTGTAAATTTCAGTCCTTTAAGAATCATATCCAGCTTCTGTTCCAGTTTCAGATTAGCGGTAACCGTACTGCTAAATGCAGAACTTGAGCCTGACACTAATTCCGCTACCGGATTAGAATATCCTACCCCTTGTGCACCACCTGTCATACCTCCCCAGCGTACATAAGTGTCTCCCGGCTGTGCAGGATATGAAACTGGGAAATCGACCGGATTGGAATTCATAACCATACCAAAATAGCCAGAAGCACTATCGGAAGGACCATTGTAATCACGAAGACCCACGTTCAACCCCAAGGATATTTTGGTCGAATTGGTCAATTTTATATTCAAATTATTTACAAAATCATATCTGTAAATATCAATATTGTTATTGTATGAGAAATAATCCTTACTCAATGACTTCAAGTTTCCACTATCATGTTTCACGCTTATACTCATAAAATAGTCCATCTTAGAACCTCCACCACGTACGTTCAGATTCACTTTCTGACCAAATGCATATTTCTTGAACAATTCATCATACCAATTGATATTAGGATATAGTGTAGGATTAAGTCCTAAACGTGTATTTTCTATCTTTGAATCAGAATAAAGGACACCCGAAGCGTCCGGACGGCTGGCGGCTTCATTGTACAGTTCCATATAGCGAACGCCATCAACCATTGAAGGGACTTTGGAAAGTTCGGACATAGACCCCTCTATACGGACATTGATAATGGGTTTCTTTAAGTTTTCACCTCTTTTCGTTGTCACGACCATGACACCATTGGCACCAAGCGTACCATACATAGCCGTGGCTGTAGCATCCTTCAATATCGAAAAGCTTTCAATTACTTCCGGATCCAAAGCGTTCAAATCGGATGTAGATGCCTGCATACCGTCAATGATAATCAAAGCACCCGTAGCACCGCTAAATGTAGATTTACCACGAATCCAGAAGTTGGCCCCATCCGCTCCCGGTTCACCAGAACGTTGTACGGCAATGACTCCTGACAACCGTCCTGCAAAAGAAGCAGAAAGATTGGAAGAGGGAACTTTCAATTCCGTGGGCCTGATTTGAGTGACAGCCCCAGAGAGAGTGTTCTTTTTTTGCCCCACTCCAAAAGCTGTAATCACGACCTCTTCCATATCCTTTATATCCTCTTTTAAAGTGATTGTTATGTTCTGTCTGTTTCCGACCACCAGTTCCTGCGTTTCATACCCTAAATAGGATATTATCAAAACGGAATTTTCTGATGGGACAGTCAGATTATACAAACCATCCACATTGGTAGTAGTACCTATTGCAGAACCTTTCACTTTGATTGTAGCACCGATAACAGCCTCTCCCAACTCATCTTTAACAAGTCCCTGGATTAGTTTTTTACCTTTGGATTGTTGTGATGTTGAGAATGTCTCTTTCTTTCTTAGCAAAATCTGCCGGTCTTTTATTTCATAACTCACCGGAATCTTATCGAACAGCTTGTCCAATACTTCCTTGACGGGTAAATCCGACACTTTGATGCTTACTGGCTGAGAATCATTGAAAGCATCTTTATAATAGAAAAAAACATACTCACTCTCTTTCTCTATATACTTCAATACAGACTTTACCGGGACATTTTTAAATTCGAATGTGAATTTTTTAATTTGATTGTATTCAGACAACTCAAATGCCGAAACAATTGTCGAAACAAAAAAGAAGCTAAAAGCAAGTATGAATTTTAGAAATTTAGTATTCATACTTACGTTGTTTTCCAAGTTTTTCATATATTTGTAGTTATAAGATTTAACCACCGGGAAGTGGTTGAATAAAAGTTCTTTCATCCGAATAATATTCCTCGTATTATTCGGATACTTTTTTTTATTAAAACCGCATTACATCATAGGCATCCATTTTTTAAGGTTAAACAATTTTATTACTCACTCTTTTTTCATGACCAAAAATCCAGTTGGGGTACTCTCGAACCTTATAGGCGCTGTTATGGCAATCCTCGACAAGACTTCTTCCAACGAATAATTCAAATCCAAAACGCCACACACCATCATCCCTTTCACAGCAGTGTCGCACTCTATATGAGACCCATAATAGCGTTCCAACTTAAGAAATACCCTTTCCAAAGATTCCGTATTCAACACATACAATCCCTTCGTCCAAGCAATGTAATCCTCTGCATTTACCTTTTTCTTGCCGGAAATAACCCCGTCAGAGACAGAGGCTAACTGATTGGGGGATAATTTCATAGTTTTTTTCTTGTTGTCTTTCAATTTTACGGCACCCCGCAACAGGACTATTTCACCATAATTATCCTCATCGTATGCACTCACGTTAAAAGCGGTACCCAATACCTCCACCTCAAACCGGGAGGTTTTCACATAGAAAGGAGCTGACTCATCATGTTTCACATCTATGAATATTTCCCCATCGACAAATATTTCACGCCTGTCTTTCTCAAAGTGTTTCGGATAGACTACTTTTGTTCCTGCATTAATATACAAGCTGGAACCATCTGCAAGGATTAGCCGAGTGAATTTTCCTTTAGGCACTATAATCTGATCATACAAATCATCTTCTTTGGGCACTATATCAAGTATTTTTTCTTTTCCCACCTTTACCGTCCCATCAAGGGAATAAGTTATCGTTGCACCTTTTTTCACAGGGATGGATTCCCCCTGGGAAAATAATTGTATATCACCATACGTTGCGGACTCGCCAATCATCCGTGACGCTACCGTAGAGATATTAGAACGACTATGAAAAAAACGCCATTCGCTCCCTAACCATACAAAGCTGATTAATGCCGCAGACGCGGCGGCATATCCCAACATATAATGCCAACGCCTTCTCCGTTCCTTCCAGTCGAGCCCATTCTCTATCCTATTCCACAATTCCGCCATTTCTTCATTGGAAGAAAGGTCCTCTTGCGTTTTGAAATAGTCTATAAGACGGCGTAGCGTATTTCTTATGTCAATCTTACTATATCCCATTTTTAGCAGTTTTATTAATAGTATGGGAAAAGAAGAAAAACGTACTCACTGTTTTGATATATTTTTTTATTTTTCTTTAAATTTGATGGCATTGTGGCAGGTCGGTACTATGAGAGTTTCCCGTTACGCTACTTCCATGGTGAGCGCCGAAATGCCATCAAAATCCGGATTTGGATAACACTTATCGCCAACCGTCTTCTTATAGCCAGGCAGGATCGAATGCTACTCTTACAATAAGCAATAGCCATATATCCAATATTTTATTATCTATATTCATTAATCTACGCAATTTTTCCAGCCCCCTTCCATGCAGATTTTTTGCCGACTGGACATTTATATTCATGACATCTGCAATTTCTTTGTAAGAAAAACCTTTCACATAACGTAAATAAAGGATTCTTTTCTGATTGGATGATAATTGAGATATCGCTTCAACCAGTTGTCTGGCAAGCAACTGGTCGCAGTCATTCTTTGGGAAAAGCCGTTCAAACAAGTCCTCATTTGACGGAAGGGAAAAAGCAAAATCACCCAACGAATTTTCTTCTCTCCAAGACGCCAATTTGTAATTAAGATTATTCCGCAATGCCCTTAACAAATAAGAACGTACTGTTAAGTCCGTTGTCTTAATATTCGTATTTTTAAATATCCCGACAAAGAGATCTTGGATGCAATCTTTTACCGTCTCCCTGTCAATGTCACATTTCAAACCATAATTCAGCAAAAGAGAATAATATCTCTGATAAAGTACTTCCAATGCTTTCCGGTCGCCCTTTATGATAAGATTCCATAATGTTAAATCATCCATTTCAAACATATTCTATTTTTAGAATTAAGGTTCGCAAATTATACGCAAATTTTCATAAAAGCCATTGAAAGCCGTTGGCGGAATTAATTTTATAAGACATTCATACTTTACAATATTACGTGTAGCAGATAAGCGATAAGCAGCATACCTAATATACTTGCTATACGGATGACAATGTCCGTGTATGAATGCAGTACATCATCACCGGCACAGGCAATGACGGAAAACGTAAGTAATATTGCCAACGGGACAGCACCCACCACCATGATGCGTAACCGCTTATGCAGTCTGTCGCGTCACTGTTAATCCTGTCAGCCATAAAGTCTATATCAACGGTCGGGCGCACCCCAAGACCGTCCATAGCATAAAGCAACGAGCCGCCTTTCAGCAGAAAGTTCTCCTTATACTGGCTTACAGACACCCGATAGAGCAGACGTTCATTGAAATATCTTGCCAACAGGTACATATACTTGTAGCCCGTCTCGTTCATCAGATTGACCTGACGCGCCCTTACAAACTTTCCATAGTCCTCTTCTTTTCCTTTATTCCAACGCTATCTCAAGGTAATTCTTCAATGTTGACCAAACCCTCAGCCGCTTGGCATATTCCGTCACGTAAGCTGGTAGTGACTCCACGCGTTATACAGGCAGACTACACCTCCCGGAACAATACGCCCAATGTCAAGCATCGTATCAAGCAATGCCTCAGGTGACGCATAGACTCCGGAGCGGAGTTTTGTTAGTTCACCCCGCTGTGCAACTCTGTGAATACGCTTGTATTCAACTTCACTTGTCATATCTGCCGTGGATATGATGCCTCTAGGCATCTCTATTTTATAAGATGTTCTACCCATATAAATGTTCTTAGGACTACAAAAATACAAATAAAAACTGAATAAAGGTCATGTTCTACGGATTATTTTGCATTTTGCCCACGGCTCTTTCATTTTAAAAAGAATGATTGTTTAGGGAAAAGCATTATTTAATAGCGGAAAAATCATAATTTTGCACACAGCGATGCCGAAGCACCGCTTTCGGTGTTTCTTTTTCATCGTAATTTGTTTTTAAGAGGCGGAGAAGGTTATATTTTGTTCTCCGCCTCGATTTTTGCTACGCAAAATAGCTATTATTTATCTGATTTACAACATTTTTCCATATAATAATAACGTGAGTTCGATATAATCAGAACATAACCAGTTGCCCGTCATTGACAAACTTCACGTCAATGGCGGGTTTCTTTTCAAAGAAACAATAGGCAGCTATAGCCGACAATGCATTTGCAATGAAGTTATTGAAGGAACGATGTCAGGAGTGCTCAATCTGCGCAATGTTCTTCAATTCATCATTGACAGTTTCAATCAGGGCTCTTTTTCTAATCAATATCTTATCAGCGATACTCATCAAGGAGTTCCTCATATTATTCTTGACTTTAGTAACCAACTGAATGACATTGAGAAAGAGGTTCTCAAACAAGGTCTGGCCGATGTATCCCTTGTCTGCACACAATTTCCCCTTTATGTTCTTCAGAAACTTACCTTGTTTCAAAGGTTCCCTGTCATCTACGTTGCCGGGAGTAAACATGAAATTGAGAATCTCTCCTTTGTCATTGATTATCAGGTGTAGTTTGAAACCGAAGAACCATCCTATAGAACATTTTCCACGTTCGGCAAGCCCTTCGAAAGTCTTGTGAATCAATATCCGCTGGTTGCGGTAGACACGCAGAGGAGTGGAATCGACAAAACTGATGCCGGTACAACTGCCCAACAAGACCTTCTTGATGAAAATGGTCAGAGGAAGAAGCACTTCCTTTTCCAGTTCCACAAAACGATTATAAGCCACACACCGGGGAAACAAGCCTCTCAAATGCTTGCAGACATACTCTTTGTAATAATGTTTAAAACATCGAAATCCACCGGAGTGAAACAGGATGAGAATTACCATAATTTCCGCATCGCTCATACGGTTCGGCTTGTTGCGATGCTTATGCCCTTTGTCTTCAACCATATATTTTTTCTGTTGCAACGCAAATTCCTTGCAAAAATCATCTGCCATACAATAAATCTCTGTAACTTTAGCCTCTGAAAACATAGCGGTAATCGTTTAAATGTTATAATTTGTCACTATAAATTTAATACTTTTATCGCTATATTTCTAATTTTCAGTGATATATTTATTGACTTATATCGAACTCACGTTAATAATAGTAAAAAGAAACACTTATTTTGTCCCAAGGACAGCCTGATGGGACGGGTGATTGAATTTGCCGCCTCAGTTCCCGAATTCAGAAGAACAAACAAGGGAAACATCCGCCACAAACTTAGTGACATCCTTATCCTCATCATTCTTGGTCGTATGTCCAAATGTGTCGGGCGTGCGGAGATAATCTCATTCGGTAGGCAGAACCTCAAGAGATTCCGTTCGATGGGCATCCTGAGGAACGGGGTTCCGTCAGAGTCCACACTCTGCCGCGTGGAACAGGGTCTGGACGATAAGGCGCTGGCTCAACGGATGTCTGAATTCATGGGCACCTTCCTTCACGAACTCCGCCAATCCGAGAACGAGCCGGACATAATCTGTGTTGACGGTAAGGCAATGTGCGGCACCGTGCAGGAGAACGGTCGGAATCCGGACATCGTCTCGGCATATTCCCCGGGGTTGGGCATCACCTTGACCACTGAGGCTTGTCAGGAGAAGAGCAACGAGATTATGGCAGTTCCGGAACTGCTTGACGGTCTGGACATATCCGGTCAGATCATTACAGCGGATGCAATGTCATTCCAAAAGCGTGTCATTGATAAGATACGCGAGAAAAAGGGGATTTCATCATAGAACTCAAAGCCAACCAACGGGCGTTGCGGTACGGAATCGAAGACAAACTTGTGTCCAGCACCCCGTTAAAAACCTATAGGGAAGGACCGGTTCTTGAACACGGACGGATTGAAACCAGGGCATACCATATCTATGACGGCCTGGAGCTTATAGCGGATAAGGAAAAATGGGGAGGCAATCTGACCGTCGTGGTTTTCAATACGGAATCCGAAAAGAAATCCACTGGGACACACACTTCCGAACAACGGATTTACGTGTCAAGTCTGAGTGCCGATGCAGCGTATTTGGGGCGTGTAATCCGCAAGCATTGGTCTATAGAGAGTATGCACTGGTCGCTTGACTGCAACTTCTTGTAGGACAGGATAAAACGGAAGGCACTCAAGGCTGCGCGTAATCTTGACACGATACAAAGAATTGTACATGCATTGTTCTCATTGTGGAGAAGACGGCGCAAGAAACGTTCCGACAAAGCGAAAGGAAATGCAGAACTGATGAGAGAAGTGTCCGGAAACTTCACTCGCATCCTGCACTTTTTATTCCAAAAATGATAAAATATCATCTTTGAGGAATAAGATAAATATCCGAAAATCAATATATAATTGTCACCCGATTCCGTATGAATCGGGTAAGGGGAACTATGCACATATTTTTAGGTTAAATGAAAGAGCCGTGCATTTTGCCGTAGAATTATAACATACATCAAGTAAAGCCTTCTCCCTATATATAATAAGACACGTAAAAGAGGCTGTAGAAAAAGTAACGGATAATGCTCTACCCATTGTCTCTTGCGGATTGATAGCTCAAATGGTAAGTAATGACAAAATTCTTTTGGGTTCTTATAAATCACCTACAATGTATCTAATTTGTTACTCGTTCGTTTTATTACTATCGCAAATTGTTGTAATACAATAATATACAGTGAAATATAAAGAAAGTCCACCACTTCTTCTTTACGCTTCCGCCGGATGACAAATACATCCATTACACGATGAACAAGGCGATGTATTTAGTGGACGAAACAGGTTTGGCACAGTACAACACGCTCAAGGAGAAAGGATTTTACTCCAACATCTTAGGAACGAGTGCCGTCTTTTCAATCTATTGCGACAGCATTGCCTTTGACAAGGGAAAAATGGAGTTCACCTACTATGGCCGTCAGCGTATCGAGCGCAGAAGCAATATCCTGATGCGTGAATTAGTGACGGCAGGACAACTCAAACGAGTGCCCCGAACAGAGAACAATCCGCATGGGCTGTTGATCGTGAACTGGCGCACCCTTCTCAATAAAGACATCGAACAGAAAACGAAAACAACTTATTAAAACGTACAGTTATGAACATCAAAGGATTCCGCAGGATGCTGGTCGGCGAAAAAATGCCAGACAAAAACGATCCTCAATATAAAGAGCGGTATGAGCGCGATGTGAATGCAGGGCGCAAGTTCGCCAAGGCGACACGCACAGACAAGATGGCGGCAAAGATACAGGAGTTTGCCAACAGGAACAAGATCCTGTTCTTGGTCATGGTATTCGGCTTTGTCATCGGCACCTTCACATTCAACATCTACCGTTTGGCAAAAGCCTACCACCACGGACAGGAAACGAGAAGTGCCACGGAAGTACAGGACAGCCTGCTCAGGAAACGGCACAAGGATTTGGTAACACCCATAGTTGAACCCCGACAATCAGAACAGCGATGAAGAATATATTTGAGAAAATCAATTTCAAGCAGCCGAAGTATATGCTTCCTGCCATTCTGTACATACCGTTGCTGGCCGCCTCGTATTTCATTTTTGACCTGTTCAATACGGGAAAAGCGGAGATACCCGACAAAAGCCTCCAGACAACAGAGTTCCTGAACCCCGACCTGCCCGATGCCACGATTAAGGGCGGAGACGGAATCGGAAGCAAATATGAGAATATGGCAAAATCGTGGGGAAAGATAGCCGATTACACGGCGGTTGACAATATAGAACGAGAAGAACCCGATGATGACAAAGAAAAATACGAATCGCAGTACAGCCAGGACGAAGTCGCCCTCTTGGGCGAACTGGAACAGCAGAAAGCGTTGGCCGCAGAAGCAGCCGAAGCCGGAACGAGAGAACAGGAAGCCCTCAAAGAGTTGGAACGTGCCCTTGCCGAAGCAAGGCTGAAAGCGCAGGAGCAGGTTGCCCCGATTATGGAAGACAGCCTTGAAGAACAAACCGACACCCCTGTTGCCGTCAGCGGAACCATCGAGGAAGACAGCCGTGCCGTAAGTGCGCCAACCGATACCGAGAAGCCGGGTGAAATGGTCAAGAAGGTCAAAGTACCTTCCGATTATTTCAACACCATTGCCCAGAACGAACACGAGCCGAACCTTATCAAGGCAATCATTGACGAAAATGTCAAAGCCGTGGAAGGCAGCCGTGTAAGGCTTCGTCTGTTGGATGATGTGGAGATAAACGAGACGGTGGTCAAGAGCGGTTCCTACCTCTATGCCATCATGAGCGGCTTTTCCTCGCAAAGGGTAAAAGGGACTATCAGCAGTGTGCTTGTGAACGATGAAATCATCAAGGTCAGCCTTTCCCTTTACGACACCGACGGACTGGAGGGATTGTATGTGCCGTCCAGTTCCTTCCGGGAGACCGCAAAGGATGTGGCCAGCGGAGCGTTCAACAGCAATATGAGCATGAATACCGGTGGTAACGGGAACAGTCTGACCCAATGGGGTATGCAGGCTATTCAGGATGCCTACCAGAAGACCAGCAACGCCATCAGCAAGAACATCAAGAAGAACAAGGTCAATCTGAAATACGGCACGTTTGTCTATATCATCAACAGCCAAGAGAAAAAATAATACAGAGTAAATAATCCATTCAAAGATTCAGAGATATGAAAATCATCAAAACTATCTGTACCGGAATTGCGGCAGTGTTCTCGATTCTGCCGACTTTCGCCCAGCAGACCTACGAGGAATTGGAGCAGCTGACCGTCAACGAGCAGGTGACGACCGTCATCACCGCCTCCGAACCCATCCGTTTCGTGGATATTTCCACGGACAAGGTGGTTGGAGACCAGCCTATAAACAACACCATTCGTCTGAAGCCCAAAGAGACCGGGCATGAAGACGGAGAAGTGCTTGCCATCGTCACCATTGTCACGGAACGCTACCGCACCCAGTATGCGTTGCTTTATACCACAAGAATGCAGGAAGCCGTAACGGACAAGGAGATAGAGTTCCGGGAACGGAATGCCTACAACAATCCGGCAGTCAGCATGTCGGTGTCGGACATGAGCCGTTACGCCAGACGGATATGGAACTCTCCTGCAAAGTACCGGAATGTGAGCAACAGGGAACACCGCATGAATATGAGACTGAACAACATCTATGCGGTCGGAGATTACTTTTTTATTGACTTCTCCATTGAGAACAAGACAAACATCCGTTTTGACATTGACGAGATCCGGGTAAAACTCGCTGACAAGAAAGTTTCCAAAGCGACAAATGCCCAAATCATAGAATTGACTCCGGCATTGGTTCTTGAACAGGCGAAATCATTCCGTCACGGCTATCGCAATGTGATTGTGGTCAAGAAGATGACCTTTCCCAACGACAAGGTGCTTACCATTGAGATGACAGAGAAACAGATAAGTGGCAGGAACATACGTCTGAATATCGACTATGAGGATGTGCTTTCAGCCGATTCGTTTAATGCCGTATTGTTAGAGGAGGAATGAACATGAGAAGAATTGTATTGGCATTGGTGGCAATCGTTGTATTTGCCATCACCGGCAAAGCACAGAGTAACAGCGACCGGCTTTCTTTAGGTGTAGGTTGCCTGTACCAAAATGGTCTGGATCTTACCCTCTCCTACGAACATGAAGGCAAATACCACCATGCTTGGGAGTTTTTCGCCAACGGTTACATCAAGTGGGCTGAATGCGCCTCCTGCAAGCATATCTGTCCCGAATCATTCTGGAAAAATTACCGAAGCTATGGGTTCGGTGTCGCCTACAAGCCTTGTGTGGTACGTGGGCGCAATCATTACGGCAATGTCCGTATCGGTGCGTCGGCAGGAAGTGATACCCGTCGTTTCTTGGGAGGCATCCACCTCGGATATGAACACAATTATATATTGCGTGGTGGCTGGCAGTTGTTCTGCCAGGTCAAGACCGATTTGATGATAAAAGGCGAAGACCTGTTCCGCACAGGTATTGTCTTAGGTGTAAAATTACCATTAAACTAAGGGAAAGATGAAAAAGAAGATATACAACAAGATAGGCAGACTGGTCGAGATGTTGGCCATCACCGCTTTATTCGTGGCTTGTGACGAACATCGGGATTTTCCGGACACGGCAATGAAGCTCTGTCATATCCTATGCACGGACGGAAAAGTATTGTCGGTATCGGACTTCAGGGAATCCGAAAAACAGCCCATTGCCGTGGTGTTCCATATCAATCACGATGAGAACACCGAGGGTAACGGCTATGCCGTCTATCTGTGGGATTTGGAGCCATTGGCTTTTGCTGACAGTATCGGTGTAAGCCAAAAAACATCGGCAGACATTACTGCACTGGACGGATTTGAAAACACTTTCGCTCTATTGGATGCGAGAGAAACATCCTCACCACTGGCAGAGAAAGTTTTTGATTTGTGGAGATACGGCCAATCCGCCTATATCCCATCGGTGGCACAGATGCGCTTGCTTTATCATGCCAAGGAGCAAATCAATCCTGTTATCAAGATGTGCGGTGGCGATACGCTGTCCGTTGAAGCCGATGATTGCTGGTACTGGACAAGTACGGAGGTCAATGAACAACAGACCGCCAAAGCATGGCTCTATTCTATGGGAAGCGGAACGATTCACGATACGCCCAAAATACAGGCTCATAAATCAAGGGCAATCATCACATTGAGAGATTGAAAACCAGATTATTAAAGGAATTAGCGAATAACAGCTATGGAAGAAAGTAAAGAATTACAAGGCTTTTACAAGATATTCCGCTCGGTCATCTATGTCTCCATCCTGATGGAGTTCTTCGAGTATGCCATCGACCCTGCCATGCTTGACCATTGGGGAGGTATCCTCTGCGACATACACGGACGCATCAAACGGTGGGTGATATACAATGACGGAAATCTTGCGTACAGCAAACTTGCCACGTTCCTGCTTATCTGCATCACCTGTATAGGCACGAGGAACAAGAAGAAACTGGAGTTTAATGGCCGCAAGCAAGTCCTCTATCCTATCATAGCAGGTATAGGGCTGATTGTGCTGTCCGTATGGCTGTACGGTTATCCGATGGAAACAAGGCTTTATTCCTTGCGCCTGAACATCTGGCTCTATATGATTGCCTCCGTGGTCGGCGTGATACTGGTTCACATCGCCCTTGACAATATCTCCAAATTCCTCAAAGAGGGTTTGCTCAAAGACCGCTTCAACTTTGAAAATGAAAGTTTCGAGCAATGCCGGGAGTTACAGGAAAACAAATACTCGGTCAATATTCCCATGCGCTATTATTACAAGGGCAAGTTCCGTAAAGGTTGGGTGAACATCAACAACCCTTTCCGAGGCACTTGGGTGGTCGGTACACCGGGCAGTGGTAAGACTTTTTCCATCATCGAGCCGTTTATCCGGCAGCACTCTGCAAAGGGCTTTGCCTTAGTAGTTTACGACTACAAATTTCCGACATTGGCTACCAAATTGTACTATCATTACAAGAAGAACCAGAAGCTCGGAAAGCTGCCCAAGGGGTGCAAGTTCAACATCATCAACTTCGTGGATGTGGAATACAGCCGCAGGGTGAATCCTATCCAGTTGAAATACATCAATAATCTCGCTGCCGCATCCGAAACCGCAGAAACCCTGCTTGAGTCCTTGCAGAAAGGCAAGAAAGAAGGAGGCGGTGGCAGCGACCAGTTCTTCCAGACATCCGCTGTCAACTTCCTGGCAGCCTGTATCTATTTCTTCTGCAACTGGGGCAAAGAACCCTTCGACACGACAGCATATGAGATTTTCTATTCAACCTCAAAAAACGGAAAATATACAAAGCT
>OHAA01000214.1_pt1 | contig 28878 bp, 15 predicted proteins | sample 1606051 | NCBI WGS metagenome assembly OHAA01 (sample SAMEA3541493, study PRJEB24748) | human gut metagenome | biome: human gut; feature: human-associated habitat; material: faeces | place: China | collected 2012
TTTCAGAGCGGTTCGGGAAAGTACTCCAGAAGCGGCAGTCCGTATCCATCAACCGGCAGGATGTGTCCACCTCAATCAACACGCAACTCGACTCTCTTATTCCTGCCTCCAAGATAGCCAACCTTTCACAAGGAACATTCGTTGGTGCCGTATCGGACAACTTCGGAGAAAAAATAGAACAGAAGATATTCCACGCCGAAATCATCGTGGACCACGAAAAAGTCAGCGGGGAAGAGAAAAATTACAGAAAAATACCCGCCATCAATGAATTTAGGGACAGGGAGGGAAACGACATCATGATGCAGCAGATCGGGCGGAACTATGACAGGATCAAGGCGGATGCGCAGGCAATCATCAATATGGAAATGGAACGCATTAAAAATGACCCGGAACTCTGCAGACGGCTAGGACTGGAGAATGAAGACGACAAAAAGAAGGGAAACGGGAAACAGGAATAAATGCGTATTTCCCCTCCATGGTTTTGAAAGATGAAACATCCTCCGAAAAACGGGGGATGCCCTATATGTATATCATGCTCCCTTATTCACACAATCCCGTATTTCCTCAGCTTGTAATACAGGGCAGTCCGGCTGATGCCGAGTATACGGGCGGTAAGGGTGCGGTTGTTGCCGGTCTGCCCAAGTATCCGAAGTATCTGCTGCTCCTCCTTTTCCGGACGGACAGTCATGTTTCCCAATTTCATGTCCTGATCCAGATTCAGTTCCTGTGCAGATATCCGCCCCTCCCCGGCAAACACGACGGCACGCCGGACGGCATTCTTCAACTCACGGATATTCCCCGGCCAGTCGTATTGCCGTAACACGGCAACCGCTTCCCGGTCGAAACCCTGAACCGATTTTCCGTATCTAGCGGAAAACTGCTTCAGAAAGAATTCAGCCAACGGAAGGATATCCTCCCCGCATTCGGAGAGCAGGGGAACTCGGATAGTGAACTCGTTCAGACGGTGGTACAGATCCTCACGGAAACTCCCTTCCGCAATGGCCTTCTCCAGATCCGCATTGGTGGCGGCGATAAGGCGGATGTCAAAGGCCCGTTCCCTGACTGTCCCGACCGGCAGGTAACGCTTCTCCTGCAGGGCGCGAAGCAGTTTCATCTGATTTACGGGAGCAAGGTTACCGATTTCATCAAGGAACAACGTACCACCTTCGGCAGCCTGGAAAAGTCCCGCCTTGTCACTGTCCGCACCGGTGAACGCCCCTTTGCAGTACCCGAAGAATTCAGATCTGACAAGGTCATCGGAAACGGCACCGCAGTCCACGGCTACAAAAGGCTTGTGCCTGCGCAGGCTCCGCTCATGAATCTCGGCGGCAATATGTTCCTTACCCGTACCCGATGCTCCACGAAGCAAGACGGACATGTCGGAACGGGCCACAGGGCCTATCAGCCGGTACATCTCACGGGCCTTTTCACTTTCACCACGGTAGAATTCCGTGCTGCCATGCTGCGGACGGCTGAACTCTTTTTCTATGACTTCCCAAAGCCGGTCCGGCTGTACCGGCTTGCAAAGGTAATTGGAAGCCCCAAGCTGCATGGCTTCCACCGCATTCTCCACCTGGCCGTAACTGGTCATAATAAGGAACGGAATGGAATAATGTTTTCCTTTCATCCACTTCAGCAGCTCCATACTGCTGCCGTCCGGCAGACGCAGGTCTGCCAGGACAAGGTCGAACTCCTTAGCCTGAAGTTCCTTACGGGCTGCCGAGAGTGTAGACACATGACCGGTTGCCATACCCTTTTTCTTCAGCCAGTTACTGATACTGCGGCTGAAGACAACATCATCCTCTATAATCAGTATATTTTTCATTCGCTTATTTTATATTCTTCTTCATATTTTCAGCACAGGCAATTAGTTTCCCTGCAGCTTCTCCTACTTTATAAATACACCTTATCTGTTCTTCCGTCCAGAGTTCCGGATCAGACAGTACAATAGCCTGCAGTTCCTCTATCGGATAATCAAGGCGGACACTTGTCCACAGGGGAAGGTTCTTGTGCAGGATCTCTCGGACTGTCTGACGCTCATCCCTTTCCAATGCCCCGTGCAACCTGTCAAGGTCCTTGCGGCTTTCCCGGATGAAGATACCGAGCATCTCCCCCTTGTTGTCCTCCCCGGTCAGAATCAAGGAAAAATCCGGTTGCCATACCGTCTGCCTATTTCCTCTGACGATTCGGGAAACGGTTTCCAGCAGCTCATTCATCCGGAAGGGTTTACGGATACATCCGGCAAATCCCCGGGAAAGGTACTCCTCTTCCGGATCAATATCGGCAGTCATGGCTATGACCGGAATTGTTCCGGCCCTTTCCATATTGGATGAACGCAACAACTCCAGCAGCCCGAACCCGTCCATGTCAGGCATGCGGATATCCGTCAGCAACGCGTCATAATCCTCATCCCGCAATTTTGCAACCACCTGCCGGAAATCGGTATAACAGTCACATTCAACCCGGTTTCGCCTGAACATCTCACGTGTTACGGAAAGCTGTCTCGGGTCATCGTCAAGAAGGAGAATACGCAGTCCTTCCGTTTGATAGTCAGACGGAGATTGTAACTCCTCCTTCAAGGAACTACTGTCAGCAGGGGAAAGGGAAAGAGATACCCTAAAACAACTGCCTTTCCCCGGGTGACTCTCCACCCCGATGGAACCGCCCAGCTGTGAAACAAGCCGGGAAACAATGGCAAGGCCAAGTCCGAAACCGGAAACGCCGCGGGCATTATCAAGCCTTTCGAACGCATCGAATATCCGTTTCTGCTCCTCATCATTCATTCCCGCTCCCGTATCCTGTACTTTAATACACAGTTCGCCGACGTTGAATGTCGCTTCCAGCCGGATATATCCTTTCCCGGTAAATTTCAGAGCGTTGGAAAGCAGATTATTCACAATCTGCTGTAAATGTCCCTTGTCACAACTGACAGCAGCGTTCATGCCGGAATACCGGGTCAACAATTGCAATCCTTTCTTTTGAACGAGCGGCATGTAATTGTTGGCAATCTCCCTGAACAGGGTTTCCAGACAAAAAACGGAAATATTCTCCCGTGCCTGTCCTGTATCAAGCAGATAGAAATTCATCAGTGTGTCAACCAGAGAAAGCATATAGTCCGATGCATGCCGGATATTTTCGGCATATTCCTCCTGTCCGGCCCTTTCCTTTTCACCGGGCAGCAGTTCCGCCGTTGCTCTGATAGTGGCAAGGGGAGAGCGCAGGTCATGGGCGATAGTCAGCATCATACGCTTCCTGGATTGGAGGAGTTCCGTGTTTTCCAAGTTGGAAGCTTCCAGCTGACGCCGGTATCGGTTCCGCCGGTTCAACTCCCGATGTATGATGATATAAAGTAAAATAGTCAGCAATGAAATAAAGACGGCAAGAGTGGAAACCGTATAAAAGGACCGGTCTCGTGCCCAAAGGAACTGCATGTAACGTTCCTCAAGGCGCCGGTCGGTCTCCGATTCAAAATCCCTGATGATACCATACAACCTGCAATTTAATGCCATATTGTTATTGTACAGACGCTCCATTTGTACCAGCAACCGTTCACGCTCAGTCTCCTGCCTGCCGGTCAGTTCCTTGTTTAGAGAATGAAGCATACTTGCAGTTGAGATCTCCCGGTCTTTTTCTGCAGGTTGCAGCCGTTCACGTTTTTCCTTCTGTTCCGAATAAACGGATTTTCTCTTCTTACGTTTGAGGAAGGACCAAAAACTTTTCTTCGAAACTTCCTCTTTGACTTCAACAGACACTTTCTCATCGCGGATATGGGATGCAATCACCGGGATTTTCCGGTTTATGATTTCACCGGCTTCACGAAAACGGCTGAACGTATGCATTACCGTGTCAAGCAATTGTTCCTTTCTCTCCAGAAGCAGGCACAGCGAATCTATACGCCCCCGTTGTCCGGATGCATGGACATATTGCTTCAAGGACTGTAATGTGCCGCATACCTCGTTTCTCCTTTTCTGATAAGTACTCCGGTCATTCTCGTCCCACACACTGACCGTCTCTCCATAAGTGGCCAGATCCAGAAGGCCGGCGTAGGCTTCTCCGGTCAGATGCCAGAAATGAAGCAGTTCTTGTTCATCCTGTTGCAAACAGTTTCGCTTCATCTGTTCCTTACGGAAGAGACAAATGGTCAAGACAAGCAGGAATATCAAGATAATATATCCCGAGAATATTTTAATTTTTAAACACATAATAATCTATACTTACATCCTTCATTCCTGCCTGTCCAAAAAATTAGCCTACACGGCTTTCCTTCTTTCTAGAAAAGAGGGGAATTGAGCAACTCAAACTTCTATCGAATTGACGTTATATTGTTATCTGTATTACACAAAATTCGGTCCATACTTTAACCAATGCACCATTGCCCAATCTTGGTCATTGGCAAACGGATCATAAAAGTGGGCTTTTTGCCCGTTTACTTTATTCGGATAAATAAAAGCACAACTTCCTCTTCCATCTTCGGAAAACAGGCAGAAATTATTCCGGAAAATATTTAAAGCCCGCTCTGCATATTCCTGTTTTCCTGTGGCTTTTGCATAAAGACGAAAAGCAATGCCCGACAAGGTACTCCAATAATGAGGGAAAGTATCTCCCCAAATCTGATCTTTCCCAAACCAATAACCATCCCAATGACGGATAGCAATATCATTAAGGTGGAAACTAGGCTGTTTTCCTCCAAATGATTCTAATAAAGGAAGTTGACTTTCGGCTCCTTTCAGATATTTTTCATTCCCAGTGAGCATATATACATTCAGCAAATGTATAATGGATGGTCCTACAATACTCTGCTCATAATTTACTTCGAAAGTCGGATAATTGGGACCATTCTCATAGAATACATCCGCCATCAATTTAAAATCATTCAGTAAGGTGTCTGCTTCGGCTGTAAAATTATTATCTTTCAGAAGAGTATATCCGTAAGTGGGGACACCAATACAATAAAAATCATGATTAAAATAACGGACTAATGCGCGCAATGTACCATATCCGTCTTTCAGATACTGTCTGTCACCCGTCGCACAAAACATGGTAAACCAAAAATCGGCAACCCACGGATAGTTGTATCCACGATTATAGCTTTGGAAGTCCACGGTAGAATTAGTGGTATAATCCGCTCTTTGAATACGGCGAACAAATGATACATAGCTATTTAAAGCATCCTTCACTTTTTTGTCGGAAGTGCATTGATACTGCAAAGCTAGAAGAATCCCCATAGCCACTCTTTCTCTCGCCTCATCACAATCAGCTCGCTCCCGACCACTCTCTCCATTAATATAAAGAGACTCGGTATCATTATCATAAACAATGAAAGCACCGTTTCTAGGATCACCCGACTTAATGAATTGCTGATGTTCAGCAATAAAGCGACAACGACGGTTTATTAAACTATCAAAATTGCTAACAGTAAGACATTCTACCGAAGTCTTTTTCCCATCATCATACGACAATGTAAAAATCTGCTCTCCGGGGGCATTTAACGTGGTAGTGTAATTTATATTGTCACCATTCACTTCTGCCACTTCTTTGTTATTAAGCAACAGTTTACCTTTCAATGAAGGGAAATTACTTTTAAATGAAACAGTCACTTCTTCACCTTCTTCGACTACATAGCGATTTGCTGTAGCTATAATCAGACCATTTCCAATAGCTTTTGTCTGAAAATCATTCCAATTGTCAGCAGACAGAAGCAGCCATTGTATAGTATAGCATTCTCCTGGTTTCAGAATCTTGTTTTCCGGATTTAGCTGAAAAACACCGCGAAAGTTGGAACCGCCGGTTTTCTCTGACCGTTCGCTTATTTCATAGCTTTCAACAGCTCCTTTCTGCAAAATCAGGCCTAGTCCCCCCGGTGCTCCACTCATCCGTGTGCAATAGACATATGCATCATTTCCACCTGTCCATATATGAGCATTGCAACGAGCGTTATAACAAGTTCTGGCATCCGGATAATTATCATTAAAAGGTGTATTGATAGCTATCTCCTGCAAGCTTGCATTTTCCTTTCCTGTATTGGCAAATTCATAAGATTCGACTAAATTCCCGTCTTCGTTCCATGTTCGGACTACGGTTATTTCAATGTTCTCTACTTGATATTTCACAGTCATCCGATTAGCCGTACTATCTTTTTCCTTCGGAGTACTCCAAAAATATTTGGTACCATTTATCCAGAAATGCCCCAATCCCCATCCGCATCGAGAGTCCACCCATTCATATTGAGTCCCATCAGCACAAAGGATCCAGTTTATTGAGGTATCATTTGCCATATAAAGTCCGTTCAACGCCCCTGTTTGAGTATCGGCTCTGAAAATTATGTTTTTAGGATGACTGCAACTACCTAATGCAATTAATATCAAAGATGATGCAGTGTACAAAAGATGTTTCATGATATTTCTCATATTTAGTTCCTGTTTAAAAATGATTGAAATAAAAGATTAAGAAGGTTTCTGTGCAATAAATCCAGTTGTTTTGTGGAACGGCACACCATAGGTCCATTCCGTCTTTTATCTTGTCTGAAGCAAATACCAGCTTTCTATAATCGGCAAATTCTTTCAACCGGACGGCATCCGCTTCACTGATAAGCCCCCGTTTATCCGACAGGATAGCATGAAAGCTGTCAGATCTATTCATTGCGGACACTTCTAATGACAACACGCAAAGTACCGCCACTAAGCAGCTATTTAATAAAAGTTTTCTCATCTTTATTCGATATTACATATTATTATCACCATAAGTCATTTTCACGTTCAAGGAAGTATGATTATTTACGGGTACTTCCAGTTTCAGGTATCCTCTCTTTTCAAAGACCAGAATGTCGCTTGCGGATACACGCACCTTGTATCTCCCTTTTGAATCGGTTCGTCCCAGTTCACGTCCGGAAGTTTTCGAATGAATGGAAACACCGTCTATCAATGTAGCCTGCACATCTCTGACAGTGCCGCTTACGGTTATCTCTTTTCCGGCTGCTGCGGATTTGGTTATGGAAGATGCCGGAAGATTGTCCGAGGCGGAAACGGGTTGTCCGTCTGCTCCGACAAGCTGTCCGTCCGCTCCGATATGAATAGTCTGCTTTAGCAAGATACGCTCGGAAGCGGTTCCCAATTGCAGTTCAAACGCACCGGGTTCTATCAGTCTCCTACCATCTTCCAAGGTAAGGGAAAGTTCGGCAACCGGGAAACTGAGAACGACTTCCTTGCTCTCCCCCGGTTGCAATTCCACTTTCATAAATGCGCGCAGTTGTTTTATGGGGGTGACAACTGAACTTACCAAGTCGCGCACATAAAGCTGGACAACTTCTTTTCCTGTTCTATTTCCTGTATTCCGGATTTGTGCCTTTACGCGGATGGAATCATGTTCCAAAGCGGCCGTCATCTTCTCCAAAGAAAAAGTGGTATAACTCAACCCATGTCCGAACGTCCACAAAGATGCGGGAGACGAGAAGACGTAATCCCTGCCGGGCGCTTCATAACTGCCCGGCTTCTTATAAAAGCCTTTGTCGGAAGGCAAATGGTTGTAATAAGCCGGCAGATGCCCTACGCTCTGGGGAAAGGAGAAAGCCAGTTTTCCCGACGGATTCACTTTCCCGAAAAGAATATCGGCTATGGAGTTGCCCGCCTGTTCTCCTGCATACCATTGTGCTAGAATGGCGGGAATATGTTCTTTTTCCCAGGAGATGCAAAAGGGCTTTCCTGCCACAAGTACCAACACTACCGGTTTTCCTGTTTCATAGACCGCACGGATAAGCTCGCTCTGCGCTCCCGTCAGTTGAAGGTCGTGCAGGTCAAAGCCTTCTCCACAGTTCACCTGGTTATAATCACGCGCCAGCGATGCACTGGAACTGCCGCAGAAGAGCAGGGCGACATCACTTTGGGAAGCAATCTCCACCGCTTCGGAAATAGCAGAAGTATCTTTGGACATCATACTGCATCCACGGGCATAACGGACGGTAGCCTTGTCACTCACCAGACGCTTTATCCCTTCCAACGGAGTGACGCCATCCTTATTGTTCCGGCTCCATGTGTAATCACCGAACTGCACCTGCGCGGCATTCGGCCCGATGACTGCAATCGAACGAATCCGGTCGATATTCAACGGCAATAATCCGTTTTCGTTTTTCAGCAATACGGTAGATTCATCCGCTATCTTGCGGGACAAGGCGACGCTTTCCGCATCATACATTTCCTGTTTGCCGAACTTCTCTCCATACGGGTCTTCAAACAAGCCTGCCGCAAACTTGGCAGCAAGCACCCGGCGCACCGCCTCATCAATCACGCTTATATCCATCTGTCCCTTTTCAACCAACCCTTTCAGATAGGGATAACATTCGCTGGAAGCCTCTACATCCAGTCCCGCACTGATGGACTGCATGGCGCACTCTGCCGGGCTGCCGGCTGTATGATGAAAGTTCTGCAACATCTCAATCGCGCCCCAGTCGGAATAGACATATCCTTTAAAGCCCCATTGTTTCCGCAAAATATCGGTCAGCAGATAGCGCGAAGCGGAGTTGGGGACACGGTTCCAGGAGTTGTAAGTGGACATCACAGCCATGACAGGTAGCCGGGTAACTACCATTTCAAACGGTTTCAGATAGACATCGTGCAAGTCTCTCACCCCACATTCTACGGACGCGAGGTTCAGCCCGCCCAACGGATTGCCATGAGGGCCGAAATGCTTCAGCATCGGAGAAATGCCATTATCCAGATAACCGCTTGTCTCCGCACAAGCGAATACCCCGCAAAGGAAAGGGTCTTCCCCATAGGATTCTTCCACCCGTCCCCAACGCAAATCGCGGACTACATCAATGCAGGGAGCCAATACCTGACGCATCCCCTGCGCATGAAGGTCACGGGACGTAGAAGCTGCCTTCTGATAAGCCAGCGTCGGATTGAAGGTACTTCCCAACGCTATATTCTGAGGATATATAGTGGAACCTTCGTGGGCGGAGCCATGCAGGGACTCCGCTACGGTAAATACAGGAATTCCCAAACGGGTGCGCTCTATCATATACTTCTGAACGAGCCGCATATTCTTGCTGCAATTCTCCCCAGTCAACGGGAAACCTTCTACAAATCCCCAACCGATATTCCCGGCAAAGGTGGAGAGCTTCTTTTCGTCCAACGTCTGTCCGTCGAATATATTCCAGGAATGTATATGGCGGATTTGGGCTATTTTCTCTTCGAGCGTCATCCGGCGCAACAGGTCTTCCACTCTTTCACCAACGGGCAGAAAGGCATTCTTATAAGGATACGCTTGTCCGCTCGCATCAGAAGAAGAGCACAAAAACAATACGAATGATAGCAGCGGATATTTGATATAGTGTTTCATCAGTTTTCTATTACCGGTTACAGTCAGTTTTTCAATGGTTTCAATGAGATAATATCAATGTATAAATTAACATAATTAAGACTTACGCAACAAAAATCAGATTAGGACCTGACGAGAGCTCTCTCATATGAGTATTGTTCAGAGAAGCTTTAAGAGGAATATTGGTTTGAATGTGTATCCTTTTAATGTGCCTGTCTGTTTCAATCTGTAATTTATTACTTTTAAGTTTAACCTTACAATTAACAACCGTGATTTTATTATTGTCATCAATCCGAATATAAGCTGTGGATATTGCTGTTTCTTCGAGGGCTTTAAAAATTTCGTAAACAGTGTGATCACCGGCACCGCCCGTCTCACCGAAATCGTGCAACCGATACTCGTCGTCAGAACGCATCCATGGACTTATCATATCAAGGTATTGCTCGCCGATAATTGAGTCAGTATATTCAAAATTACCCTTAGCACCGGAAGCTGGCATACATACACGGCCATTGATATACGGGTCAGGAATGAATCCCCAACGAAGATGTCCGTCGGGAGACATCAGCTGCACACATGCCCCTAAAGTATCATTAAGTTCTCTCATGTATTTCATATTACCTGTAAGCAGATACATATAATAGACAGCATATATTTTCCAGGCAGTCCATCCATGAGGTGAATTCATTGCTTGATTGGGAGTAAAATAAATGTCGAGTGCCTCCCAATAACGCAATGTAGCACCTCGCATACGAGCATCGGGTATGAGGTTCTGCTCAAGACAGCAGTGCCGCTCAAGCATGTATTCTGCTGCGTTGAAATACTTCTCGCGAGTAGATTTATGATCTGAATAGAGTGCCCCCAAAGCCAACTGCAATGCCGAACAACTTATCATACCGTCTTCGAATGTCATATCGCCCTCGGTCTCTATGTTGTCTCGTCGTTCGGCCAAATCATCAATAGCTTTCATGGCAGAAGTACGATGTCGTATGGCCTTTGAAAGCCAAACCGAATCGGCTGTTACAACGAATCGGTTCTTTTCAGCATCGGCAAGTTCAAGCATTGATTTAGCAGGATAGATGACGGCCGTGTAATGAATTCCATGCGAACGATAAGAGCCATCGGCAGCTTGAACTTTATCACCAGCCAAATAGTCCCCCACACGTGATGCGATAGTAAGATAATGTTCACGCCCTGTAGCTTCATAAAGATCGACCAATATCCCCATAACCGATGAAAAATTCTGCACCCTGTCAGGATTGGCACATCTCGCCGGAAAACCGGTTACGGTATCCACAAGCAGGCTGACAGCTTTGGCAAAACGGTTTTCAAGGATGGAATCACTTAACATGGGGTAATGATGTGATGCCAAAAAAGCAGGATAGTATCCATAGAACATTTCACATGAGTTTCCCATCAGAGGCGGGTGTCGGGACACCATATCACGTGCTTGACAAAGATAACGCGACCAATCGTCACGAATATAAAAAATACCTTCAGATTGCTTACCCAAAGCATTGACCGCTTCTATTTTATACTGCCCTTGCTTACGAAAAACAGGAAGTGTTGTTTTGTAAACTCCCGATGTATCGTACTTGAATTTCAGTTTTCGCGACTGACCATCTCCATCTGTACAGACAATACTGACCAAAGGTTGGTCGGAATATACCCACATCCTATTAGGCTCAGTATTTGTAACTGTATATTTATCAAGTTCTATTAATGGCGATGACAACCAACGTGCAAGAGCAGGTTTGACCTCATCAATCTTATCCACGCTCCCGATATGCATTGTCCATTTTTTATATTCGCCCGGAAGCAATCGATCCTCATCAACGGGATGTCTGGCCGGGAGCGGGCCGCAATGAAGCATGTCCCAACTTGCAGTGAAAATCTGATGTCCCCACACCCATTCTTTCACATCACGGTAAATATAATTCAAAGAGTATGATGCCACCGGTTCTTCGACACCTACCGCCACGATTCTTCCAAGGGGGGACATAAAATACCCCCAAGCGAAGTCTCGTTCGCACCGCAATAGCGTAGGAAAATATCGGTCGTTCCACTGGGGAAACGAATGCATCTCGGAATCAATGCCAATAACAAGACTTGCCCTCTCAGGAGCAAAAACCGTATCGGTTGCATTCACCATACCACACTCTATTGCCAAATGGTCGGTATACGGTATATATTTCATCGTATACATAATACCATCTTTCTGACCGTAAAAAGAAAGTGAATCCATATCCGACGGCATCATATCCACTCCTTCCCACGCAGGTCCTCTCAAAGAGTCGTTACGAAATGGCACAGTGTCACCCTGTGTATATGCTCTAAGAAAACCACCTCGTTTATCAATGACTGCCTGCCAACCGTCACCGGAAATATCTATAACGTCTTCGTACGGATACGAAACAATGTCTTCATACTCGTCAATATCCCATTTTTTACGCCAAGGTATAGTGACTTTACCGTTATCAAATGAAATCGGCAACCACACATAACGCGAATCACCCAAATCAGTTTTATTCCAACGATCGAACATGGCTATATAAAGGTCTTTTTTCCCATAGACTGGCTGTACATAAGTACTCTGTGCATAAAATGTCTTATCAGCCTCCGGACCTGTACATGGATTGCCTATGATTTTCCACGGTCCCATAATGGAATCAGCCATTGCAAGTTCCGCCTCATTAGGGTTCCAACCTGTACAACCCGACGTAAGCATATAATACTTTGAACCATGTCTGAAAACAGCCGGGGCCTCACGCAGTTTATCAATAAAGTTACGTGTATACCTCCCCGTAGGACGCAAGTAATCATCGGTAAGTTCATTGATATAAAGTGTACGGTTGTCTTCCGACGAAGCAAACTGATAAGCGCGTCCGTCTTCGTCAACAAACAGTGTTTGATCCCGGCTCATCGCATTGTTGGGTCTCAATGCCCCAAGATACTTAAAAGGCCCTGTAGGCGAATCACTCACAGCAATACCTGCCGCAGCCATACTGTAATCATCACTGTCGACATGAAACCACATCACGTATTTACCAGTTCGGGCGTTATGGACAACTTTCGGACGTTCCAGCACTTTGCTTGGGTGTAAATCGTGAGAAGAATCACAAGAAACGGCATTCAGAACTATCCCTTCAAATGTCCAATCGACCATATCGGGCGAAGAATAACATGACACCCCGATCACATCAGTACGATAACCGTCCCACGATCCTTTGGGTAAATAAGTAGGTCCATTCTTGTATTCTCCATACCAGTAATATCTGCCACCATGATACAGAATCCCCCCACCATGAGCATTGATCGGATTACCGGATGTGTCAAGCCACCGGGCATACTGCACAATCTCACGAGAAGCGACACTATTGGAAATAAACAATCCGACAAACAAAAAAAGTATCATTAATGTATTTTTCATCATTTAATTATTTAGTTAGTTCCCCATTATTTATGGGCAGAATATACGTCAATTACAGTGCGAGAACTCGAATCAATGCCTTGTCTACGGACACAACGCATCGGAATAGCGATTTCAAGTAAATGCAGTATATCATAAAGCCCTTCACTGGTAAAAGTAGCATGATAACGCGTATTGAAGAGTGTAGAATCTGCGATAACAAAGTCGACAGGATAAATCTGCGACAATCTTGCCAATACCGTAGACAGGTTGTCATTATCGAACAATATCCGACCGTCTTTCCAACCACAACATTTCTCAATATCGGCATGATGAGTGATACTGATTCCCGAACTATTAATACACAGATTATCATTAGGCAACAGCGTAACACGATCTTCCCCGCCTGTCATGACATCAACATGTCCCGAAATAAGCATCACATTCACCGAATCGTTCGTATATGCATTAATATTAAATGCTGTACCGGTAGCATGAACATCTGTTTCACCAACTGTGACTATAAAAGGATGCTCCTTATCGGCATGAACCTCAAAATATCCTTCACCAACAAGCGTCACATGCCGCTTATCATCATCAAACACTGCCGGATATTCCAACCTACTATTAGAATTAAGCCATACACGAGAGCCATCAGGCAGTTGCGACTCGATCTTAGCACCATAAGGTGTGGTCAGACATATCATATGCTCGGAAGCAGTATCCGTCCCGGCCACCACAGCCCAGACAGCCGCTACACATAGAGGAAGCACTAATACCGCAACTTTAGCCAATGACATGCGTCTGATATTGCGCAACTTCATCTTCCAGTGTACATGCCTAAGAGCTCTTTCCGTATCAACATCAGCAGCATCGAACGGGGGATCAATCACTTCGTGTATGGCACGTTTTTGTTCAAAAAAACGGCGGTTAGCATCATCAGCCCCCATCCACTCTTCAACCAGTGAAACTTCGCAGATGTTGGCATCTCCACTAAGAACCTTCTCAATCAGACTATCCATTTGTGACGATAGTTCTGCATTTTTCCGGGTATTATTCATGTCTGTAAAAAAGTTAGAAATAATGTTGCAATAGCCCAATATTGGTCTAATATTTTAAGAAAATGCCGTTTGGCGCGTTGCATGCGATCTTCTACAGCACGCACTGATATGCCTAAAATGGCGGCAATTTCAGAATATTTAAGTCCCTCATGCCGACTCAGACGCCAGACATCCCATTCTTTTTTGTCCAGACTTGCTTCGGCTGAAGCTATGAGTTTCTTCAGTTCACTGTAAAACAGCATCTTATTTATATCTTCGCCCAAGACATAAGGCTGTATCCTCACGAGCTGTTCCGAACTATATCGACGCTCTTTTTCACGACGATGCAACTCATTGATACACATATTCTGAGCACTCTTCAGCAAGTATGATTTGAAGTTAGTTATGACTGGCAATACCTCACGCATATCCCATATATGCAGAAATATAGACTGTGCGATATCCTCACTGTCCTCAATTCTATTCATAAACCGGCCACAAAACATTACCACATCGACATAATATTTACGGAAAATACAGTCGAAAGCCTCACGATCACCTTTGCAAAGCGCCGATAATAAGTATTTATCATTATGTGCATACTTTTCGTCTCTCATTATTATGCCATCAAATTCGTTCTTACCGTAGAATAACAAGTCCTCTCATTAAAATGATTTAAGCCATGCAACTATCAAACCGAGAAGCTCATCATGATGAGGGAACCAACCTCTATATCCCCAACCATGGCGTCCGTCGGGAAACATTACCAACGTTGCAGGTACCCCATGGCGTTGCAGAGCCGAATAATAACGTATAGAATTCTGAGGATGTACAACATCGTCATCACCACAATGTACGATAAAAGCGCGGGGAGTGTCTGCCTTCACCTTATTCTCGGCCGAATATTCAGCTGCGAGTTCATCACTGTCACAAGAGCCTAAAAACTCATTACGAGTACCTGCATGAGTTATACATTTATCAAGTGACACTACGGGATAAAACAGCAGTTGGAATGACGGACGACACGCGGCAGTTGGATGTGTTGCCACAACCGAAGCCAAATGTCCTCCAGCTGATGAGCCCATCACGCCTATCTGTTCGGGGTCAATGCCCCACACCGCTGCACTATCAGTAAGCACTTTAAAAGCTTTCTCTACATCACCGAGCGGTTTGGTGAGATCACCGGCAGGCAAATGATATTGTAGAACCACGAAAGTCAATCCAAGATTGTTAAAAAACGGAGCCCAGTCGTAGCCTTCGTGACCGATAGCCACATCGCTATAGCCACCGCCAGGACAACACACAATAGCTCTACCCGTAGACAAATCTCCAGGTGGTAAAAAGACTTTCATAAACGAACTGTCTATATCAATCACCCGAGGAACTGAACCCCACGCACTAAATGCGCTTGCAACTGTCACCAATAGTATAATAAAGATTCTCATATCACAGATTATTTTTTAGTGATTCTTACAGCAAAACCACCACCGGGAGCAAGATGTATGGTCTTTTTAGCCGTGATGTCTTCCTTCACGCGTTTATAATCGGTAGCATTACGATGAGCATTACATCCATCAATATACCAGTCGCCCACGTAATCTTCCACATGTAAGAACGACAAATCGATTGTAATGTCGCGCGGTGTCCAATTAGTAATTCCGCCTATAAACCAGTCATCACCCTTACGCCGTGCAGTGACAATATATTCGCCCAATTCACCATCAAGAACAACGGTCTCATCCCATACGGTGGGAATGGCAGCGATATAGTCCGTACATTCCTGTTCACGCTCATAATTTATCGGTGTGTCACATAACATATTGAGAGGAGAATCGAAAATAGCATAAAGCGCAAGCTGGTGGCAGCGAGTACCCTGACTACCGGCATGTCTTTCGACAGGTACAAAATCTTGATAGGTAGAATTACGCATGGCACCTTGAGTATAATCCATGGGACCACCTGCCTGACGGATAAAAGGAATAAGGACATCATACCGCATCTGATCGCGTTCACGCGTGACTGCCCGCATCACTTCCTGTCCCGACACGCCCTCTGTATTGAGAACGTTGGGCCACTTCCGGTTGATGCCTGCAGGCATGTAAGTACCGTGATAATCAAGTATAAGATGATAGCGTGCTGCTACCTCGGCGGCATGATCCAAAAATGCAGTCATTTTCTGATCATTGCGATCGAAAAAGTCAACTTTAAAGCCCTTGACTCCCATTCTTGAATAATGCCGGCACACCTTTTCAAGATCTTTTTCAAAGGGCAGATACATAGCCCAAAGAATAATGCCCACCCCCTTGCCTTCGGCATACCTGATAAGTTCGGGCAAGTCGAGTTCCGGAACGACGCTAAAAAGATCACCACAGTTGGGTACACTCCAACCATCGTCCAATATGACATATTCAATGCCATTTTTCGCAGCAAAATCAATGTAATATTTATATGTATTCTGATTTACACCAGCCTCGAAGTCAACACCGGTCAAATCCCATGAGTTCCACCAGTCCCAAGCAGCTTTACCCGGTTTAATCCACGAAATGTCAACAATCCGGGAAGGCGATGCAAGAAGATAGGTCAGCTGACTTGCAGCCAGTCCTTTATCATCAGGACTGATAATAGCCATTCGCCAAGGTAATCCACGTGCACCTGTTATGGCAGCAATATAATCTTCACGCTCGCTCACAACAGATTGCATTCCAAGATAACCTCCAGCATGTTCGCTTTTAGGACAACGGGGATGTACACCTTTGATCGTTGTACCTTTATCATGGAGAAGATAAAGTCCGGGATAGCCGGCAATATCACTTTCGGTAATCAGCATTTTCACATCACGAGCATCAACAGCTACCGGCAGGAAGGCCAAATGAGTGTCTGACAAATGTGATATGGGTAATTCCTGATAGATACTCTCAAACGAATTGTGAAACTGCTTTTCGAAATCACCATCCCAATAATCGCGCACATAAGGTGTGAAAGTATCGAAATCTTCGGCAAAAGTATATCTGACTGTTTCATCGACGATATTGACAGACTTACGTCCACCATATACCCAGTGGTAGGCAATGCCGTCATCATAGGCTCTGAACTCTACAGTCCAGTCCTTATCGACATATAGTGTCATGCCATTATATTTATCAGCAACCGACGTATTGCGATAAAACGGCGACGACACCAATGTATCAACACTCTTCAATTTGGGTGAACGTGCCTTGGCAAGAGTCTTACCATTGTCAAGAGTTAACGCGGTTACGCCCGTATATATTTTTTTCCCACCATAGCTGACCGTGTATTCCAGTTCATCACTTATGACCACTCGTAGTGCTCCGTCGGGTGATAACAGGACATATTCACGTGAGAAGCCCGACAGACAGACTGTCAATAAGGCTAATAGAAAACAAGCTTTTTTCATTGAATAAAGTTACAAATTTGAATGATAAAAATAGATTATTCACGAGAAAGAGCCGCAACCCTTTCTGTTAATTCGTTAACGACAGTCGAAGTGGGACACCAAGCCGAAAAAGCACCGCTACGCAAAGGTATAAGCGCCTCTTCAAGACGCAAAAGCCCGCGAATATCATCAGCAGCCGTCATTTCCTGACGGAGCAAACGTATTTTTTCACTAAGCTGAATTCCTTCGAGCAAACGTTCATAGCGAACCGATGAACGTCCGTCAGGATAGATGAAGAACGTATCGCCAGAACCGAACTTGAAGAAACGCGTATCAACCATCGGATTATTGTTCCAATTCTGGAAAGACCAATGTAAATAACCGTCAAACCCCGTCGCCGTGCAATAAACAGGAATATATGCCCCATCTGCCGGCGAATTGCTTGTAAACTGACTTGGCTCGGGGGTTGTGCAGCAGGTGTACATAAGAGTAACCAGCCCTTTCTGACGACGACGTTCAAGCTCTGAAGCAGAAAAGAAACAACGGTTGCCAAGGGTATAATTATACAATTCGTCAACCAACTCCTCATGATACTCTCCCGCAAGCCCCATCTTGAAATCGGGCGTAACCTCACGAAGCACAGCCACCGCATCACGCATCTGGTCAGCCCCCCGCTCATCCATGAATATAATTGATTTCTCAAACCACCCTTTTGCCTTGAGATGTTTTTCTAACGATTTCAGTGTTGCCATCCACAACTCCTTGTATTGGGAAGACGACGAGGGTGCATCAAGAAAACGATATTCACTGGAAGCCTTATCAAAATATCGAAATTTCATTTCCCACGGTATCATGGTGAAACATTCGATATGTCGGTCTATACCGTTATCGGCCATAAATTCGACATACTTGTCGAAGATGGTATAGTCAAAGCTCCATGAGCCGTCGGGATTGCGCAGTGTTTCTACCATCGGCTCGAATTTGTCATTGCTCTGCTCGCCCCACGGTTCATAGAACAGCACAGTAGTCACCGTTTTCTGACCGCCCCGTGCCATATACTCGGCATAAGGTTTGAGCAATTCGATATGCCGGTCACTCCATGGTTTAACACCATAATAGCGAGATATGGCATACGGCTGTTGCCACAAATCAAGATAAAATGCATAATCCTTTGGCTTGGGCAGCGTACGGTCGAGCACATCTATGTTAAGTTTGATTTTCTCAACAGGTCTGTCTCCTTTTTCCGACTCAAGCGAAAGCGTAGCAACATATCTGCCGGGAGTGAGACTGCGCGGAACCTCAACGGTACACCATATAGGACGCACACTTTTGGCAGGGATTGCAACGGATGTACCCGGCAAGTCAATCATATCAGGCAAAGTGAAAACCGGTGTTTCTTTTGATTGATATGAGCAATCACGGACATCATCAGCCAGCACATAGCGCATAAACATGGCTGACGAACCCGGCATAGCTACCTTACGTCCACGGGCATCAATGAAATCCGACAGACTGACACGCATCGGACCGGTTTCTTCACGGCACACGATTAACGCCTCTACTCCTAAACGCTCGCCTCGCCATGCTGTGACGGTAGTATCTGCCGACATACAGGTAGGCGGTGTTGCAAATTGGCGGTAATGAAAATCTTTCGACACCCACGTCAGTGTGAGAGGCTTACCGCTCAGCTGCCAGCCCGAAACATCAACCTTGGCTGTGTCGACCGGCTCAGTATATGATGGCATAACAGTTGTTCCGTTGACATTCAATGTAACCGAAAACGCAGCTATTATAAACAGATATTTAATCATTACTATATTTTTTAGAGAAACAGTATTTATATATACCCTATCGAAAACTAAAGGAAGGCGGCATCAACATTTCGTAATCTCTTGATGCCACCTTCCGAATATTTATTTTGTAAGTTTCACAACTTTGCATCCATGAGCAGGCACAACAGGATGAAGTTCGGAAGCAATGCCTTCGTCAATGTGACGCCATAGATCCCGCACATGATATTCTCCTTCAAAACCAATTTGTGACAAAACAAGATTAAAACTTTGCGGCTCATCATCACGATTGAAAAAACCTACAATATGGTCACCATTGCTCATAGTACCATACCATATATTACTACCGACACTGTTGACTGTGCAATCCAAAGGTTGACCGCGAAAACGGTCCTTGTTAAGTGCCAACATCTCTTCATTAGTATAAAAATGCAGATTGTCACCGATAGTCGATGGTTGATCGCTCACAGCAATAGGTCCGCCGGCAAGCAACTGAATTGAGATGGTAGATTCCTTCTCGGCATCAGTAGCATAGGTGTTAAGGCGCGTAAAATCGCCATCAGGAATAAGTTTGCTGCGGCTCATGGCACGATGCCAGTATGTAAATCCGTCAAATTGATTTTTACAATGAGGCCAATTATCCCAAACACTACCTTGCCAACAAGACGATGTAAAATACCACCCACCAGTATAAGTGTCGTCGACCACTCGCGCCATGTGTCCATAACGACCTTCAAGCTCGGCATCATTATACATATTCGGCATTACCAATGATAGAAAGATATTGTATTTTTTTGCAGCCTCAGCACAATAAGCCAAAAACCAAGCATAATTGACACGTCCAAAACCTGGACCGTAGAATATACGGTCAGTACGTGACCATCCCTCTTCATACAGACTTAAAAAATCCATGCGAATCATGTCCACTCCCAAATCATGATAGTATTTGAAAAAGCCATCAATCCACTCTTTACCACCAGGATGAGTGATAACCGCCAAAGGTTCGTCCGACGGACCGGGCTTATCGGGTTTAGTAGTTTCTGCATAGTCAGTCTCCGGATTATATCGCAGTGTACCGACGGGAATATCAGTACCTGGAATCAATATGTTGTCATCACAATGTATCCACATGGGATTGTCGTATATCCCCACACGCAACCCTCTATCATGAGCCTCCTTTACCAAATCTTTAAAAGCAACCGATGTCTGATGTGTCATATAAGGGGAACCGTCAAGTGCTCTGAAAGAGCCCGAACCATCGGTGCACACCATGTCGTAGCCATAAGGCAACAGCTCTTCTTTCACCCAATCAAGCACCTCAATCCATTGGTCGAGCGTGAAGACGCAATCATCATGCTCTTTGCCTGCCCATTCCGACATTTTCATAAACTCATAGGTAGACCAATACAACGGCGCCTTATGAGTATGGATATCTCCCACATCCGGCAACCCCGGTGGAAGCGGAGTATAGCGCGCACGCGTCGGTGGCTTCATGTCATAGTAGTTGTTATCACTGCAACCATATAATGTTGTCAACATTGATATTAGCGTTGAACATGCTATAATATATTTATTTATCTTTTTCATTATCTCGTCCGTATAAAATGTTTATTTCACTATAAATGAGAATCAGTTCCTGCTATCACTTTCCCACACTGCACTGAATGTGCGTTTGGCAAGGTCAACGGTAAGTGTATAGATTCCCTCGTCATTCACGTTCCAATTGCTGTAACTTCCATAAGGATAATTGAAATTTTGATCAATTATCGGGTCTTTGCCGATAGGCGATGCATCAACAAGCGGATGAAGAAGATGATCCCAGTCGTTTTCGGACAAGCTAAGCTGCATCCATCCCCAAGTTAACCATCCGCGCCAAGTGAAGACACTGCTATTTTCCGAGGAGCGACTCATCGCCGCTTTCGATCCTAACTCTTTTACCGGATCACCTAAAATATACACACCTTCCGTTTCAATCGGCGGTTCGGCACATTCCACCTCCAGCGCAGCGCTGAACGTACGTTTAGACAAATCGACAGTCAGCGTATAAACGCCTTGAGTCTCTACATTCCAATCATTATATTCTCCACTGGGGTAATTGAATTTTTGGTCAGCCACCGGTTCTTTGCCGATAGGCGATTTGTCGACAAGCGGGTGAAGAAGATGATCCCAGTCGTTTTCTGCCAAGCTGAGTTGCATCCATCCCCAATCTAACCATCCGCGCCAAGTGAAAATGTTTTTATTTTCCAGAGAGCGTATCATTGAAGTTTTACTTCCAAGATATTCCACCGGACTTCCGAAGATGTACATGCCTTCCGTTTCAATCTCTTCGGGACGTTCATCGCACTCCTCCTCCAACACAGCGCTAAATGTGCGTTTAGACAAATCAATGGTTAATGTATAGATACCTTGAGTCTCTACGTTCCAATCATTATATTCTCCATAAGGATAATTGAAGTTCTGGTCAATTATGGGTTCTTTGCCGACAGGAGATTTGTCGACAAGCGGGTGAAGCAGATGATCCCAATCGTTTTCTGCCAAGCTGAGTTGCATCCATCCCCAACCTAACCATCCGCGCCAGGTAAATATGTTTTCATTTTCCTCTGAACGTATCATTGAAGCTTTATAGTCAAGATACTTCACCGGATCGCCAAAAATATACACGCCATCTGCCTGAATAGGTTTGTTCTCTATCTCATAATTGAATACAGTACTGATAGTCCAATCATGTAAATTGAGAGTAATGGTATAGTTTCCGTTATTAGTCACATTCCAGTTCGTATCGGGATCACCATTGCGATATACAAACCTACCGTTCTCAATCGGCTCCTTACCGATAGATTCGTTGTCGGAGAAAGGACGTATCATAGGGGCTTCCCAATTGGTAGTCGAAATAGCAAACCGCAACGATCCGGTATAAAGATCGCCTGTCCAGCTGAAAACGTAAGAATCGTTATCCGAACGTTCCATAGGTTCAGCACCCGACAAATTCCATTCGGTCGGACTTGCCGTTCCCAACAGGTACACATTAGAAGTCTCGATAGGCGTCACCTCCGAGCCTATCTCACCCTCATACACGCTGCTATAAGTGCGTGCTCGCAGATTGAAACGGAGCGTATAAATGCCAGGTTTGACCACCAGCCATTTTTCATCATCACCACCCTGACGAGCCGGCTGGAAGGGTTTGTCGACAATCGGTGTTTCACCAATCTCTTCTAAAAATGTCATGGAGTGAAACATGGGCTGTTCCCAAGTTCCGGTTTTCACACAAAGTTTAAATTCTCCTTCAATAAGAGGACCGGCATATATCCAGATATAGGGATCGTCGTCTGACTTTGTCAGCGGTGTAGGGTGCTCAATATCCCAGTTGTCGGGACTGGCAGATCCTACCATATACAGTTTTTGAAGTTTTGTAGGAATGTCATTACCCAAATTGACAAGTTCTTTTTCATCGTGGCAACCGACGGTGCAGCACAGACACACCAGTAAGAATGCCGTAAGTATGTTATTGAGTTTTATTTTCATATTCTGAACGATTTTAATAACCGGGATTCTGAACCAGTTTAGAATTAGTATCAAGTGTCTGCCGTATCAGCGGAAAAATTTGGCAATGATTGTCCGCATCGGGTATTTTGTCCCACCAGCGACCAGTTGAGAACTTGCCGAAACGTATCAGGTCAATGCGACGACGACCTTCGGCAAAAAACTCACGTCCCCATTCATCAAGCATCTCGTTCATGTTAAGCTGCACTTTACCCTCGGGAGCATAAAGTACCTCTTTGAGCTGTTCACTTGGATAGTTGCGGCGACGTACGCTATTGAGCAGTTCGGCTGCATCATCAACGGCACCGCGACGCAGTTTGCACTCGGCCAAAGAGTAGATCACTTCGGGCAAACGTATTTCGGCATAGTCACTCTCAAGCTGATGCGGATCATCATCGGCATAGAAAGGATATTTCACAAAATGATATCCTGAGTTGTGGTCACCGCTTGAAAGCGTACTTTCCTTATTTCTTGGCCAACTGTCGGGTGCAAGGTCGTGGAAAACACCCACGGCATCGCGTATATACAATTTGTATGGCTTTTCAGGAGCAATCATCTGATGCATTTTGCCATCATCCCCTTTGTACTCGATGTAGCCATATAAGAACATACCTTCACGACGTCCGTTTCCTAAGTTACGATACATTTTCATGCGTTCGTCGCCCGGATACTTACGGAATTTCTCTACAGGCATACCCAATTCATAATCATAGAGCTTGCCGTTCAGGTCGTAGCTCGGCGAAGCTGCAAAGTGGCAGTTGTGGGCACCTTTCTTACATTTACGGTCGCCAAAATAGACCTCCGAATTCGCAGGCACGGTATTCCAAAAAGTATTATTTTCATAATGCCATGAGGTATAGCCTGCCGCTGCGGGGAAACCGAAAATCATTTCATCACATTGATCGTTGTCCCAATCGAAAGCTGCATCCCAACGGTCGGCTATTTCATAAGCGCCATATTTTCCGTCAACTAAATCCTGGGCATATCGCTCGCAGTCGCTATAACGGTCTTCGCCAATATATACTTTGGCATTAAGATACAGACGCACCAGTAAGGAGACAACAGCACCACGCGTCCACTGACCGGCACTGACTGACGGTCCCTTCTCATATACCAAGTCTATACACTCCTTCAGTTCATCTTCAATCAGTTTAAAAATCTTCCAAGGCTCCACCTGGGTCTCAGTATTTTTCGACTGGTCGTTAAAGCTTACAACGTAGGGCACATTGCGGAAAGCATCGAGCAGGCGTATATAGAACCATGCACGCAATACACGACACTGGGCTATAAGATTATCAAAGTCCACTTGTGTGAAACCAAATTTTGCCGGATTGAGTTGTGAGAGTTCTTCAATCACAAAGTTACATTGACCGATACCTTGAAAACATCCCGACCATTCATATATGATTGAATCATCGGCACCGCGAGCATCGGTCCACTGATGGTAATGATACAAACGCCACACACCTCCATCGTCCCACCATCCGTCACGCACGGGTGTAATAATCTGATCGGCACTAAGTTCGTTAAGCACATGACGGCTGCTGATACTCCAGAAAGCATGCTCAAAAGGACGATAGGCAGCACGCAACACATCGTCTCGGGTATTGTAATAATTATTAGAACCGATGGAACTGTAAAGTGTCTCATCCAGATTATTGCATCCAGCGAGAACGCTTCCAATAAACACAACTGCTAATATATAGTTTATTAATTTCATATTTTCTCGGGTACTTATTTATTAAGATAGAGAGTTAAAAATCAACTTGCATTCCCAGAATGAATTGTCTGGAAGATGGATAATATCCCCGGCTGCCGATAGCCCCTGGTGTAAGGCCATTTACATTGTAGGTCGACGGATCGACACCGGAAAACCTAGTGAGTGTGAACACATTGTTCATTGAACCGTAGATGCGCAGGCCATCCATGAAGCGCCAATGAGGTGTTTTAAGCGTATAGCCCAAAGTGAGCTGTTCGAGCTTGAAGTAGTCGCCACGCTCCAAAAAATAATCGGTAGCGGCATGAGGTGACGTGGGATTGATGTCAAAATTCTTTCCATACGCCTTTTTAAGTAGATTGCCATTGAATTTACGAGTTCCATAATAGAAATCATGGATATTGAACAAGTCAAATCCGAATGCTCCCCGGAAGAAAAGCGACAAGTCAAAGTTGCGATAGCGAAAAGTGTGAGTAGTAGACAAATTGAACTTCGGCAGACCGTTACCTACAATAGCCCGGTCGTTTTCATCAGCAAGACCGAGTTCAATGATGTCGCCTTCCTTATCATAAACCATCCATTCACCTTTTTCGTTGATACCGGCATAACGCAACATATAAAAGTTGCCAACCGGCTGTCCCACCTCTATGCGCTGAAGAGTATAGCCAGCATAAGGAGCTTCCGTCCAACATTCATAGTAATAGTCCTGCCCCACATACTGTGAATTGGAAAAGTTGATGAACTTATTTTTTATAGTCGAGCCTACGACATTAAAATTATACGTAAAATTACGTGTCTGCACAGGAATGAAACTAAGTTCGAACTCGAATCCTTGATTCGACATACTCCCCACATTGACCACAGTTGTCTCGTGAAGATAAGGTGGGATAGACACGGTATATGTACCTAAAAGGTCATTGGAACGGCGATTGAAATAGTTGAAAGAACCGGCAATGCGTCCCTTAAACATTGAGAAGTCAACGCCGATGTTCCAGTTTTTAGCTTTTTCCCAATGTAAATCAGGGTTGACATTACTCTCCGAGCCCCACACCTGCATAAACTTACCGTTAATGAAATAATCGCCCCAGCCCTTCATTGCAGGTATCGACTGGTAGCTGTCAAAATCCTGATTACCGGTCTCACCATAATCACCACGTATCTTCAAATCGTCGAGCCATCCTTGGGTAGATTCCATAAACTTCTCCTGACTTACACGCCAGCCTGCCGACACAGCCGGGAAGTTACCCCATTTATGATTGGAACCAAACTTAGACGAACCCTCATGACGTATGGATGCCGTGACGAGATAGCGACCGTCCCAATCGTAGCTTACCCGACCGAAATATGCTATAAGTTTGCTATCTTTGCGATAACTGTCCATACCCAGCACACCTTCGTCTTTGGCATAATCGCCCGACCCGAGATTGTCCGATCCGAGACCATCATTAGGAAAGTTGCGGTTCTCGGCCGAATGCCCGGACTGGTGAGAATAGGTATAACTGTAACCGCCCATCAGTTTTACATTGTGTTGTCCGAATTTTGCAGAAAGATTAGTGATCCATTCTGTCATATACTGCCTATCTGTATCGGACACACGCTTGGCGCTTCCATCAAATCCGCTATTGATAGCCGTAGTACTTGTTGAGGGAATGAACTCGGAATTATCATACACATACTGCCGGTCGGCAAATGTAATCTGCGTGTTGAGCATCACAGGACACTCTTTCGACTTGGCCAAAAGCGGTAACAAGTTGAGGCGTGCTGTTGCATCCCAATCGAGCAACTTAGTGTCACAATGCTTTTTCTCAAGTTCCTGACGTTCTACAGGGTTGTATGTAGCCGTCTGTCCTTTAAAGTTATAATATCTCGCAGGATTACGCAGATCCATCAGTGGTGTGGTAGGATTCACTTCAATAGCATTGGAGAAAACACCCCAATCGGCAAGGTCGGAATAGATGATGCGCGGGGCCAAATTGGCCGTGAAATTGAGCAGCCCACCTTTGGTGGTATGATTGATAGAAGCACGTCCACCATATTCCTCGCGCATAGAACGTCTGTCGATGCCGGAAGCATCGCGATAATCAACGCTTACCCGATAATTGGTACGTTCATTGCCTCCCGAAAGGCTAAGCGTATGCTTATGGGCGAAGCCCGTTTGGCTCACACCATCAAGCCAATCGTAATTTCCGCCCAAATCATTTCCGAGGTCTCCCCAAGCAAGACGTATCCTGCGGTAATCATCGGCATCCATCATGTCGAGTTCGTTCTTCATCTTATCCCACGACAATGTAGTGGTATATGTGGTATGCACAGCACCGTCCTTGCTCCCCTTCTTCGTTGTAATCAGGATAACACCATTGGCTCCGCGTGTACCGTAGATGGCTGAAGCTGCACCGTCTTTAAGCACATCAAACGACGCAATATCATTAGGGTTCACATTGTTCATGCTACCTCCCGGCACACCGTCGATAACGATTAGTGGTCCCAGACCCGCTTGACGCGACGCCACACCACGAACCTGAATGTTAGAACTTGCGTTGGGGTCGGCAGCACTGACATTGACAATGGAGACACCCGACACCTTACCTTGAATAAGGCGTGCCGGATCTGATGAACTAATATTAAGAAAGTCTTTTTCGCTGACATGGCTGATAGCCGAAGTCAGTTCTTTCTTGTCCATAGTGCCATAACCGATTACCACCACTTCATTAAGGAGCTTGACATCTTCAGTCATGATGATATCCAAATTCTTACTCTCAACAGCCTTTTGAGTCACAGTAGCATATCCTATATAAGAAAATGACAACTGCGCACCCTGTGTTACATTAATAGAATAGCCACCATCAATATCGGTGATGACGCCTGTAGCTCCAGATTTGACAGACACCCCAATAAGAGGCTCTCCAGCACTGTCAGTGACCCTACCTCTTATAGTAATTGTTTGCGCACTTAGTTCCTTCTTGTTTTCATCAGTCACTTTCGAGACAGTACCTGACAAAATGATGTGACGTCCCTCAATTTTGTACGTTAAGTTTCGTTCAGGCAAGATACGCTGAAGCACGGATGACAATGGCTTATTGGCTACCTTAATAGTAACCAAGGCTACCCCGGCAACCAATTCATTGCTATAGAAAAATTTATAATTCGTCTGACGCTCAAGTTCTGACAAGACCTGAGCCAAGGGCTGTTTGTTGACGTTGATGCTTATTTTAGCATCTTGTGCTGACACCGCAAATACCCATACCATTCCAAACAACAAGAATAACCAACGGGGAAGCACTACATTTAAATGACTTCGTCTTTTCATGTATTAAAGGTTCTTAGTAAATTGAATTAATAAAAAATTAAATAGTTGATTTCGCGAATTCATATAAAAGACAAAATTAAAGCGACAACCCACAGTTCAAACACATTTTTTCTTTAAAATAAAATTTTTAAGAGCCTGTAAAAAAATGGCTGAAATCTTTTTCTAACTAAGTTTCCGTATCAGTCGGATAGTTTCTTTAAAGTGACTAAACTAGAAAAAGATGTATCAGACTAATTTAACGGAAACCGAGTGACAATATATAACAAAAGTGTTGAACCTGCAAGAAAGCGGAAATATGATTTTACGAATGATTTGGAATGCCATTTTTTATTTAGTGAAGATCGGTTGCCAATGGCGTATGCTTACTCTTGACTTCCCTAAGTGACAGTAGGTTTATTACTTCTATCACAAATGGGCTGCTCAGTTTGACTTAGACCTGTTATAAAAAAATTACGGGGACATGTACGTGTGAAACGAGGTCAAAACAGGGAGCCAAATGTAGACATCATGGATAATCAAAGTGTCAAATGGGGAAACAATGCTTTCTTGAATAGTGTTGATGGAAATAAAAAGATAAAAGGTATAAAACGCCATGTCATAGTAGATAAGAATGGTTTTCTTATTGGCGTTATGGTTACCATAGCTTATGTACATGACAGTAAAGTTGCTTAGCTGCTGATGAGAATTCTTAAAGAAACGTGCTCTGGGATAAAGGTATACTTGCCGATAGAGGATATAGGGAAGGGAACTAATTGATAACATAAGAAAGAGCTTCGGATATGTTATTCAAGTAGTAATCAGCGCATATAAGGAACAAGGATTCAGACCTATTCAAAAGATATGGATTGTGGAAAGGACATTCTCGTGGATGGAGTACAATAGAAGACTCTACCCAAATTATGAACTAACATTTGATTCTGCAGAGAAAATGGTCAAATTGGCATCTATTAAGATTATATTGAGGAAAATTTAAACAGGAGCCAAATCATTGCTGTCCCATTAAAATCTAAAAGAGTTCTTTGAAATATTTGAAATTTAGTTAGTTACAGCGATTTTCCGAGCGAACGGACTTGAATTTATAGCTTTGCATCAGATTAATCCGATGGCATATGTTCCAAGACAAATACGTTTTCGCTCAATTGGCTTCATTTCTGAATCGAAGTAAGTTTAACTGCATAGTCACCAAGTATGATGGCGACAAATATGTGAAGCACTTCACCAGCTGGAATCAACTACTTGCTTTGATGTTTGCTCAACTTTCTAATCGTGAAAGTCTGCGAGATTTGATAGTTGCTCTCGAAACTCATCATTCCCAATGTTATCATTTAGGAATGGGTAAAAATGTATCAAAGTCATCGCTGGCAAGAGC
>OHAA01000240.1_pt1 | contig 27988 bp, 19 predicted proteins | sample 1606051 | NCBI WGS metagenome assembly OHAA01 (sample SAMEA3541493, study PRJEB24748) | human gut metagenome | biome: human gut; feature: human-associated habitat; material: faeces | place: China | collected 2012
AAGCATAAAATTTTCCGTCACATTTTCGTATAACCGGCTTGTCATCGTTAATCATCGTCACCCTGTTGCCAAAATGCCTTCGCCACAGAGCCGTGTGGGTAGACTTGCCCGTTCCGCTGACTGCCGAAAAAACATAGCCCTCGCCGTCAAGCTCAAGACAGGACGAATGAAAAAAGAATCCGTCAAATCCGTCAAGCACGGCGTTGCAGAATTTTGAGAGTATCAAAACATCCTCCGCACCTTGTTCGCTGAGGTTGTCGGAAAGCCTGAGACGCTCACGGATTTCGTCATCCGAAACCGATATTGCAATGTCGGTCTTTCCCGATTCATTCGACTTAACGGCATAGCTTTCAAGCCGTTTCCTGCATATTTTAAATTTTGGATTAACTTCAACATTCAAATCAGCTATTCTGTATATCGGCATATCTGCTCCGCTAAATACTATAATGAAATATTGTAACACAAATTAATGTTTTTTGCTACGGCGAAATGAATAAATATTATTCTACCTTTTAGTGCAAGTTGTTCAGTCGCACAGCTTTAAAGGCAAATATTGCACAATACAAGCTGTGTTATTTTGTAACAATGCACATACAGCTTATTTTTTATTCATTTTAAAGCCTGTAAAAAAAGCATTATTTTACGACTTTTTTAATTTTGTTTACTTTACTTGTCCGACTGCTTTTTTGCATACTCTTCAAGGTATGCTCTTTCATAAATTCAAATATCCTGTGCGTAACCGTTCCTATAAGAATCGGAATGAATATTCCTGCGGCAAGGTAGATTATGCAGTAAAAATTTAAGCCGTTTGGACGATAAATGTACCAGATTGTTGACTTGAGTTTTAAAATATCGAAATCTTTGAACAGCGGTGTAATTACGCTCAATCCCCAGAACGCCCATTTTACAATCATAAAGGCAAAAATGTGGTGAATCATTATGCTGTAGGTATTGTCAGAAATCATCCTGACAAGCTTTTTGTTCTTGATAATCGGAGTAATCAGCTTTGCAACCCTCAGCCAGAACGCAATGCCCGTGATTGCGGTTACATAAGGAATGACGCAGCCGTTGTCAAACTTCACACACTTTGACGGAGTGTATTCAAGATTTTCACAGAATGTGAGGAGAAGAAGCTGAACTCCGAGAACGATTGCAAAATATGCAACGCTGTTGAGATTATCGTGTTTTTCAAGCTTTTCGTGATAAAATCTGCCAAACTCAAAACACGGCAGAAAAAACATTGACCTGAACAATAACAGCAACGCACCCTTTGGGGCAGGATTCCAAATGCAGTATTGCACACCGAAAATTCCGATTGCAAGATACACGGCAAGAATGACATACTCGTTGCCCCTGTGAACCTTTTTGAGCAGTTTGCGGAACAGTATATTAAAAACATAAACACAGAACAACGGATACACAAACCACGAACCGAGGTTGTAGGCAAAACTTTCGCCGTCAATAAACGGCATAACAAAAAGGTTGTACAGATCAAATTTGCCCTGAGCAATCGTATAGCCGACCTGAGTAAGTGCGAATGCGATTATTCCGTAAACAATGTTCCATAGATATGCTGGAATCAACAAGCGTTTTGTCCGTCCCCATATATATTTGAAAATATGTTCCTCGTGCTTTTCCTTGTAAAAATAACCCGAAATGAAAACAAACAAGGCAAGATTGTACGAATACTTCGGAAACCAATCGTACATCAGCGACACACCGCCGTTATAGCAATGCCCCGAAACTATGATAATAATGCCGATTGCCGACAAAATTTTAAAAGTAAAATTAATGTTTCCGTCATCGCTGAGCCTTTTGTTTTCAGCTGTGACACTGTTTTGTTTAAATGCAGATTTACTGCGTGTTTTGTTCTTTCCCATAATTTCCTCTCATCTGTATTTGTCGCAATTTAAAAATTCCGCAAATTCACACGGTAATTGTACCACAAAAGCAATCCGCAATCAATATATCAAATTCACCGTGCAAAACACATATAAATCATTATTTTGCACAATCTCACTTTTGTTTTAACAGGTATTTAAATCTTTTAGTCACATCTGTTCCACCACATAATTGTACACATACCCGTTAAAAAGCCTAAGATTAAAGTGTAAATAAATTCAGTCAAAAAAGCCGGACAAAGCATAAAATAAAAAAATATGCAAAAAACTATTGACACAACCTTTACATAATGCTATAATAATAAAGCTGTAAAAAAACAGCAGAGTTGTATATCGCGGGATAGAGCAGCTCGGTAGCTCGTCGGGCTCATAACCCGAAGGTCGTCGGTTCAAATCCGGCTCCCGCAACCATATCAAGTGGATGTGACTGATTTCGGTTACATCCACTTTTTTAACATTAATATAATGAGGTTTCGTTGTCGCAAAAAGAGTATCCATTTTGAGTCCTTACCCAGAGTAAGAGGCTGCGTTGATGTTTCAAGTCAACGAAGAAAACCCCTCCTGTATAATTTTGATAAAAATTGAAAATAAAAAAATATCTCAAATTGATATTTGTATGCCACAGCTGTTCAAATACAGATATAAATAAGCTCATTGGGCACTCAACTTGATGAATTGTTTTGTTTAAACAAATGTTTTGATATGACGAATGTTGTGCATAACATGTAACAGAAACCGTGTTCGCCACGACAGAATTACGGTTATTTTGTGATATTTATATTATGATTTAATCTAAATTATTGTGTCTTTATTTGCGGGCGGCTGATGACCGCCCATACAGGATTGCGCAACCTCACACAATACATCCCATACAACGCACAACAGCACCGAAGTCATATCGGTGCTGTTTTTTGTTTTTATTATAAAGTTTTTGCTGAATAATCAAAGCTTAATGTTATTCATCTCGTCACCGAGGACATCGGCGATTTCTTTCAGGTGGCCTGTGCGTTTGCCTTTTAGTTTATAGAACTGCAAAAGTCCGTAGCCCGGGTACTCGTTGCCCTCAACCATAACGGGACCGTTCTTTGAAAAGGCGATATCCCATCCGATATATCTCACCTGCGGAATCTTTTCCGCTGCCTCAACAACCATGTCAAGAGCCTCTCGAACACCTGCAATCTTAACCTCGGAGAACTTTTTGCCTGTCATCGGGTGTTTGTCATAAACATTGCCGTAGTCGTCAATTACATTACTGTCGATTCTGCCGTCTGCATCAAGGCTGAGGTAGAGGTCATTTGTACATCCGATAACATTTGACTCGTCCTGATTGATACGGAGAGCGTTATTTATTATATGTGCCTTGCCGTCCTTATAGAGCGTAACAACTCGCCATGAATTTACAACGCACGGATTGATTTCGTTGAGGTCATCGCTCTGAACGATTGCTTCCTCAACAAGAAGCTGACCGTTTGCCTTGAGTTCATCATAAAGCTTGTTGCTGTCCTTTACATCGGCAACGGTGATTTTTGAAATGCCGTGACCGCCCTCGCCTGTCGGATCTTTTGCAAAAACGGTTTCTCTGCCGTCAAGGAACTTCTTGAAATCTTCCTTACTGCCTGTGCGAAGGTTGATGAAATCTCTTTTGAGATACTTTTTGAAAAGCTCGTCAAAAACAAGCTTGTCACGAAGAAGAACTATATATTCCTCATCGTTGAGATATTCAAGAATTTTGTAGAAAGTTTTTGCAGTTACAAAGGTTTTTTTCTCTTTAGCCGAAAGGTTGATAAAATCGCAACGGAAATAGTCCGTGTAGCCTGTGCCTCTGATGAGAAAGTTGCGGATTATGTCGAACTTGATATAAGCCTTTGACTTACCGCTGTTCTTGGCGATAATGTCAATGTGCTTATCCATTCTGCTGTGGTTAATATCTCTGAATTTATTCAAAAGCCATTTGTGTACCGAAACTGCCATCTTACTTCTCCTTTACAACCTTACCGTCTTTTACATAAAATCTCGGATTGTTCTTGCCTATATTCACAAGCACCTCGGCATTGCCCATACCCGAACTTCTGCCGAACATTCCAACTGTTATGCCGTCACCGAGGAGTGTTACCTCGTCATCAATTTTTACCGATGAATCAACCTTAACAGCCGTCATATTCATACACATCTCACCGACAACAGGATAATTTTTGCCGTTGATAACAACCTGTCTGCCGTGATTTGCGTGACCGATGCCGTTGTTGTAGCCGACAGGAAGAATTGCAAGAATAATATCCTCATCTGCCGTATATGACGCATTGTAGCTGAACCACTCACCCTTGTTTACCTTTTTAAGCTGAAGAATACGAGTTTTCATCTTCATGGCCGGCTGTAAATCTATCTTTACATCAAAATATGTTTCGCTGATGTTGTACTTCTTAATGAAGTAATTGTTTCGCATTTTGCGAAGTTTGTCCTTTGGCGAATTTGAAAGAGAATCGGGGGCAACATTGTAGCCGTAGATTGCAATGCCCATTCTCACGCCTGTTGTAAAAGGCTGTTTCGGGTGGGTGAGCATTGAAACGGAACTGCCCATATGGACAATCGGGATTTTATTCAAATCAATAAGCGATGTAAGCTCTTTGAAGTTTCTGACCTGCTCGTCCCAATGGGGGTCAAAAATTCCGGCTGTTGCAAAATGCTGATAAATTCCCTCAAGAACAAAATTTGAACCGTTAATCATATCAACGGCAGTTTTAACCTCGTTCTTATCCTTGAAGCCGAGACGGTTAAAGCCTGTATCAATCTGGAGATGAACCTTGAAATTGCAGTCAATGTTCAAATCAAGCAACCTTTTGAGGTAGTCAAGCTCATTCACGGCAATGGTGAGATTAAGCCGCTTTGCCTCCTCAATTCTCGAAAGATGAACCGGATGCAGGCACAAAAGCGGAGCGTCCTTGTTGACCTTACGAAAGCTTTGAGCCTCCTCAAGAGAGGACACGGCAAAATAGTTAATGCCGTTTTTGTACATTTCATTTGCCACTTCCATACCGTGACCGTAACCGTCACCCTTGAGAACGGCAATAAAATATTTGTAGTCGCTGTATTTTTGTGTTATCGCACGGGCATTTGCACCGATTTTGTCAAGGTCAATTTCAACATATGAATCCAGCATTCCAAAGCCTCCGTTAATACACTATATCCTTAGAATTATAGCATAATTGCATGGGTAAATCAATAGCGATATTGAACAGTAACGGTGTACGGTTCGGGCATAAAATTGAAAATTAAAAATGTAAAATGGAAAATTATGGTCGGGAAGACAATTTGCAAGAGTGAAAAACATTGTCGCCCGACCGTTTTTGTATATATGGAAGTTGTTGCAAATTTGTATGAGCGGATATTATACGCCTGTAGATAGCTACGCAAAGATTTGTACAAATTAAAATTATATAAATAAAGCAAAAATTGCATCAATGCCGTATCGGGCATTGGTGCAATTCCTTTATCTAACTATCTTCTGGAAAGGACTGCGGTGTGCCACCGCAGTCCTAAATTTGCCATTTTCAATTTGCCAACGGCTTGCCGTTATATAAGCCTTACAATATACATCTGAATTGTGGTTGCGTCAATGACGGTAATATCGGAATCAAAGTTTACATCAGAGTTTATACGCTCTATCTCGTTCTGATTGACGATACCCACAATTGCTTTCTGAATTGCGGTTGCATCGGCAATATTTATTTTGCCGTCACCGTTTGCGTCACCGTAATATGCCTTTTCGGCTGAATTGGTGCTTGCAGTCATAACATAGTTTGTCATACCGATTGCAAGGTTGCCCTTGTCAACTTTTTTTATATACTGCAAAGTTGCCTTGTTGTTCGGAGAATCCGACACGGCAACATACATTGCGTCGCCCTTGAGGACCATGCCGTAGCAAAGCCTGCCGGATGACACCGACACACCGTTGATGTCGGATGCGGCAACTGCCTGTCTGCCTGTTTCAACATCGTATGAATACACGGCATCGGAGGTATTAAAATACAGAGTATCGTTGTATTTTTCAAGGCTCATAAATGTATTTATCCAGTAGGAATTACCACCTGCGCTCCATCTTTCGTTCAATTTCAGCTTTTTCTCATATGTATTGCTGTCAAGCTTGTATTTTAACAATGCACCCTTGTTGGCAGAAGAATTGTTGTTGACAAAGCCGTAAAATTCACCGTTAACCTCGCAAAGCCTTGTGTCGAAATTATGGATTTCGTAATTATCATATTTTGTCGAATTTGCACCGTAGCTTATTGTGTAATCATAGTGCTTTGACGGAAGATTCTGAATGGCATTATCACTCAAAAGGAAGTATGTATGCTGAGCGTGTCCCGGTCTGTCATTAATAGGATCATCCCATGTAACATCAACATTATACCAAGCGTTGCCGATATGAACCTTGTTCCACATATGGTTCATTGAGTTTGAAACAACAAGTTCGGAGTCTATTCCGACAAGTGAAAGCATGTAGGAATACGCAAGTGCATAGCCCTGACATACGGAAGTTTTTTCAACAAGCGAATTGTAAATATCAGCCTTGTTGTAATCCGATGTGCTGTACTCGCTCATAATGGCAAGCTCATCGTGAATTACGAGTGCCTTTTCGGAATCGGTCATATTCTCGTCCACGAGCGAAAGAATTCTCTCAACCTCTTTATCAAGCGACTTTTTCTGTGTTGCATACTCGCTCTTGCTGATTGTGTACTCGGGATAGATTGACGCAACCTTATCCTCTGACGGATAGTAGGAGTACGAAAATCCCTGATTCACATAGTAAAGCTCCGGATGAGTCAAGGTCAGCACCTTAAAAAATTCCGCAACATCGCTTCTCGGAACATTAAGACTGCTGATGTCAATTTCCTCGTCAAAATTTTTAAGGCTGTCAAGAACCATACCCTCAGCCTTACCGTATTTGTCGTACATTGTTTTGTTATAAAAAATTTTGCCCTCTTTCGGCGCAGTGTATGCCGAGGCTGTGAAAATGCCCGTTGACACCGCACATGATACCGAAACCGCCACCGTGAGAATCATTGCAAATAATTTACCCGCTGTTTTTTTAATATTTTTCATATGTATTTCTCCTCTCGAGCCAAAGAAGCAAAATGCACAAAAAAATTTGATTTTCTCTGACTATTATGATTAAATTATACCATTGGTAACCGTGATAATTCAATCCGCATAAATACCGAAATTATAAGCATTTATTTGTCTGTTTATACAAAAATTTAGTATAATCACAGATAAAACACAATAAAACGCAATAAAACATACTAAGCTATACCGTCATACAATCCGCTGTCTGCACATACAATCTATTACAGATGTCCCCCTAAGGAGGACAGACAGGAGGGCTGTATGTGAAAGGTATCGTAGAAGAAAGAGCGGCAATGCTCGGTGAATACATAATCGAAAGCAAGGCAACCGTGAGAAGTACGGCAAAAAAGTTCGGTGTGAGCAAAAGCACCGTGCATAAGGATGTCAGCCAACGGCTAAAGGTACTTAACCCGGCACTTTACCGACAGGTGAGGGAAATTCTTGACACCAACAAAAGCGAAAGGCACATAAGAGGCGGTCTTGCAACAAAAAAGAAATATCTGCAAAAGAAAGCCTCCGAAAGCAAAAAAAGCTGAAAATCAACTGCAATACGGCTCATACACCATACAAAACCGCATTTTCAGAGTATATTTTGGGTATTTTGAAACTTTACTTTTTATGACTTGCGTTGTATAATGGAGTGTAAATATTTTCAGATTTGTCTATAGTTTGTGTACGGCAGTGGTTAATGCACGGCTGTACCTAAGGAGAAATTAAAAATGAGAAAAATTCCCTTTTCGCCGCCTGACCTTTCTCAGGCAGAAATTGACGAAGTTATAAAGGTTCTGAAATCGGGCTGGATTACAACAGGTCCCGAAACAAAGCTTTTTGAAAGCCGTATTGCAGAAAGATGTCACACGGAAAAGGCTGTCTGCCTTTCATCGCAAACCTCTTGTGCCGAACTTACTCTGCGTATTCTCGGCATCGGTCCGGGAGATGAGGTTATCGTTCCGGCATACACCTACACGGCAACCGCATCAATCATCTACCATGTGGGTGCAAAGCCTGTTATGGTTGACTGCAAAAGCGGAAGCTTTGAAATGGACTACGATAAAATGGAGGCGGCAATCAACCACAATACAAAGGTTATCATTCCTGTTGACCTTGCAGGTGTTGTGTGCGACTATGACCGTATTTTTGAGGCTGTTGAAAGAAAGAAAGGCGTTTTCAATCCACGCAACGAGCTTCAGGAAAAGTTCGGCAGAGTTATTGTTATGGCTGACGGCGCTCACGCATTCGGTGCGCAATGGCACGGTAAAATGTGCGGTGAAATTGCCGACTTCACAAACTTCAGCTTTCACGCTGTAAAGAATATGACAACCGCCGAGGGCGGTGCGGCTGTTCACCGTTCACATGACGGAATTGACGAGGAAGAAATGTACAAGCAGTATATGCTTCTCTCGCTTCACGGTCAGACCAAGGACGCATATCAAAAAAACAAAGTCGCATCGTGGGAATATGATGTTGTTGACACTCAGTACAAGTGTAATATGACCGATGTGCTTGCCGCAATCGGTGTGGCTCAGCTTGAACGCTACGATCAAATGCTTGAGCGCAGACATCAACTTATAAAGCTTTACAACGAAGAATTTAAGGATTTGCCTGTTCAGGTGCTTAATCACTGCGATGAAAACCACCGCAGCAGCGGTCACCTTTACTTTGTAAGATTTATCGGCAAAGACGCAGAATACCGTAACAAATTCTATAATATGATGGCTGACCACGGCGTAATGTGCAATGTCCACTTCAAGCCATTGCCGTTGCTTTCGGCATACAGCAAGCGTGGTTTCAAGATTACCGATTATCCGAATGCGTATAATATGCACAAGAACCAGCTCACCCTCCCGATGAACTCAACTCTCACAGACGATGAAGCATGGTATGTAATTGAAACATTCAAGCAATGTATGAAAACTCTTAAATAACGGCGCACCGCCGGCAGCGTGTCGCTGCGCCCTGTTCGTGAAGACAGTTTTATAAATGCGAGAATAAAATCGCCCGAGCGTATGGGAAATTGAAAGTTGAAAATTGAAAATGGAAAATTAAGGTTGGTGGTGTACCACCGCCCGTAATTTGAGAAGACAGTCAGATAAATAGAATGCATCAGATGCCCGGTAAGGCTCTGATGCATTTTTGTTTTGTATCCTACAGATTGAGTCGCATAGCGAATCAAATTAATCGGGAACTTTTGTTTATCATTTTGCAGACTGTCTTCACGACCACCACTGCCCAATAGGGCAATTTCACCGTCCGACAGGACGATTTCACTGTAATGACCGCTTGCGGTCATTACCAAAGTCCGTTTTATCGGACACCTCTTTTGATAAAATATAGATACAGTAAGGAAGGCAAATGAAAACGAGGAGGAATAACAATGCTGAATTTCTGTGTCTACATCTTCACGGCATACGCTGTGTCGGGTTCTGTAAAGACGATTATGGGGATAAAAAAGAGACCCACCCACCGCAGAAATCGCCACAGACGATAATCCACAAAATCAAAGGGGGAAATTATTATGAAAAAGGTTTATGTTACAATCACGGGAATGAAATATTACTACGGTTTCAATCCGTTCAGCATCGGCAAAAAGCTGACATGCAAAAAGGAACACAACAACCCGTATGACAGCGAGGCAATTAAGGTCACGATGAAAAACATCGGCACGGTCGGCTATATCGCAAATTCGCCGTACACCAAAGCCAACGGCACAATGGGCGCCGGCGCAATCAATAAGTATGTCAAGAAAAAATTCAAAGTCAGAGTAATGTTTATGACATCAACAAAAATCATATGCGAAGTAATTGACGGTTTCAAGGATAAATATTCCGAAGAAAAAAACGAACCGACAGACAAAATCGAAGAAAAAGAGGTTGTTGAGTTTTGATTACGGTACGGGCGTTCATCGGACACCGATAGGTAATAACACAAATTATGGATTCAATTTTGAACGCATTGCGTGCAATCGTGTGCATTGCACACGAACGGGCGAACAACTACAATACTACGCTCGGGTATAATATGTTTTAGCATTGCACAAACTATCTACACGAATTGGAAACGGCGGCTCGCCGTGCGGGCGGATAATATGTGCAGTGTAGTAACATAGTATACAACAGTGCAAAGACATAGTATACAGTTTTATGATAAAATAAACGGTCGGGAAATACAGCTTTGCATTTTGCAATGTATCTTCCCGACCGTAACTTTTCACTATTAACTTTTACCTGCCCGTCAGGGCTTGCGCTGTCCGTCAGGACAATTTAGCTATCCGTAGGATAATTTAGCTTGCGTAGCAAATTTAGCTCACGCTTGCGTGAATTTAGCTGACGAAAATCAAGGATTTTCGTCAATACCCCCACCTGTCAAAAAATCTGACAGTCTGATATGTCAGGATATAGTTCTGACTTTCGTGGAAAGCGCTCTGAACCATATCGGGATTATACATATACATAATGCGGTGCTGAACGGCATCCTTGTTTTCGTCAAAGATATAGCTTACCGCCTGAATACATTCCTGATTTGTGCCGATTTTGGTACTGCCGGTATAATGGCAGTTCTCGATAACCGAGGCAACTGTCGGATAACCGTCAAAGCACATTGCATCTTTTACCGACTGAGCAATGAGCGCCGCTCCTATAAAACCGCCCGAACCGAATTCGCCCATGCAAAGCCTTTCAAGAAGATCCCTGTCCTCATCGGTAAGCGTTACCTTGGAGCATTCATAGGTTTTGTCTGGATTGTCAATTGCCACAAGATAACCTGCGTCCCATTGAGATTGGTAATCAACAGGCTCTTTCGGCGGAATTGCCGTAGCAAACGGAACGGTTGCCTGTGTTGTTGTCACGGGCTGAGTTGTCGCTTTTGTTGCCTTTGTGGCTTTTGTCTGAGGCTGAGTTGTTGCCTTGGTTGCTTTAGGCTTTGCCGTTGTTGTTTCAACGGGTACGGTTGTTGCGGAAACAATTGTTGTCGGAACAATCTTCCGAATATTCGGATTTACCCTTGCCATTGCCGATTCTGTCGGAGTTTCTCCGGCATTGAGAGTACCGTTTGAGCAGACAAACTGCAAAACTACCAAAACGGATACTACAACAAGCACAACCGACAAAACCTTGTTTATATTTTTATTGAAAAACTTCATCGTTTCACCGCCGTTTAATACTTCTAAACACAAATGACGCACAAAAAACACGCTGTCACACACATAATAATTATACCACGGTATGCTTTTCTTTTCAATTTAAGCATTCTACAAAAATGAACTGCCTTTTTTAAACAATATTACCTAAGCGGACAAATTATTACCACAAACAAAAGCCGACGCATATGCACCGGCTTTTTATTTTGAAAATACTTATTTAAAATGACTGTTTCTCGGCTCTTCTGTACTTTGAAGGTGTTGTTTCGTAGTACATTTTGAATGCTCTGTTAAAGTTTGAAATGTTGTTGAAGCCCGACATACCTGCAATTTCGATAACGGGAGTGTCCGTTGTAGTAAGAAGCATTGCGGCTCTTGTCAGTCTGAGCTCGTTAAGGTAGTTTACAAATGTTGTATTCATAAGCTCCTTAAAGAGATGCGACACATAGTAACGGCTGAGACCTGTTGTCTGAGCTATTGTATCAAGAGTAATGCTGTCGCAGAAGTTGTTGTTGATATATTCCGTAATTCTGCGGAGAGCACGGTACTTTTTGCCCTGAGCCTCAACATCACAAATCTTAACAAGACCCGATGAGAAAAGAATATAGAAAATGTCGTACATTTTGCCGTGAACAAGAATCTGGAAGAACTCGTGCTTTTCGTTCTCGGCAGAAATAACCGTGTTCATATCGTCAATAAGATTGTTATAACGGTAATCGCCTCTCGTAACCTTTGCAAAGTGAGTGCAGTTGCCTGTTACAAGACCTCTGATCAGACTCTGCGGAATAAACTCCTGAGTGAGCGATGCAGGATTTGAAAGGTTAAGAAGAATAACATCAACTCTTGCGTTGCCTGTATTATTAATTTTGTATCTCTGATTAGGTGAAATAAAGTAAATATCGCCTGTTGAGAGCGAATAAGTGTCAGCACCCATTTCAACGGTCATATAGCCGTCCCTTACAACAGCCACAAGAACCTCGTTGTGAACATTCCACATATTGCTGTCAATAATCATTTCACCGCAAACTACTCTGTAAGCTGAACTGGATGCGGTTGCCGAACGCAAGAAATCAAAATTCATAATAATAACCCCGATTCTAAAAAATTATGTTTTCAAACATTTTGTGTCTAAAAACAACACAAATAATCACTGCAACAATATAATAGACTTTATGCACAATAAAGTCAATAATTACGACAAATGTGCAAAAAATAAATGTATAAACTGCAATTAGTGCAAATTTTAAATATTCCGCTGTCTGCTGTATGTTAATTGATTTTTAATTCTACCCAATAATGTATCAATTTATCTACTGATAATTGTTATGATTATTTCCGAATCAGACATTATTATTTAACGATTTTAATATGAAATGTTGCCAATCATACGGCAATTAAAATGAATCGTTTACATTTTCAAGCTGCTTTTTAAATTCATTAACAACATTTTGCGGTGATATAATTCTGACCTTTCCGCCAAGACCGAATACCCAAGCGTAGAACTGTTTGCTTGTCATAATATCAACCGATACACCGAATGTTGTGTCGCTTTCCTTTGTAACAAAAATATCCCTGCCGAACCTGTCAACAATAACACCTATGCAGTCATTGTCTACCGACAGCTTAACCGTAGCTTTTTCACCGCCGAACATTGAGAAAACGCCCTTTGAATAATCTGCAGGATCAAATTTTTCAAAGGTCTTTCCCCCGTCACGCTCATCGTCAAGCACCTCGATATCGTCCATTTTGTCAACTCGGTAATGCTTTATACTGTCGGCACAGGTGTCATAGGCAATGAGATAGTAATTCTCATCATCCCAGCACAGCGCCCACGGTGATGCCGTATATCCGCCGTTCCTGATTTTTTCACGCTTGACAATTCGCTCCGTTCCCGAAAAATCGAGTTCCCAACGGTAATATTTGAACGAGATTTTGCGGTTGAGTGCTATTGCATTCTGAATTTTATCAACCGAATAATAAATTCGTTCATTCATTGTTTTGGCTCTGTTTGCGACAAAAACCTGCCGTTGCAGTTCCTTGCCGTCGTGAACACTTGCAAGCCCTTCAAGCTTATGAATGAGGGAAATGCTCTTTTTTTCGGTAATGAATTTTGAGCTTTGAATTGCGTCAACAAGAAGCTTCAACTCGGGCAGTTCAAATTCTCTGCTTGCAACATAATATTTAACGGTTGATGATTTGCTCTTGCAGATGTCCATTCCGAATTTTTCAAGCACCTGCAAATCATCGTAAAGACTTTTTCGCTCCGCAGTAATTCCGTACAACGCAAGCTCTGCCAGAATTTCACTTGAAGTCAGCCCGTGATTTTCATCGGTTTTTTCAAGAAGAATTTTTCGCAGATACAAAAGCTTCTGTTTTTGCATAGGATTTCTCGACATAATACAGTCCCCCTCAAAGGATTATATATTTTTATGTGTTCATTATATCAAATTTCAGCCGAGATTTCCATATATTTTTACGGCGAGCCGCCGTTCCAAATTCGAGCAAACAGTTTTATAATAATAAGACATATTATGAATTGGATTTAACATAAATTTTCTGCCATTACTAACGGGAGAATACGGTTTTCCTCTGCAATTAAACAGTTAAATTCATATAAAATAAAAATTGCATCAATGCCGTTTCGGGCATCAATGCAATTCATTTATCTCAACTATTTTCTCGAAAGGTCTGCGGTGGCACACCGCCGACCATAATTTTCCATTTTCAATTTTCCATTTTACATTAACTACTAAATCCGCTCATCATGCCCGTAAGCATTACGACAAGTGGCATTGTTGCAAGTGAAAATACCGTAGTTGCGGCAACGATACTAACCGACAGCTCAACATCCTTGTTGAACTTTGTTGCAAACATAGTTGTTGTTGCGGCAGTAGGGGCTGATGTGGCAATTACGCAAGCCATGGTAATTATGGGTGTGACACGGCACAATGACATTACAACCGCTGTAATCATCGGCAAAGCAATCAGACGGACTGCCGAAGAAAAATATACACCCTTGTCAGTAAACGCCTTTTTAAAGTCAGCCTGTGAAAGGTAAAAACCGATAATAAGCATCGGGAGCGGAGTGTTCAGAACTGCAAGATATTCAACCGGTTGACTGATTATGTACGGAAGCTTAAAACCTGTAATAAACAGGATAATTGCAAGAAGAACACCGATAAGACCGGGGTTGAGAACAAGCTTTTTGAATGAAAGCTGTTTTTTGTCACCGCTCATTGAAACAAGTCCGTGCGTCCATACAAAAATGTTGAATACGGCAACGAAAATTGAGCCGTAAAACCAACCGTCATCACCGAGAATTGCCTTCTGGAGAGGCAAAGACATAAATGCACAGTTTGAATAGATTGTTGCAAAGCGGATAACAGCCTTACGACTTTCATCTTTATCATGAAAAATCAGGTTACAGATAAGTATTGACACAGCGAAAATAAGTGCAGAGCAGGCAACGCAAATTATAAGTCCGCTCAAAAGTTCAAACGAGAACTCCCGCTGAAAAGCAGAAATCATAACGCAGGGCGTCACAACATACAATACTATATCGGTCATGTGACGGGCGGAAAAATCGGTGATAATTTTCTTCTTACCGCAAATAAAACCGACTGCAATCAAAATGAACAGTACAAGCACCTGTTGTGCAATAATAATGAAATTCTCTCCCATAAATCATTCTTCTCTCTTAAATTAATCGCTATCATTTTAGCACAGTTGCAAGAGGTTTTCAAATGATGATGTGCTTTTTTTCGTTTTTTTTGACAGAAAAAACGACATAGTTCACAAATATGAGGCAATAACATTGTGCATTTCAACTAACAGGAATTTTATTTTTTCGCAAATATGTATTAACCGCCGAATTTTTGTACAGTTTATTGACATTTTTTACTCTGAAATGTATAATATTTACAAAAGATAAAACTTTTATTTCTGCAATATTTTATTACTTTGAAAGAAGGATTTATTATGGCAACAACAAAGAAAACAACTGCAAAAACTGCTCCCGTTAAGGAAGAGCCTGTAAAAAAGACTGTTGCAAAGGCTGAGCCTGCTAAGACTGTTGCTGCAGCTGCAAAGAAGGCTGAACCCGCAAAGACAGAAAATGTAAAGGTTGAAACTGTTAAGAAAGCAGAACCCGTTAAAAAGGCTCCTGTTAAGAAAGCAGCTCCAAAGAAGGTTGCTCCAAAGAAGGTTGCTCCAAAGAAGCCCGTTCCGGTTGAAACAAAGGTTAATTTCTTCGTAGAATATGCAGGCGCACAGGTTCCTGTTGAAGAAGTAATCAAAAATGTTAAGGCTACATACGGCAAGGATGCAAAGGAAATTTCAATCTATCTCAAGCCCGAAGAAAGCAAGGCATACTTTGTTGCCGACGGCAACGCAGAAGAAATGGATGTATTCTTCTGCTGATTGCAATAAATTTTGAATTTAAAACACAAGCTTTAAAGACCGCTCAAAAGAGCGGTCTTTTGTTGTTTTAAGATGAATGTTGCGAAAAATCGTAGTGCGGATATTATCCGCCCCACGACCAAACAGTTAATTTCATATATAAAAAACGGTCGGGCGACAATGATTTGCATTTTGCAAACTGTCGTCCGACTTTGATTTTTAACTTTCAATTTTCCATACGCTCGGACAATTTAACTCTCGCACTTGTAAAACTAACTTCTCGAACGGGGAACGGCGGTTCGCCGTATTATCTGTCTTTCAAATCAACATATTCCTTGTTTTCGGAAATGCTCATATATGCAGGACGGATAATCTTACCGCAGTTGATAAGCTCCTCAAGTCTGTGTGCGCTCCAACCCGTAATACGAGCTGTTGCAAAAAGCGGAGTATAAAGCTCACACGGAATATCAAGAAGGCTGTAAAGAAGTCCGCTGTAGAAATCGACATTTGCGGCAACGCCCTTATAGATTTTACGCTTTCTGCCGATAACCTTCGGAGCCAGTCTTTCAACTCTCTCATAAAGATCAAATTCATCATTGTGACCTTCGGCAAACGCAAGCTTTTTAACAGCACCGTGAAGAATCTGCTGACGGGGGTCGGAAATTGTATAAACTGCGTGTCCCATACCGTAGATAAGACCTTTTTTATCAAAAGCCTGCTTGTCAAGGAGCTTCTCAAGATAATCTTCAAGAGCGTCCTCGTCCTCCCAGTCCTTAACATGCTTTTTGAGATCCTCAAACATATAGTAAACCTTAACATTTGCACCGCCGTGCTTAGGACCTTTGAGTGATGCAAGTGCCGCAGCTACTGCCGAGTATGTATCAGTACCCGAAGATGTTACAACATGTGTTGTAAATGTTGAGTTGTTACCGCCGCCGTGTTCCATATGGAGAATGAGCGCCATATCAAGAACCTTTGCCTCAAGCGGAGTGTAGTGTCTGTCGGGACGAAGAAGCGACAGAATAACCTCGGCTGTTGACATTGTAGGCTCTGCACGGTGGATATAAAGGCTGTTATCACGCTGATAGTGATTATATGCGTGATAGCCGTAAACCGACAAAAGAGGGAATACTGAGATAAGCTGTATACACTGTCTTAAAACATTGTCGATTGATGTATCGTTAGCGTTCTTATCATAGCAGAAAAGTGTGAGAACACTTCTTGCTATTGAATTCATCATATCGTTACTTGTGGCCTTGAGGATAACATCACGAACAAAGTGCTGAGGAAGGGTTCTGTACTGAACGAGAAGCTCCTTAAAGTCTTTAAGCTGTTCTTCGTTAGGCATATCGCCAAAGAGAAGAAGATATGTAACCTCTTCAAAACCAAAACGGTCATCCTCAAGAATACCGTCAACGATATCCTTTACATTATAGCCCCTGTAACGAAGCTCACCCTCGCAAGGAACAAGCTTTCCGTCAACAAGCTTATTCTGTGTGATTGTAGAAATATATGTAAGACCTGTGAGAACACCCTTACCGTCAAGGTCACGCAGACCTCTTTTTACATTGTACTTACTGTATAAATCTGTATCAATAACGGAGTTATGCGTCATTTTCTGAGCCAGAGCATGAATCTGCGGTGTAACATCCGAATACTCGCTGTTTGTCATAAAAAACACTCCTTTTTAAAATTCACAATAAATTGAAACTATATTTTATATATTATAGCACATTTTTTAAAAAAAGAAAATGTACAATTCTTGCAGAAGTGTCATAACGATTTTAAACCTTATATGTAGAATTTGCATAATTTTCTGTCTTTTTATTCATCATTATGCAACTTTCGGGATGTTTATTTATAAATGAAGTATAATTTTGACGGATATAAATCTGCAATCCGTCATTTGAGGGTTTAGGGCAGAAAAATACGGAGCAGGAAAAACCTGCTCCGTAAAAAACAACATTATTTTATTACTTGAGATATGCGCCGTTAGTACCGATCTGACCGTCAATTCCGGTGAAACCGTCTGCACAGCAAACATAAACTCTCATATTAGCCCTACCAACAGAAGATACTGTAAGTGTGCCGTCTGTAACATACTTAACATCGCCTGTAACTGCATCAATATACTTGCCGTTAGGAAGGTTCTTGAATGTAGCACCGCCTGAGATAGTTACACAAGCAAGGCTGTCTGTAGCGCCCTGTGTGTAACGGCGAATGAATGCCATATTACCGTCAACATAAGTCTTGCTTCTGGTATACTGACCCTTCTGAAGTGCAGGAACTGCTCTTCTGATTCGGTTGAGCTGCTGAATATGAACAGCGAGAGGTGCTTCAAGTGTGCTTGCAACAGCACCGCTTGCATTAGAATATGTACCAAAGTCTGTTGCTGTTACGTCGCCCTCGAGGTAGTCACCGAAGTATGCACGACCTGTTGTTGAAAGAGGTGCGTTAGGACCTACGTCCATAGGAACACCCTTCTGGAACTCAAGCTCAGAACCGTAGTAAAGACACGGAATACCACGGAAAGTAAAGAGTACATCAAGGTTCTCAGCCCATGACTGTGTACCGCCGTCGTAACGGCTGTCCATATCAGGACCGTAGTCGTGAGAATCAACATATGTTACATTCCATGATGAGTCATTGTAGTACGGATCTTCTTCACAAGCACGGGTAAATGCGTTGCTTGCATTTGAGAAGTTCCAATGCATCGGGAAGTCGATTACGCTTGTGCCGTTTGACTTGCTGTAATCAGGTGTGTGATATTTAAGACCGTCAAGATAAACATTATCAGATGTGGGCTGATTTGCTGTACTTGCGTTGCTGTCATAGTGCTTAAGTGTAAGATTAATGTTTGCAGCCTGATCATTTGTAAATGAATCGATGTACTGGCTGTCTGATTCAGCCCATGTATAGAACGGAGCTGAAATTGCAGGAATGTTGTGGTTCCAGAATTCACTTACACGAGTACAAACCTCACCAAAGATGAAGAAGTTTTTACCGCCTGTCTTGAGCCATGACGGGAAGTAATACTGGTTAAGTGTAAGTCTTGAAACGTGCTTTTCAGTATCAAGTCTGAAAGCGTCAACGCCCATGTTGATATAGTTGTTATAAACGTCGTTAAGGTAATTAGCAACTGTAGGATTCTCTGTGTTGATATCAACGCAGTCACCGGCAATCTGACCTGTCTGTACAGTCGGGCTTTCCCAACTGAGGTCTTTGAAGTGGTGATAGTAGTTTTCCGTGTCGTGATTACCGGAGTCAAGCTCCTTAGTATCCTTCATGATATTAAGTCTTGCGGCATACTGATACTTAGGCTCAAGGTCATCGTAGTTCGGGAATGTTTTAGCAAAGTCGCTTCCCTCAATAACCTTCATGCAATCTACAGAAGCAAGATCCTGAATTGAGTCGTATTCCTTTGTAAACATAGGAGCAAGAGTTGCCTCACCGAAGTTACCTGAATGGTTAACTACGATATCCTGAACAATCTTGATGCCCTTTTCATGAGCGGCATCAATAAGATCCTGATATGTAGCGCCGTCGCTCTCATAACGAACATCAACTGTTGAGAAGTCCATTGCATGGTAGCCGTGGTAATCGTAGCCTGACGCATTTGTTACAACAGGAGTAATCCAGATTGCGCTGAATCCGAGAGCCTTGATGTAGTCAAGCTTGTCGATAAGACCTTTGAAGTCACCACGCCATGCGGGATCGCTGTCGGGGTTGTTTGCCTGTGAGTCATCCCAGCAATGAACATCGTTACCTGTGTCACCGTCATAGAAACGGGTTGTGATTACAAAATAAATTGTGTCTTCACGCATGTCAACACGGTCAAATTCCTGCATATCTTCAGGATTTTTGCTTGACCATCTCTTATTTTTGTACCACCACTCGCCTGTGTTCCTTGTGAGTTCCGCAGACTGCTTTCCGTTTGTAACAAACATCATATTGATTTTTGTTACATCGTTGAAAGTGTACTTGTAGTAGTTGTTTCCCTCGGAAGTCATCTTAACGCCGGGGTACTCCGTGCTGATGTTTTTCGGAAGACTGTTCCAATAATAGATTGTGGGCGTGCCTTCCTCACAGTAGTAATGTACTGTGATTGTGCTTGATGCCGAAGTGTCGTTATCGTCATCTGTATTAGCCGCACTTACGGACATAACAGATACCGTGCAAATTACGCAAATCGACAAAATCAAAGCAAGCAATTTTTTGATTTTTGCCATAGATTTTCCTCCTTTTGTTATACTTTGTACAACATAACATACAATTATATTATAATTTAGACAGCCTCATATATTTTTCTTTTATAGAATTATTACAACTTTGATGCCGCCAAAGATTAAGCCCTCAATTTGGCTATTATATACAAAAAGGAGCGACAGATTCTGTTTTTTCAACTCTTTTAAAGGGTTAAGTCAAATCTGACGCTCCGTTAAATTATATTTTATATTTTCAAGCTTATATTAGGTTCAAACTTTGCGACTATTGCTTTAAAACGAATTTATCAAGTGTGTTTGCAATACCGTCGTTATCGTTTGATTCGCAGATGTAATCGGCAATCTTCTTTACATCGGTTTCGGCATTGCCCATTGCAACGCCGAAGCCTGCATAACCTATCATTGTCATATCGTTGTAGTTGTCGCCGAAAGCGGCAAGCTCTTCCCTTTTAATCTTGAGTTTATCAAGCAAAAGCGGAAGCATTGAGCCTTTTGTAACACCAAACGGCATAATCTCAAGAAAATAAGGTGCGCTTTTATATACATCGAGCAAGCCGTCATAACGGTCTGCAAGAATTTTCTGATACTTGTCAAGCTCATCGGGTTCGCCTGCAAGAAGAATTTTGTTGATATCAAATCTTACAGATGAGATAAAATCATCAACAACAACCATTTCAGCCTTGATAACGTCCCTTTCAACATAGGTATAGTCGTTCACCTTATTATCCGAGATGATTCGCCTGTCATCGTATGTGTTGATTGTAATGTTTGAATCCTTCAAAACATTCACGATGTCGGGAAGATATTCAAGCGGAAACAGCTTGCTCACCATAGTTTCGCCTGTTTCGCAATTGATAATCCTGCCACCGTTGAACGCCATAATAAAACCGCCGAAACGGTCAAGCATAAGGTCTTTTGCTATCGGCATAATTCCTACGGGATGTCTGCCTGACGCAAGAATAATTTTCTTGCCCTGTTTCTGCGCCTCCATAAGAGCATATCTTGTACGGGGAGTAATCTCCTTTTGGGAGTTTGTCAGCGTACCGTCAATGTCAAGCGCTATTAATTTGTAATCCATGAAACCACCCTTAACATATCAATTTCTAAACACAATCAGTATGTTACAGTCAAATTTGACCGTATAAAATATACCACAAATCGCCCAAAAATGCAACTAAAAAGCCGATTTTAGCCCATATAAAAGCTATTTTCACCATTTTTCCGCTTTGTCTTTTTCGCCAACAAAAAACGGACGAAAAGAGAATTTTCCTTTCGTCCGAAATTAAATATATTCAGCTTTTATTTATTCTTCCGATTTTGTATCGTTGTCGGATTCAGCCTTTTGTTGCAATTTTTCCTTTTGCAAACGGTCTATAATTTCGTTGATGTCGCCGTCCTTCGGTGATTTGTCATGTCCCGTAAGTATGCGGATTATAACGACAAGCTCATCAATGAATATCAGCAGCAGCGCCGCAATAAAAATCAGCAGTCCCCACGGTGAGAAGAAAAGGTTGTACAATGTGTCAATGAATCCAAGCTTGCACACCATAATATAAAGCACATCTTCGGTTGAAATTTCCGGGTCGGGAGCATCGTTTGCAATGCCCTTTGTCTGTAGCTTATATGTGCCGTCAGCTGTTTTATACGGTGCAACTACAACCTTATGAGTCACGAGAAGTCCCTCGGTCTGCCCACTGCCGCGATAGGTGATAATATCGCCGACCTTGAGGGCGGTCGGATCGTCAACGCACTTTCCGAGAATAACATCGCCGATCATAAGCTCGGGCTGCATACTGCCCGTTGAAACTCGAAGCACGGAATATCCGAAAAGCGAAGGTGTTTTTCCGTTCACCTTTGAACCCATAAACACAATTACGGTCAGCACAAGTATTGCAAGCACTCCCCAGCAAATTATATTTTTAATTATCCGCAAGGTTTTGCGGAGCTTTGATTCATGCCTTTTCCTTATTCTATTTTTTGATTTGGGGTGTTCGGTTGTTACAGATGTCACTTCAACCGCATTTTCAAAATCGTTATTTTTATCCATAAATTCCTCCACGGCAAGTTGCCGTTTCCAGTTCGTGTAGATTGTTTGCAATGTGCGAAACATATCCGCCCGAGCGTTACTTTGTATCGGTCTTTACTTTCGTTCATATCGGTGTGCCACCGTTCTCAGTTCGTGAAGACAGTTTGTTAAATTCAAAACACATTTCGCCCGAGCGTAACATTGTAATTGTTCGTACAAACACAAGCTATCCGTTAATTAACATATTTTATATAACAAAAATGCGTATATATTCGTCAAAACGGGCGGATTTTATTCTCTGCTACCGATTATAAATTATAATAAAAAAGGGCTGTAAAAACAACCCTTTTGTAAATTTAAAAATCTAAAATTTTAAAGTGAAATTTGCAGATCGCCAAGTGAATATTCAGCGTCGGATGCTGTATCGTTTTTGATATACCAATACACTTTTGTAACAACAGGATCGGTGTCGGTGCAACCTTCAATCTTCATATTCGTAACAATCGGAATATACGAGCTTTTAACCGGTTCTTTGCTTACGGTAAGCTCACATTTTGCCGTTATTTTATCACCGTACGCACCCGTAGATGTAACAGTAACAGTAGTCTTGCCTGCCTTTTTGGCAATAACCTGACCGTTATTGTCAATTGTTGCAACACCAGTATTTGACGATGCATAAGTCACTTTACCCTGTGCCGTTGCGCTTAAGTCAAGTGTCTTACCTACTACAGCTTCTGCTTTAGAATAAAAACTTGAAATTCCGGCAGACTGATCTGACTGTTTCATAGCTGTAGATTTATCCGCTTTAAAAACACAAGTATTATTCTGATTTGTAATTTCTAAATTAATACCGAACCACTTTTCAGGATCTTTAATCCTGAGCTTCGCACGGTCGTGTTCCATAGGAATTGTAACATATGATATTTTATAATCTACATTATCATAATTAACAGACTTACCTTCAATGTATCCGTTAAGATCTGTATCAGAAATAGAGTCTGTTCCATTCTTCCAAGTGTGCATAGTGTATATCGTAGGGTCAGGAACATTAGTAGCTATATACAAATTCTTCTCATTCACATTACTCGGTGTCTTGGTAACATAAGATGTTGTTTGTGAATCGGAGGTAAATCTCCTGTAGGTTCTGAGGGGGCTGTTCACACCGACAGAAAGTTTGTTAGTTTCCGAATTATTAAGGAACAAAGAAATTGACTGCGATGCAGTTCCCGTGTTCTTTACCTCTGTACAGAAATATTTTGTTTCATGGGCGGGAACAGTTGTCGAACCACTAAAATCAAACGGAACAGTATTATACTCACTGCCGTCAGGTTTTGAAGCAACATAAGTAACAGCAGTAATATTTTCTCCGTTGGTCACATTGTAATCTCCACGCCAAGAGAGGGATTCACCCTGTAGCACTCCAGGACGATTAAACCACGAAAAAGTCGTAGTTGTTCCACACAACAAACACAGTACAAGTCCGAGTACAATAACAAGTGTAAATTTAGATTTCTTCATGGTTTCACCTCCGTTGAATTTTTAATATGTGCTCCAGTCGCCACCATTGAAATCATTATTTACTGTAAACAAATTTTTACTTTTATCTATAGAAGTATTAAATTCATTATGGTGACCACCCAAAGCAGCTCTTGACAAATAAATAGTATCCTTATCTGTTGGAATACTCAGTTTCCAATAAGTTTTTCCGTCTTTAGTCACCTTAGTGCAATCAGACTTAAATGAATCATCGGTGCTGAATCTATAGGCAAGTACAGCACTATCATGGTCAAACCACGAGCAATTTCCGGTATAAACATATATATCTATGTTAGCAGTCTGACCTGGAGTATATGATGTCCAATAGCCGGTTGAACTTCCTCCGTTATTTGGAGAAGATGTTATAACATAACAATTATTATTGTAATCAATTGTTATATCAGAAGTCTTATTCCAAACATAGCCATTCCAATCTTTCGTTGGGAAATCGTTCAAATTTTTGCTCGGATCATATCTTACAAAAATTACTTGCTTCCATTGATTATTATCTAAAGCAAAGCTGTAATAATTGTCATAGTCAGTTTTAGATACTTCAAGCCATTTCTTATTGCCATTATCATCCCAAACATACGCTGCAAGTTTCGCCTTATCACCTGACCACAAGCCTCCATCATTAAGGTAAAATGTAACGCCTGTCTCCAACTCAAACTTAGCATACAGAGTGATTCCCTTGCTAACATTATTTAAGGTTATAAGTGAAACATCGTTGTTTTCAGTGGAATACGGTTTATTACAAGCCATGTCCGTATACCAACCGGCAAACTTGTAACCTTTTTTGGCAATAGCCTCAACTGTTACATTGTCGCCTTCCATAACAGGTTTAGATGAACTTTTACCTGCAGCTCTGTCCGCAACCTTTACAGTACCGGCTTCATCAACATTTTCGTTGTTGTACATCGCTTTGGCTTCTACCGTACACAAAGCCTTAAATCTTGCATACAATGCATATGTCTTTACATCAGAATATTGTATCGTCATCTTTTTAGAATAGACGCCGTTATCTAAGAAACAATCTTTAACCGCTATCGTCGGTTCTGGTGCAGTTTCACTCTTATACCAACCGATAAAAGCATAGCCGCTTTCAGGCTTAGCATAAAAAATTACTTCTCCGTTACGCTTTACCGTTGTTGTTACTTCAGACGCATAATTATTATTATCAAAAGATACATTACCGGCATCACCGGAAGGAGGATTGTTACCGTGCTGAGCGTATGCTTTTACGGTATAAGTATCAACTTTGAATTTCGCATACAACTTCTTGGAAGCCTCAACATTAGCCAATTCATATTTATCACTTGAATTCTCCGGTTTACTATTACAGTCTGCATCTGTGTACCAGCCGTCAAAAACATATCCGTCTTTAGCTTTTGCGTAATATGTAACTGTGCTGCCCTTAACAGCATTGAGTGTAATGTGTGTTCCATCGTTGGAATCTACAGTCGAGTTTTGGTTTCCACACTTAATTTCAACTGAGCCGCCATTTGTGTTTTCAGAAAGGCTTGCACCGTCATATGTTCTGACATAAGCCTCAAATGTCAACGACTCAACATAAACGGCTGTAAAGTTATAGTTACCTGAAGCTGTCGGGGTAAAAGAACCGTCGCTGCCAATGCCGTCTGCCACGGTACTTGTACCGCTGATTACCCAGTTTTTCAATACGAAACCTGTTTTAGGATTTGCTTCTAGCTTAACCTTTGTACCGGGGGTTACAGAAATTGTAGTACTTTTCAAACTATCATAACTAACTTTAGGATCTCCTGCATCATTCTTGCCTGCAGTAACAGTAATAGTAGCAGGTGGGTCCCAATAACCTGTTGTAGCAGAAGTAACAACAAAATGCGTTGAATTGCCTCTGTTAGGAGCAGGAATTTCATATTTTTTATTGTTATTTGTAAAAGAAAAAGTCATGTCGTCTGCCTTTTCCTTTGCAATATAACCGACCCATTTATTCCTGTCATTAGTAAATGGCATTCTAACTTTACTGTAAGAGTCATTTTTATCCGGAACCATATATACACTTGAAACATTGCCTGTATCAGGGAGTACATCGGTTTTGCTTGAAACACTGATTTCAATCACTTCGCCCCATGTACCGTATCCGGCATTACTGTTATTATGATTGCCATAGGCGGTATAGTACATACTTTCGCCTGAGTTGAGCGACTTCATATTAGTAGTCCAAGTAACACCACCTTCTGAGGTGAACTTAACTACTGTATTTTCTTCGGCGGGTATATAATTACAGGAATATGTATGCGAATTCTCATTAAACTTCATCGTTACAGGAGTTTTGTCACCCTGCTGAAATGTTACACCCTTTGTCCAATTTTTATTAGCTTCATTTACAGTACGGTCAACAAAATACACTTTATTGCCTTTTTTGTTCTGAGTTACAATTTTAACATCAGATATTGAAACAGTTTTACCGGCATATTCAGTAGTCGCCTTATCATCCTGAAGCCACACTTTAATATTTATTGTTTTACTGCTTCCTTTATCAACCCTAAACAACTCCGTTGGTATAGATTCAGAACTAACAACAAAATCGCTAAAAGCTTGAACCTTACCAGGAACTTCTTTGCCATCTGCTGTATTTACAACATTATCACTACCGGCATTATAACCGCATACAACCGTTTTTTGAGTATCGGTATCTGTAATTGCCATTCTTACAAGGTTTCCTGAAACATTTCCACCACCTATAGTTATCTTAGGTACTTGATCAAGGTAAAATTCTGCATGATCCGCTTTAAAGGTTTTATCAACCTTCACATTAAATGAAAAGTCAATATAATTAACATTCTTATCGTTTATATCCGCACATCTGTAAGAGTCAACACCAAATTCAGAAGCACCTGAATTCTTTATCGGGAAAAATATATTTTCACCGTCAGCACTTGAAGCCGAAGCAAGATGCACTCCACCCGCAGCACGGAAATATTCAGCCAAGTTAATGGTTTTGTTTGAATAACCATTACCACTGCCAATATCGGCATTAGTATAAACATAGTTATCGATTTTTGCGCCCTCAGCTTTAATTGTGATTGTTGAAATAGTTTCAACCCAAGCCGAAACGGACACAACCGATATGGCAAGTACTTCAACAAGTGCCACCATAGTGAGTATAAAACCTTTTCTTGTTTTTTTATTCTTGCCAAATGCAAGTCTGTTTTTCAAATACTCCCTTAAAAGAGCAAGTCTTTCTCTCATCGTGACACCTCCTTAATGTGTTAATCAATTAATTTTCCCAATTGCCTGCTTTTATGATTTTGCCAGATCCTTCATTTACCAATTCATAGGATATGTTATAAGAACTGCCACCTTCACGCACTACAAATGTATGCTGAATGGTATCAGGCACATCATATTCGCATTTTTTTGTATCTGTATCAGAAATATACAAATCAAATCTGACAAGCTTCGAACCGGCTTTAACACTTGTCCTATTTAGTTTACACTTATCTCCGCTGCTCTCCGGTTTCATTGCATAAGCGGTTTCATTACCGTGTGTATCGCTAAATACGGCTTTTAGTACAAAAACATTCTGACTAAGCAGATTTCTCAGACCTCCGCCGCCGTTATACCAATTATAATCATTAAACCATAATTTGTTATCAATTACGATATCCGCCTCTGCATATGCATCTCCGGTTGTCGGCTGTTGTTCGGTTGTAGTCGGTTCAACACTGCCGCCTGAATTTTTGGGATACTTTGTACCCCAATATCCGATACACGGGGCAACATTTTCAGCAACAGTAGGGGTATCGCCGTAACCGTTACCGTGTACGGCATAATAGGTATTTTCTTTATTTCCTTTTTCAGTTCCGTCATCTGTGCGGTATGTCTGAAGACCGTGTTCTTTATTTATTTGATGTGACCAATTAAACGCTTTTTCACCTTTGCCACTATTATTTGCTTTAATCCAATCATTTACTTCAGCTGTTGTATGCCATACATTATATATTCTGCCTACCTCAACCTCATTAGTTCCGTCAAGCTTAATTTTCTCTTTTACTTTACTATATCGCATAAAAGATATGTTTGTTATTTTATCCTTTGGCAGATAAGCTATCCATTCAATAGGTTGTGGTTTTCCCTCAGCATTAACCTTAGTCTTTGACGCACTCATTACTACTGACTTTGGATTTTGAAAGTTTTCGTCATAATAGGTCATAACAAGGAAACATCCGGCATTGCCAACCCACATGAGTTCCGTATTTTCGTCATTGTCAGCATCACCTTTTGTTTTGTCAACGAAAGTAACATATTCCATATCTTTCCAGTTACTTTCAAGTTCAACTGTAATTGACACATTCTGACCCTCGTAAGCGTCACAGTTCTCTCCGGTTGCCTCAAGCCAAGCAACCATGGTTATGTTTTGGGATTTAAGACCGTCAAGAGTAAAAAGAGGAGCACCTGTGCCGAAATAGTAGTCGGAAAATGACCTGCCCTTTGCTTTAGTGGTTGTTGCCGAGCCAAGCGAATTAACAGAGCTTACTGCCTGACATTCGTCAGCATAGCTGTCAATAATTGCAGTGGGATCAATAACGGTCGAAGCCTCAGCACTGTTTCTGATGAATGCAATCCTTATTGGGCAAGGATTCTGATATGCCAGATATGTCGA
>OHAA01000251.1_pt1 | contig 27471 bp, 23 predicted proteins | sample 1606051 | NCBI WGS metagenome assembly OHAA01 (sample SAMEA3541493, study PRJEB24748) | human gut metagenome | biome: human gut; feature: human-associated habitat; material: faeces | place: China | collected 2012
CCTCCATTCTGTAAATTATTAATACTATTATATTACAAAATGCAATTATATTGTTCGAATTTTGTACAAAATAATCATGTTTATATGGTTTTGTATGATTTTTAGAAACTGCTGTTCAACCCCCAGGTTCCCTGCCCAACAAAAATTGCTGCCCCCAAAGGCAGCAATTTTTTTATGCGCCCCTGGGGAGCATTTTATTTGGGATTATACAGCACGCCCAATTCCTGCAAAGCCTGGTGCACGGCTTCCATTTCTTCTTGCGTGGCGGTTTCCACCAGATGGGAATGTACGCCTCCTGACAGACTGGCCAAGAGCGGTGCCTTGGTTTCTTCCATCCGTTTGATGTACAGAGCCACATCCCGGCGGGAATGGAGATTTAACTGGGCCTCCATATAGCCGTAGACCTCATGTTCAATCATCACGTTGTGGACAATTCCTCCATTGTCCACAATGGCATTCAGCTCTGCAGCCACCTGCTCCTTGCCATGGCAGCACAAAAAGGATTCCTGCACTCCGGCCGGCTGAGGCGTGGTCAGCTGGTAGCCCCTGGGGGTAGAAATTACCGAAACTCCTCCAGCCCGCAGGAGGGCAATGTCTCCTACAATAATTTGACGGCTGACCTTACATTCCCTGGCCAGGTCCGTACCGGTCAACGGATTCTCCGCCTGCTGCAGCAAACCAAGAATCTTTTCGCGTCTTTCCCTATTTTCCATGCTGGCTTTCACTTCCCTTCTGTTTCCTGCCCTGGGCTCTGGTACCCGCCAGAGGAAGCAGCCGAAACAAACTGTCTATACTAAAACATTTTCGGGAAGAATGCGCCGTTTCCTGCAAATTTCTATCAGAAATAAGGCACTATTCGTAACTTTTTTGGAAACCTTGTTACTCTTTCCCCCCTGTGCTAGGATAACAAGGAAGTTATTTTTTGGAGGCTAGTATGACAACACCACAGGAATACAAAAGTAAATGGACCGTGTTTGCCATGTCCCTGCCTATTTTCATTGAAATCGGTCTGCAGATGCTGGTGCCCAACATGGACCAATTCATGCTGAGCCACTATTCCCAGGATGCTGTAGCAGCGGTAGGCAACGACAACATGATCATCAATATGATTATTTTGACCCTATCCGTGCTCTCCCAGGCGGCCACCATTTTGATTGCCCACTACCGAGGTGCCGGCAATCTGAGCCAGGCCAGCCGGGTCTGCTCCGTATCCCTGGCCCTGAACCTGACGCTGGGCACCCTAATCAGCCTGATTCTTTTCCTGTTTCCCCGCTTTTTCCTGCAGCTTTTGGGGGTACCCCTGGAAATTTACCCGGATGCCACCCTGTATCTGCGCTGGATTGGGCTTTTTATCATTATCCAAAGCGCCTACACCGCCTTTATCTCTTTTCTCCGGGGCTTTTCCCTGCTGCGGGAAACTATGCTCTGCTCCGCCGTCATGAACATCCTGAACATCTGCGGCAATATGGTGCTGATTCACGGGTTGGGCCCCATTCCTTCCCTGGGCGTCCTGGGAGTATGCATTTCCACCAATACGGCCAAAACCCTGGGCCTTGTGCTGGTGCTGTACCTGTGCCGGAAAAAGACCCCCATCCGCCTGTCCCTTTCCCATTTGCGGCCTTTCCCCAAAAAGGAACTGTCCAAGCTCCTGTATCTGGGAATTCCCTCGGCAGGAGAAACCTTCTCCTACCAGTTGTCCCAGACGACCCTGATGACCTTTGTGAATCTGTTTGGCATTGCGGTAATCACTACCAAGGTATATGCCTACATCATTGCCATGATCAGCTACCTGTACTCCCAATCCCTGGCTATGGCCACCCAAATTCTGGTCAGCTACTTTAAAGGGGCGGACAACAACCGGGAAGTGGACCAGCGGGTAAAATTCACCATCTTCGTTTCCATGCTGCTTTCTGGCTCCCTGGCGATTTTGGTCTACTTCCACAGCGACCTGATTTTCTCCGTCTTTACCAATGATCCAGAAGTCCACGCCTTGGGGAAGGTGATTCTTTTCATCGACATCTTCCTGGAAATTGGCCGGGCCGTGAATATGTGCATGGTTATGGCCCTGAATGCTGCCGGGGACGTAAAGGCCCCCATTACCATCGGCATCATCTTCATGTGGTCCTTTTCCGTACTGGGCGGCTGGTTCTTCGGCGTCCACCTGCTGTGGGGACTGGCCGGCATTTGGCTGGCCATGGCCCTGGACGAATGTACCCGGGGACTGGTGTTCTTCTGGCGCTGGCACCAGGGCACCTGGAAAAAAGCGTTGATCTGACAAGAAAAATCCCTTCTCTCACGGGTTCTGCGAGAGAAGGGATTTTTTGGTTCAGACTGCTGCGCTTATGCTTGGTTCCGCTTTCAGGTCAATGAGGTGGAAACGGCAGTCCTTGGGATCCAGCATCCGGGCTGCCAGCCGGCGTCCCCGCTCCAGGTCCGCTGTAAAGCAGATGTCCACACTGCCTTCGCCGGCAGTTTTGGCAAGTCCCCGGGCTTCCAGGTCCGCTATGGCGTTCAGGGTGGTCTGCTCGGCCGGGTCCACAACCGTCACTGACAGTCCAAACTCCTCTTCAATTTCCTGCCGGACAAAAGGATAATGGGTGCAGGACAGCAGCACCGTATCCACCTGGTGCTGCCGCAGTTTATCCGCATATTCCTTGATGGCCGCCTTCAGCTCCGGGCTGCCAAAACGTTCCCCTTCAATCAAGGGTACAAACTTGGGGCAACCCTGGCCAAACACCTGAATGCTTGGATCCACTGCCTGAATGGCCTTTTTATGGGCACCGGTGGACACGGTAAAATCCGTGGCAAAAAAGCCCACCCGTTTATTCTTGGTCAGGGAAGGGACCAATTGGCCGCCCTTATCCATGCCAATCACCGTGAAATCATAATCCCCCCGAATGGTATCCGTACCCAGCACCGTAATGGTGTTGCAGGCTACCACCAACTGTTTGATCCGGCATTCATTTAAATACGCCGTCATATCCCCTACAAAGCGAGTAATTTCTTCCCGGGACCGGTTGCCGTAAGGCGTCCGGGCCGTATCCCCAATAAAAATAAAGTCTTCGTGGGGCATTTTGGCCTTCAGCCATTTCAGGACGGTCAAGCCGCCTACGCCGGAATCGATAACACCAATGGGTTGATTTTTGTTCATGATTTTCCCTCCCAAGTCTGCAATACCCTGTAGCCCCGCCCTTTGGGCAAATAAAAAAGGCCTGACTGCCATACCTTTTGGTATGCATTCAGGCCTTACGGACGGACAGAAACAGGGGAAACCATTTCCATGCCAATAAGGATCAGATGAAGTTGTCGAATAATTTTGTATACATTATACGATGTTCCCCGGCAAATTGCAAGCCTTATTTAAGCTGCAATACCCGTCTTCGTTCTTCTGGAACAAGCTCCCGCTGCCCCAGCCGCTGGAAAACGGCTAGGCAAATACGGACCTTCCTATCCAGACAGACGAAAAGCTCCAGGCAATTGCTTGCCTGGAGCTTTGTGTACTTTCCCAGTACAGTGAGCCGATTGTAGGGTTCGCTTAGATAATGCCTCTCAGCTTCATGGGTTCAGCCAAAGCATTCAGGGCTACGATGTAAGCGCCAACACGCATGGTGGTGTTGTACTTCTTAGCAGCATCGTAAACGTTCTTGAAGGCTTTAACCATCATTTTTTCCTGTCTTTCAACTACTTCTTCTTCAGTCCAGAAGTATCTGTACAGGTTTTGTACCCATTCGAAGTAAGAAACAGTTACGCCGCCGCCGTTGGCCAGAACATCAGGAACAACGGGGATGCCTCTCTTTTGCAGAATCTTATCAGCATCTGCATCGGTCGGGCCGTTAGCAGCTTCAACGATGATTTCAGCTTGGATCTTGTCAGCATTCTTGCCGGTGATCTGCAGTTCCAGAGCAGCCGGAATCAGAACGGTAACTTTTTGTTCCAGAACTTCTTCGTTGGTGATGGCTTTTGCACCAGGATAGCCTTTGATTACGCCGCCATTGGTCTTAGCGTATTCTTCCAGTTTGTAGGGATCCAGGCCATTTTCGTCATACAGGCCGCCGCTGATGTCGCTCAAAGCAACAATCTTCAGGCCGGCATCATGAGCGCATTTAGCGGTCCAGCTGCCTACATTACCGAAACCTTGGATAGCCAGGGTGGATTTCTTAGGATCCTTGCCAGCTACTTTCAGAGCTTCCAGAGCTGCAGTGATTACGCCGCGGCCGGTAGCGGAAGTTCTGCCCAGGGAGCCGCCCATGCAAACTGCTTTACCAGTGATAAAGCCCGGTTCGTAGGAGCCGCTGATCTTGGAGAATTCATCGCACATCCAAGCCATGATTTGGGCATTGGTGTTAACATCAGGAGCAGGGATATCTTTCTTTTCGCCGATTACCGGAGCAATCTTGTCGATCCAGCCACGAGTCAAGCGTTCCAATTCCCCTTTGGACAGCTTGGAAGGATCAACGATAATGCCGCCTTTGCCGCCGCCATAAGGCAGACCAGCAATTGCGCATTTGGTGGTCATCCAGAAACCCAGAGTTTTAACTTCATCCATGGACACGTTCTGATGGTACCGAACGCCGCCTTTAGCAGGTCCCAGGATGGTGCTGTTCTGAGAACGGTAGCCAGTGAATACCTTCACAGTGCCATCATCCATCTTTACAGGGATGCTAACTTCCAGAGTACGTTCAGGTTGAGAAATAACAGCCTCAGCGTTGGGATCCAAGTTGATCAGCTTGCTAGCTTCTTCCATCGGGATCTTTGCCATTTCAAATAAACTCATTTGTAACGCCTCCTAAAATATTATCTAGTGAACCCTTACATGCACATTATAGCATGATTCAGAAATAACAGTTTATTTTTATGTATTTTGTATACAATTTTGTATTCATTGAACAATCCAGCCTTTTCCAGAAGCCGGGTCATCCTCCATAAACTGTTGATAGATGCGGCCAAACGGGATTCCCCCTACAATTTTACCTTTATACTGACGGGGCAATTCGTCAATGACACGGGTCAGATGAACGGAAGAAATGCCGCATTGGACGCTGAGCCAGGCCTCCATAAAGGCAGCCAGATGGTCACAGCCCTTGAGCACTTCCCCATCCACCGGGCTATAGCGGTCTGCATTATACTGGGCAGGGATATCCCCCGACAGGAGAATCAGTTCTCCCCCGTCCCAAATCCGGTTCCGGAACTCATTGACCGTGAAGTTGAGGATATCCTTATGCCACGCTGCCGGCAAAAGGGGCAGCAGGATTTCTTCCATCTGCCGCTGCTCAATTTCCTTGATCAGTTCATCCAGGCCTTCAATGGAACGTTTGATGGGCGAAATGATATCCCGGGTCAGCACCTCCGGCAGGTCATGCCAAAGACCGGCCAGAAAATCGTTGACCACCCGGGCAGGGCAGGCTCCCATATACTGGGCACAGAAGTACCCCATAATGGCAACCACCAGCACATGCCCCATAACGGAGGTTTCCGGCATCCGAGGGGACTGGGACCAGCGTTTCTGGAAGCGAAGCTTCCCAATCAGGTCCACAAATTTCCGGGTTTTCCCGTTCATGGCAATCTTCTGTACCCCGGCCAAATTGGTGTGTTCCTCAATTTCGTCGGCAATGGCGGTTTTGATTTCCTCCACCCCAAAGATTCCCTGATTCATATGATAGATAATCCGGAATTCCCATTCCGTGGCCAAATAATGGGCTGCCCGGAGCAGCTGCTTTTCCAGGGGATGGTCATTGCCATCCAGGTACGCCTGCAGCCGGTCCATAAAGGCAGACCCTGCCAACGAGGGAACCCTCCTGGCCAGTTCCTTATAGACCCACCCATTCAGACGGGGACCACTTTTGCGCATCAATTCGTGAAAAACCGGGGGCTTGATGTCCGTCAAAACAATCCGGTGGAGGAATTCAAAAATACCTCCCTCAATCAGCACCTGCCAATCCAATTGGGCGTGATGATCCTGCTCCTCGTACCGGGCCAGAATATAGGCAATCATCATCTTGTGGGCCTGCTTGTCAAGCTCTGTAAAGCCCTGGGGACGAATGTGGTCATTCCAGCGCTGGATATAGGCAGCTTCAAACACAAACTGGATCAAATCCCGCGGAAGGGCAATCTCCGATGCTGTCACCGTAGTCATGCTGTACCTCCTCTCCCGGACCTAAAATCCGGCTTTCCCATTTTGGCTGCTTTCTGCTTCATATCTAAACTGTATTTCATAGAAACATATTCGTTAGCCTCCTATGAAATTCCTGCAATCTTTTCCGTAACATGAACCGTTTTTCGAATATCGTTTCAAAGGTAGCAAAATCCGGGAAAATTTTACAAAAAAATGGGTTTTTCTTGCCTTTCTTTTCTGTTATCGCAGGGGCAAACATGCTATAATGTGCGTATTGTTTAAAATAAGAAAGGTCGTGACAACTGAGAGATGAAAGAAATGATTCGCCTGGTGGGTATCACCAAGGAATTTGAGAACAACGTGATTATTCCGCCGCTGGATTTGACCATATACGACGGAGAATTCGTTACCCTGCTGGGACCGTCCGGCTGTGGTAAAACTACCATTCTGCGTATGATTGCCGGACTGGAAACTCCCAGTACCGGTCATATTTATCTGGATGACGAAGATGTAACAAAACTGGCACCCTATAAACGCAATGTCAATATGGTCTTCCAGCATTACGCCCTGTTCCCCCACATGACCGTGGAGGACAACATCCGCTTTGGCCTGATGATGAAGAAGGTCCCCAAGGAAGAACAGCAGGAACGCATCGACCAGGTGCTGTACCTGACCCAATTGGAGAACCTTCGCTACCGAAAGCCCCAGCAGATGAGCGGCGGCCAGCAGCAGCGGGTGGCCATCGCCCGGGCTCTGGTGAACAACCCCAAGGTACTGCTTTTGGACGAACCCCTGGGCGCCCTGGACTATAAGCTGCGGAAAAAAATGCAGCTGGATTTGAAAAATCTCCAGCGCGGCCTGGGCATCACTTTCATCTATGTAACCCATGATCAGGAAGAAGCCCTGACCATGAGCGACCGTGTTATTATCGTCAACGGCGGGCGGATTGAGCAGGACGATCCCCCCACCCGGATTTACCAGGCTCCCAAAAGCAAGTTTGCCGCCAGCTTTATTGGCGAAAACAACTTCTTTGACATTGAGGGAGATGAGGACCATCTGATTTCCGTGCGGCCGGAATTCGTCATCGTTACCAAGGAAGAAGACGAAGACCCGGACAAACCCGGTTCCTTCTATTACGGCACCGTGGTGGAAATCCTGTTCTGCGGCACCTTTGACAAGGTGTTCATCCGTCTGGACAATTCCAATGAGTTGGTCACTGCCTATCAATACTATGATGACCACAAGCGCTGGGAACCGGATGATCGGGTAGGAATCCGGTGGAACGCCAAGGACAGCGTTCGGGTGACGAAATGAAGCGGGGAAAATGGCTGGTATTGCCTTCCATGGGGTGGCTGACAATCTTTTTTGCGCTGCCCCTTTTGATTGTGGTTGCAGTATCCTTTGCCTCCCGTTCCACCTACGGACAGGTGATTTTTCATTGGACCCTGAACAACTACGTGCGTTTTTTTGAGCCTCTTTACATTCAAATTTTCGCTTCCACCCTGTTTACCGCAGTGGTGACCACGCTGTTTACCTTTGCCCTGGGCTATCCCATTGCCTACACCATTGCCATGATCATGCCCAAGCGGTGGCAGCAGATGGGGATTATCCTGGTGATGATTCCTTTCTGGATCAACTTCCTAATCCGGTCCTACGCCTGGGTAATTATTCTCCGGGCCCAAGGCCTGGTGAACACCTTCCTGCTCCATTTGGGCGTCATTGAAGTACCCATGATTCTTTTGTACAACGATTATGCAGTGATGCTGGGCATGGTCTACGCCCTGCTGCCGTTTATGATTCTTCCCATCTACGTTTCCCTGGAACAGATGGACAAACGGCTTCTGGAAGCTGCCAGTGACCTGGGCGCCAAACCCTTTACAGCTTTCCGTAAAGTAACCCTGCCCCTGACCATGCCGGGGGTAGCCGCCGGCTCCATCCTGGTATTCATTTCTTCCCTGGGCATGTTTGTAGTGCCCGATGTAATGGGCGGCGCCAAAAGCGCCCTGATCGGCAACGTCATCCAGGACCAGTTCCTGGCCGCCCGGGATTGGCCTTTCGGCTCCAGCTTGTCCATTATCTTGGCCATTTTGGCCCTGCTGCTCATTGTGCTTTACTATAAGGCCCTCCAGGCCCAGAAGGGAGGCCATCACCATGCAGAAAAGCTGGCGTAGTGCTACTTTGGTTGCCTATTCCCTGGGGGTTTTGGCGTTTCTGTACCTGCCCCTGGTGATTTTGTCCCTGTATTCCTTCAATGAATCCCGAATCAACGCTGTGTGGACGGGCTTTACCCTGAAATGGTACATTTCCCTGCTCCACGATGACCAAGTGCTGTCCGCCCTGGGCAACAGCTTGATTATTGCTTCCATTACTACGGTAGTTACCACCATTATGGGTACCATGGCCGCCCTGGCCCTTCACCGGTACCAGTACAAGTACAAGGCTGCCATGAACAGCCTGCTGTACCTGCCCATCCTGATTCCGGAAATCGTTATGGGCCTGTCCCTTTTGGTGCTGTTCTCCCAGGCCGGCATTCCTTTGGGCAAAATCACCCTGACCATTGCCCACATTACCTTCTGCCTGTCCTTCGTGATTATCACCGTAGGAGCCCGGCTGGAAGGCTGCCGGCAGGACCTGGAAGAAGCGGCCAGCGATCTGTACGCCACTCCCTGGCAGGCTTTCCGGTATGTGACCTTCCCCATGATCCTTCCGGGCATTGTGGCAGGAGCCCTGATGGCCTTTACCCTGTCCATTGATGACTTTGTCATCAGCTTCTTTGTGGCCGGGCCCAACTCCACCACCCTTCCCCTGTACATTTACGCCATGGTAAAACGGGGAATTTCGCCTCAGATCAACGCCCTTTCCACCTGCATGATGCTGATCACCATTTCCCTGGTGGTTGTTTCCCAACTGCTGCAAAAGCAGGGGTATCATTCTTCCAGAAAGGACTGAGCCATGAAAAAAATTAAGATTTTCTTTTTGGTCTGTCTGACCCTTCTCACCGCCCTTTTCAGTACCGGCTGCGGCAGTGACAAGGACAGCGATAAGGAAGTGCTGAACCTGTACAGCTGGGCGGATATCTACGATCCCGCCCTGATCAAGGAATTTGAAAAGGAATATAACTGCAAGGTCAACTACGACGTGTTCTCCAACAACGAAGAACTGCTGGCCAAACTCCAGGCCGGCGGCGCCCAGTATGACCTGATCCAGCCCTCGGACTACATGGTTTCCACCATGATCAAGCTGGGTATGCTGGAAAAGCTGGATAAGGCAGCCATGCCCAACATCCAAAACCTGACCCCCGAGCTGCAGCACCCGGAATTTGACCCCAACCAGGAATATTCCGTGGTCTATACCTGGGGCATGACGGGCATTGTGTACAACAAGAAGTACATCAAGACCCCGCCCACCTCCTGGAATGACCTGTGGGACCCCAAGTACAAAGGCCGTGTCATTCTTCTGAACGACAGCCGGGAAGTACTGGGCATGGGGCTGAAGAAAAACGGCTATTCCTACAATTCCACGGATCCGGAACAGGTGAAAAAGTCTTTCGAGGACTTGAAAGCCCTGGCCCCCGGGGTACTGGCCTATGATACGGACAGCCTGAAGCAGAAATTCATTGCCGAAGAAGGCTGGATTGGAACCATGTGGTCCGGCGATGCCTACTTCAGCCATCTGGACAACCCCAACCTGGGCTTTGTGATTCCCAAGGAAGGCACCACTGTCTGGGCCGATGCCCTGGCCATTCCCAAAGGGGCCAAACACAAGGAACTGGCGGAGAAATTCATCAACTTCCTGTATGACCCCAAGGTCAGCGCCCAGAACTACGAATACATCGGCTACAACGACCCCAACGTGAAAGCCCGGGAATTCCACTCCAAGGAATTCCTGGAGGATCCCATGCTGCAAACCGCAGCGGACAACTTCTCCAAAGGAGAATGGCTCCACGATATTGGAGATGCCATTACCATGTACGACCATTACTGGACGGAGCTGAAGACCGTCAAATAAGCAACAAGAGCAAGAACCCGACAGAACACACCTTCTGCCGGGTTCTTTTCCATTCTCAGGGGCTTTTCCCGTTTTTACATCTAACTGCTCCTATCAAAAGAATACCGCTTCTAAAGCCCAATTTGGGCCTGAAGCGGCTTTCTTTATTTTTATGCTCTTAAAGCATAATTTATAAAAGTATATAGGTATTTGTTATTCATCTTTTCCTAGTTTATACTGTTTGCAGAAAGGAGAGTCTATGAAAAACCTGCGTTTATTTCTCTTTATTTTAGCCATAGGCGTATTCGGCATCTTGAATACGGAAATGGGAGTCATTGGCATTCTGCCCGCTGTGGCTGAACGCTTTTCCGTTCCCATCTCCCAGGCAGGCCTTTTGGTCAGCTTGTTCGCCCTGGTAGTTGCCGGGGCCGGGCCCGTTATGCCCCTGCTGTTTTCCCGCTTCAACCGGAAAACCGTCATGCTTTTTGTGCTGGGGCTTTTCGCCGTATGCAACCTGCTTTCTGCTTTTACCGACAGTTTTGCCGTACTTTTGGCCGCCCGGATCATTCCCGCCTTCTTTCATCCGGTGTACTGCTCCCTGGCCTTTGCCGCAGCCGCCCAGGAGGCACCCGCTGGTGAGGGCCCCAAAGCCGTGGGCAAGGTAATGATTGGCACCGCCGCCGGCATGGTGGTAGGCGTTCCCGTCAGCAACTTTCTGGCCGCCCAATTTTCTTTAGAAGCGTCCCTGCTGTTTTTCGCAGCAGTAACAGCCCTGGCCTTCCTGGCAACCCTGCTTTGGGTGCCCTCCCTGCCTGTGCATCAGGTTCTGAGCTATGGCAGCCAGCTGGCCGTACTGAAAAAGCCCGTAGTTTGGCAGGCCATTTTGGCCGTGGTATTTATGAACGGAGCCGTCTTCGGTGTCTTCAGCTACCTGGCAGATTATCTGGACCGGGTCACCGGCCTGAACCCCCAAAACGTCAGTCTGCTGCTGCTGCTCTATGGGCTGGCCAATGTGGTGGGCAGCTATATTTCCGGCGGCCTCCTGATCCGCTTTCCCCGCTCTTCGGTCCAAGCCTTTCCCTTTGTGCTGGCCGCCCTGTATGGGCTGCTGAGCTTGGCCGGCACTTCCGCCAGCTTTACCGCTCTGGTAATTCTTCTTTGGGGAATTCTGGGCGGCATCAATGCCAACATGAACCAGTACTGGCTGACCACTGCGGCCCCGGAAGCTGCGGCCTTTGCCAACGGACTGTTCCTGACAGCCGCCAATTTGGGCACCATGGCTGCCAGCCTGCTCTGCGGCCAGCTGATTGACCGCTATGGAACCAGTTTCGTTTTAAGCGGCGGCGTTTTCTTTGCTGCTGTCAGTGCCCTGTTTATTTTCTGGCGTACCAGCCAATCCGGTACCCCAATTTCTGTACTGCAAAAAGGAGGAAATGTATTATGATGTCCAAAGCAAAAAAAATAATGGTATCCCTGCTGCTGTGCAGCAGCGTCTTTTCAGCAGTAGGCTATACGGGAAAAGCCCAGGCAGCTGATTTCTTCGCTCCCCTGCCGGCCACTACCCCGGCTCCCACCGATACCGCCGGCCATCCTGACAACTTTTACAAGAGCAGCCAGGTGACCAAACAGACGGTTTCTTTTAAGAACCTGTATGATATGAAGGTAGCCGGCAGCCTGTTTGTACCCAAAGACCTGAAAAAGGCAGAAAAACTTCCGGCCATTATTGTGGGCCATCCCATGGGCGCCGTAAAGGAGCAAAGCTCCGACCTGTACGCCCAAAAGCTGGCGGAAAAGGGCTTTGTAACCCTGGCCATTGACCTGTCCTACTGGGGCGAAAGCGAAGGCCAACCCCGGAACAGCGTAAACCCCGATGTCTACGCCGAAGATTTCAGTGCCGCCGTGGATTACCTGGGCAAGCAGAATTTTGTCAACCGGGATAAGATCGGGGTTCTGGGCATCTGCGGCAGCGGCAGTTTCGTCATCAGCGCCGCCAAGCTTGATCCCCGGATGAAGGCCGTAGCCACCGTAAGCATGTACAATATGGGCAACGCCAACCGCTGGGGCCTGAACAAATCCCAGACCGTGGAACAGCGCAAGGCCATTCTGGAACAGGCCGCCCAGGAACGCTGGGCAGAAGCTGACGGAGCTCCCGTAAAATATACCAGCGGCACCACCCACGCCATTGACAGCAGCACCAACCCCATCCAAAAGGAATTCTATGATTTCTACCGCACCACCCGGGGCTCCTACACTACGCCGGGAGAAAATCCGGAACATACCACCCATCCGACCCTGGTCAGCAACGTAAAGTTTATGAACTTCTATCCCTTTGAAGATATCGAGACCATCTCTCCCCGGCCCATGCTGTTTATTACCGGCGACCAGGCCCATTCCAAGGAATTCAGCGAAGACGCCTACCGCCGGGCAGCAGAACCCAAGGAACTGTATGTACTACGTAAAGGGCGCCGGCCATGTGGACCTGTACGATAAGGTGGACCTGATTCCCTGGGGCAAACTCACCCAATTCTTCACCAAGTATCTGAAAAACTAAATACCACAGACAAAAAAATTCCTGGCCCCGTAGGGTCAGGAATTTTTTGTTGCAAGCCTTTTGGATAATTTCCCAAGAAACTTATTTGGCAGCAGCTGCCTTATCCTGGGTATTTTCCGTTTTGATTTCTACCGGAGTCACGTTAACGCCCTGGAGCAAAGCTTTCTTGTCTTTGGTCACAAAGAGGAAAGTCAATTGCACATTCGGGGATTTTCTTGCTTTGCCCAAGTAGATCAGACGGTCTGCATCCGGGAACTTGTCCAGCCGTACCAGGGTAGCATCGCTGACTTTGCCCAGTTGGTCGGTAACGCCCTTTTGCATATTGCTGAGAGCCTTATCGTTAAAGTTCTTTTGCAATTCTGGGGTAAAGTTCTTGGATACATCAGCCAGTTCGCCTTGGCCCTGCAGCAGGTTCACTACTTGGGTAACGGTCTTTTCTTCCTGATTCAACAGGTCACTGGCGGGGCTGGCAAAACCCATACTTGCCAAACCCATGGACAAAACGGCGGTCAATGCTAATGCTAATTTCTTCATACGCAAACACCCTTTCCTGTTTTTAAGAATTGACTCTGGTTGGTAAAAAACAATTTTAAATGCTGTCTTTCTCAATCCGTTCCATGGCTTCCTTGGTGCCCTCATGGGTACCGAAAGCGCTGAGACGCAGGTAACCTTCCCCCATGGTGCCGAAACCAGCGCCGGGAGTGCCTACAATGGCCAGGTCATTGAGCAGGTGGTCAAAATATTCCCAGCTGCCCATATGGTTGGGACATTGCATCCAAACGTAAGGAGAATACTTGCCGCCGAAATACTTGTAGCCTTTCTTGTCAAAGGTTTCCATGATCATGCGGGCATTTTCACGGTAGTAAGCCAGCATTTCGCCGCATTCCTTTTCCCCTTCCGGAGACATGGCAGCTTCTGCACCCCGTTGTACAATGTAGTTGACCCCATTGAACTTGGTGGTCTGCCGGCGCAGCCACATTTTGTTCAGGCTCATTTCCTTGCCTTCCGGAGATTTCCGTTTCAGGCCCAGGGGAACTACGGTGTAGCCGCAGCGGGTGCCGGTAAAGCCTGCCGTCTTGGAGAAGGAGCAGATTTCAATGGCATAATCCTTGGCGCCGGGAACCTCGTAAATAGAGCGGGGGATGTTCTCATCCGTAATAAACGCTTCGTAAGCTGCATCGTACAGCAGAATGGCATCATACTTCTTGGCGTATTCTACCCAAACTGCCAGCTGGTCCCGGGTGTAAACGGCACCGGTGGGGTTGTTGGGAGAACACAGGTATACAATATCGGCTTTTACATCAAAGTCCGGCATGGGCAGGAAGCCGTTCTCCGGAGTGCCGTTCATGTACAAAATCTTGCGGCCGCGCATCAGGTTGGTATCCACATAAACGGGATAAACCGGATCCGGAACCAGGATTACGTTGCTGTCGTCAAACAGGTCGGTCATATTGCCGCAGTCGCTTTTGGCACCATCGCTGATGAAAATTTCCTTGCTGTCCAGTTCCACTCCATGACGAGCGTAGTAGGCAACAATGGCTTCATGCAGGAAATCGTAACCTTGTTCAGGGCCATAACCCCGGAAGGTTTCTTTCTTGCCCATTTCCTGGACAGCCTTGGTCATCGCATCCACAACTACAGGAGCCAGCGGCAGGGTAACATCGCCAATGCCCATTTTAATCAATTTCTTTTCGGGATGGGCTTTGGTGAAAGCAGCTACCCGTGCTGCAATATCAGAAAACAAATAGCTGTCCTTTAATTTTGCATAATTGCCATTTACTAAAGCCATAGTAATCTCCTTTATGTGCTGAGCGCTCTTATATGTTTATTTTAAATTAGCAATGGGGTAAAGTCAATCCAAGTTATCGGGAAGTTCCATTTCTCCCTCAAAAACAGTGGTGGCCGGTCCCTTCAGGATAATCTCCCCATCGGGCTGGACCTTCACCTGGAGCATACCGCCTTTGGCTTCCACCTTGACGAATTCTCCTGGTTTGCCGGCTTTGCCCAGGGTAAGCACCGTATAGCCTACTGCGCAGGCGCCGGTTCCGCAGGCCCAGGTTTCCCCGCTGCCCCGCTCCCAAACCCGGAATTTCACGTGGTTGGCATCGATTACCTGGACAAACTCCACATTGACCTGTTCCGGAAAGACCGGAGAGGTTTCAATGATGCGGCCCACTTCTTCCACCGGAGCCGTTTCCACCTCGTCCACAAACAGGACAAAATGGGGATTGCCCATGGATACCGCCGTTCCCTGTACCTGGAAGGTACTGCCATCCGGCCGGGTGAAAGTCACCCCTTGGTTGATGCAGGTCTCTGCGTCCCATTGCATAGGAATCAGCTGCGTTCTTGTTTCGGCCTTGCCCATGGCCACTTCGGCCTCCGTCACCTTGCCGTTCTGGACCGTCATATGGATGGTTTTGATCCCGGCCAGGGTTTCCAGGGTAATGGTATCCTTTTTGGTCAAACCCTTGTCATAAACAAATTTGGCCACACAGCGGCTGCCATTGCCGCACATCTTGCCTTCTGAGGCATCGGCATTGAACATACGCATACGGAAATCCGCCTTCTCAGACGGGCAAATGCAGATCAGACCATCGGAACCAACCCCAAAACGGCGATGGCTCACCAGCTCCGAAATTTTCCCCGGCTGCGGCAGCATCTTTTCCATACAATTCACATACACATAGTCGTTTCCACAGCCATGCATCTTTGTGAATGATAGCTTCAAGGCAACAACCTCCTTCTGCCTTCTGCCCCACAGGGAGCAGAATTCTCAATAATAGTAGTATTTTACTGCATTCTGTCCATTCTGTAAAGAAAAACTTGTCACATTTTCGTGACAAGTTTTCATAATTTTGTATACTTTGTTCAGTTTTACTTGACCACCGTTGCCGTATCAAGCAGCGTGCCATTGGGCAGGTAGCAGCGAATCCGCAGCATATTGTCCTGCTTCTCCAGCACCAGATAGTTATCCGTCTCCGGCTGCGGTGCCACCATCACATCCAGGCTATGCCGGGCCCACAGGGAAGGATACCGCACATTGCCGGCCACGCCGGTAATAATGTATAACGGCCCCTGGGGCGCCCGCTGGAAGTTCTGGATAATGCCCCGGTTCCGGTAGGTGTGCAGATGGGCGGACAGTACCAGGTCAATATGGTACTGGTCAAACAGGGGCATCCACTGCCGGCCTTCTTCCGAAAAGCCCTCTTTCCGGTCGGCGCCGGGCCGGGTTTCCGGATTAAAGGCGTATTGCAGGGGATCCTTATGCATCAGCACCACATTCCACTTTTTCTGGTTTTTGGCCATATCTGCCTTGAACCAGGCCATTTCATCCGCCAAAAGACTGGGCTCAAAATCGGCCATTTCCTGGGTTTGGGTATCCAGCACCACAAAGTGCACATCTCCCACATTGAAGGAATAAAACCGGTTGGGATAGGCCTTGTACCCATTGGCCGGCAGGGAGAACAGTTTCATATAGGCTTCCGGCCGGCGAACCTTCCAGTCCAGGTTATAGGTTTCGTGGTTGCCCATAAGAGGCGCCACCGGAATCTTTTCCGCCATGGGTTCCACCACGTCAAACCAGGCATTCCACTGGGAAGCATCCTCCCCATTGTCCACCAGGTCCCCCATGTTGATGAAGAACTGGGCATCCTGGTTCCGTTCCCAGGCGGGCATAGCCGTTTCCTTCCAGACACTGTAATCGCTGGACTGGGAGTCCGGGAATACCAGCGCCTTAAAATCATTGCCCTTAAACGTATGAAGTGCCAGCCAGTTTCCTGCCTTCTTGGCATAGCGGATCCGGTATTCGTAGTCCGTTCCCGGCTTCAGCTTGGTCAAATACGCCGTATGGATGTAGGTTTCCTTGCCCCCATCGGTGAACTTCTCCTCTGCTGCAGAAACCGTCTGGGAGTCATTTTGGCCCTTTACCCGGTATTCCACCACGGGGTTTTCCTGGGCAAAGGAAGACTGCCACATAATGGTCCGGCTGGTGGAAGGATCCGCAGTCATTACCTGCCGGATATTGGTCACCTCCGAACCGGAAATCAAATCGTAGTGGATGGCTTTCTCCTGGCCCCAGCGCAGAGCTTGGAGCACAGGGGCCTTGGCGTAGCTGGGGGCTAACTGCCAAAAGGCAGCGCCCAAACCTGCCAGGCAGACCAAAAAAAGCAGCAGCTTCAAAAATCTGCGGAGCCATTTATTGTGCATATCCATAATCCTCCTGATTGTAAATTGGGTTTCTTTGGTAAGAATATTACTCTTTATTATACCGAAACCTGGGAAAAAAAGAAGCCCCTTTTGCTGGCAGCCGGGCAGAAAGAAAGGACACTCACTGCCGTGGGTGCCCTTAGACAAAGCTTATTTTTTCAGCCAATCCTTTACTTCAGCTGCACCAGCGCCGCCGGCAAAGCGTTTGCCTTCCTGCCAATTGCCGGTTTTTGCTGCTTTGGCCAGGTTGGAGCCGCTGCTGCCAAAAGAGCTGCTGTAGGAAGTAGCAAAAGGAATCACTTTCTTGCCGTCGAAATTATGGTTTTCTACAAAGGTGTAGAGAATATTGGGAGCCTGTCCCCACCAGATGGGATAGCCAATATAAACGGTCTTATAAGAACCCCAGTCAGCCACATCCCCTTTAATGGCAGGACGGATGGACGGATCCTTATGTTCCTTTACGCTCCGGCTATCGTTGTTGTTATAGTCCAAATCGGCCGCCGTATACGGCTGGGCCGCTTCGATAGCATACAGGGTGCCGCCGGTTTCCTGGGCAAGAGCTTCCGCCACCTTTTTGGTATTTCCCGTATTGGAGAAATAGACTACCAAGGTTTTGCCCTCAGCTGCGGCACTGCTGTCCGCTGCAGCTGCCGCCTTATTGCCGCCAGCCGGTGCTGCCGTAGAAGCCGTTTCTCCGCAGGCGCCCACCACAAGGGCCAAACAACAGACCAGAACGGCCATCAATTTTTTCCACATAATAACCCCTCCCAAAAAAAGTCAAACTAAATACCCGGAAAACAAGTATGTTTTTCCTACAACAATTATAGTCAGGGTAAGGGAAAATAACAAATACCTATTGAGAATTATCCATGATAGGAAAAAGTAATCATAAAAAGCAATGGAGTCCGTTCTTTAGCGGGCCAGCATATTTTCTCCGCCAATTGCCTACACTCCAGCCTCCTCAAATTTTTCAATTCCCCGCGCAATAGCCTCTGCAATTTTATCCAGGAAATGCTCGGAGAGCAGCAGCTGTTCCTCCCTTTTATTCGTCATAAACAGGCATTCCACCAAAGCACTGGGCATTGAAGATTTGCGATTGACGTACAGCCGGGAAGCAAAGATGCCTCGATCCGTCACAGCAGCCGTTTTCATTAACTCAGTCTGTAGGTCATAGGCAAAGTTCTTATCATAGGGTGTCTTGGGCGTATAATACGTGGAATAGCCTCCAACACTGCGATTCGTACTCGCATTGCAATGAATACTGAGAAACAGGTCAGAACGGGTCTTTTCGGCCACATCAACGCGGGCCTGGAGTTCCTGCTGATCCGTAGCCGTAGGTCCAAAAACATCGCGGTCACTATATCGCGTTAAATAGACCGTTGCTCCCTTCTGTTCAAGGAGCTTCTTTACCCGAAGGGCAAGAGGCAGGGTTACTTCCTTTTCCTTGAGCCCGCTTTCAAGGCCATGGGTCCCAGGATCGGAACCCCCATGACCAGGGTCTAGCGTAATCCGTTTCCCTTTGAGTCCGCCCCCTACCCTGTATTCTCGCTCGAATACAGGCGCCACGTCGATTACAATGCGCGGCGGCCGTTTTGTTTCCGCATCGGCCTTCAAAGCAAATATCTTAAAATCCGCCCGGGTTGGGTTTTCATCCGTATGGATATGAATTAACGTCCCTTTTGGCGTCTTTTGCAAACGGACCGTCCTTACGTGAGTGGATTCACGCGGCTGGTAGATGGGAGCGATTGAGGGTTCCAGTATGCCATTAATAAAAATATGGGCCTCTCCTTCCAAGATTTTTGTCTTGTAAGGAAGCGGCTCATCCGATTCAATCACAACCCTTAGCTGCCCTTTCTGGTTGACTCCATAAGATACACCCACAATGTGCCCTGCCGCTTCTGCACTGCCCCAAAAACAAAAAAACAGCAATAACAAAACAATCCATTTTTTCAAGTCTTTCAGCTCCTTACTTGCAAATAATTTGCATTCGCTTTTAAATTATAGTTAGTGTCAGCAAACCTGTCAACCAAAGAAACCTATTTTTCTGTTTCGTCCTATGCTTTGCAGGTCCAGTAAAAATAGCTGAAGACAAGCTTACAGGCCTTCTGCCGCTGCGTAACACAAATTCACCCTGGCTGGATTGCCAGGGTGAATTTGCAAGGGTATTCAGGTTTTATTTACTTCAGCTAGTGGGTTACGCCTGTCTCTTAGCCGCCAGGGCCTGGAGTTCCGGCCGGAATTCCTGCACCAGTTTGACTTCGGCCTTGGCCCCTTTGCTCAGGGCGTTATAGATGATTTCCGCCATTTCGTAGCGGGTCAGGGTCCGGTCACCATGATATTTGCCGTCTGCCTCCCCTTTGAGGATACCTTTCTCGGCCAGTTTACTGACCGCCTCATAAGCCCAATGGTTGGCCGGCACATCCGGAAATTCCCTGCTCATATGGGGATTCAGTGCCCCCAAGAGAGCGTCCAGCCGTGCCTGGAGTTCATTCACCTGTTTCGCCAAAGCGGCATTGGTATTTTCAGCCTGCTCCAGCCGTTTGCTGCTCCGGCCCAGTTTAAAGGTTACCCCGCCGCCTACCAGGTTTTCGCCATTGCCAAAACTGGAAGAGACATTAAGCATTACCCGGTCAGTAGGCCGGTAGAATACGCCCAGGGCACCGGCGGCTGCGCTGCCATAGTTCCCTACCGCGGCGGCCACGCTGACTTTGGAGTCTTCATCGAAATCCAGGGGATGGAGGTTAGCCAGGGCCGCTGCGCTGGCCCCCACCTTGTCCACCCGGCTGTCCAGCCTGTCCACTCGCTGGTTAGTGCTATACAGCTGGCTGCCGTTTACCGCATCCTTGCTGTCCGGGGCCAGTTCTCCCGGTGCCACATTGGTGATTTTCTGGTCATTGGCGTTGATGCCGTTCTTGTCAATGTAGGTCTTGTCCCCAATCTTATAGGAACTGGCCGATACTTCGCCGGCTATGGAAGCATTGCCGCCCACCTTCAGGTCTTTTTCCAGCGTGACGATATCCTTGAAGGAAGCTGCTTGGGCCACTTCCAAGGTACCGTCCAGCTTGGTATTGCCTTTCACCTCCAGCTCTTTGCCTACCGTAACGCTGCCTTGCAAGTCCGAAGCACCTTTTACTGTCAGGTTCTGGTCGATGGCGGCACTGCCCCGGACCCCCAGGTCTTTCATGACCTCCGCATAGTCCATGGTTGCTTTGCCCGTTTGGAGGGTATTCCCGGAAATCGTCGTCTTCGTAAGCGAACCGCCTTCCAAAGCCGTGCTGTGACCTGTGTTTTCAAAAGTCGTACCCTCTGTAGTCGTAGTCACCGTCGTATTCCCTACCACGTCCAGGATGCTCGTACCAGCCGTATGCGTAATGCCATCGGCAGCTGTATTCACCAGGTTCTTGGCGTTATTGGTGATGGTACCAGTGGCTGCCTGATTGGTAATATCCTGCGCGGTCTGGGTACTGCTGGTTGTATTGGTGCCAGCTGTCACCTCCGCCAAAATCTGACCCGTGGTTTGCCGGAAGGTGGATTTCGTCTTCTCATCGTTGCTGCTGACGACATTTTCCAGTTGTCCCGCGGTCAACGTACTGGAGCCTTTGGCTATGTCATCTTTCACCTTTACGGTGCTGCCCTTTTCATCAAAAGTGGCTTCGCTGGTATAAAGCGTGCCGCTATCAATCTTCTCATTTTCGGAGTGGGTACTGCCCGCGCTAATGGTCGTATAGTTGCTGGAATTGGTGTCTCCGCTGGTTAGGGTGCCGCTGGCCGTAAGGTCTTTGACACCGGTCACCGTACCGTCAGTTGCTACATTCACTGTACCGATGGTACCAGAAACTGCGGTCAGGCTGCCCTCGGCATCTACCGTGAATTTGCCGTCCGCCCCTTTGATTTCCCCGGTGGCTTTAAGGGCTGCTTTGGCGTCGTTGTAGGAATCGCCGCCGGTATAAATACCGTCGTCATCCATCAGGGAGCTGTTCGTACCCACCTTGATGCCGTGTTCATCAATGGTCACCTGGTTATCCTTTCCTTGGTTGATAATCAGGGTATCCACTGCCGTTTGGCTATTGGTCACTGCGCCAGTTTCTGCATTGACAGCAGTGCTGTTTTTCATTAGGACATTGTCACTGCCAATGACCATCCCGCCATTTACGGCACCGGCCAGGGCAGTATCAGCAGCGATGCGGGCGGTTTTCTCGTTCCCCACTGCGGTATCCAGGGCATTCAGGTTCTGGCCTACGGTACTTGTGGTCGCAACGTAAGTGCCGGCTTTAAGGCTGCCGTCATTAACCCCGGAGGTGCCGGTGAGGGTAGAAGTTTTTATTTGCGTTGCATCAATGGTAGTAGTATAGTTTCCTCTCTAATAGTATAGTGTAATCGATGGATTCGATTCCGTATCCATTGTGAGTTTACTGGCAGAGAGGCTGGTCGTTCCAATAAAGTCTTCACTAATGGTAGTAGCGCCGCTGCCAAAATCAATGGAACTACTGGTGATGGTAGTGGAATGCCAGGTGTTAACATCATCTTGAACTTTTATAGTATTGTTATTGATAATGGTTGACCCAGTAGCACCATCAATCGTCAGAGAATCTGCAATCTTGTCCTGCTTACCCGCCAGTGCCGTCTTGGTGGCATAGGTAGCTGCAATGTTGTTTCCCTCTCCATCGTTGGTGGCATTGGTGGCATTGGTTGCCGTAGTGGCGGTATCCGCTTTGACAGCAGCGTCAACTTTCCCGTCCTCATTAACATCTGCCTTTTTTTCCAATGCCGCATTTACACTTTCCTGGGTAGCATAGGTATCTGCAATATTTTTTCCATTGCCATCGTTAGTGGCATTGGTAGCGATATCCGCAGTGTCCGCTTTGACAGCAGCAGCAACTTTCCCGTCCGTATTAAGATCTGCTTTTTTCTCCAGTTCTGCATTCACTTCAATCTTGGTGTACACTTCATCGGTGGTATACACGGTGGCCGAGACTCCTGGATCTGTTGTCCCTATAGTGACGGCTGCCCAGGCGTTTCCTCCTACGCCAAAGGTCAGCAGTACAGCCAGAACCGCTGCGGGCTGGAACAGTTTGCTCCGTTTACCCCCGGCCCCGCTGCCCTTGGACCGGCTTTTAGCCAGTTCGGACACCACCATATACATTCCCCGTGCCCGATTCCAAGTGACCTGATAGATCCTGTTCATACAATTTCCCCCTTTTCTTCTCCCACAGTTTGGGCTATTGTATCCTTCCTATTAACTACACTATACCAAAGTCTTTACAGGAAAATTTACAATTGGCAAGAAAGGGCGCTTTTTTGGCATGACCAGCAAAAATTTGCGCTTGCCTATTTCCCAGGTGCATTTCGTGAAAAAAACCGCCTGTTTAGGACGGTTTTCTCAGAAAGCGTTTGTATTTGTGTATAATAGAATTAACAAGCTAACAGGTTACGGAAAGGAGAGGTGCAGGATGCTGCACATTGCTATCTGCGACGATTTGCCGGATCAAGTACAAATGATTCAGGCCGCTGCGGAAATCTACTTCCAAAACAAAAAAGAAACCGTGGAATACCGGACCTATACCGATGGCTTCGCCTTTACCGATGCCATCAGCCAGGGGTGCCCGTTCGATATCGTCCTGCTGGATGTGTGCATGCCGGGCATTCTGGGCACCGAGGTGGCCCGTGCCCTCCGGGAAAAACACAGCCAGGCGGAAATCATCTTCCTGACCACCAGCGACGAATTTGCCGTAGACGCTTTTGCCGTAAAGGCCACGGATTATCTGCTGAAACCCTTTACCCAGGCCCAATTCAACAAAGCCCTGGACCGGGCCGTAAGCTATATCCGGCAGCGCAGCAGCGCCAAAATCATCTTTCGGCTGGTAGGCGGAGGAATCCGGGTAGAAGAAATCGCCCAAATTCTTTTTCTGGAAAGCCATGGCCACGTTATGGAAGTCTATCTGGCCGACGGCAGTACCCTGGAAACCCGGAAGTCCGGCCAGGAAATGAAGGCCGACCTGGATAAAATAGCCCCGGGACAGTTTCTTTCCCCCACCAAGGGTTACCTGGTAAACCTGGCCGCCATCCACTTGATCAAGGCTGAATATGTGGAAATCCAGGGCCACCAGATTCCCCTGGGGAAACGCAAATATCGGGATTTTCAGGAACAGTATTTCCAGTTTATGTTTGACCTTTAACCGTCTTCACCCCCTGTTTGGGTTTGGGCAGCTACTTGCAGGTAGGTCTGAAACCAGCCATCTTTCTGTTGGCACAGGATGCTGGCCCCGTACTTGTCCCGGAACCGAACCAAGGATTTCATGCCAATCCCATGGCCCTTCACATGGGTCACCGGCAGACCGTTTTCGTCCAATTCCACAGGTGCATCGAACAGATTCTTCACCAAAATGTTCAGCACCCCAGCCTGGTGCAGGGCCAGTACCGTAATGTTCCGCTTTTCCCTTGGCTGCTTCTGGCTGGCCAAAAGGGCATTCTCTACCAGGTTGGACAGGACAATGGACAGATCCACACTGCATTCCAGTCCTGGAGGCAGGTCCGCTGCAATGGTTACCGGGATTCCCCATTCCCGGGCTTTGGCAAAATATACCGTCAGCGCTGCATTGATTACGGGATTCTGGCAATACTGGGGCAGTTTGGTGGTATTGAAGCGTTCTCCCAGTTTATCGATGCAGTGCAGAACCCCATCCCGGTCCTTTTGCTGGACCCGCTCCAGCAAATAGGCCAAAAGCTCCCGTTTTTCCTGGTAGAGAGCCTCCATGCGCTGCCGGGATTCCTGGGCCAACCGAATGTAATTTTCCGTGGAAGTAAACTGCTGCTGCAGCTGGTGATTCTTTTCAAAGATTTGGATGCCCTGATAGACCTCCTCCTGGCTAGTGCGGATGGACGCCAGGAGAAGCACCGCAATCACCAGCAGGAAGAACCGGGGCAGCAGCAAATCAAAGACCCCCGGCAGCACAAAGTCGTACAGACTCACGTACAGGCTTTCCACGGCCAGCAGCACCGGAATCAGGGTAATATACCGCCAGTACCGCCGGGTAGCAGCCTGGGAAAAATGGCTGAACACCTGGGTAAAGAACCGCAGCAAAAAGGGAAAGGCCAATAGGGACAGAAAACCGTACAAGAGGGTCTGCTGCCCTGCTCGCTGGGAAGTTGCCAAAAGGGGAAAAAATTCCTGGCTAAGTCCCTGGCTTAGGGTAAACAGAATACCGGAAAACAGGATCCGGAAGGCAAAACACATACAGCTGGCCAATCCAAAAGCGGCTGGTAAACCCCAGACACAGCAAAACCTGAGGAAGCCAGGAGCAGTCCCGGAGGACCCAATAACTGGTCTGGGAATCTTCAAAAATACCCTGCTGCTGCAGCAGGGTAAAGCCTGCCGCTTCCAAGAGCACCAGCCCCCACCAACCCCGCCAAAGCAGCTTTTGCTGCTGAGCGGGCAGAAATTGCCGGAAGGGCAAAAAATGGAGTAAAGCAAAAGGCTGAACCAGTATAAGGAAGAATGTAGTAATACCCAGGGTAGCGAAAAAAGAGCTCATGGTTCTTCTACCTCTTTCTGCAGCTGTTTCAGTTGTTTTTCTGCTTCCGCGAAATAGCCCTGTTCTGTCAGCTGGGCCAGAAGCCGCAGCTGGTGCCGGCTATCATGGCGCAAAATAGCCATTTTTTGCTGTTCCTTCTGGAGCAGTGCCGCATAAAGATTGAGCTGCTCCAGCTGATCCTGGAGAACCACATTCTTTTCCTTCTGCCTCCGCAGCTGATCTGCGTGCCGGATACCACTCCGGACAGCCGCCACCAGGCACACCGCCACCAAAAGAAGAATGCCCCGGCTCAGAAGCGTATACACATAGATGGAAACAGGCGTGACAGCCTCTGTGGGCAGATCGTAGTAATCCATATTGGTCAGGTAATAGCACAGCAGCAGCGGCACCGGTCCCAAATAGTACCAATAGGCCGGCCGCACCCGCAGCTGTTTCCGGGTGAAAAGCCGTCCCAGCAGCCGCTGCATCAAGGGCATTCCCAAAAGGAACAGAAACAGATAGAGGCCAAAATATTCCAGCATCTCATGGGCTTCCCATTTGGCAGGCCAGCCCAACTTATAGATCTCCATGGACACTGTATGGATGAACAGCATATAAATGGACTGAAGCCCCAAAACAAAGATATGCCGAAACCAGTAAGGTCGGATGGTGAAAACCAGCAGCAGCACATGGGGCAGGTAGCTGATAAAATACAACTGCTGATAGGTATGAGTCCGGGAAACCAGGACCCCCTGACTATAGAGAACGGAAATCAGTACAAATTCCAACAAGAAAATAATCAAATGGCCGCAGAGCAAAAATCGGCGCACAGACCTGGAGGCCAGAATCCGAAAAGGATAGTACCGCAAATAGGCCGACGGCAAAAGGGAAAAACAAAAGAGAAGAATGGTCATAAACTTATACCCCATTTTTCACTTCCCCTTTCTCTTGTTTGATGGTAATTGTATTATAACAAAAAATCCCCCATTTTCGTTATTTGTAAGATAACGAAAATGGGGGATTTTTGCAAAAGACAAAAGAAAAACCCCTGAGTGATTTCTCACTCAGGGGTCCTTACCTTAACCGGCAGCTTCCTATCCTCCCGGACCGTTTCCAGTCGAGTACTTTCGGCGTATGAAGGCTTAACTACTGTGTTCGGCATGGGAACAGGTGGATCCCTTCAGCCATAACCACCGGATTATCAATTAGAAGGCATGAGCCTTCAAAACTTCATGAAGAGACGTTCTTTACTTCTTGGACTTGCGGTTTAAGTCAAGCCCTCGACATATTAGTACAGGTCAGCTGAACACATTGCTGTGCTTACACATCCTGCCTATCAACCTTGTGTTCTTCAAGGTGTCTTACCGGATTACTCCGTGAGAGATCTCATCTTAAGGATGGCTTCACGCTTAGATGCTTTCAGCGTTTATCCGTTCCAGACGTAGCTACCCAACTATACCCTTGGCAGGATAATTGGTACACCAGCGGTCTGTCCACTCCGGTCCTCTCGTACTAGGAGCAGCCCCCTTCAAATCTCTTACGCCCGCGATGGATAGGGACCGAACTGTCTCACGACGTTCTGAACCCAGCTCACGTACCACTTTAATGGGCGAACAGCCCAGCCCTTGGGACCGACTTCAGCCCCAGGATGTGATGAGCCGACATCGAGGTGCCAAACCTCCCCGTCGATATGGACTCTTGGGAGAGATTAGCCTGTTATCCCCAGGGTAGCTTTTATCCGTTGAGCGATGGCCCTTCCACTTGGATGCCACCGGATCACTAAGCCCTACTTTCGTACCTGCTCGCCGTGTTTGGCTCGCAGTCAAGCTCCCTTCTGCCTTTACACTCCGCGCGCGGTTTCCGTCCGCGCTGAGGGAACCTTTGGGCGCCTCCGTTACTCTTTAGGAGGCGACCGCCCCAGTCAAACTGCCCGCCTAACAATGTCCCGGCGATCGTTACTCGCTCGGTTAGAATCCCGATAGTTGAAGGGTGGTATCCCAACGGCGGCTCCGGTAATCCCAAAGGACTACCATCTCTGCCTCCCACCTATCCTGTGCATCAAATATCAGAACCCAATATTAGGTTACAGTAAAGCTCCATGGGGTCTTTCTGTCCAGTCGCGGGTAACCTGCATCTTCACAGGTATTTCAATTTCACCGGGTCCCTCGTTGAGACAGTGCCCAAATCGTTACACCTTTCGTGCGGGTCGGAACTTACCCGACAAGGAATTTCGCTACCTTAGGACCGTTATAGTTACGGCCGCCGTTCACTGGGGCTTCAGTCGAATGCTTTGGGTCGAACCCGGACATCCTTCTTTAACCTTCCAGCACTGGGCAGGTGTCAGCACCTATACATCAGATTTCTCTTTCGCAGGCACCTGTGTTTCTGGTTAACAGTCGCTTGGGCCTCTTCTCTGCGACCATCCTAGGCTCCAGGAGCAAGTCCTTTCACCACGATGGCTACCCTTATCCCGAAGTTACGGGTACATTTTGCCGAGTTCCTTAACGAGGGTTCTCCCGCGCACCTTAGGATTCTCTCCCCGCATACCTGTGTCGGTTTACGGTACGGGCGGCAGCTTTCTCACTAGAAGCTTTTCTCGGCAGCGTAGGCTCAATCCCTTCGGGAACAAGTTCCCTCCGCGTCACACCTCAGCCTCAGTGTACGGATTTGCCTGTACACCAGCCTGCATGCTTGCACACGAACTACCAATCTCGTGCGGACCTGCCTTCCTGCGTCACTCCATTGTTCAAACGATTGCTGCCGGTACTGGAATATCAACCAGTTGTCCATCTCCTACGCTCTTTGCCTCGGATTAGGTCCCGACTTACCCTGAGACGACGATCGTTGCTCAGGAATCCTTATGCTTTCGGTGGAAAGGATTCTCACCTTTCTTTTCGCTACTCATGCCAACATTCTCACTTCCCACCAGTCCACCGTACCTTACAGTACGACTTCAACCCGATGGGAACGCTCCTCTACCACGCAAGCCTAAGCTTGCATCCATAGCTTCGGTTCCATACTTTAGCCCCGGGAATCTTCGGCGCAGGGCCTCTCGACCAGTGAGCTATTACGCACTCTTTAAATGGTGGCTGCTTCTGAGCCAA
>OHAA01000288.1_pt1 | contig 26469 bp, 16 predicted proteins | sample 1606051 | NCBI WGS metagenome assembly OHAA01 (sample SAMEA3541493, study PRJEB24748) | human gut metagenome | biome: human gut; feature: human-associated habitat; material: faeces | place: China | collected 2012
CATCCAAAATGAAAAAATGGGGCTGTACGTCAATCTGTACAGTCCCATTTTCATGTTTTCCGATTACGACCCTATGATTTAGGTGTACCGGAATTATTTGTTGTACTAGTTGTATTTACGGTAGGATTTGCAGTTGGTGTTGCCGTAGCTGTGCTTGTTGTGCCTGCTGCTGTTGCAGTGGTTGTTGCTGCGCTTGCTGCAACTTTTGACTGTTCTTCCCAATGGAAGGGTTCGAAGTTAGTGTTCGGATCAACCCAAGTCGGTTTCTTGCAAGCGTAAATGATGAACGGAGCTGCCACAACAACGATGGCACCGATAATCAATACGGAGAACCAAACTGTATTGCTACCCGTTGAAATCTGACTGGGTGGGATAAAGCTCAGGATGAATGCCAACAGAGAACCACAGAAACCGAGTCCACCGATGAACCACATCAATCCATTGCCATCCTTACCGATACGGAACGGACGGTTCAACTTCTTCATCTTGTAACGCAATACAATAGCTCCTGTAAACATCAGCATATACATGATAAGGTAAAGAACTACTGTCAACTGTGACAAGATTTGATAGAAACTCTGCACGGAAGGCATTACTACGAACAAGAGGCTCAATACTGTTACAGCACCACCTTGTACGAACAGAATGTTCTTTTGTACACCCAGTTTATTTGTCTTCTGGAAGAACGGAGGCATGTAACCTGCCTTACCTACGGCAAAAATACCTTTAGACGGACCGGCAACCCAAGTCAATACACCTGCCAGTACACCGAATGCAAGAGCGATAGCGATGATTGGTGATAACCAGGAAGCGTGGATGTAATGGAAGTAATTGTCGAAACCAACCAGCAAACTTTGTGTCAGACTGATGTCCTTAGCCGGGATGATAACACCCAGTGCAAAAGTACCCAGTACGAAAATGATAACTGTGATAGCTGCACCGATAAATACTGCTTTCGGATAATTCTTGGAGGGGTTTTCTATATCCTTAACGTGGATACCGCCCATTTCCATACCGGCATAAAAGAGGAAGATACTTGCGGCGAGCACGACGTTGTCGAAGTTCGTCAGATCGGGGAAGAAGCTGCTGTGGAAGTCCAGATTGGAGTGTCCGCCTGTAGCCAGATAAATGATACCCAGGATAATCAGCAAGGCTGCCGGGATAATGGTACCAACCATACCGCCGACTTTGGCTACCTTACCTACCCATCCCATACCTTTCAATGAAATGAAAGTGGCGAGCCAGTAGATGATGAGTACTACGGCGAGTGTGTAGTACTTGTTACTTGCCAACGACATATCGTGTGCGTCGTTCATTCCGATGAAGGCGATGGATACAGCACCGAATGTCAATACGGTAGGGTACCAGATAGTACTCTCAATCCATTGTACCCAGATGGCAAGGAAACCGAGCCGCTTACCGTAGGCTTCTCCTACCCAGCGGAACACACCACCTTGTTTGTCCTGGAACATCGCAGCCAATTCCGCAGCGACAAGTGATGTCGGTATAAGGAATACGATAGCTGCAAATAAATAGTAAAAGGCCGAACTCATTCCGTACACGGCCTCGGCAGGTAGTCCACGTAGGGATACTACTGCCGTTACATTCATGATTGCGAGGGTGAACACACCCAGCTTCACTGTTTGTTTAATATTTGCCATAAGTTAAGGTTTTAGGTGAAAAATATGTTTTAAAATCAGTCTCTATAACAACGACTCGGTGGAGTTGTTTTCGGGGATAAAGTGAAAGTTGGTAAATTAACACTTAAACAAATGCCTTGTGCAAGACGTTTTAGGGCAATTAGACAGAAATCAGTAATATATTAAATCAGAATAAATAATAGGTATTATTATGAAAATGGCTCTTTCAGAATTTGCATTACGAGAGAAGGGAATTTATGGTGTCTTACACATTGTGATTCTGCTACTTTCGTTGTTTTTAGTGGTTAGTATTTCAGTAGATACATTCAAGGGTATTCCTTTCTATACTCAGACGGTATTTATGAAGGTTCAGTTTGCCGTGTGCATCTTGTTTTTGCTGGACTTTATTCTGGAGTGGTTTTTAGCAAAGCATAAAGGACGTTATTTTGCCACTCACTTTGTTTTTCTTCTGGTGGCCATCCCTTACCAGAGCATTATTTCCTGGGCCGGATGGACGTTTTCCGAAGAAATCACTTATTTATTGCGTTTTATTCCTTTAGTGCGCGGTGGCTATGCGTTGGCCATTGTGGTGGGGTGGTTGACGTATAATAAGGCATCCGGCCTGTTTGTTACCTACCTGACGACTTTGCTTGCTACGGTTTATTTCTCCAGTCTGGCTTTTTATGTAATGGAGCATGGGGTGAATACATTGGTTACAGGCTATGGGGATGCCTTGTGGTGGGCGTTTATGGATGTAACGACAGTTGGTTCCAATATTATTGCTGTGACGGTGACGGGGCGTGTACTGTCAGTTCTGCTGGCAGCATTGGGGATGATGATGTTTCCGATATTTACGGTGTATGTGACGAGTCTGGTGCAGAGGAGGAACCAGAAGAAACAAGAGTATTATAAGGAGTTGCAGGGAGGGGATATAAAGTAATGTTGTGTGTGTGCCTGACAGTGCCTACGCTTACGCACCTACGCCTATGCCGGAGGGCTGCGCGGTGGGGGATTAGTTTGTGTTCGTACAGAAATGGATGATAGATTACTGATGAGATTTTGTTAGTTTGTTGATAATCAATAGATAACATTTACCGACTGTTTACTGCCTAATGTAAAAGCATTTACTGCCGTATGTAACGACCTTTACCACTTATTGTAACGCTCTTTACCTCGGTATGTAACGACCTTTACCTCGGCATGTAAATGGAGTTACTGTGTGGGGTTAACAAAGTTACCATTTGGGGTAAACAGAATTTCCATGATAGGAAGCAACTATATACTTATAAGTACAGGCGCCGCCTATCCTCTCCGGACTGACGACGCCTTTTATTTATGAAAAAGAGAGATTGTCTTATTCTACAATAGTCACACGGTCACCATTGAACACGCCCAAACCTAATTTGTTCATGATATACTTGATGGCGAGTTGTGATTTAACAGAATTCCCTGCTTCGTCCAAAGGAGGTGCAAATGCAGCTGCACCGAACACTCCGGGCAGTACAGACATAACTCCACCACCTACACCGCTCTTGGCAGGTATGCCGGCAGTGTACATCCAGTCGCCTGAATGTTCGTAGAAACCTACGGTAGAAATCATGGAAGTAATCTTCGGAGCTAATGAAGCCTCAAACACTTCTTTTTTGGTGACAGGGTTTACACCACTGTTGGCGATGGTTCCGGCAGCAATTGCCAGTTGTTCGGCAGTGATACCCAATGAGCACTGACGAGTGTACAGGTCGAGTGCCATATCCGGATTATCGTAGATACGGTTGTAGTTCTTCAGTAACCATGCAATAGAGCGGTTGTTGAAGTTCGTGGCCGTTTCCGATTTATACAGCTCATCAATCAATTGTGGAGCTGAACCACACAAATCAGTAATATTCTGAACAATAGCTTCCCATTTCTTATCCGAATCACCCACAGGTTCAACCATGGAACATGCTGAAATGGCACCTGCATTTACCAATGGGGTAGAAGGGTGGTCATTCTCCAGCAAGATGGCGATGATTGAGTTGAAAGGCAATCCTGTAGCATCTGCACCAATCATATCCAGCACCTTCTGTGCTCCGTATTGACGGAGGATAAGGATGGCTGTATGTACTTTGGAAACAGATTCTATACCGAAACGGTAGTCAGTGTCACCTATATTAATGGTTTGTCCGTTCATCAGACAGATGCTGATACCGAACAGATTCTTGTCGATGTTGGCAAGGTAGGGGATGTAATCGGCATTTTTTCCCCCGGTGTTACCCTTTACCTGTTCATAGGCTTCCTGGGCAACTTCTTTTAGTTGAGAGATTGAAATCTTTTTATCCATAGTTAATAAAGTGCTAGAGTGTTAAGGCGATAGAGTGTTAGGGTGATATTGCTCAATCACCTTATCACTCTATTACCCTATCACTTCAATTATTTTACAGCTTTTTTATGGCGGCGTCCACCATGATTGAACATCTTAGCTTCTACCGGCAAGTTCTTTTCCTGAGCCATGCGGGTAGTAGTAGGATAATCCAATTTCTCCAGTTCAGTGATAGCATTCTTGATGTCGCCCAGCAACATGTCTGCCATGTCGCGGCTGAAGCCCTGGCGTACTACCACACGCATTACGACGTAGTCGTCCAGTTTAGAAGGCAGGGTATAAGCAGGTACCATCCAACCATGTTGCGACAGTTTATCCTGAAGGTCGTACAACGTCCATTTAGCATTCTTGGCGTACTCCGGTTTCATGTACCAGATGAACAACGGGTTCACCACTTCTTCTGAATAGTTGACGAACGGTTCCATCTTAGCGATTTCATCATGGATATACTTCGCGATGGTCAGTGAGTTATACTGTACCTCTTTGTATCCCTGGAATCCTAAGCGAATGAATTGGTAGTACTGACCCAGGATTTGAGCAGCAGGACGGGAGAAGTTCAATCCCACCTGAGTAATGTTTGCACCCAGATAGTTTACGCTGAATGACATTTCTTCGGGCAGATATTCTTTGCCTTTCCAGCAAACCCAACCCAGACCCGGATAAACGAGACCGAATTTATGTCCGCTGACACTGATAGAAAGAACCCACTTCAAACGGAAGTCCCATTTCGTTTCAGGATAGAGGAACGGCAGGATGAAACCACCACTGGCAGCATCTACATGGATAGGAATATCGTAACCGGTCTTGGCGTTGTAAGCATCGAGAGCTTTGTCCAGTGCTTCTACGTCATCGTTCAGTCCGGTCCATGTCACACCTTGGATAGGTACGATACAAATGGTGTTTTCATCACACATCTTTAATGCTTCTTCCGGATCAAGAGTAGTCTTGTCAAGGGTCAAAGGCACTTCACGCATTTCAATCTGCCACAACTGTGCGAACTTTTCCCATACTACCTGGAAACCGGTTGAGATAACGAAATTAGGTTTATCGAAAGGTTTGCCTTGAGCCTGGCGTTTTTTACGCCAACGCAACCATGCTGCCACGCCGCCCAACATACACGCTTCACTTGAACCAATGGCCAGCGCACCTGTTTTCCAAGTATCCTTTTCCGGAGAGTTCCACAGGTTTGCTACGATGTTGATACATTTTCCGTTCATCACGGCGATACGGGGATATTCCGTTTCGTCAATGTAGTTAATGTTGATCGCCTCGTTCATCAGCTTGGTGGCGTAATCGTCCATATAAGTGGTAACGAAAGTGGCCAGGTTCAGACGGGGTTGAGTTTGAGCGAAAGTTTCGTCTTTTACCATCTGATAAGCAATCTCGGGAGTGGTAGGTCCATCAGGGATCTTCTCTACCGGAGAGGGTTGCAACATTCTGTTTGATCCAAACACTTCTGTTTTGGCATCACCTTTTCTGAAATTTACATCTTCCATTTTACTAATATTTTAGTTTAGGTTTAGGTGGCGAGGATTTTCCCCGTCGAATTTCCCACAACAACGGTGTTTGCAGAGGAAAGTTCCGACGTTTTACATATTTTGGCGTTTATTAAAGGGAAGGTAAATGATAATTTAGAGGAGAGGTATCCGATTAGGTATAAAAGAGTGATAAGGTGGTAGGGTGATAGGGTGATAAAGTGGCTGCGCTATATATCACAGAGCGTTATCCCGCTATCACTTTATCGCCCTATCACCTTTTATTCATAATCCGACAGAAAGAAATTAATTCCGCCAACGGGTTTCTTTACTTTGTATTCATAAACATTACGCTTTTGAATCCTGTTCTCAGGACTCATTTTGTAGTGTACAACTTTAAAGGATAAGAGTTATGAATACAGAAAGGATTAAGAAAGTAACAGAAAGGATTGAGAAAGATGAAGGGAGGATGAATCTGTCGCTGTATATGGCAGAGGTTATTGAAGAGTTGAAGGATGACAGGAAGCACCCGGCGGTACATACATATACCAGCACATTGCATTCCTTTGCGGCATTTTCCGGCGACGCCATGCCGATGAATGAAGTATTTACTCCCGGGCGGCTGAAAGAGTATGAGGATTGGCTGTTGCAAAGGCGGCTGAGCTGGAATACTATTTCTACCTATATGCGCACCTTGCAGGCTGTGTACAACCGGCTGTCTCCACCCGGCACACCTGAGCACAACCCGAGGCTCTTTGATGATGTGTATACCAAGGTGAAGTCACAGATCAAACGGGCACTGACGGAAGAACAGATGGGCAGATTGATGCACGCAGACCTTGACGTGCTCTCTGAGGAGCTGCAACGCGTGCAGGCCTATTTCCTGCTGATGTTCCTGTTTCGCGGAATGCCGTTCATCGACCTTGCACATTTGCGCAAGCGGGACGTGAAAGATGGCAAAATAGCGTATCGCCGCCACAAGACGGGCAAACAGATCACGTTGCGTATCCCCCGGGAAGCACTGCCCTTGCTGAAAGAGTTTAAGGACAAAGATGAGACTTCCCTCTACCTCTTCCCGATATTGGATGCTGCGCCGGAAGGAGATGATGCCTTGTATGAATGCTATCAGAAAGCTCTGCGGAATTTTAATAAAATGTTGGGAGTATTGGCTAAACGACTATTACCCGGCATCAAAATCAGCTCATATACCGCAAGGCATACATGGGCTACATTGGCCTATCATATAGGAATGCCCATCGGAATCATTTGCCAGGCACTTGGGCACTCTTCGATACGTGTGACGGAAACTTATCTGAAACCTTTTGAAAATGAGAAAGTGGATAAGGCAAACCGTAAGCTAATTTCTACTGTGAAAAAGCAGGAGGGGAGGAGTGGCGGATGCTTTATTTATTATAAAACATGATGTTACGGTAGAATTACTTACCAAGTAACGGCAAGTTTCTGCTTGCAAAGTTTATATTTTTCTTTTATTAATCCAAATATAAATCTGATATTTTTCTAAAAAACACAAATAAATATTTAATAAGCAACAAAAAGTACATAAAATACACACAAAACACAATCTTGCGTTTGTTCTTCTCTACTAAAAACACGCAAAACCTTTATCCATTTTTGCCTTTTCAAACATGGAGCACTCTTTTATTGACTTCTTTTCTTTGTCACCTGTACTTTCTTCATAAAAAACTCTGTGGAAAAACTCTTTTTCCCTGTGCAGAGGCTGTGCGTTTGCCGTTACTTGGTAAGTAACGTCCCCAGTGGGCCGTAATATGATAACGCTACTATTTTACGCTTATGAAACGCATTCTTCTCCTTTTTTGGTTGTTGGCATCCTCTTGTTCAGGATTGCAGGCCCAGCGTACCACATTGCGCACCAACCTGCTGTTTTGGGGAACCACCACTCCCAATGCCGGGGTTGAATTCTCGTTAGGGCGTAATTTCACTCTTGTTCTGGACGGTGGTTATAATGCCTGGGAATTTTCCAATGATATGAAACTCAACCTTGCTTTTGCCCAGCCTGAAATCCGTTACTGGTTCTGTCGTCGTTTCGAAGGTCATTTCATCGGCCTGCACGGACACTACGCCCATTTCAATATCGGGCAGATTGATTTCATCCCTTGCATGAAAGAGTATGTCTACCGCGGCAACCTTTACGGTGGTGGCATCAGTTACGGTTACCATTGGGCCATGGGCGACCGTTGGGGCATGGAAGTGACCGTGGGAGGCGGCTATGCCCAACTCTCATACGACAAATACCTCTGCCGCGACTGCGGCGAACGGGTAGGGCAGTTTAAACGTACTTATTTCGGTCCTACCCGCGCCGGAATTTCACTCATCTATTTCTTACGTTAAAAAAACAACTTCACAGCCATGATGAACGCGATATATACCTTCCACGTGAGGTATCAGTGCCTCGCACTGTTACTCTTCTTTAGCATCCTGCATGTTTGGGGGCAGGAAGCCCGTGTAAGCCTTACGGACGCTCAGGTGACGGGCGACAGCCTGTTCCTCAGCTTGAAGATGGATTTGTCGTCCATACGGCTCAATAGCCGCACCTGCCTGCACTTCACCCCCATATTGGCAAACAGCCGTGGAGGTCGTGTCGAACTTCCTCCTGTATTGGTGAGCGGACGCCGCCGCTACCGCTTCGACCGTCGCGAATGGGCGCTGGGCGATGACAGCAAGGTGCACCGTGCCAAACCTTACCTTATTCAACTCTGCAAACGTCACTCTGCACCGCGCCCCGTCTCTTACCATGTAGGCGTGCCCTATTCTGTATGGATGGGAGATGCCGCATTGCTTCTCCGCCAGGAAGTGAAAGATTGCTGCGACCTTCAATTGCTGGGTGTAGACACCATCAGCGGGCGGTTGTTTTCCGAGCGGGTGGTTGTACAGCGGCCTGAACCTGTGCGGCAACCTGTTGCTACACAACACCCTGTTTCTGCACAACAATCAATTTCAGTACAGCAACCACTCCCTGTGCAGCCTGCCGGGGTTCAGTTAGCCGCTCCTTTCGTAACTTATTCCGCCCGCGATGTCGAGCTTTATGTCTCCATGCTTTCCTTCCTTGAACCTACGGTGGAGCCTGCCAAGAAGCTGGACGAAAAGGAAGTGTTCCATATTGATTATCCTTTGGGCAGTGACAATGTGTCGCCCGACTATCATAACAACCGCGCCGAGTTGCAGAAACTCGACAGCCTGCTGTCTCCGCTTTCTGCAGGCAACTATTCCAGCCTGGAGTATGTCCGTGTCTGCGGTTACGCATCACCGGACGGAACCTATATCGACAACGAGCGTCTTGCCGGCTCGCGTGCACGGTTCTTTGCCTCCTATATATACAGCAATTGCGGCATTCCGCGTTCGCGCATCGAGACCACTTGTGTGGCCGAAGACTGGGAAGGTCTTTCTTTGCTTTTACAGTCGGAGCAGCCTCCTTATGCCGATGCCGCCCTCTCCATTATCCGGAATGTCGGCATCTTCAACGGCCGCGAAAAGCAACTGATGGAGCTCCGGGGCGGTGCCCCCTACCGGGACATGCTGCGCCATTTCTTCCCCCGCTTGCGCCGTCTCGAAGTAAGTGTGCGCTGGAACATCCGTGCCGTGAGTGTGGGTGAGGCCTACCAATTGATATATACACATCCCGAATGGCTCAGCCTGTCGGAGATGTATGCTGCCGCCCGCTACTACCGTCCCGGTACGGAGCAGTATCGTGAAGTATACGAAATAGCCGCCTATCGTTTTCCAGAAGATGTGGTGGCCAATATCAACGCCTCTTCCGCAGTGATGCTGACGGGAGATACGAAGTCCGCCCGTGCTTACCTGCAACGGGTTGAGTCCGATCCCCGTTCCTGGAATAATCTGGGCGTGCTGGCACTGATGGAAGGCCATGCCGGTGAGGCGGAGAAATGGTTCCGCAAAGCGGTAGGCATCGAGCCTCAGAAGGCGCGGCAGAACCTGCAACGTTTACAGGGCATTCCGGTGGCAGACGACCGGAAGCTGCAAGATAAAAGAGGAGAGCGATAGATGCGGCGAGGCTTCCATCCCATTCGCCCTTGTCTGCTTTTGTGGGGGCTGCTGCCGTTGCTGTTTGGCGCCTGCAGCTTTGGTGATGAACCTTCGCCCTGTCCCTACGATGTGCGTCTGGAATACTGGTATTCCGGTAGTGGAGTAGAGAACATGCTTCCCCGCTACGTCTCCCGGCTGAGGCAGTTTATCTTCGACGGGGAGGGGCGGTTGGTATCGACCTCTGTCCTGACGGGTGATGAAGTGAACGGTTGGAAAGGTACGTTGCCGGATGGCACTTATACAGTGGTACTCTGGGGGAATTTGAGTGATGCCGACCCGCCTCCGGAAAAGGTGGAAAGCGGTGGAGGAGGATCAGAAGCAGAAGGTGAGACCGGAGATATGCTTGAAACAATGACCCTGAGCGCAGTCAGCGAAGGCGTTCCTCCGGGGTATCGGGGTAACACTTCCCGGTTGTACTACGGTACGGGCACCTTCACGCTGAAGGACGGCATGACGGAGCGACGGCGGATTTACCTCTGCCAGGCTTACGCCTCGCTCACGATTACTGTGCGTTGGCAGACCACGGAGCGAGTCCGGCTTCCTGCAGACGGCGTTTACCGGATGCGCTTGAAAGGCATTCCATCGGTCTACGGCTTCTCCGGCGGACAGGAGGTGACGGTACCTTCGGGTGATGGCAGTTGTGTGCTGCCCCGCCCGGACCGCACGGTGACATACCACGAAGCACGCGCTTCGCTGAACTATGAGAACGAGGTGATCGGCGAGTTGGCCACGTTTCGCTATACAGCAGGTACGCACGAGCTGTGGAGCCTTTGGTGTAATGGTGAACAATTGGTACGGGACCTCGACCTCTACCTGTTTTTCCGTAAGCTGCCCATGGATATGGACACCAATATGGAGCAGAATTTCGACCTCGAAGTGACGGTGTACGATGACAACCGGGTGGTGGTGACACAGGCTTCGGCTGCCGACTGGGAAGAGGGTGGAGGAATTGGATAAAAGACGGATTTGAAAAGAAATACCGACAGCGTTCTTTGACATATTGAGAGCTTAAAAAAGAAAAAGGAAGTTCCTGAGTTTTAAAAGTAAATCAGTATCTTTGCAGATATTGGTTTGCATAAAATTAATATATAATACTTTAGATGTATGGAAATAAACAATAATCATATACGTAAGTATCCCATCGGGATACAGAGCTTTGAAAACCTGCGTCGTGAAGGCTATCTTTATGTAGACAAAACGGCACTGATTTATCGGCTGATTACTACCGGTAAGCCTTATTTCCTTTCCCGTCCCCGCCGTTTCGGTAAAAGTCTGCTGCTTAGCACGCTAAAAGCTTACTTTGAGGGGAAGAAGGAACTTTTCGAAGGTCTTGCCATCGAAAAGCTGGAAAAGAAATGGGCGGTACATCCGGTATTACACCTTGATTTGAATGCTGAGAAATACGACTCAGTAGAACGGTTGGAAATGCAGATGAACAGCCAGCTTCTGAATTGGGAGTCGCAGTACGGCTGTGATGCCAAAGACTGGACTTATTCCATTCGCTTTATGAACGTGATAAAGGCTGCTTATGAGCAGACAGGGCAGCAGGTTGTGGTGCTCATTGACGAGTATGACAAACCGATGCTCGAAAGCCTGCATGATAAAGAGTTGCAGGATCAATTTCGTAGCCTTCTTGTTGCTTTCTATAGTGTGTTGAAGACTGCCGACCCCTATCTGAGATTAGTCTTCATCACCGGTGTGACGAAGTTTGCCCAAATGAGCATCTTCTCCACACTGAACCAACTGATAGATATTAGTCTTGAGAAAACCTACGAAACTCTTTGCGGCATGACCCGCACCGAGATAGAGCAGAATTTCGCACCTGAACTGGAAGCTATGGCGTTGAAGAACAACACTTCCTGTGAAGCGATAGTGGAGCGGATGGAGGCAATGTACGATGGTTATCACTTTTGTGAAGAGCAGACCGAAGGAATGTTCAATCCATTCAGTGTACTGAATATGTTGCGGCAGTTGAAGTTCAACTACTACTGGTTTGCCACCGGCACTCCCACTTTTCTTGTGAAGATGCTGCAACGCTCCGAGTTCGATGTGCGTGAACTGGTGAATGGTATTGAGGTTTCCGAAGCCTCTCTCATGAGCTACAGGGCTGATGATGATGATCCGGTTCCGATGATTTATCAGAGTGGTTACCTCACTATCAAGGGCTATGATCCGGAGTTTAACCTCTACAAACTGAAGCTTCCCAATGAGGAAGTGAAATATGGTTTGCTGAACTATATGGCTCCGTATTACACTCCGGTGATGGAGCGTGATGTCCCTTTTTACGTAGGTAAGTTCGTGAAAGAACTTCGTGCTGGCGATGTAGATGCTTTCATGAACCGTATGCGTGCTTTCTTCGGGAACATCTCATACGAACTGAGTGATGATACGGAACGGCATTATCAGAATGTGTTCTATATCGTTTTTACCCTGTTGGGACAATATACCGATGCAGAAGTGCGCAGTTGCCACGGCAGGGCGGATATGGTGGTTAAAACTTCCGATTACATATACGTCTTCGAGTTCAAGCTAAACGGCACCGCCGAAGAGGCACTGAAGCAGATAGATGAAAAAGATTATCTTATTCCGTACGTCGCAGACCACCGCAAGCTGGTAAAAGTAGGGGTGGACTTCAACAAAGATACCCGTAACATAGGTCACTGGCTCGTTCAGTAAGACTTCACTTTTTTCTTTTCATTACCCGGCGGGATCAATCTCCGTAGGGGAAACAAGCTCTCAATATCTCAATAACCAAAAGATATTGGGAGCTTGCTGCGTTTATGCGCGGCAAGCTCCCGGAACAGTAAATGAGATATGAAACAACATAGAAATCAATTATTAATAAAGTGAGCTTATGACACGAAAAAAAACAATGATTCACTGCATGCATGGTTTCCTGCTTTTAGGTGGCCTGCTGCTACACTCCTGTTCCGGCGAGACACAGCTGGACGGTGAGAGTGAGGTTCCTGACGGGAAAGACCCCGCAAGACAGGAAATCTTGTTGAACATCAACAACAAGTTAGTATTGCACAAGACGGATACGCGCACCATCGCCACCGCCGGGGAGAACGCTATCTCCACGCTGGATGTCTACGTCTTCGGCTCCCCTACCGAAGACGGAACTTATACTTTCCAGGAGCGGTTCGCCTATCGTGAAAACAGCGATGACCTTCCTGCGGATGCCAAAGAACTGGTGCTGAACGCCGGAGCTACGGACAACGTCACCACCGGATTGCTCAGCCTGCACCGCGGACTGTTCGTGAAGTTCTATTGCATTGCCAATGACACGCAACCGGTGAAAGCGGATGGCGATGAAGTAGTAGCCGACGACTTCACGCCCATCACCTTTACCGCCGGAAGCAGCACGATGGAGAGGGCGGGCAGCCCTACCGAAGCGGATTTTATCCAATATCACACCCGTTTGCTGGATACCGATGTGCTGAACGTACCTCTGGCAATGGCAGGGGCACAGACTTTGCCGCTGGATTTGACGGATGCTTCCATCAGCACCCGCCAGCAGGTAAACTTCAAGCTCACCCGCCTTGCCGCCCGCTTCGATGTGGTGAACAAAGCGGATGAATCCCGTTTCACTATCGAGTCCATCTCCATGCTGAATGCCCGTCGTGCGGCAGGTTACTTCCCGATAGTTGCTTGCGGAGCATATCCTGCCGCAGATACCGACCTGATGACCACTGCCGACAAACCTTTCACAGGTGACAATGCTAATATTGGTACTCAGACGGGAGCTTTCTACTGCTATCCCAGCTTGCAGGAGGATGGGGGAGCGCTTCTGTTGAAAGGCCGCTACAAGGTGAATGAAACCGAAACCAAAGAAGTGTCCTACCGGATTCCATTCCGCCAGCAAGGCGTCGATGGACAGGAAACCTATCTGGACATTAACAATAACCACCGCTATACCATTGGCATCACTGAAGCTGATGACCTGAGACTGGAATTTACCCTGAGAGTGGCGGACTGGACGGACGACGGCAGTATCGACGACTATGAACCGGACAACGATCCGGGAGAAATTACGGTTACTATTCCTGATGCCTTTCAAGGCCGGTCAACGGCTACTTTAGATCCTGATCGTAATGTATATACCGTAAGTATGTCTCTCGATGCCGGAAGTTCTTTCGATATGACGGTGGGTTCCGCTTCTCCGGGCATCAAGATTGTGTATGCCGGTAGTCCTTCCGCACAGAGTAATAATTGGCTGACTTGTACCAAAAATGCGCCTACAGGCTTGGCTTCGGGTAGTAGCTATACATTTAAAGTGACGGACGGTTACAGTAAACTTTTTCCCCGTGCCACGGTACGCGTATACGATGTGCTTTCCGGTACGGAAAATATACTTTATGTAGATGCTGTTTCTGTTCCTCAGCCGCTGACTACAACGCAACCAGCTAAAGCTCCCAACGGTGAGAGTGATAATCCGAATACATTCGATGCTGGAAGCGCTACAGTAACGCTCTATCGCATCACGGGCAGTAGTGCGGATGTGTCATTTGTGTGTCCCGATGAAATGGTGCTGGTGGGTAAACCGGGTTGGATGGATGTATCGGAGCCGGTGAAAAACGGTACGAAATACACGTATACTTTGACGCTGAATGATCGTGATGTTGTTCTTCCGAGTACCACTGTGGCAGGCACACGCGCTTCAGTGGCGGAGACAACTGACAATACCGTAGTATTTGCCAATTCTAAAAACACCTCGACTCTGAAGGTGCCCATTACCATAACATTGAAAGATGCCCCCATGACGCTTAATTTCGCCGCACTTGGAGGAAGCAATAATAGTTATGCTGAACCTTCGGGAGATACTCCGGGTAAAATCACCATGAGTGTGGCGAATGGTAATACTTGTTTGGTTCCTGCCGTCTCGATGGATGGAGTAGAGGTCATGTTCGATTTTGGCAGCGGAAATACTGAGTGGTTGACATCTACGGTAACCACCACTGATACCTCTGTGGGATCGAAACAGCAAAATATTAAGTTTCAATTGGCGAGCGATAAACTTCCAGGTGCTAAAGATGTGACCGTGACGCTGAAGAATAAGATTGGCGGAGTAGACCAGAAGTTTACGATTAGTCCGAATGTAGGAAGTCTGTCATTTTCGGGAAATTCCTCATGGGGAGTGGATGTTCTTAATACAGGCGGTAAAACAATGACCTTATATAAGGTAGCCAGCGGTAATTCAGAGAAAATGAAGATAACAGTAAATTCCTGGGGTGGTAGCAAGGTAGAGAGCAGTAATACAAGTATAGTGAAAGTAAGCGGTTCTGCTGAACAGAGTGTAGATGCTGCCGTCTATCAGCTTGTTGCTACAGGTTTTGGGACTGCAACATTAACGTTTACCAATCGTGTGAACTCGACAGAGAAAGTAACTTATAATGTGACTGTATACAGTTTTAGCGCACCGACATTGAATAGCTCTTCCGTAACGTTGAAATCAGTTCCAAGGAATGAGGGAAGCTCTAATTTATCCGCTACTGTTACAGTTACTTCTCCCGTTGGAGGATACGAAGTTTCATCGGGTACTAATAGTTCTATTGCGAGCTACAGTATGTCTGGTAATAGCTGCACTGTAAAAGCTGTAAAGACAGGAAGTACTAGTATAACATTCCGTAATAAGTTGGATAATTCCAAGACTAAAACTTATAGTATTTCGGTTACGGGTATCTTATATGAAGGACAGGCGGTATGGAAGTATTACGGATATTATATTGCTCCTGCCAATGCTGCCACGAATACACAATGGAACGGCAGCATAACCAATAATTCTTATTGCTCTGGTAAGAAAGGAGCATCGTGGCGTATACCTTCGAAAGATGAATGTCGTACTATATTGGGCGGTTCCGATAATGCTGCTGAATCTGTATGGAGAGAGTACCTAAACAAGGGCGTATTTTCGAATGAATACTATTGGTCTACTACTGATGCCGGAAATGGTAACGCATATATCATGCTTAGGTATATGGCAGGTGCTATGGAGATAGCTCCCAAAGAGAAATCATATAAAGGTGTAGTGCGCTGCATAACCCGATAGTAGTCCGTTTCATCCGCGTCGTCCGCGTACCCATTAATTCGTGTCCTCATTAATCTTAGAAACCAAACATATTGTTCAATTAAAAACTTTAAAAATCAATGAACGTAAAAAGTTTAATCGCGCTGTTTGCCTTTGCGGGCTTTGCAGCGAGTTGCTCCAACAGCGACTTTGATGAACCCGGTATCCATCCTATCGATGGCCGCGCCGAGATTCAGATCGCTTTTAGCGGAACCGGAGAGAGCCAGGAATATACCCGTGCCATCGCCTCCGAGAGTGAGAACAAGATAGAGCAGTTACACATCTATCTCTTTGCCGCCGCTGCCCAAACGGGCCCCTTCTATTACCTCGAAACATGGACCGAGGGTACGGATTATGATCCTGCAAACCCCGGCACTACCAACTTCAAGATTCAGGATACCGGTACTTCCAAGAAAGGCATCCTCTATCCCAATGAACTCAAAGGGCTCCCCTGGATAAAGTTGCTTTGCGTGGCAAACAACGGCACGGCTCCGAAGTTCTATGACGAGGCAGGCACGCAAACTCTGGGCACGCTGACGAAAGTAACGACCAATGCCGATGGAACCATCGCTGCCGCCGGCACTACCGAAGCTGAATTCAAAGCTGCCTTTACGGAAGCCAATGCCGATGCTACCCTGATCGAAACCCCACTGCTGATGACCGGTGAAGGCATCACCAAAATCAGCGGCGTGTCTAAGGTAGACATCAGCCTGAAGCGCGTGATGTCCCGCTTCGACATCGTGAACGACAAGGCAAAGACGAACCTCACCATTCAGGATATCTACATGGTGCAGGGCCGTAAGAGCGCACCGCTATGGGGAGCACCCCTCACCCCGGTGGATGCCGGGGATTTGACTACCGATCCCCATCTTGCCAAATACGCCAATGTGGACTTCGACCAGATTCCCGGTGCAAACACGGGTGAGACCGCCAGTGCCTTCTACACCTATCCCAATCTTGCTACGGATCAGTCCTACCTCGTGATAAAGGGCACCTACAAAAGCCCTGCCACCGGCAAACAGGAACCTGTGGAGTATCATGTGGACGTGGCCCGCACTCCCGATGGAGCCCCAAAAGCGGAGTTCATCAAACTCCTCGCCAACAATCGCTATAAGTTGAGAATCAGCGATGTCACCAGTTCCAATATCATGGGTACCTTCGAGGTAGTGGATTGGACCAGTGGCGGCGGAATCATAGTAAAGCCCGGCAATGATTCTCCTGTCTTTGTAGCCGCAGAAGCCTTTACCGGCACCAATGCGCCTACCGAACTGACTGCGCTGAATACGGATGCTTCCCCCTACAACTATGAAGTGACGGGAACTGACGGCACAGGTTCTTTCACCATCGAGATAGGTGCCACCGGAAAGGTACGGGCTGAAAAGGATGCGGTGCAGACGCGTGTGGAAGATGTGGTTACCCCGCAGAGCTGGCTGGTGATAAGCGAACCTGCCTTTGAAGAACGGGACGGCGTGTGGTACACTAAATTTGATATCTCTTATACGGATGCTGTAGGCGTATCTCCCGTAGCCGTGCACTTCATCAACGAAGCCGCTTCTTATGATCCGGCCTTGTGGACAACGGTCAACTTCTATGGTCAGAAGAATGTGCCCGTGTTTGCGGCTGCTGCAACGGGAACAGGCTCCAAGGGAAATACGGTAAACGTGGATGATGTCAAAGCACCTGCTGCAACTATCTTCAAACTGAAAAACAGTTATGTGCTGTTTGATGTGACCTGCGTGGAGGGTATCACCGTAGGTACTACGACTGCCGGATACAAGGCGGAAGAGATTGCCGTGAATGGTTTTGTACATACGTATAAGGTATCGGTAAGCGATGAGAGTGCTGCTGCTAATGGTACTATCGTCTTCCAGAATGCAGGCGATACCAGTAAAGAAACGACACTGACGCTGACTGTTGCCGAGCCGAAGATGACGTTTGAAAAATCTACTGATACCAATAACGCGGCTACGTGGGATGAAGGAAGTAGTATGTTGAAAATCGACCTCGATGCTTTGGGAGAAGGTACTTGCGACTTCAAAATCAATGCTCCGGCCGGAGTATCGATTGCCAGTCTGGCTTGCCCGTGGGTGAAAATCACAGAAACGGCAGAGTGGAACGACACGGATAAGTTTGCTACGTATACCATCGCCAAAGCCACTTCTATCACGGGTACAGGCGACGTGACGCTGAACTTTGTGAATGGGCTGACGGAAACAGGTAAGGATATCAATGCTCCGGGATTGGATGTGAAATTACATAAGGAAGCCGGTAAACCCAGCCTTGAAGCGGGTACTACTGTAGCGAGCTGGAGTACATTCAATAAAGGATTGGATAAAGACTTTTCGAATGCTGCGGCTGCCACTATTACGATGTATAAAGTAGCGGACAGCCAGATCACTGTAAAGATGACTTGTGGCGAGGCGGCTGCGTTTGAGACGGCTACAGGATTGACTATTGAAAAGATGGGGGCTACGGATGAGTATACTGTTAAGGTGTCTGATGCCAGTCAATTGAGTGGTGCGACTACTGTGGTGACTGCCAAGAATAGCGGAGATGAAACCCGTACCGCTACACTGACGATCACTTGGAAAGATCCGGCTATCACGGTGGAGTTGACGGATGCTGCATCGGGAAATGTAACGGAAAGCATCGAGGATGGAAAAACTATCTATACAGTAGATGTGGACGCTATAAGCACTACACCTTTCGTCTTTACAGTAACTGCTCCGGGCGGTGCGAACGTTGGCTTTACGACGGCAATGGCAAATCAGTTCCTGACAGCGAATGCCGGTAATGCCGGAGGTGATACGGTTGCTGCCGGAACGGCGGCGGTGTATACGCTCGAATTGTCTGATGGATCTAAAACGGATGACATTACGCTCGTGTTTACCAATGTTGTGACCGGTGGGGGAGATAAGACGGTGATTCTTAGAAATAAGAATAAGTCGGCTGCTCCTTGATGGTGCTTTGATTAAATGATAATTTAGCGGCGAGAATGGGTACGCGGACGACGCGGATAAAGCGGACGAACGCGGATTTTAAAGGCTGCGCTATGTTTAATGCATCCATTGGGAAGATAAAAAAGAAATCCGCGTTCGTCCGCTTTATCCGCGTCGTCCGCGTATCAATTCTCTTCCCTAAATTATCATTTATATACTAATTGATATTGACTCATTGACTCATAAAAAAATTACAATGAATATAAAAAACAAATCCCTTTTGCTCGCCGCAGGCTTCCTGCTTGCCGCCAGCACCCTGTTCGTCTCCTGCACCAACGAGTCGCTTACCGAAGCGCCCGCCGGTCCCGACGAACCGGACAATGACAACTCCCGTACGGAAGTGCAGCTTATACTAAAGAACAATCTGACGCTGAAAACCTCCGTCCCCGCCAGTCGTGCCGGAGACGCCATTGCCACGGAGGATGAAAACTTCATCAAAACTCTTGATGTCTATGTGTTCGGCTCCCTCACCGAGGATGGCCCTTATACCTTTCAGGAACTGCACTACTACCGCGACGATGCCAGCCTGACGCACCTCACCGGTATCAAGTCTTTCAGCTTCGACCTCAATCCGGGTGCGGAAGCCAACACCACCACCGGCTTGCTGAAACTTACCAAAGGCTTGTTCGTGAAATTCTATTGCATCGCCAACCGCACCCAACTCTACGGTGTAGATGCCACAGGTGTTTTGCAGCCTTACGATTACTTCTCGTCTCTGGTGCAAACCGCCCCCGGTCAGTCTGCCAATACGGTGACCCCCGGCGTGCCCACCGAAACAGACTTCCTGAAGCTGCAAACCCAACTCATCAACCCTGAGGGTGCAACGGAAAATGATATCTTCGTCAGTCCGCTCCCTATGACGGGCGCCTACACCACGCCTCTGGACCTAACGGACTTCAGCAGTGCCACCCGTGCCCAGATCGGCTTCCGCCTCTCGCGTATGGTGGCCCGCTTCGACATCGTGAATGTTGCCGAGGAATCCCGTTTCACCGTTGAGGGTATCTCCATGAGCAACGGACGGAGTGCCAGCCGCTTCTTTCCCATCGAACCGCTAAAAACAAAAGACGAAACGAATGGTGATCTGATTACATATCCCGAGCGCAAGGTAAAGCCCGATATGCAACATAAGCCTACGGCTTCCGATCCGAAACTTAATATCACCCAAGGCGCCTTCTACACCTGGCCCAGCCTTAAGGACGACGGAGGTTATCTGATTCTGAAAGGATCGTATGACGTCAATATGACGGAATCCCAGCCGGTGAGTTATAAGATTCCGTTCAAGCAGATGGTGAACGGGGTGGGCACTTACATCGAGGTGAACTACAACCACCGCTATACCATCGAAATCACCAAGGCAGACCCGATGCGCCTGGAAGTGAACCTGAAAGTGACGGACTGGGAAGAAGATGTGGAACTGGACGACTATACGCCCGACAATGACTTCGACCGCAACACGCCGCTGACGCTGGAAGCAGGCTCCACGGGAGCTTATGTGACGGACAAGGGACAGGTGACGTTGATGCCTGAGGCAGCCAGTGAGTTTGCTTTCGTGATGGGGTCCAACGCTGCGCTGAAATCCGAACTGGTGTTTCAGGACGGTTCCGAGGAATGGCTTGAACTGGCTTCCGCCCCTGTCAGCCGTGCGACCTCGCAGAACACGAAATATACGGTGACTACTGTGGACGATAAACTGACGGATGTCTCTAAATTGCTTCCCGTCATTATCCGGCTGACGAACCCGGCGAGTGGGATGCGCAAGGATATTAAAGTGTTCGCCACGAAAGGGCCTGAGGTGACGCTGGTAAAGGAAGAAGGAAACACCGGCACCTTTGATGCCAAAACGCTGACGGCTACGATAGAGAATACCGCAGGAAAGACCATCAAACTGCATGTGGTTTCGGAAAGCCGTTCGGACGGTGCAGAAGTACCGACTATTACTACCGGAAGTACGGCGAAGGTTGATGGTGGCGTTACGTGGTTGACGGTGAGTGAAAACGTGGATACTGCCGCAGGAGACTATACGCTGACTTTGGGGGATGCGCAGACTTTGCCGGCAGAGGCAACCGTAACTTTCACTTCAAAGGCTTCTACGGTGGCCACTACGGTGAAGGTGGTGCTGAAGGAGGCGACGCCGGAACCGGTGCCATAACTTCTTGTAACTAATTCGAGTTTCGCATGTAGCCTTTCAGCCTGCTCTATTGTGTAATTTCAGGCTATATGCGAAACTTAAATCACTAATTAATCAGAATAGAAATGACAATACTCGGTACGGAATTATCACCCCTATCCGACAGTGTTCCTGCTATCACTGAGGTGTACGATCTTTTGAGTGGCAAGCACGACGGTACCATAACCCCTTGGGCCCCCATCATAGTGTCCGGCAGCAGGTTGGATATGTATGCCCGGGATACAGTGCGGCTATGCCTTGTTTCCGCAACAGACGCAAGGCGGGTCATAGAGGTCGGGCATATCTATAAATACTCATGTAATAAAGTCATACTGGCCCTGCCGGAGCTGGAACCGGGTGGATATGTACCGGCATTCAAGATATTGCAAGAAGATGGAAGCACATTGCTGCAAGTCTTATCAGTGTTGTGGAATGTTCCCGATATAGGAATCAAGTATTGATTCGTATTTAATAATAATCAATTTTTTAAGCAATGAACAGAAAAAGAAGACGTGCCTTTCAGGCACTGGATGCCACAGAAGCATCAAAAAAAAGACAACTCGTGACGTAATTGCAGATGGTGTGCGTTGGACGGAGGCCATGCGCGTGGTTCGCGCCGACCATCCGGAGGTCACCATCATTATGCCCGGTGAGAAGATTCAGGTGCATCCGGGTGATGATGTGCGTAGGTTGATTACTCCGTATGTAGCCGTCATCCGCCAGGCGTTGGATAGCAAGAGGGTAGGTGAGTGGAAAGGCTATACCGCCGACTGCCGTGTGCGCCAAGTGCGCCGTTTACTCACCCATTACTTCTATTTTCACGAAGGCTGCATCAGTGAAGCAGACTTCAACCTGATGGTTGAGGATCTGCTGTTTGTGCATAAGGCGGGGTGATAGGTGTGTATTTTATTCCTGTGTTCCGGCGGATATGTTATCCGCCGTATGCCATCTTATAGCAGGGCTGCGTATTGGCGTATTTTATTCAAACGTTCCATAAACGTCTGGTCATTGCTTGCCAACTGGAGATTGTACTTCAGTTGCAGGCGCATAAGCGAGTCGGCAGGGACATTTTTTCCGCCAATCGCGAACCTTTGTAATATTATCCGCATTTTTTATTCATCAATACATTTGTAACTATTTTACTTCTAAATGTTTGTATTTATTTTCGCGTAAATACTTACCATCGTAATGCACATAAATGGGTGTATATTTGCGGTATGATTGAGATTTGATAGAAATGGAATCTCTTGATACCACGTGCAAATATATAAACAATATGATTGTGAATCCAAAAGAAAAAATGATTGAATACGTTTACGAAAAACGTATCGTCTGTTCGGTGCAAATGCATCATCCGTTTAGTGTAAACGGATCATCCGTTCATCCCGAACGCATCATCCGTTTGGGGCATACGCATCATTCATTCGGGATAGATGTATCATCCGTTTTTCCGCAGATATACTTCAGTATATCACTATCTTCTAATTTACTTATGTTATGTACGTTTAGTGGCCGGATGGGTGGCCGATTTTTCTCGTAACCTGCTGAATGGCAGAAAGAAAAGGTGGCCGAATCGGTGGCCGGAAAATGTTCGTAAAAAATGTTAATTCAAAATACTGTTATCCTTTCTTCCTTTTCTGAACTTTCTATAGCCATAATTGTTTCTCTTGCACTATTTCAAACCCTATAAATGTATATGTATATATGAAAATCAATACCGGGCGGGGAACCATTCCTCTTATTACATTGATCGGCATTTGGTCTATCTCTGCATTGACCTCTTTGCCGGGACTGGCTGTTTCTCCTATTCTGGGACAGCTTTCCACTACTTTTCCGGATGCTTCGGAACTGGATATTCAGATGCTTAGTTCTTTGCCGTCGTTATTGATCATACCTTTTATTTTGTTGGCGGGCAAGTTGGCTGAGAAACGCGACTTTGTCCGTCTGTTACGCGCGGGGCTCTGGATGTTCGCCGCGAGCGGGGTGCTGTACCTGTTTTCCACAAAAATGTGGCAATTAATAGCTGTCAGCGCCCTGCTGGGAATTGGTGCGGGACTGATTATTCCGCTTTCTACCGGATTGATTTCCCGTTATTTCACGGGAACCTACCGGGTGAAGCAATTTGGATACAGTTCCGCCATTACAAATGTTACGCTGGTGGTGGCAACTGCTGTTACCGGCTATCTGGCAGAAGTGAATTGGCATCTGCCTTTCCTGGTCTATTTACTACCTTTGGTAGCCATCATACTCACCATCCATCTGAAAGACGAAAATATGGGTGGTGAAACACAAGTCACGTCATCGGATAAATCTCCTGCCGATACTTCTTCATCGGTAGAAACGACTGTTCCCGCTATCCCCGGTAAGTATGGTATTCATGTCCGTCATCTGCTGCAACTGATGCTTTTCTATGGGCTTACCACTTATATCGTATTGATTGTGACGTTCAACCTTCCGTTCCTGATGGAGGAACATCACTTTTCCAGCGGGAACTCGGGGATGATGATTTCCCTCTTCTTCCTTGCTATCATGGCACCCGGTTTCTTTCTGGGGCATGTTGTAAAGTATCTGAAGGAAAAGACGAAGTTTTACAGCCTGCTCTGTATTGCACTGGGGTTGGCACTGATATGGATTTCTCCCAAGGAATGGCTGATTATACCTGGTTGCATATTGGTGGGATTGGGCTATGGGGTTATCCAACCGTTGATCTATGATAAAACGGTGGATACGGCTGTTCCCCAGAAAACCACGCTGGCACTGGCTTTTGTGATGGCAATGAATTACCTGGCCGTGCTGCTTTGCCCGTTTATCGTAGATTTCTTCCAATCATTGTTTCATGTACGTTCGCAGGAGTTTCCATTTATCTTTAACCTTTGCATTACGATACTTGCATTGATATGGGCGTATAGGAGGAAGAAAGATTTTCTGTTCGGAGATAAACTGTAAGTCGGTAGTTTCACTTCAACGACTGATATCGACGGTTGAATTGCTAAAATAGCCGGTTCAGCACACAGCCATTCTGTGTATAATTCGGATAGTTTACTTTTGTGCAAAAACCAAAAGTATAAAACATGTTCGACGCTATCCTTCGATTCTCAGTAAAGAAGAAACTTTTTGTGGGGCTTACCACTTTGTTTCTTTTGATTGGTGGAATTTATTCCATGTTGACACTTCCTATAGATGCTGTTCCGGATATTACGAACAATCAGGTACAGATTGTAACCGTGTCACCAACCTTGGCCCCACAAGAGGTGGAGCAACTTATCACAATGCCCGTGGAAATTGCCATGAGCAATATCATGAATGTCACTGAAATCCGTTCTGTCTCCCGTTTCGGGCTGTCGGTGGTGACGGTAGTCTTTAAAGAGAGTGTACCTACTCTGGATGCCCGCCAGTTGGTGAACGAGCAGATACAGAGTGTGGCCGGTGAGATTCCTTCGGAGTTGGGTATGCCCGAAATGATGCCTATCACCACCGGACTGGGTGAGATATATCAATATGTATTGAAAGTGGAACCGGGATATGAGGATAAATATGATGCAATGGAGCTTCGTACTATTCAGGACTGGATTGTGAAGCGGCAGTTGTCCGGTATCCCGGGTATTGTTGAGATAAACAGTTTTGGAGGTTATCTGAAACAATATGAAGTAGCGGTTGATCCGGATGTACTTTTCTCTCTCAATATCACTATCGGAGAAGTATTCGAAGCCTTAAATAAGAATAACCAGAATACAGGTGGCAGCTATATCGAGAAAGTAAATCGTGCTTATTATATTCGCTCTGAAGGGATGATAAGCCGTATTAAAGATGTGGAACAGATAGTAGTAGCCAACCGTAATGGTATTCCTATCCGTATCAGTGACATCGGTACAGTACGTTTCGGAGCACCCAAACGTTTCGGAGCCATGACAATGGACGGCAAGGGCGAATGTGTGGGTGGTATTGCCATGATGCTGAAAGGAGCCAATGCCAATGTCGTAACCGGAGAACTGGAGAAAAGAGTGGAAAAAATACAGAAAATATTGCCGGAGGGTGTTACCATCGAGCCTTATCTGAACCGTTCTGAATTGGTGAACCGTAACATTTCTACTGTTATCTATAATCTGATAGAAGGTGCGATCATCGTATTTCTGGTATTGATTGTTTTTCTGGGTAATGTACGTGCCGGACTGATTGTGGCTTCTGTCATTCCATTAGCCATGCTGTTTGCATTCATTCTGATGCGTATCTTTAATGTTTCTGCCAACCTTATGAGTTTGGGAGCGATAGATTTCGGTATTGTTGTCGATGGCTCCATTGTTATATTGGAAGGTATATTGGCACATATTTACAGTAAGAAGTTTAAGGGTCGCACTTTGTCGGCAGAAGAAATGGATGCGGAAGTAGAGAAAGGTGCTTCAAGTGTAGTACGGTCTGCGACATTTGCTGTATTCATCATTCTGATCGTATTTTTCCCTATATTGACTTTGACAGGAATAGAAGGGAAGTATTTCACGCCGATGGCTAAAACCCTGGTATTTTGCATAATCGGTGCCCTATTCTTATCACTGACTTACGTTCCGATGATGGCTTCCCTGTTCCTGAAACATCATATTGTGACAAAGCCGACTTTTGCCGATAAATTCTTTGAAGCACTAAACAAACTCTATGCCCGTGCCTTGTCATTCTGCTTGCGTTTTAAGTGGCAAACTGTTGCAACGGCGTTTGTGGCTCTGGTTATTTCTCTCTTTCTTTTCACCCGTCTGGGAGCAGAATTTATTCCTACGTTGGATGAAGGAGATTTTGCCATGCAGATGACGCTTCCGGCCGGTAGTTCGTTGAGCGAAAGCATTGAAGTATCCAATGAAGCGGAGAAACTCTTGATGGATAAACTCCCGGAAATAAAACATGTGGTAGCAAAAATAGGTACGGCAGAAGTTCCGACAGACCCGATGGCAGTGGAAGATGCCGACGTAATGATTGTCATGAAGCCTTTCAAGGAGTGGACCAGTGCTGCCAGTCGCGCCGAGATGGTAGAGAAGATGAAAGAGGCTCTTGAGCCGTTATCTGACCGTGCAGAGTTTAATTTCTCCCAACCTATCCAACTTCGTTTTAATGAGTTGATGACAGGAGCCAAAGCAGATATTGCTGTTAAACTTTATGGAGAAGACACACATGAACTCTATCAGAAGGCAAAAGAAGCTGCAGCTTTTGTAGAAAAGGTACCCGGGGCATCGGATGTGATTGTAGAACAGACAATGGGGTTGCCTCAATTGGTAGTAAAGTATAATCGTGGAAAGATTGCCCGCTATGGTATCAATATAGAAGAATTGAATACTATTATTCGTACAGCCTATGCCGGAGAGGCAAGTGGAGTAGTCTTTGAGAATGAGCGTCGTTTTGATTTGGTGGTTCGTCTGGATCAAGATAAAGTGGCTGATTTGAATCTGGATAAACTCTTTGTCCGTTCCAATGAAGGTATTCAGATACCGGTCAGTGAGGTGGCTACCATTGATTTGGTGAATGGTCCGTTACAGATTAACCGGGATGCGACCAAACGTCGTATTGTAATCGGGGTCAATGTGCGTGGAGCGGATATTCAGCAAGTAGTGCAGGATATACAGAAGACGCTGGATAAAAATATTCAATTGAAGCCCGGATACTATTTCGAATATGGAGGACAATTTGAGAATTTGCAGA